>Ga0316622_100001526_pt1 | contig 15153 bp, 11 predicted proteins | sample OWC_Aug_OW2_C1_D_FD_207646 | JGI IMG/M metagenome (GOLD analysis project Ga0316622, IMG submission 207646) | Wetland soil microbial communities from Old Woman Creek delta, Ohio, United States - OWC_Aug_OW2_C1_D5_C | ecosystem: Environmental > Terrestrial > Soil > Wetlands | place: USA: Ohio... | reverse complement strand
GTGCAGCCGCAGGCACGCGAGCTGGGCGTTGCGCTCAGAGTCGATCTCACGCCAGGCCTGCCGCGGGTCGAGGTCGATCACATCCAGATCGAGCAGGTGATTGTGAACCTGCTGATGAACGGTATCGAAGCGATGCAGACGGCCAACGCGGCGAAGCCGGAACTGTCCGTGTGCACCGCGCTGACGGGCGAGGACGCCGTCGAGGTTGCGGTTCGGGACACCGGAACTGGACTTTTCCCGCCCTTCAGCGAGGAAATGTTCACCCCCTTCTTCACCAGCAAGCCGAACGGCCTTGGAATGGGCCTGGCGATCAGCCGCTCGATCGTTGAAGGACATGGCGGCCGGATCTGGGGCACCAACAACACTGATTGTGGCGCCACCTTCCACGTGGTCCTGCCCAGGGCAGGGCAGGGCGACCGGAAGGGCCTCGATCGCGCCCAGGGAGACGCAACCTTCCGACCTTCTGAGTCGTAGCCCGGCGTCAGGCCGGCCCGGGAGAGGATTGAGGTGAGGGAACCGAGTCACTCCAGGCCTTGCAGCGCAGGGCCTGGAGTGACGTCCGGGCGTACCGGTGGAACCCTCACCCTGACCCTCTCCCGCAGAGGTGCGGGAGAGGGAATACTGTTGGATCGCCACGCTCCATTACTTTTCGGCCGGGCTGCTACGGCCGGCTGGCGACGGACTCCGGTTCAATCGAACTGCATCTCGCGGACGTCGCTGGCGATCCGTATTGGCGCGGCGGTCGCGGCCTTCACGTCGTCCACGGTCAAGCCCGGCGCGAGTTCGCGCAGGAGGAAGCCGTTGGCGTCGATGTCGATCCACGCCAGATCGGTGATCACCGACTGCACGCAGCCGAGCGCGGTGGCTGGATAGCTGAGTCGCTCGACGAGCTTGGAGCGGCCGCTGCGTTCGCGCTGGTAGCAGATGGCGATCACGCGCCCACCGCCGGCGGCCATGTCCATCGCGCCGCCGATGCCGCCGCTGCCACTCGGGGTGCTCCAGTTCGCCAGGTCGCCGTTCTGCGCCACCTCGAAGGCCCCGAGGATGGTGGTCGACACGCGGCCATTGCGCGCCATGGCGAAGGAGACCGTCGAGTCGAAGTAGGACGCGCCCACGACCGGCGTCACCAGCTGTCCGCTGGCATTGTAGAGGTCGATGTCCTCTTCGCCCTCGGCCGGAAACGGACCGTAACCGAGAATGCCATTTTCGGAATGCAGCGTGATGTCGCGGCCCGCGATGTAGTTCGAGACCATCGTGGGCAGCCCGATGCCGAGGTTCACGTACTCGCCCTCGCGCAGGAGCGCGGCAGCCTTCATCGCCATGAGATCGGCGGGCAGCCCCACCGGTCCGCCCTCGCGCACGGCGCGGCCCTCCATGTCGACGACGCGACCGACCGACAGGAGAATCTGGCGCAGCACGCCGACGTCAACATGCGTCGTCGTCTTCACGATGCGGTCGACGAAGATTCCGGGCGTGACCACGGCCTCCGGGTCGATGCCCCCAAGGGGCAGGATTTCCTTCACCTCGGCGATCGTCGTCTTTCCGGCCATCGCGAAGGCGGGTCCGAAGTTGCGCATGCCGCGCCGGTAGGTGAGATTGCCGGCCGCGTCGGCCTGGTAGGCCTGCAGCAGCGCGAAGTCGGCGGTGAGCGCGCGCTCGAAGACGTAGCGCTTGCCATCGAAGACGCGCTCTTCCTTCCCGGTGGCGACCGCCGTCCCCACGCCAGTCGGCGTGAAGAAGCCGGCGAGCCCGGCGCCACCGGCGCGCACGCGCTCGACGAGCGTGCCTTGCGGGACCATCTCCAGCTCGATCGCGCCGGCCTTCACCATCTCGCTGATCGGTGTCGGGATCGCCGGGGCGCCGACATAGCTGCAGATCAGCTTCCGGATCTGGTTCTTATCGGCGAGAACGCCGAGCGAGGTCGGACCGCCGGCGGGCGTGTTGCAGATGACCGTCAGGTCCTGAACACCGCGCTCGGCGAGCGCGAGCAGGCAGTCGGTCGGCCACGCCTGGGGCGGGCCGAAGCTGTGGACGAGCAGCGAGGCGCCGTCGTGGATGTCGGCGACGGCCTCGCGGGCGGATTCGCAAAGCTGTTTCGTGCGCATGTTCGGCCGCATCTCATGATGCGCGGAGATTGGCAAGCCCTTGAGAGTCGAGAGTCGAGAGTCGAGAGTCGAGAGTGAAGAGGGACCCGGGGCTCCTGTTGGGGAGCCGAGTCGGGTGACGACGCTACCCGGTCTTGGCCTCGTCGCCCGTCCCGGTCGGGCTCGATGTGGGCTTCGGCGCGGCCGAGCCGGCGTGTTTGCGCTTGCCGGGCGCGCCGGCGCCGGGGCGGATCTCGATCACTTCGCTGCCCCCGGTCTCACGCGTCCGCTCGAGCGTCACACCCGCCACCCGGGCGAGCTCGGCGAAGGCGGAATCGATCGCCTTCACGAACGAGCGCAGGTCGGGCACCAGCTCGTAGTCCGCGTTGAATCCCCAACACATCCTGCCATTGTAGCTGAACAGCGCGACGCCCAGGCCGGTATTCTCCATCAACGGTACCTGGGGGTACAGCTCGAGCAGCTTCGCCCCCAGCATGTACAGCGGCAGCTGCGGCCCGGGCACGTTGGTGACGACCATGTTGATCGGCCCCGAAGCGGCGCGCGCGCCCAATGACAGCAGGACGGACGGGGTCCACTCGGCAATGGCCATCATCATCTGCACACCGAGGGCCTGTTTCGAGGTCTTCAGGTCCTGCGTGGAGCGGTGGATCGCTTCGAGCCGCTTGCGCGCGTCGGGCTCGCCGACCGGGAGCTGGACGATCCATGAGGAGACACGATTCCCCAGTTTGCCGCGCTCTTCGTCGCGGCGCACGCTGACCGGCGCCGCGACCCGGAAGTCGATCTCGCCCGGGTGGACGTGGCGCGACATGAGGAACTCGCGCACGGCGCCCGCCACGGTGGCGAGCACGAGGTCGTTCACCGTGCAGCCGAGCGCCTTGCTGACCGCCTTGAAATCTGCGAGCGGCATGGTCAGCCAGTCGAAGCGTCGATGCGGACCGACGCGGCCGTTCAGCGGACTCCCCGACGCCGGGCGGACCGCCCAGCCGAGCAGCTCCGTCACCGCCTGCGCGCGCACCCAAATCTCGTGACTGAGATCTTCCGTGTGCCGGCGGAACTCGCGGAAGCCACGCGCCGCCTGGAACGGGAGACTCAGGTGATGGAGCACCGACTCGACGAGCAAATCCGAAGGAGAGGGCGCCGAGCGCGGTATGTAACGGGGTGATTCGCCGATGTCGTAATCGGGCATCGGCGACAGCAGGATCTGGGCCAGGTCGACGCCGGAGACGCCGTCGATCATGCAGTGGTGGATTTTGTTGATCATGGCAAAGCGATCGCCTTCCAATCCCTCGACCACCCAGGTCTCCCAGAGCGGGCGCGAGCGATCGAGCTGTTGCGCCATGATGCGGGCGCACAGGCGTTTGAGCTGCTCGGCGCGGCCGGGGCGCGGCAGGGCGGTGTGGCGGATATGGTAGCCGAGGTTGAAATGGCGATCGTCGACCCAGACCGGATGATTCTCGATGGGGATCCACAGGAGCCGCTGGCGATAGCGCGGGATCAGATGGAGCAGCGATTCGATGGCGCGCTTGATCGCGTCGACGTCGATGCCGCCGTCGGCGGTCTTCAGCGGACCCGCCTCGAAAATCTGCGTGGCCGCCACGTGCATGGGAATGCTGGGCCTCTCGAACGCGAGAAACGAATAGTCCTGAGCGGAGAGCCGTTCGTAACTGTACCGTGTCATAAGGTCCTCAACCGATCCTCTGTGTGAGCGGCCTTCAATTGCCAGGCGGTGCTCACGGCTGAACGTGCCCCCAAGCCTACCGCATGCATCAGGCGGTGCAACAGCGATGAGGGCCGCCGGGCAAATTCTCTGTTGTTGCCCGCCGTCGCGGGCTGTGCTTTGCGAGATCAATGAAGGTTGACGCACCGTTGCTGGCGGTGGACCTCGGGGAGGTCCCGGCCGAGGCCCGTGAGCTGGAGGAACTCGGATTTGATGGGACGTTCACCTTCGAGGGCCAACACGATCCATTCTTCCCGCTCGCCTTGGCGGCGGAGCACACGGCGCGACTCGAGTTGGCGACCGCGGTTGCCATCGCCCTACCGCGGAACCCGATGCAGCTCGCCAACGTCGCCCACGACCTGCAGGTGTACTCGAAGGGCCGCTTCATCCTCGGCCTCGGGTCACAGATCAGGGCCCACATCGAGAAGCGCTTCGGGGCAACGTGGACGAAACCCGTGTCGCGCATGCGCGAGCTGGTCCTGGCGCTGAAGGCGATCTGGCGCTGCTGGAACGACGACGAGAAGCTCGACTTCCGCGGCAATTTCTACCGGCACACGCTGATGACGCCTTTTTTCAACCCCGGCCCGAGCCCATTCGGCCCACCGCGCATCTTTCTCGCCGGCGTCGGTGCGCCGATGACCGCTGCCGCCGGCGAGGTTGCCGACGGGCTGTTCGTTCATCCGTTGAACAGCCCGGAGTTCATCCGCGGGACGACGCTTCCCGCATTGCAGGCGGGGTTTGCTCGCGCGGGCAGGACCCGAGCGCAGTTCGAGATCGCCTGTCAGGCCCTGCTGATCACCGGCTTCACGGAGGAGGAGTACCGGCAGGCCGAGGTGAGCACGCGGATGCAGCTGGCCTTCTACGGTTCGACGCCGGCGTACCGGGTCGTGCTCGAGACCCACGGATGGGGTGAGCTGCAGGACGAGCTGAATCGGCTCTCGAAGCAGGGACGGTGGATGGAGATGAGTGAGCTGATCGACGACCGGATGCTCGATGCGTTCACGGTGCGCTGCGAGCCGAGGGACGTGGCAGCGCGGTTGCTGGCGCGCTACGGAGGACTCGTGGACCGGCTGAGCGTGATCTGCCATTCCCAGCCGCACCGCGCCAATCCGGAACTCTGGAGCGGCGTGATTGCGGCGTGCAGGCAGGGCTGAGCGCGGGGAGTGAAGGAGCGGGTCATGGCGTACCAGGACATCGAATTCGAGATCGTCGATCGGATTGCCATCATCACTCTGCGGCGCCCGGAGCACCTCAACGCCTTTTCGGGGCGCATGGGCGTCGAACTGGGCGAGGTCTACACGGAGTGCGACCGCAATGATGAGGTCCGCACCGTGGTGTTGACGGGCGCGGGCCGGGCGTTCTGTGCGGGGGCTGACATCAGCGCCGGTGCGGAAACGTTTGCCAAGCAAGACGAGGGGAGCTTCAGCGCCGCCGGGGTTGAGCCGGCGGCGTGGGATGTGCGCAAACCGGTCATCGCGGCCATCAACGGACATGCTGTCGGCATCGGCCTGACCTTAGCGATGCAGTGCGACATCCGGCTGGTTGCGCGCGAGGCCAAGTGCGGCTTTGTGCACGCACGCCGCGGCGTGATTCCCGACGCCTACTCGCACTGGAGCGTACCACGCGCCATCGGCTTCGCGCGCGCGGCGGAGCTGTTCCTCACGGGCCGCCTGTTCACCGGCGACGAGGCGGTGCAACTCGGCCTGGCCAGCCGTGCGCTGCCGGCGGCCGACGTGCTGCCGGCGGCGGTGGAGCTGGCGCGTGACATCGCGGTGAACGTGGCGCCCCTGTCCGCTGCGCTGTCGAAGCGTCTGCTGTGGGAGAGCCGCTGGCTCACCCGCGAGGAGGTCGGCCGCAAGGAGACCGCGCTGCATCACGTGGTGATGGGCCGCGCCGACGCGCTCGAGGGCGTGATGGCGTTCGTCGAGCGCCGCACGCCGCGCTGGCAGCTCACTGTGAGCGAAGACTGGCCGCCCGAGTGGCCGGAGTGAGGGGCTTTCGGATAGGCTCTAAGCCCTGGGGTTGCGGACGGTGCGCGCGAACGCAATGGTTGACGAAAGGAGGCACGTTGCATGAGCGAGATTGCGGGGCAGCATATCCTGGTCACGGGTGGGGCGAGCGGTATCGGCCGCCTGATGGCGATGAAGCTGGCGGCACTCGGGGGTCGGATCAGCGTGTGGGACATTCACCGCGAGAACCTCGACAAGACGGTGGCAGAGCTGAACACGGTTGCGCGCCAACCGGCGCGTGGTTTTGCCTGTGATGTCTCGAAGCGGGAGACCGTCTATCGGGTGGCGGAGGAGACCACGGCTGCGGCCGGCGCGGTCGACATCCTGGTCAACAACGCTGGAATCGTCAGTGGCAAGAGGTTCCTCGAGCTCCCGGACGAGAAGATCGAAGCGACCTTTGCGATCAACACCGTGAGCCTCTTCTGGACGACGAAGGCCTTTCTGCCACCGATGATCAAGCGCAACCGCGGTCACGTCGTCACGATCGCGTCGGCCTCCGCGCTGATCGGCGTGCCCAAGCTCGCCGACTATGCGGCCAGCAAATGGGCGGCGATGGGATTCGATGAGTCGCTGCGCGGCGAACTGCGGCAGATCGCGCCGGGCGTCAAGACCACCGTCGTCTGTCCCTACTACATCGACACCGGCATGTTCAGCGGGGTCAAGTCGCGCTTCCCGTGGCTGCTGCCGATTCTGCGCGAGGACGACGTCGCCACGCGCGTGGTCGCGGCCATCCAGCGCGACCGGCGGCGACTGATGATGCCGCCGCTGGTGTACCTCGTCCCCATGATGCGCGTCCTCCCCGTAGGCGTGTTCGACTGGGTTGCGAGCTTCCTCGGTGTCAACGCGTCGATGGATGAGTTCAAAGGTCGGGAACCGCGATCCTGAGCCGCCGAAGCTGACGCGCCGCCGCGGCGCAGTTCGATCCGATTTTCGCTGCCGAAACGCGTAGCGCGCGATCAACCGAGGATGTCCGCGATGCGGTTCACCTCGTCGGGGTCGGATGTCGTCGGCACGAGAATGAGCTCATCGGTCCCCAGATCGGCCAGCATCCGCGCCGCGTCGCGCAGCGCCGCTGCCGACGTTGTCGTCACGGTCGGTGCCAGCGCCTTGGCGACATCGTCTCCGAGAAAACAGAGATAGCGTTCCAGATAGACGTCCAGCTGCTCGCGGGCCCGGTCGCCGAGCGCGAACCAGAAGCTCATGACGAGACGTGGAGCGGTACCGCGCCCGGCTTCCCGCCACGCCTGCCGCGCGGTCTTGTACGCGAAGCCGATTTCCTCTGCCGACGGTCCAAAGCTGAATCCGCAGATGCCGTCCGCCCATCGGGCGGCGCGGCGAATGGAATCCGGCACGAGAGCGCCGGCGAGCAGCTCCGGGCCGCCGGGCTGGACGGGGAACGGCTCGACCGGGCGGAGAGCGCCCTCGACGACGTTCTCGCCGGCCCACACGCGGCGCATCAGCGCGATCTGCGCCTCCATGCGCTTCAACCGCTTGGCGTCGAACGGAACGCCCACGGCCCGGTAATCCTCGACCCGGGCACCGATTCCCACGCCGAGGCTCACGCGTCCTGCCGAAATGACGTCGAGCGTCGCCACCTGCTTGGCGATCAGCACGGGGCTGTGCAGTGGCAGGACGACGACCGTGAGCGCGAGGCGAACGCGCTCAGTCACCGCCGCGGCCGCCGCCATGGTGACCATCAGCTCGGGGTTGGGGAAGGTGATGCGTTCTCCGGCTGCCAGGCTCGAGTACGGCCCAGCATCGATGCGGCGCGCCCATTCCAGAATGGTCTTGCGGTCCAGACCTGGCACCATCACCGGCAAGTTCATCCCGATCTTCATGGTTGATTCCTCGTCATGCGATCCTCAGCGCCCGACGTCCGCTGCCTCCCTATCGGGTCCCGCTTCCCTCTTTCAACCCCTCGTGAGATAAACGAGGGCGCATCGTGGCCGGGCAACGTGAATTCCAACAAGTGAGGATGTGAAATGGCAGAGACATCGTACGACGTGATCGTGGTTGGGGCTGGCTTCGGAGGCAGCGCGTGCGCGGGCTTGCTGGCGCGGCGCGGGCTGAAGGTCTTGCTGGTCGAGAAGAACGCGCGGGCTGGCGGAAAGGCGATGAGCCTGTCCAAGAACGGCTTCACGTATACGGCATGGGTCGTCATCGGCGCTCCGGTGGTCGGGAATCTGTACGAGGCCGTGGCGAAGGAACTGGGCGTGGAGGACCTGATGCAGCTGGTCGCGCCGGGAACCCAGGCGAGCCTGTACAAGACCGCGTCCGGAAAGTACATGCGGTTGCCGAGCATGCCGGTGGGGCAGACCGACCCCAACGTCGTCTTCGACTGGCTCGAGGTGAAGCAGGAAGATCGCGACGTTGCGCTCAGCTTCTTCGCCCAGCTGACGATGATGCCGCCCGAGGAGATCAACCAGCTGCACGATATCAGCTTCCATGAGTGGATCAGCCGCCACCGCATCCCGCGATCGCTGTACGCTTTCCTGGTGAGCCTCTGCTGCGACGGCATGTTCATGGTTCCGGCCGACCTGCTGGAGGCGGCGGAGGCGATCAAGAGCCTGCAGGACATGTTTCTCCGCCATGGCGGCCTGTTCTGCCGGGGCGGCTTCGGCCGTGTCGCCGAGGCTTACTGCGAGGCGGTGCGGCGCCACGGCGGCACGGTGATCATGAAGACCAAAACGGAGCAGATCACCGTGGCCAATGGCACGGTGACCGGCGTCGTCACGAATCAGGGGACCTTCACCGCGCCGATCGTCGTCAGCAACGCCGGGCTGCAACCGACGGTGCTGAAGCTCGTGGGCGAGCAGCACTTCGGCCCGGAATATGTGCAGTACACGAAGCGGCTGCTGCCCTCGTGGGCGCTGCTCGGGTACCGGTACTTCCTGCGCAAGAAGGTGACCGACGTCGCGTATGGGGTCGTGTTCTCGGATGGTAGCCCGTGGAGCCTCGATCGCCTGAAGGGAGCCGGCGCGGGACAAGCGTCGCGGGAGGGTGTCGTGTACTTCGAGGTGCCGTCGAACTACGACCCCACGGCTGCGCCCGAGGGCAAGCAGATCATGCTGACGGGTTCGTTCTGTTCGCCCAGCCCGCAGATGACGCAGGAGGAGATCGCGGCGTGGGCGAAGGCGGGCGAGGAGACCATCTTCAAGGCCATTCCCGAGCTGGAAGCCGCGATCGAGGACAGGGAACTCTATACCCCGCGCGACGTGTCCAACCTCACGCGAGAGTCCGTGCTCCCTGGCCACGGCGGCGAGACCATCGGCCTCGGGCAGGTGGTGGGCCAGTGCGGTCCGAACAAGCCGTCCATCGAGGCGCCGATCCGCGGCCTGTTCTTCGTCGGCTGCGACGCCGGCGGTACCGGGGTGGGGACGCAGCAGGCGATCGAGTCGGGGATGACCGTCGCCGACGCGGTGCTGCGATACCACCAGACGTCCAAACGGGCGGCATAGCGATCGGAGCCGAAGATCGTCGGTATCGATCGCCTCGACGCCGGATCAGGACGAGGCAGATCCAGGCATTTCTCCGGGACTGGTTCGAGAAATTTCAGATTGACACTGCGCGTTCCGCCCGGTAACCCCGTTGGTGTGTCCCGTTGCGGTCCCCAATCGATCGAGAGCGGAGGTGTCGTCCCATGAGTGACGCGATCTATCGCAAGCTTGCCACGGTGCTGGACACGCTCCCCAACGGGTTCCCTTCCACGCCGGACGGTCTTGAAATCAGGCTGCTGAAGAAGATCTTCGCGCCCGACGAGGCGGAGCTGTTCTGTGACCTGAAATTGAGCCCGGAAACCGCGGAGCAGATCGCGGAGCGGACGGGGCGGTCGCTGGACGGTCTGGAGGCGAAGCTGACCTCCATGTGCAAGCGCGGCGAGATCATGGGCGCGGATTTCGGTGGCACCAAGCTCTTTGCGATGGTGCCGTGGGCGGTCGGCATCTACGAATATCAGATCAACCGCATGGACCGTGAATTCTGCGAGATGGTCGAAGAGTACGCCATGTATTTCGGGCCGCAGCTCCTGGGGGTGGAGCCGCGAGTCATGCAAACCGTGCCGATCGAGGAAGAGATCCCCGCCCAGCACCAGTCCCTGCCCTACGAGCTGGTCTCCGCCATCATTGAGAATGGCGCGTCCTTCCGCGTAAACGAATGCATCTGCAAGAAGGAACGGGGCATCATGGGCGCGGCGTGCAAGAAGCCCCATGAGGTTTGTCTGGCGATTACTCCGGTGGCGGGAGCGGACTTCATCCTCGACTGGGGACGGACGATTTCCAAGGAGGAAGCGTACCAGATGCTGCGCCAGGCCGAGGAAGCCGGACTGGTGCACCTGACCAGCAACGTGGAGAGCGGGCATACGTTCATTTGCAACTGCTGCGGCTGCTGCTGCGGGGTGTTGCGGCCGATGAGCGAATACGGTCTCACGGGCTTGGTCAATTCGCACTTCTATGCCGAGATCGAAGCGGACGACTGCAACAGTTGCGGCGTCTGCCTGGATGAGCGCTGCCAGGTCAAAGCCATCGAGGCGACTGACGTGGCCTACCGGGTCATCAAGGCGCGATGCATCGGGTGCGGCCTGTGCGTCACGACGTGCCCGACCGAGGCCATCAGGCTGGTCCACAAGCCGCAAGAAGAGATCGTTCCGCCTGCCAAGAACGCGAAGGCCTGGAACGATGCGCGCGCGCGCCTGCGCGCCACCGACTACAGCGCCTACCGGTAACGGCCCGTTGAAAAAGGGGATTCCGCTCGCCCTTCGAGCGCCTCAGGATGAGCGGAATCCCTTCTGTCACAAGGATTCGCCCGCTCGTGCTGAGGCTCTCGAAGCATGCCCTGAGCCCTGACGAAGGGCATGAGCGCACACTTTTCCAACGGGCTGGTAAGGGCCGGCGCGGTCGCGTGGGGGCTCTCGTTTGATGCGCCTTCCGAACGGCGGTAGGCTCCGCGTCATGCCCATCACCTTCGGCCGTGACGTGGACTGGGTCCGCAATCCCGTCGAAGGCCGCGGCGGCGAGCTCGAGCGAGGCGCGCCCGACGGTCTCCCGGAGTTCCGTCTCTACCGCTCACGCCAGGGCCACCCTGACTGGCCTCGCCTCCGGGCCGAGGCCGCCGGGATCGCGCAGCGCGTCATGCCAGGGCTCGAGCCGCCGCGGCGAGGCTGGCGCGAGTGGCGACGCCGCAGCCACTCCTACGCGACGGCGGTTCGCAACTTCGTGACCAACCGGCGCCTGCTGCGCGCCGGGCGCGAGGACCTCCGCCCGCTGTACTTCATCTGGACGATTCTGCGCACGTGTAACTTCCGTTGCGGGTACTGCGACGATCACCGCGGCCAACGCTACCCCGAGCTGGCCAGGGAAGGCATGCTGTCGACCGAGGAAGGGCGGCGGCTGCTCCGGATCATGCGGACGGGAACGCCCTCGGTGTATTTCTCCGGCGGCGAGCCGACCTTGCGCAAGGATCTGCCTGAGCTGACGCGTGCGGCTCGCGACCTCGACTACTTCCCGATCATCATCAATACCAACGGCAGCGTCGTCGACCGCCTGCTCGAGCACGATGCGTGGCGGACCTGGCTGGCCGACACGGACATCGTCATCGTCAGCCTCGACGCGCTGCATCTGCCGACCCTCGAGCGGATGTGGGTCTTCCCGCACCCCGAGCGCGTCGTCCGCAACCTGCTCCTGCTGCGTGAGCTCGCCGGACCGATGCGCTTCAAGTTGATGGTCAACACCGTCATCCAACCGGGAGACGTCGAGCACGCACGCGACGTCCTCGACCTCGCGAACGATCTCGGTATCTGGTTCTGCCCGGTTCCGGTGAACCGGGGCCCGACGGTGGACCACGCCTTGCGCGGCGATCCGGAGCATCTCGCCCTGGCGCGGCTGATCCTGCAGCGAAAAGCGGAGGGCTACCCGATCAGTGGCTCGGCGCGCATGCTACGGCGGCTGCTGTGGTCGGAGCCGCTCATCTGCCGCAACACGCTCAAGCCGCACGTCGATCACGACGGGCGCCTGTTCTGGCCGTGCAAGGCGAGCGTCAACGTCGATCCGGCGCTCATTCGCGTGCTCGATTTCGAGGATGTCGACTCCCTCTACCGGTCCGCCGCCGCGACGGTCGATCCCACGGGCTTCCACGGTCCCGGCGCAAATCAATGTGGCGCCAACTGCAACTGGGCGCAGAACTACTCGACCGACACCTACGCCCACGGCCTCCAGCACCCGACGAGCCTGCTGCGCGACATCGCCGAGTTCCTCAAGGGCAGAGGTCATGCGGCCGCCACGCCGCGCGTCGCGTGCGAGTGACCGCGCGTTCGCCATCGATGGCGCCGCCGTCGTGACGGTTGGCACCGCGATCTGCGTCGCCAGCGATGCGCTCGCGTTCATGACGTTCCTCGTTCCCGCGGTGCTGGCGCTGCGTTTCCTCGCCTGGTTTCGTTTGCCGCCGGCCGAGCGCGGGATTTCCCCGTCGGACGAAATGGCGTTCTTCGCTCTGTGCCTCGTCCTCGGGGCCGGCAATGACTGGAACTCGGTGGTCCGGCATCGGATCTACGACTACGCGGTGCCGCACGACTTCCCGAGCGTCAGCAGCATTCCCGTCTGGATGCTGCTCTACTGGGGCATGATCCTGCGTTTCGTGGCGACGCTGTGCCGCTGGCGGCGGCTCGGGCCGCCGACGTGTCCGTCGGACGAGGTGCGCATCGGCGGCCGGGTGGTGGTCTCGCCGTGGCTCAAGATCGCCGGCGAGCTCGTCCTCGTCGTGGCGACGCGGCAGATGATCTACGCGTACTATGCGCACGCGCTCCTCTCCTGGCTCCCTTTCGCCGGCGCCCTGCTCGTGTACGCGTCCGTGTTCCGGCTGTCTCGGCACGACCGGCTGCTGCTCCTGCTCGCCGCCGGCGCCGGGCCGGCGGTCGAGGTGCTGTTCATCCAGGTCGGTGGCCTGCATCGATACCATCTGGGTTGGCTCGGCGGCGTGCCGCTGTGGATCGTTCTCTGGTGGATGCTGGCGGTCCTGGTCTGGAACGACCTCTCCGCTCGACTGCTGGCAGCCCGGGCCGTTGCTGGTGATGCGTAGGTGGGGTGCGGGACGCAGTGGCGACTTTATCGACTCGAGGCAGGGGGAAGAGAGGCCCGTTACGCACAATCTGTTGTTTCTTGTCGACCGGTCGTCATCGAGAAAGCGCTTCTTCTCTCGTGCCTCCGTGTCTCTGTGGTGATCCCTCTTTACCGTGTCACCGGGCCCGCCAGCGGCGGATCGGCACCTTGACTTCCGCGGCTCCTTGACCGCACGATTCCAACTGCGTTCGAGACATGAAGAGCAGTTGGGGAGTCATGATCGCGCTGTGCTGCGGAGTTGCCGCGCTGGTGCTGGTCATACGCGCATCGCGTCGCGAGGGAACGCCGGACACCTCGGGGTTGGGGGAGACAGGTGCGAGTGCCGCCGACGGCTCGGTGCGCGATCAGCGGGGCGCTGCCGGCGCGCCGGGGCGACCGCGCGTGCAAGCGGCGAGGGGCACCGGCGCGAATGCGCCTGCCGGAACGGCGCACGGGCCGACGCGCCTCGGCGAGACGACAGAGGGCCATCGCGGCGCGCCGTTGCGACGTCGGCCGCCGCCGGCAGTCGCCGCCGGCGGACTCGCCCTCCGCGAAGGGTCGGAACGCGTGCTCGAAGCGCCACGCCATCGCCCTGACTTGCCGCCAGCCGGACGCTCGAGCCTACAGATCCCCGCGGAGGCAACGGACGATTCGGTGCCCGAAGCGATTCCCGATATTGCCTACGACGGTGGTGCGGACCACGTCTTTGACACGGGGTCGCAGACCGAAGTCAGCGACGCCGGCAAGATCAGCGGCGAGGCCGGGACGATCGCCTTCTGGATCGAGCCGGGATGGGAGCGCAACAGTCAGGAAGCAGCCAGCTTCGTCCAGCTCGGCGACAATGGCCTGCGGATCATCAAGAACGGCAACTCGCTGCGCTTCGAGTACACTGACAGCGCCGGCAACGTGCACGGCGGCGGTGCCGACATCGGCGACTGGCAGGCCGGCGACTGGCGCCACGTGACCGCGAGCTGGACGGGGAGCACGCTGTCGCTCTACGTCGACGGGGGACAAGTGTTCTTGAACCATGCTCCGCCGTTGCCCGATTTCGGCAGCGAGACCAAGCTCTACGTCGGCTCGGCTTCCCCTCACGGCGCCCCCGTCGCGGTCGGACAGATCTCGTACCTGACCGTGCTGAACCGCGAGGTGTCGGGCGACGAGGTCAGGCGGATGTTCGAGTCCGGTGGCCCACCGCCTCAGTGAGCATGGGTTCGCGGCTCAGGGAGCTTCCGTGAACTGGGGAGGCGAGCCACCTGAGCCGCCCATCTGGACGTCTGGTGGTATGGCAGCACCGCGTCGGCGCGTTCACTTCCGTACCTGAGCGGTTGCCGTCGCCACGACGATGGGTCGATTGGGGACCTTTTCGTAGTAGGACAGGAAGCGAGACACGTCCGGCGTGTCATACCGGCGGAGGTTCTGCGCCCAGCGATGCGCGATTGACTGGTACAGCAGTTCGACGCTGACCGTGAGGGGGCCCCGAGCATCGCGCAACTCGACGGCGTATCGGATCTTGTCTCCGCCGCCTTCAAAATCACGGTCCTGCAGGGCTTGGCCGTGCACGGCGATGTCCTTCTTTGCCTGGCGCTTCACAAAGCCCGACGGGAGCAGGCGATTGTCTTTGAGATAGTCAGCACCGCGCAGCAGCGTGGTCGTGACGTGACCGTCCGAGTCGCCGATGATCGCCTCGTAGATCTGCACCTGATCGGCCCGGTCGATCTGGAGATGGTGGGGCTCGTACGCGGCGGGGTCGGCATCGTTGTCATTGCCGACGATCGAGCCCTCCGCCTTGACGGCTCCCGACTCGAACAGCACGCGGCCGCTGGCGTCAGACACCGAGAAGTGGAGCCAGGCGCGGCGCGAGGGAAATCCAGTCGGGAACTTGTGCCCGACGTGCGTGCGAACGACCACGGTGGCCATCAGCCGCGATCCCGACACCTTGGCAGCCTCGACCGCCACCTCCGCCGTGCGGGTTCGAAGCTGGTCGCTCACGCGCTCAAGGGTTCGATCGAAGTGCTCGCCCGACGCGGTCACCGCGAGTTCCTCACCGAACGTCTTCAGGACCTGCCCCATGTAAGCGTTTCCGCCGACGAAGGTGTGTTGAACGAATGGGCTGCGCGGCTCGCCGCCGGGGCTGCCGATCGGTACCTTGCCCGCGGCCGCGGGCATGTGGCAGTCCTGACAGGCGCGGGTGCGGCGGTGGTCGCTGTTCAGGTACTCGAAGTACGCCATCTGCT
>Ga0316622_100001524_pt1 | contig 15159 bp, 16 predicted proteins | sample OWC_Aug_OW2_C1_D_FD_207646 | JGI IMG/M metagenome (GOLD analysis project Ga0316622, IMG submission 207646) | Wetland soil microbial communities from Old Woman Creek delta, Ohio, United States - OWC_Aug_OW2_C1_D5_C | ecosystem: Environmental > Terrestrial > Soil > Wetlands | place: USA: Ohio... | reverse complement strand
CGTGCCGTCTCGACCGACACGAACGTGCGGACCGTCCCGAGCTTCGGGCGCAGTTCGCTCACGGCGTCGTGGTAGCGGTCGCCCACGATCAGCACCCTCACGTTCGCGGTGTTGATCATGTACTCGAGCTCGGGGAGCTTGGCGCGATAGTTCATCGGCAGGAACACGCCGCCGACCGCCGCGGTGGCGTAGTACGCCTCGACGTAGCGGTGCGAGTTGGTCTGCAGCATGGCGACACAATCGCCGCGGCCGACACCGAGCCCGCGCAGGGCGTTCGCTAGCCGCTGGATGTTGGCCCAGAGGTGGCCGTAGGTGAGCCGCTCGTCCTCGAACACCAGGATCTCCTGGTCTTCGAACATGCTGGCCGGAATGCTGACGAAGTTGGATGTGTTCACGCGTTGCTCCTCACGATGACTGAATTCCCGACGCCCTCGCCCCTCGGGAGAGGGCCGGGGTGAGGGCCTCAAGTTCAAGCGATACTCCCCTCACGCCGCGCGATCGATCGCACGGGCCAGCCGGCGCTCCAGGGCCAGGCCGTCGTCTAGCGTCCCGTCCAGCCCTTCGTCGACCGCCCGTTTCACCGCCGCCATGGTGGCCGGCGGCGCGGCCGCCAGGCGTCGGGCCATGGTGCGGACTGTTGCATCGAGCCGGCGGCGCGGGACGACCTGGCCGACGATGCCCATCGCCAGCGCTTGGCGCGCATCGAGCCAGCGTCCAGTCAACACGAGGTCCAGTGCCCGGCCCGGCCCGACGGCACGTGGCGTCGTTTGTGTGCCGGCGACCCCGGGGATCATGCCGAGGCCGCTTTCGGGATACGCGAAGCGCGCGTCGCTCGCGGCAACGCACAGGTCACACAGCAGCGCCATCTCCAATCCGCCGCCCACGACGTACCCGTGGACCGCCGCAATCACCGGTTGCTGCAAGCGTTTCAGCAGGCCCCAAACGTCACGGCGCCAGCGCGCCTCGCGCGCCCCGACGGCCGAGGGCGCGCTGCCGAACTCCCGCAAGTCGCCGCCGGTGGAAAATGCCGGGCCATTGCCACGCAGAATGACGGCACGGACCTCGGGGTCGTCGTGTACCGCCCACAGCGTTTCATAGAGCCCATCGCGCATCGTCGTGTCGTAGGCGTTCAGCGACGCGGGACGGTTCAACGACACGATCCCGACCGCCCCGTCCTTGTCGTACAGAACGGCGGGCGTACCGGAGCGCCGCACGTCAGTCGCTCGACGGGACCGGCTTCGCCTCCTTGAGTTTCATCTCCTGCCCGCAGCACTCCACCGCGCCCGGGCCGGGCTTGTTGCACAGCACTTCCGTGCCGCAGGTGTCGCACAGGTATCGTTTGCCGAGTTGGTTTGCCATGACGTTCCTCCTGTTTAAACTCACATCCTGGGGGTCGAGTGTCGGGCCTATCGCCGACCCCTAACACCTAACACCCGGTCCCTGAATCCTTCGCTCCATAGAACGGCAACGTGGTGACCTGCGCCGTCGTCGTCTGCCCGTCGATCACGAGGTCGAGCGTCGTACCCGGGTCCCAGCGCTCGCGTCGAACGTACGCCAGGGCGACGACCGAGGCGCGGGCCGGCGACCACACCGCGCTGGTTGTCCACCCGACGTCCTTGCCCTCGTGTCGCAGCGTCGTTTCGGCCGGCGGGATCGTCGGCCCGGCGCACAGCAGGCCGACGAGCTTGCGCTGCACCTGACCGCGCGCCGCGAGGCGCTCGACCACTTCCTGGCCGAGGTAGCAGCCCTTCTTGTAACTGACGTGGTCGGCGAGCCCGACCTCGCCAATCAAGGTATCCTCGTCCATGTCGCACCCGTGCCACGGGATGCCCGCCTCGACGCGCAAGACGTCGAGGGCGTCCATGCCGACCGGCTCCGCCCCGGCGGCGCGGCAGTGGGCCCACAGGCGCTCGGCGACAGCGGGATCCCCGATCAGCAAGTAGCCGGGCATCCCGGCGTGGCCGACGGCCACGGCACGCAGCGGCACACCGTCGAAGTGCACCTCCTGGTGGGCCCAGGGTGCGGTGCCGGCAAGGGCGGTGCCGGTGACGCCGACGAGCACGCGGTCGGCGTGCGGGCCCTCGATCGCGACCAGCGGTACCCACGCGGGGTCGTCAACGAACTCGACGTCATCGGCGATGATGAAGTGCGCGAGCGCGGCGCGCACCGCCGCCGCCCGCCCCGCCGGCACGTCCAGCCACATCTCGTCACGCAGGGCGTACACGCGCAGGTCCGACACCACCTTGCCCTGCTGCGTCAGCAGCGCGGCGGCGATGCCGTCTCCGTCGCGCAGCCGCGCCACATCGTTCGACAACATGCCCTGGAGGAAGCTGACCCGGTCGCCGCCGGTGAGGCGCAGCACAGCGCGAAATCCCGCATCGAGCAGACCGCAGCGCTGGCGCACGGCGGCGTACTCCTGCTGCCCGTCGCCGAAACGCGCCGGCAACACCGACTCGCCGAACGGCACCATCTGGGCGCCGCTGGCCCGCTCGACCGCTTCCAGTTGTCGGGTCATTTGGGGTGTTCCGAAAACGCAGACTGACTAACAAAAAGCGCCCGGCGACGCTACCGGTCACGGGTCGAGAGGGGGCTTCCCCGGCTACGCCGGTTCGAGCCCGGCGAACTTCAGCACCAGCTTCTTGATGCCGGCGGAGTGGAAGGCCACCGTCGCCTTCAGACCGTCGCCGCGACCCTCGAGGCGCTGAATCGTGCCGACACCGAAGGTCGCGTGGCGCACACGGGCGCCGACCCGCGGGCCGTCTTCGTTGTCGTACACGACGCGCACCTCGCGGTCGGCCGGGCCGGCAGCGACAGGACTCCGCACCGGCTGCTTCGCGAAGGGGGCGGGTCCCCTGCCGGGGAACAGCTGCGTCTGGCGCCGCGCCGTGGCCCACCGTTGTGCCGGGCTCGCCACCGCGCGCACCAACTCCGGGGGGATCTCGTCCAAAAAGCGGCTGCGCGGGTTGAACTGCACGTCGCCGAACACACGCCGGCGTTGTGCGTGCGTCAAGCACAACCGCCGCATCGCCCGCGTCATGCCGACGTAACAGAGTCGCCGTTCCTCCTCCATGTCGTCGTCGGCGACGCGCGAGTGCGGGAACAAGCCTTCCTCCATGCCAACGATGAACACGGCTGGAAACTCCAGCCCCTTGGCCGCGTGCAGGGTCATGAGCGTCACGCGGTCGGTGCGCGTGTCGTACGAGTCGAGGTCGGTGACCAGCGCCACTTCCTCGAGGTAGGTCTCCAGCGTCGGAGCCGTCGTCGCGTGCTCTTCCATGCCTTTGAGCAACTCTTCGACGTTCTGCAGCCGGTCGCGCGCTTCTTCCGTCGGGTCTTCCCGGAGCATGGCACCGTACCCGGAATCCTCGATGACGCGCGCCGCCAGCTGCGGGTACGGAAGCTGGTCGAGCAGGCTAGCGAACGACCGCATGAGGGCGACGAAGGCGCCAACCTTCTCGGCGGGACCCGACTTCAGCAGGCCGCGTTGCAGCGCCAGTGTGCACGCCGGCAGCAACCCGCCGGCCTCTTCCTCGAGCGCCGCGATGCGCTCCACCGTCGCCGCGCCGATGCCGCGCGCCGGCACGTTGATGATGCGCTTCGTCGACAGCGAGTCCGCCGGGTTCACCAGCACCCGCAGGTAGGCCAGTACGTCCTTGACTTCGGCGCGGGCGAAGAACTTCACGCCGCCAACCATGACGTACGGCAGCCGTTGCCGCACCAGGGCCTCTTCCAGAGCGCGGGACTGCGAGTTGGCGCGGTAGAACACGGCCACCTGCCCGAGGCGCACGCCGTCACGGTCCAGCCGCCCGATCTCCGAGGCGACGTAGCGCGCCTCCTCGAGGTCGTCCTCGAGGAGCGCCACCGTCACCGGCTCGCCGCGCGGGTTCTCCGTCCACAGCCGCTTCCCCTTGCGCTCGGTGTTGTGCGCCACAACCGCCCCGGCGGCGTCGAGGATGGTGCCGGTCGACCGGTAATTCTGCTCGAGCCGAATGACCACGGCGTCCGGGTAGTCGCGCTCGAAGTCCATGATGTTGGCGATCTCGGCACCACGCCAGCGGTAGATGGACTGGTCGTCGTCGCCCACGACGCACAGGTTACGGTGTCGCGACGCCAGCAGGTTGGTCAGTCGGTACTGCACCCGGTTGGTGTCCTGGTACTCGTCCACCAGGACGTGCAGAAAGCGGCCGCGGTAGCGATCGAGGACGTCGGGGTGTTCCTCGAAGAGCCGCACCGTCTCGACCAGCAGATCGCCGAAGTCGAGCGCGTTGGCGCGGCGCAGTTTGGCCTGGTAAAGCGCGTACACCTGGGCGCTGCGCGCATCCCACACGGTGTTGCGGTCGCAGGCCTCCGGACCCACGCCGCGGTTTTTCGCGGCATCGATGTAGGCGGCGGCGGCGCGCGGGGTGAGCGTCTGCTCGGCGAGGTTGAGCTCGCGCAGGCACTCCCGCAGCAGCCGGTCCTGGTCCTGGTCGTCGTAGATGACGAAGTTGGTGCCGCGGCCGAGGGCGCCGATCTCGCGGCGCAGCAGGCGGACGCAGGTCGAATGGAACGTGGACACCCAGGGCGACTCGTTCGCCCCAAGCAGGCGGCCCAGCCGGTCGCGCAGCTCGCCGGCGGCCTTGTTGGTGAAGGTGACGGCCAGGATGCGCCACGGCTCGACGCCGCGCTCGCCGATCAGGTGGGCGACGCGGTAGGTGAGCGTGCGGGTCTTCCCGGACCCCGCGCCGGCAAGGATCAGCAGCGGCCCGTCGCCGTGCAGCACGGCCTGGCGCTGCACGGGGTTGAGCGCGGCGAGCAGGTCGGTCATGTCCGGTCCCACTCCTCAGGCGTCAGGGTACGCAGGGCGAGCGCGTGGATGTCCGTCTTCATGGCGCTCCCGAGGGCCGCATACACGGCGCGCTGGCGCGCCACCAGGTCCTGCCCCTCAAAGGCGGCCGACACGATCAGCACGCGGAAGTGTCCGCCGCCGGCTGCGCCGGCGTGGCCGGCATGCAGGGCACTCTCGTCCTCGACGACCAGGTGACTCGGCGCAAACGTCGCACGCAGGGTCTGTTCAATCGACGCGACACGATCCATCCGCGGCCTCCTAGCGAAGCGGCCGGGGGATGCCAAGGCACGGCGCATGACCCTTTCGCCGCCCGCCGTTCCTGCATAGGATGCGCGGCGCAGGAGGACGAACCATGACGTTCGCAGACATCGTGTACGAGACGAAAGACGGCGTCGCCTGGATTACCATCAACCGGCCGGCGGTGCGCAACGCGTTTCGCGCCCGCACGGTGGACGAACTGATCGCCGCGTTCCGCGCCGCGTGGGCCGACGCCGACGTCGGCGTCGTCGTGCTCACCGGGGCGGGCGACCGGGCGTTCTGCTCGGGCGGCGACCAGAAGGACCGCGGGGCGGAAGGATACGGTGGCACGTCGGGCATCGGCCTCGACGTCGCCGGGCTGCACAGCGTCATCCGCAACATTCCCAAGCCGGTGATCGCCATGGTCAACGGCTTCGCCATCGGCGGTGGGCACGTGCTGCACGTCGTGTGCGACCTGTCGATCGCCGCCGACACGGCGATCTTCGGCCAGACCGGGCCGCGCGTCGGCAGCGTCGACCCGGGGTTCGGGACGGCGTACCTGGCACGCATCATCGGCGAGAAGAAGGCGCGCGAGATCTGGTACCTGTGCAAGCAGTACAGCGCCCAGGAGGCGCTCGAGATGGGGTTGGTCAACAAGGTCGTGCCGGCGGCGCAGTTGCGCGCCGAGGTCGAGCAGTGGTGCCGCGACTTGCTCGACAAGAGCCCGACGGCGTTGCAGATTGCCAAGTACTCGTTCAACGCCGATACCGACCACATCCACGGCATCACCGAAATGGGCTTCAGCGCCCTGGCGCTCTACTACCAGACGCCCGAAGCGCAGGAGGGCCGCAACGCCTTCATCGAAAAGCGCGCGCCGGATTTCCGCAAAGCGCAGCGTGGCAAGTCGCCAGCCTGAGGGCCCGCCTCGCACTGTCGTCGCGGGTCTTTAGCCCGCAACGGTACGGGCGTCGCAGGCTGAAGCCTGCGACTACAGCGTCCTCTGGCGGCGGCCTACCTCTCCGCCGCGCCGGTCAACACCAGGTCGTTGCGGTGGATAACCTCGTCGGTGAGCTTGTAGCCGAGGACGTGCTCGATGCGGGCGGAATGCACGCCCTTGATCTTATCCAGTTCCGCGGCGCTGTAGTTCACCAGGCCGCGGGCGATTTCGTGGCCGTCCGGATCCACGCAGCGCACACAGTCGCCGGGACCGAACTTGCCTTCCACCGCCTTGAGGCCGGTCGGCAGCAAACTGCGGCCGCGCTGCGTGATCGCGTCGACGGCGCCGGCATCGACGACCACGTTCCCGGCAGGCTTGAGGGTGTAGGCGATCCAGTGCTTGCGGCGGCCCAAGCGATCGCCTTTCGGCAGGATGAGCGTGCCGACGGCGCGACGCACGTCGAAGACGCCCGGCAGCACACCGGGGTGTAGCCCGTCCGCAATGATCGTCGGGATGCCGGCCACGGCGGCTTTCTTCGCCGCTGCGATCTTGGACGCCATGCCGCCGGTGCCGAGCGGGCCGCGGCCATCGAGGGCGAAGCCGCTGGTGCCGCGGCTCGCGTCTTCAACCACCGCCACCAGCTCCGCATCGGCGTGCTCGCGCGGGTTTTTCGTGTACAACCCGGCGACGTCGCTCAGCAGCACAAGCACGTCGGCTTCCACCAGCCCGGCGATGAGCGCCGACAGGTTGTCGTTGTCGCCGAAATTGCGCAGTTCGTCGATGACGACGGTGTCGTTCTCGTTCGCCACCGGCACCACCCCCGCGGCGATGAGCGTCTCCATGGTACGGCGGGCGTTCAGGTAGCGGTTGCGCGACGCCAGGTCGTCGTGTGTCAGCAGAATCTGCGCGACCTGGGTCTTGTGGGCGGCAAAGTACTCCTCGTACAGGGCCATGAGGTCGATCTGGCCGACCGCGGCGGCCGCCTGACGCTGCGGCATCGTCTTCGGGCGCTGGGTCATGCCGAGGCGGGCCATACCCGCGGCCACGGCACCCGAGCTGACCACGACAATGTGGATGCCCTGGTGATGGAGGTCGCAGATCTCGCGGGCCAGCGCGCGCAGGCGGTCGCGGTTGATGCCGTCGGGGCCGGAGAGAATGCTGCTGCCGATCTTAACGACCGCGCGGCGCACCTTGCGCAGCAGGCGGTGTTTGTGGCCGAGGTGGTCGGCGGGGCGGGAAACACTCACGAGTCGCCCTCCCGCTCGGCAACCTCCCCCTGGCCCCCTCCTTCGTGCGGAGAGGGCAGCACCCCGGCATCTGCCGCGCGCGTCGCTTCCTCGGCCCGCAAGATGCGCCAGCGCCGTCCGACCTCGTGCACGACGGCCGACATGCCATAGCCGGTGGCGGCTGACACGGCCCACAGGTCGACGCCCCGCGCCGCGAAGCGGGCCTGCAGCTCCGGATACCGATCGCGGGCCTCCACCAGGTCGAGCTTGTTGGCGACAACGATCTGCGGCTTGGCGGCCAGGGTGGGGTCGAAGGCCGCCAGCTCGTGATTGATCGCGTCGTAGTCGTCCAGCGGGTCGCGGCCGGTCAAGCCGCTGATATCGAGGAGGTGGACGAGCAGCATGGTGCGCGACAGGTGGCGCAGAAAGCGGTGGCCGAGGCCGACGCCACGGTGCGCCCCTTCGATGAGCCCCGGGATGTCGGCCAGCACGAAGCTGCCCTCCTCGTCGAAACGGACGACCCCGAGGTGCGGCACCAGGGTGGTGAAGGGATAGTCGGCGATGCGTGGTCGCGCCGCCGACACCTTGGTGATGAAGGTGGACTTTCCAACGTTCGGGTACCCGACGAGACCGACGTCGGCCATGAGATGCAACTCGAGGTGGAGGGTGCGCTCCTCGCCGGGGATGCCGGGCTGCGCGTAGCGCGGCGCCTGGTTGGTCGGCGTCGCGAAGTGCATGTTGCCGCGTCCGCCGCGCCCGCCGCGGGCGACGACGGCCCGGTCGGACGGGCCGCGCAGGTCGGCGAGCACGTCGCCGCTGTCGGCGTCGCGGATGATGGTGCCGGGCGGCACGCGCAGCACGCGGGAGGCGCCGCGTTTGCCGTACTGCTGTTTGCCGCGGCCATGCTCGCCGCGGCCCGCCTTGATCAGGGGTTGATGCCGGAAGTCGAGCAGGGTCGAAATGCCCGGGTCGACCTCGAACACCACGTCGCCGCCATCGCCGCCATCGCCACCGTTGGGGCCGCCGTGGGGCTTGTATTTTTCGCGGTTGAAGCTGACGCAGCCGCGCCCGCCGTCCCCCGCCCGCACGCGCACCTGCGCTTCATCGACGAACTTCATGGCTGTTGAAGCTGGTAGGGGCGACCCGCCGGGTCGCCCCTACTCAATGCTGACAGACGGCGGTACTCCGGCGCGCCCAGCGCCGCGCGGCTCACGCCGGGAAGACGTGAGCCTGCTTGCGGTCCTTGCCGACGCGTTCGTAGCGCACGATGCCGTCGACCAAGGCGAACAGGGTGTAGTCGCGACCCATGCCGACGTTCTTGCCCGGATGGATCCGTGTGCCGAGCTGGCGAACCAGGATGTTGCCGGCCTTCGCGGTCTGCCCGGCAAACAGTTTCACACCGCGGCGCTGCCCGTTGCTGTCACGACCGTTGCGGGTGCTGCCCTGCCCTTTTTTATGTGCCATGGCTCTATGCTCCGGTCTCGATCTGCGTCACCTGCACCGCCGTGAAGGCCTGCCGATGGCCCTGGCGGCGGCGGTAGTTCTTACGCCGTTTCTTCTTGAAGATCAGGATCTTCTTGGCTCGGTCCTGCTGCATCACCGTGGCCGTGACGCGGGCGCCACTGACCAACGGGACGCCCAGGCGCACCGTGCCCTCATCGGCGGTCATCAGGACTTCGTCGAATTCGACCTGTGCCCCCGGGTCACCGGGTAGCTTCTCGACCCGGATGACGTCTCCCTGGGCGACCCGATATTGCTTGCCGCCGGTGCGAATGACTGCGTAGCGCATGTGATATCTCCAGACTGGCGAACGCTATTAGGTAGAAAACCACGACATTCTTGTCAACCTCGGGAGCCGGGGGTATGCAACGGGCATGGCGCCCGTCGAGTTGACGCTGTACAGCCGCCCGGGGTGCCACCTGTGCGACGACATGAAGGCGATCGTCACGCCGGTGGCCCGCGAGCTCGGCTGCACCGTACGCGAAGTCGACATTGCCGGCCAGCCGGAACTCGAATCCCGGTTCGGGCAGGAGATTCCCGTGCTCTTCATCGGCGAACGCAAGGCCTTCAAGTACCGGCTCACGGAGTCCGCGCTGCGCCGTCGGCTGCGGGCCCGGCGGGAGTAGCCTCGCCCAGCCCACGTGGGCGCCGTTCATGCCGACGATCGCCATCGACGCAATGGGCGGCGACTTCGCCCCCGACGAAGTCGTCAAAGGCATCGCCCAACTGTCGCTCGAAACCGACATCCAATGCCTGCTGGTCGGCGACGAGTCGCACATCCAGCGCATCCTGAACGACTGCACGTACGATCCCGAGCGCATCAGCATCCACCACGCGCGCGACGCCATTGGCATGGGCGAGGACCCCAAAGCGGCGGTACGCGCCAAACGCGACGCGTCGATTCTGGTCGCGGCGCACCGGGTCGCCACCGGTGACGCCGACGCCCTGGTCACCGCCGGCAACACCGGGGCCGCGATGCTGGCCTGCGCCCAACACTTCACCGTGATCCCGGGAGTGCGTACGGCGGCCCTCGCCAGCGTCTACCCGCGCCAGACCGAGTATCCCGAGCAGGACGGGCTGGCGCTGCTGCTCGACGTCGGGGCCACGGTGCACTGCGATGCGACGGAACTCGTGCAGTTCGCGCTGATGGGCAACGCCTACGCGCGCCGCATCTCCAAGATCTCGAGTCCGCGCGTCGCCTTGCTCAACATGGGGAGCGAGCCCACCACGGGCGGCGAGGTCCTCGCACACGCCTACCGCCGTCTGCGGACCGTGCCCGGCCTCAACTTCATCGGCAACATCGAGGGCAACGACCTCGCCAAGGGGAAGGCGGACGTCATCATCTGCGAAGGACTGCTGGGCCACGTGGCGCTCAAGATGCTCGAGGGACTCGCCGAACTGGTGGTCGACCTAGCGGGCACCGCGGCGCGCGAACACTGGCGCTGGAAGCTCGGGTTCATGATGCTCGCCACCAGTGTCGGCCGGCTGCGCGACCTCACCGACTACGCGGCGTACGGCGGAGCACCGGTCCTCGGGTTCGAGCAGCTGCTGATCACGGCGCATGGACGGTCGAGTGCGCGCGCCATCAAAAATGCCGTCAAGGTCGCCGCCAAAGCGGTGCGCGACGGCGTGACCGGCGAGATCGCCGCCGCCATCGGACAATTGTGATGGGACCGCGTCGCGCCACCCGGGCCCCGGCCCGCGAACCCGGCCCGCTCATCCTGCGCTGGGACCTCGACAAGACCTACCTCAAGACGGAGTTCGACTCGGTGCGGAAGCTCGTGCGCATCCCGTTCGAGAAGCCGCAGGACAAGGTGGCCGTCCCCGGCGCGGTGCCGCTCATCCGCGGCCTGCGTGACACCGCGGCCCACGCCGGGCGGACCGTGCAGGTGTACTTCATTTCCGCCAGTCCGCCGCAGATCGCCAAAGCCGTCAAGGAGAAGCTCGCCCTCGACGGGATCGAGTACGACGGCATCGTTTTCAAGAACCAGTGGCAGCACATCGTGCGCGGCCGATTCCGCAACCTGCGCGAACAGGTTGGCTACAAGCTCACCGAGTTGCTGGCCAGCCGTCGCGACACCCCCGTCACCGCCGACGAGATCCTGTTCGGTGACGACTGGGAGTCCGACCCGCTCATCTATTCCCTCTATGCGGACGTCGTCGCCGGGCGCGTGGATCGCGACCAGTTGATCGACGTGTTGACGGTAATCGGTGTGGACACCCGACTGATCGAGCGGGCCGTCGAGTTAACGGGCTCGGTGCCGCGCAGCGACGGTATCCGCCGCATCTACATCAATCTCGAACGGCGCACGCCGCCGACCAACTTCCACGCCTTCGGGCCGCGCCTGGTGCCAACGTTCAACTACTTGCAGGCGGCGGCCTGCCTGTTCGAGGACGGCTACCTCACCTTGCCGGCCGTCGCCGCCGTGGCGGAGCACCTGATCAGTGCCGGCGGCTCGACACCGGAGCGGCTCGCCAACGCCCTGGCCGACGTGCGCCGGCGCGGCCACCTTGCGCGCACCAGCGCCATCGCCGTGCGCGAATACCTGCACGCCCGCGGCCTGCTGCCGCGACGTCGGCACACCGCGGTGCAGCGGTCGTGGTGGGAGCGGCTGTGGCCGTGGGAGCAGTTGCGGCAGTGGGTGCGGCTGCTGACCGAGCAGCCGGAGCCGGCCGCGCCAACGGCGATCGACTATCGCGCCCTGGTGACAGACTGGCGCGCCGGGAGGTGAACTCGATGCAACAAGACGACTGCCTCGTCGTACTGGTCACCGTCGGGTCGCAGGAGGACGCCGGCCGCATTGCCACCTCCCTCGTCCGCGAGCACCTCGCGGCGTGTGTGAACATCGTCGCGGCCGTCGAGTCGGTGTACTGGTGGGAGGGCCGCGTGCACCACGACGCGGAGGTGTTGCTGATCATCAAGACGCGCGCCGCGCAGTGGTCCACGCTCGAGCGGCGCGTGCGGGCCCTGCACTCGTACCAGAACCCCGAAGTGATCGCCCTGCCGATCACCGCCGGGTCGCAAGCGTATCTGGACTGGGTGCGGGGCAGCACGGGGACGGCGGACTAGCAGGACTCGCCCCCCGGGGCCTTCGCCGGCGGGGTGAACCACTTCGACTGCGGCACCACCACCGCCGCCGCCGGTTGGCCGACGAAGTGGGGCGACAGGATCTGCACGTCGTGCTCGTTGAACACGTCCTGGATGTTGGCGTGCAGGTCGGACAGCACGATTGGCCGCTGGTGCCGGGGCTCGAGGTCGGCAATCAACTGGTACTCGACGTAGAAGTCCGACAACGCCCGCTGCACCACCCGGGGCGGCGGCGTCTTGCACACACCCGGTGTGCGCTCCGCCGCCAGCTGCAACATCGCGTGCACCTGGCGCCACGGCGCATCGTAGCCGATCGTCACCGCCGTGCTGACCACGACGCCGCCCTGCGCCGCGAGCCGGGTGAAGTTCGTGGCGGTCGTTCCGACCACGACGTTGTTCGGAATGGTGATCTCTTCACGCCGCAGGTTGTTGATCTTGGTGCTCAACGTGCCGATCTCCGACACCGTGCCTTCGACGTCGCCGATCCGCACGTAGTCGCCGATACGGAAGGCCCGCGAGTACACCACCACGAGTCCGCTCATCACCTGGTTCACCACCCCCGCCGAGCCGAGGGACAGCATGACGCCGAGCAGGACGCTGATCCCCTTGAAGGCGGTGCTCCCGGATCCCGGGACGTACGGATACGCAACGGTCAGCGCGAACACCCAGATGACGACAATGAGGATGCGGCGCGTGGCGTCGGCGGTCTCGGGCCGCACCCAGGGGAGGCGGATGCGGTCGTGCTCCACCGCGAGGAGTGTCTGCGACAGCGCCCGGGTTGCGCCGCGGGCCAGCAGCAGGATCACCACGACCGTCACCAGGCCGGGCACGGCGTGGATCGCGCCGCCAGCCAGTGTCGCGGCCAGCCGCAGCATGAATGCCCCCAGCGCCGTGCCCCACGGCTCGCTGTATGGGAACTGCACGAACACGAACGTCAGCCACAGGTAGGCCGCCGCCGCCACCAGGACCGTCGCTGTCGCACGGACGGCAAAGGTCGAAAGCCGCAGCGTCAGCTGCCGCACGTCCAGGCCCCAGCGCGACACTCGCTTGAGCGAGGCACTCGAGGCGGCGACCAGCCGCCGCGTCAGCGCCTGCCGACTGCGCAGGACCGCCCACAGGAAGGCGACGAAGAGCACGGTGGCGAGCGCGGACCAGATGATGCCGCGCACCAGGCGCGACCACTGCCGCTGTTCGACGTAGGCGCGCAACGCCGCAGTCAAGTTGTCGGCGGCCTGCTGCGCCGCCGTGTCGAGCGCCTCGCCGCTCTCGAGATCGAGATCGTCGCGAAAGATGCGGAACACGGGGAACTGGCCAACCTCGATCATGCGGCCGTCGCCGAACTCGTTACGGAACTCCGTGACGCGGACCGGCTGTGTGAAGGCGTCGAACGGCAGTGTCCCGAGGTGATCCTGCACGCGCTCGGCACGTTCCTGGGGTGTCCGCCCGGCGTACGCCTTGCGGAACACGACAATGGGGCGGTTCCACAGGACGACGGTCGCCGGCTCCGCCTCGGCCTGGGCGACGGCGGCCGCTACCTCCTCCCCCGCCACGCGCGCCCCCACGAACGTGGGCAACGCGATCAGCAGCGCGAGGCACGCAGCGCGCAGACAACGGCGACGCCCGACAGCACAATGCATGGACACCTCCTCCTCGCGGCACACGACAGTCGGCCACCCTTTGCCGCTGTTGTGTCGGCGAATCAAGGTGCGTGGGGCGCGAACCGGGCATCCCTCGCTACGCGCCCTGAGGGAACCGGCGCTACTCGGGACGACCGGGTACGAACTTGGGCGTGCGGGTCACGGCCGCCGCAGGTTGGGGGTCGCGGGGGTGCCCTCGATGCGCAGCTCGTTGGGGCCGAGCGCCGCCGCGAAGCGCTGTTCGCGCGCCGTCTTGCCGGAGATCTGCACGTTCTTGATGCGGATACGCAAGTTGTTGGCGCTGTCGGCGTTGGCCAGCGCCTGCGCCTCGGAAATGCGCCCCTCGACGTACAGGTCGAAGAGCGCCTGGTCGAACGTCTGCCCGCCTTCCTGGGTACTCTTTTCCATCGCCTCTTTGAGCGCGTCGACCTGGCCCTGTTTGATGAGGTCTTTCGCCCACGGCGTGTCGAGCAGGATTTCCAGCGCCGCCACCCGCTTCCCGTCGACCCCCGGCACCAGACGTTGCGAGACGATGGCGCGCAGGTTCAGCGACAACTGCAGGTACATCTCGGCGTGGCGGGAGACGGGAAAGAAGTTCATCACCCGCTCGAGCGCCTGGTTGGCGTTGTTCGAGTGCAGGGTCGCCAGGCAGAGGTGGCCGGTTTCCGAGAACGTGATGGCCGCCTCCATGGTCTCGACGTCGCGCACCTCGCCGATGAGGATGACGTCCGGTGCTTGGCGTAACATGTTGCGCAGCGCCTCGTTGAACGACTCGGTGTCGAACCCCACCTCGCGCTGGCTGACGATGCACTGCTTGTGCTCGTGCACGAACTCGATCGGGTCCTCCACCGTCAGAATGTGCCCGCCGGCGGTCTGGTTGCGGTAGTCGAGCATGGCCGCCTGCGTGGTCGACTTGCCGGAGCCGGTGGCACCGGTGACCAGCACGAGGCCGCGGCGGCTCAACGCAATCGTCTTGAGGATGGGCGGCAGACCGAGTTCGTCGAGCGTCGGGATCTGCGTCTTGATGCGACGCGCCACCAGCGCCACCGCGCCGCGCTGCCGAAAGACGTTCAAACGGAAACGGCCGACCTGCCCAGAGACGATGGCGACGTTCATTTCCATGCGCTCTTCGAACGTCGCCCACTGGCGTTGGTTGAGGACGGAGTGGGCCATGGCCTCGACCTGCTGTGGGGTCAGCGCCTCGGACCCACAGGGGCCGGTGCGGCCCTCGATGCGCAGGATCGGCGGGCTCTCAGCCGTCAGGTACAGGTCCGACGCCTCGCGCTCGACCATGAGCGCGAGCAGTTCGCGAATGTCCATGGGCTACGCGCCGCGGCCCGCCACCGGCCGCGCGAAGCGCGGCGGCTGCGTCCCCGGCTTGGCGTCGGTCGTGATCGGCGCACCGAACAAGTGCGGCGTGAGCGTGCGCGACTGCGCCTCCTCTTTCGTGACGATCCCTTTGTTGACCAGCTCGATGAGCGCCATGTCGAGCGTCTGCATGCCGAACGCCTGGCCGGTCTGCATCGCCGAGGGGATCTGGTGGATCTTGTTCTCGCGGATCAGATTGCGCACCGCCGGTGTCCCCATGAGGATCTCGAGCGCCGCCACCCGGCCACCGGCGCGCCGGCGCAAGAGCGACTGCGTGACCACCGCCTGCATCGACTCGGCGAACATCGTCCGGATCTGCTCCTGCTGCGCCGCCGGGA
>Ga0316622_100001523_pt1 | contig 15160 bp, 9 predicted proteins | sample OWC_Aug_OW2_C1_D_FD_207646 | JGI IMG/M metagenome (GOLD analysis project Ga0316622, IMG submission 207646) | Wetland soil microbial communities from Old Woman Creek delta, Ohio, United States - OWC_Aug_OW2_C1_D5_C | ecosystem: Environmental > Terrestrial > Soil > Wetlands | place: USA: Ohio... | reverse complement strand
CTACACCGCCGGACTGTCTCTGGAGGCGCCCCTGGGCAACTATTTTGAACCGGCCTCGTCGGCCTCCTTTGAGGATCACGTCAAAAGCGTCTACGGTAGTTGGCTCGTGTATGGTGCGGGCACCGGCTTTTCCTACGGCAGCGTGTCTTCCGACTTAGCCGGCTACGTGATTCAGAAAGTCAGCGGAAAGCCCTTTGAGCAGTACGTCAAGGAGAAGGTTCTTGTCCCGTTGGGCATGTCCAACAGCATGCTCGGCAGGAAACAGATTCTGGAGAACAAGGACCGGGCCATCGGGCACATGATGGGCATGGACGCTTTGCCCGCAGTGTATCCGGGACTCGCGGCCGGGGGCATGTACTCTACCGCCAGAGACTACGCCCGTATCGTCCAGTTGCACATCAACCGCGGCACCCTTGACGGCCGACGCGTCCTCGATGAATCTTTGGTGGACGCGATCCATCAGCCAGTGGGAACCGCCCTGCAAAACCCGAACGTCTATTACGGCATGGGGATTCATGTCGATAAGCGAGCTCCCGAGCGGACGGAGCAGGTTCTCTGGCACGATGGCTTCGGATTTGGCTTCGCGTCGCTCATGCACTGGTACCCCGAGTACGGCATCGGTGGCGTCGTCCTGACGAACAAGCTGCCTCACCCTGTCCTGACGGAACTTGGTTTTACGCTGACGGACAGGCTCGTGAAAGAGAAGCTGGTGGCTATGCGTTTCCCACGACCTGAGCCCGACACCAGCCACTGCATCGGCACGTGGTGGGGCTGGCTCGACCACAAGCCGACCCCGTATCAGCGGTCGTGGCGTAAGTATTGCGGCATGCATCGCCTTCGCTTCACGGAGTACGAGCTCGAGTGGTGGGCGAAACTCGCGATCCTGATCAAGGGCCGGGAGGAATACACGCCGCGGATCAGAGTCCATGAGAGGGATGGATTCCTCTGTGTGACGGAATCGGAGTTCTTCGACAAAGTCGGTATCGGCCGGCACGTTGACGAGAAATTGCAGGAGGTCAAGCCGGGACTCTTTGCGGCTAAATCCGGCATCACGCTCGATTTCGCCCGCGACATACCCACTTGGCGCAACTACCGCCTCGACAAACGGTGAGTATCCGCTTGCCAGGTCTGCGCGGCTTGATGAGGTGACCGACAGGCAGGGAGGACGTTGATGTCGCACAGGCTGGCCGAAGTGGCGACGCTGTTTCTCAGGCTGGGCCTCACCGCTTTTGGGGGACCCGCGGCCCACATCGGCATGATGCACGATGAGACGGTGAAGCGGCGCAAGTGGCTAAGCGATGAGGAATTCCTCGACTTGGTCGGCGCGACGAATCTCATTCCGGGGCCGAACTCCACCGAGATGGCCATCCACATCGGCTTCATGCGAGCCGGATGGCTTGGGCTGATCGTCAGCGGGGCCTGTTTCATCGTGCCGGCCATGGTGATCGTGCTGTCGCTTTCCTGGGCGTACGTGCATTTAGGCACTGCGCCTCAAGTCCAATGGCTGCTTTACGGTGTCAAGCCCGTTGTCATCTCGATCATCCTGCAGTCGGTATGGAGCCTGGGGCGCAAGGCCGTCAAGGGCCCGCTCACTGCGGCTGTCGCCGTCAGTGTCATCGGCTTGTATTTCGCAGGCATTCACGAAATCGCACTGCTCCTCGTCGGCGGACTCGCAGTGATGCTCGCGGCGAATGCTCATCGACTGAGGGGGCGGCATTTTGGCATCGCGCTCCTTCCGCTCGGCGGCGCCGGCGTCTGTTCGCAGTTGTCCACGCCGTTCAGCCTGCCCCTGCTCTTCGTCACCTTTCTCAAGATCGGCTCGGTTCTCTATGGAAGTGGGTACGTCCTGCTGGCTTTCCTACGCGCCGACTTTGTCGTCCGCTTCGGCTGGCTCACAGATCGGCAGTTACTCGACGCCCTTGCGATCGGGCAGGTGACACCCGGCCCTGTCTTCACGACGGCCACCTTCATCGGCTTCCTCCTCAGTGGCACACCGGGAGCGCTTCTGGCCACCCTGGGCATCTTCCTTCCCTCCTTCATCTTCGTCGCCGTCTCCAACCCGTTGATTCCGCGCATTCGTCACTCGACGTGGGCGAGTGGCTTGCTCGACGGAGTCAATGTGGCTTCTCTCGGCTTGATGGCGGCCGTGACCTGGCAACTGGGCCGGACCTCCGTCACCGATCCGCTGACGGTCTTGATTGCCCTGATTTCCCTGCTGCTGCTGACCCGCTTCAAGGTCAATTCAACCTGGCTGATTACAGGCGGCGCGATCATAGGGCTTCTGGGCACCGCCTTTCACTGATATCCTGGGTAGGAGGGCTCGCGCGCAAGGGTGCGATCAGAGATTCATGGGCAGGCCGCGGTCGCGGAGGTATTCTTTCATCTGCGTGATGGTGTAGTTGTCGAAGTGCGTGATGGAGGCCATGAGCACGGCGTCGGCGCCGCCTTGGACGATGGCGTCATACAGATGATCGAGCTTGCCGGCGCCGCCCGAAGCGATCACGGGGATATTGACGGCGTCGGAGACAGCCCTGTTCAGTTCGTTGTCGTACCCGGCTAATGTCCCGTCGGCGTCCATGCTGGTCAGGAGAATCTCGCCGGCGCCCAGCTCTTCCCCTCGCACGGCCCACTCGACGACGTCGACGTCTGTCGGCTCCGAGCCGGCTTTTACGCACACCTGCCAGCGTCCCGCCCTGGTTTTGGAGCGTCGCGCGTCAATGGCCAGGACCACGCACTGATTGCCGAACCGCTTGGCGGCCTGGGCGATCAGCTTGGGATTCGTCACCGCCGCGGTGTTGACGGAGACCTTCTCGGCGCCGCTTCGCAGCAGCTCATCGATCTGCTCGACCGTCTGGATGCCGCCGCCGACGGTGAACGGGATGAAGACGTTCTCCGCCACGCGTCGGACGAGGTCCACGATGGTCTTGCGGGAGCGAATCGTAGCCGTGATGTCGAGGAAGACTAGTTCGTCGGCGCCCTCGTCGCTGTATCGCGCCCCCAGCTCGACCGGGTCGCCTGCATCTCGCAGGTTCAGGAAGTTGACGCCCTTGACAACGCGGTTGTCCTTCACATCGAGGCAGGGGATGATTCGCTTGGTCAGCATGGTTCAGAGTTTGAAGTGTGAAGTTTGAAGTGTGAATTCGGATTGGCTCGGTGCTCCGGCTTCAGACTTCAAACTTGAAACTTCACACGTTCCTCCTACAAATCCCGTCGAAATTCTCCAGCACTTGCAGGCCCTGCTTGCCGCTCTTTTCAGGGTGGAACTGCACGCCGTAGATGTTGCCCTTTTGCACTGAGGCCGTCAACGGCGAACCGTAGTCCGTATAAGCGACCTTCACCTGGCCCTCCCCGACTTGAGCGTAGTAGGAGTGGGCGAAGTAGAAGTGCTTCGCCGGACGCAGGTCCGCAAACAAATCCATATCCTCCGGCAACTCGACGAGGTTCCAGCCCATGTGCGGAACCGTTTGCCCGGGCGGGATGGGCACAACGTTTCCGCTGATGAGCCCGAGCCCCTTGTGTGGGCCGTACTCGCAACTGGTGTCGAAGAGCATCTGGTGACCGACGCAGATGCCGAGAACGGGCTTGCCCGCGGCGGCGGCGTGTCTGACCGGCTGAGCGGCCGAGCCCAGAGCCTTCATGGCGTAGCCAAACGCCGCTACGCCCGGCAGAACCAGTCCGGCCGCCTTCTCGATCTTGGCCGGGTCCCGACTGAGCTCGACCTCACAGCCGATATGACGAAACGCGTTGCAGACGCTCCTGACGTTGCCAACGCTGTAGTCGATTACCACGATCATCCTAAGAGTTTACTGTTGCGATACTTACGTCGTCAAATGAGAATATCTGATACGGCAGTTCAGCGAATTGAATTGATGCGACCGGTCCCGATTGCCGATTGACGCTTAATGCGCCCCAGCAGCGTTGCTCGACGGTCTTTTCTATGGAGCCGGGGCTGCAAGTGTCGATTCGGTACGGAAAGTTCAGGGTTCTGAGGATACCTATGTGCGGCATCGTAGCATACCTGGGAAAAAAGGCGGCTCAGCCGATCCTTGTTGAAGGTCTGAAGAGGCTTGAATACAGGGGCTATGACTCCGCCGGGCTTGCGCTGCTGCGGGATGGGGCGTTCTGCGTGAAGAAAACCAGCGGCCGGATCGCGTCCCTCGAGCAGATCCTGGATAAGCCTCAGCTCTGCGACGTTCTGGGCATCGGCCACACACGGTGGGCGACTCACGGCGAGCCGAACACCATCAACGCTCACCCGCACCTCGACTACACCGGCAAGATCGCCGTCGTCCACAACGGGATTATCGAGAACTACAGCACCCTGAAGACCTGGCTGCGCAGCGAAGGGGCCGCCTTCGTCAGCGAGACGGACACCGAGGTGATCGCGAACCTGATCGGCTACCTGTACGCCAACCACGACCGGTGCGGCAGAACGAACGGGCAGCACCGGTTCGAATGGGCTGTCCAGGAGGCTCTGCAAAAGCTCCACGGAACGTTCGGGCTGGCCATCCTCTGCTGCGATTACCCCGACACCCTCATCGGGGCCAAGCGGGGCAGCCCGCTGATCCTCGGCGTCGGAGACAGCGAGTACATTCTTGCCTCCGATGCCGCCGCCATCGTCGAGCATACCACTCGGGCCATCTATCTGGCTGACAATGAGATGGTCCTGCTCGGACCCGATGGGTTCAACACAAAAACAATCGACAATGTCGTCGTGGCCAAGGACCTCAAGGAAATCGAGTTCTCGCTCGACCAGATCGAGCTCGGCGGGTTTGAGCATCACATGCTCAAGGAGATTTTCGAGCAGCCCGAGTCGCTCAGCACATGCATGGGCGGCCGGATTGACAGGCATTGCGGGAAGATCAAGCTGGGCGGCATTGCCGAACACCTGCGTGATCTGACGCAGACGCGGCATATCATTTTCACAGCCTGTGGCACGGCGTTCCACGCCGGCCTCGTCGGCGAGTTCCTCCTCGAACATCTCGCTCGCATTCCGGCCGAGACCGAGTACGCCAGCGAGTTCCGTTACCGCAACCCCATCATCGGCGAGGGCACGATTGTCATCGCCATCAGCCAGTCCGGCGAGACCGCCGACACGCTGGCCGCCGTCGAACAGGCCAAAGAACGCGGCGCCACGGTCCTGGGCATCGTGAACGTCGTCGGCTCCTCCATCGCCCGGGCGACCGATGCGGGCATTTACCTGCACGTGGGGCCCGAGATCGGCGTCGCGAGCACCAAGGCCTTCACGGCGCAAGTGGCCACGCTGAGCATGCTGGCCATCGAGTTGGGTCGGCGCAGACACCTGAGCAGCGACGGTGCGGCCAGGTACATCGACGAACTTTCGCAGATTCCGGAGAAGATCAGTCAGATTCTTGACCAGTCCGATCATATTCGCGAGATCGCCGCGGCGAATATCGACAAGGAGAACTGGCTGTTCCTCGGTCGGGGGTTCAATTACCCGGTCGCCCTGGAAGGAGCCCTGAAACTCAAGGAAATCAGCTATATCCACGCGGAGGGACTGCCGGCCGCGGAGATGAAACACGGGCCCATCGCCTTGATCGCCGACGGGATGCCGGCGGTCTTCATCGCCACCGCCGGAGCCCAGTACGACAAGATCATCGGCAATATCGAGGAAGTGCGGGCCCGTGGCGGCAGGGTCATCGTGGTGGCCACCGAGGGCGACGAGGCCGTCCGCGAGCGAGCGGATCATCTGATCACGATTCCCGATGCCCCCGAGTTGTTCCAGCCGATGCTGACCGTGGTTCCGCTGCAATTGCTGGCGTACCACGCCGCCGTACTTCGCGGCCACGACGTCGATAAGCCCCGCAACCTCGCCAAGAGCGTCACCGTCGAGTGACGCCGGGCGCACTTCCGGTCGCCACGGCCTTGAGTTCCTGCTAATCAACGGATAACATGTCCAGCCGGGCGTCATATCCGCGCCCACGTGGACCTGTTTAATCAAGGGAGTGATGAATGCGCATACGTTGTGATGGAGATTCGAGCCGGTCACGCCAGCAGGCGTTTACGCTGATCGAGTTGCTCGTGGTCCTGGCGATCATTTCCGTCCTGTTGTCGATTCTGCTCCCGTCTCTCCGCCTGGTGAAGGTCCGGGCCCTCCGGACCGGATGTATGCACAATCTCAAGCAGATCGACCTGGCGATGCATGTCTACCTCGGCGACAATGAACATGTCTATCCATACGCCGACGATCCCCTGCCGAAGGGCTACTGGCTGTGGATGGGCCGTGGCTGGCGGTCCTTCCTGATGCCCTACTTTGGCGGAGTCGTTGACGTGAACAATCCGTCGGTGTTGTTGTGTCCCGAGGACCGGGCCGACCCCACGCAGTACGAATCGACCAGCTACGCCTATTCTATGGCGTTCTATCACAGCCCTGAACAGATCGACACGATGAGCGACAAGAGCGACACATACACCCATCCCAGACCCTCCGTCCCGCAACGGGCCGGCAACGTGACGACTCCCTCGGCGAAGGTCCTCATCGGCGAGTGGTCAAGCAACCACTGGCCTGTGGACCAGGAGCAGGGATGGTGGAACTGGCAGGGCGCGCGCAATTTCCTGTTTGCCGACGGCCAGGTGCTCTTCCTCCGCGCCGAGCAGATTCGCCCCGCCCGCGACGGCCTGCCCGACGCCAACCTCACCCTCCACGGCCTCAAAGGCCGCGACTGGACCCCGTAGACCGAGCCGGAGGGCCTGCAAAGGGTGCCGGAGCTCTGGCCCCACAACGCCGCCCTACTTTGTACCGATAGGAAATGTCGAAAATACATATGTACAAGTATTGTGTTGACGACTGCGAGGAGGGACAATGAAGAGGTCGTGGTCACTATCTCGGAGGATAGAATATGAAGTCGCGCAATACACTCACATCCGTTCTGGTGCCCATTATACTGTTGTCTTGCCTGGGCTTTGTCTCCGCACGCGCGTACACGGTCACGGCGGCGGGCGACCGGCTGGAGTTTGTGGCACAGCCCGAAAAGGGCTATGTCATCAAGCTGGCCGGGAAAGCCGGCGTCATCCAGGCGTTGGCCGGGATATCTGCCCTCGACGCCGACGGTGCCAGACCGGTTGGCGGCATAGACCGACACGGTGTCTGGACCGTGGAGAATGAAGGCCCCGCCGAGCGCAATGAGGACACCATGCGCTCGCTGCGAGCCGCTGGACAGGTGGCCTACGCCGCACCGCTGTTCTCATCGAACGGCGAGATGGTCGCCATCATTCCGGAGATTGTGGTGCGTGTGAAGGCCGGTACGGATGCTGCGCAAGTCACGACTCTTTGCGAGAAAGCCGGGTGTCGGATCAAGAAGCGGATGGAGTTCACACAGCAGGAGTACCTGCTGGAAGTTCTTGGGCCGGATGCAGAGGCTGTCTTCGTTGCTGTGGGCCAACTCAGCCAAGCTCCAGAGGTGGAATGGGCCTGCCCGAACACCGCGTTCCGGCCCAAGCTCGCCGGCGAGCCTGTATCGAGCAGGCGTGTTCCCAGTGACCGCTTGGTTATTGCCTCAGCAGCACAAGACCCCAACACGCCCGGCGTATTCCCGAACGACGAGTACTTCCCCAAGCAGTGGCACCTGCACAACACCGGTCAATCCGGCGGCACACCCGGTGTCGACATCCGCGCCCCGGAGGCCTGGGAGATCACGACAGGAGACCCGAATGTCGTGGTCGCGGTGACTGGCCTAGGTGTAGACACTCACCACCCTGATTTGGTCCACAATCTCGTACCTGGATACGATTTCTACAAAGATGACGACCTGCCGGACCCTGGGGACAGCAGGGAGGACGCGCATGACACCATGTGTGCCGGGCTCATCGCTGCACAGGGCAATAATGGTATCGGGATTGCTGGTGTTGCTTATGACTGCAAGATAATGTCCATTCGATTCGGGGATGTCATGGTGTGGGTCAGCGCGAGCGAAGTAGCTTCATCATTTCGGTGGGCGGCCAGGCACGGAGCCGATGTACTGAGCAACAGTTGGGGCTGGGGCACAACCCCAATAGCACCCATCCACTCCGCGATCGTAGACGTGACCACCAGCAGTCTCGGGCGTGGCGGGAAAGGGTGTGTTGTGGTCTTCGGAGCGGGCAATGGGGGCCAGCCAATGACAGATTATCCTCCGCTATACCCTGAAGTCATAGCGGTGGGGGCAACGGACTACAATGATGTGCGGTGGAATTACAGCAGCTACGGTCCTGGGTTAGACGTCGTGGCGCCAAGCGGGTGCAACGGCACCTCGTGCGGGGCTTTCTGGTCGACCGATCGAACAGGGCCAGGTGGGTATAGCAATGGGAACCCGGACCCTGAAGTGCTGGACTACGCGGGAGGCTTCTGGGGCACGTCGGCAAGTTGTCCTGTTGCGGCTGGAGTGGCAGCCTTGATCCTCTCAGTGGAGCCAAATCTAACAGGTGACGAGGTCCGGCATTTCCTGGAGCGCTCCGCGAAGGACCTTGGCGATTCAGGGCGAGACAATTACTACGGCTGGGGCCGGGTCGATGCGCGGGCGGCGCTGGATATGGTACTCGCCAAACGTGCGGACCTGAATAACGACTGGAAGGTGGACGAGCAGGACCTCGCGATCCTGAACGCGGCCATCGACACCAATGACCTCTCCGCCGACATCGCTCCGGCGGCCAAACGCGACGGCGTGGTCGACACCAATGACCTTGAGCTTCTGATGCAATACCTGGGGACGGTCATTCCGGAACTCGGATTGATCGCTCACTGGAGCCTGGATGAAGCCGACGGGGCCGCAGCCCGCGATAGTGCCGGCCGGCGCCTTGATGCGACCGTGTTCGGCAATGCGATGTGGCAACCCGATGGCGGACGAATCGGTGGGGCATTGGCCTTTGACGGCCAAGACGATCGGTTGTCCACCCCCTTTGTACTGGAACCGAGCGCAGGTCCGTTTAGCGCCTTTGCATGGATCAAGGGCGGCGGGCCAGGGCAGGTTGTCCTCTCGCAAGACAAGGGTGCGAACTGGCTAATGGCGAGTTCTCCAGGTGGTGTATTGGTGACCGACTTGAAATCGGCGGGTCGCATGGGCAAGTCATTGACCTCTACGACCGTCATCACGGACGACAACTGGCACCGCGTGGGTTTCGTTTGGGATGGCTCGTATCGCATTTTGTACGTCGATGGCATTGAGGTTGCCAGAGATACACAGGCCGGTCTTGCACCATGGGTGGGCGTTCTGTACGTGGGAGCCGGTGGCAACCTCTTGCCCGCCAGCTTCTGGAAGGGCCTGATCGATGACGTGCGAGTCTATGACCGTGCGGTGAAACCGTAGACAACACCGGTCCTGTCACGCTTTCAGGCCGCGGAGGTCGGGGTCGAGGCAGCGGTTCTCTTTCAGGACTTCTTTGATCGTCAGCTTGGTTCGGCGGCGGACGGCTTCGCGACAACGGATCATGCCCGGGCTCGCGTCGGTGCCCCCTCGATAGGCGGGTTACTATAGAAGCCCCTCGTGTGCGCCTATCGAATGCGCCGATTCTCCACTCGGCGCTGACGACGCAGACACGCGCAGTCTGATCGGGACCTCATCGGCGCGGGCGCGGCGGGGCTACTTCACCGCAGACGTCCGCGATCTCCTGGGGGCTCAGGGCCCGATTGTAGAGGCGGACCTCGTCCATCAGGCCGTCAAAGAACGTCACATCGCCGAGGGCGCCCCGGGCCCCGATCGTGAAGGGATAATCGCTATCCTCCTGCACAATCCCGGAGCCGGTGTCCTGCTGGGCGTAGCGAACCTCGGCGCCGTTAAGGTACAGGCGAATCCTGTTCGTCGTGCGACTCCAGGTCATCGCCACGTGCTGCCACGTGTTCAGTGTCACCGTGTTGTCGGCACTGTCGGAATAGGCGTGTGTGGCGCTGTAGCGGATCCTGCCGTTGATCGTCAGGCGCGTTCCCTCCGCAAAGAGGCGTTTGTCGCCGTCGCCCTTGTCGAGCACGTGCCAGTGGGCGTCCACACGCGGATAGATCCAGGCCGTCATTGTTACCGCTTCGAGATTGTTGAGGACGGGGTCCGACTGAATCTGCACGTAGTTGCCGGCCCCGCTGAAATCCAGGGCCTTTCCGCTCTGACCCGGGACCCGTACCGCCTTGAAGATGGTCCCGTAGTGGGCGTAATCCGAGGCATCTATCGCCACATTGCCGGCGCTCTCATCGAATTTCCAGTACCCCAGCAGGTCACTGTCCACGCTCGGCTTGGTGATGGTGACCGTCAGCGCCGTCGACCGGAATGACTCATTCCCGGCGGTATCGTAGGCTGAGACCTCATAGGCGTAGCTCTTGCCCGCCTCGACCTGCGCGTCCACGAATGACGTAGTCGATGAGAAACCGATCCGGGTCCCGTCGCGATAGACTTTGTAGCCTGCAACGGCGACGTTGTCCACCGATGCGGTCCAGGTCAGGGTGACCTGCGAGGTGGTCACTTGTCCGACGGTGAGCTCCGTAGGAGTCGATGGAGCCTGGTCGTCCTGTGGCGCGGGCGTGCCGTACACGGTCAGAACGCCGGCCTGCGGAATCTGTGCAGTCACCGCCTGGCCCGCATGGATAACCTGCTCCGGCAGATCCACGTCGTATTCGCTGGTCGTGGTGTACTTGATCCCGTATGCGCCGGCGGTCAAACCGCCGATGGTGAACTCACCGCCTGCGTTGCACTTGACCACGACGACATAACTGCCATCCGCATTGATGAAGGCAAGTGGATCGAACGCTGCCTGCTGACAGGCCGCTTCGATGCGGATCGCGCCGGGCCTGACGAATTTGTAGTATTGCCGCAGAAACTTCGTCTTGTCGGTCAACAGGACCCTTGGCTGGGCCGCGTTCGAATCATCGATCTGGCAAACAGCCATCTGCGAATCGAGCGCACCGCCGAGCACTCCCTGCTCCCAGGCGGAGTTGTTGCCGATCTTGAGGTCCTCGTGCAGCGTGGCGTACCCATTGCTGTTGCTCCACCATTCGAGCATGGAGGTGCCGATGCCGTATTGCCTGCCTCTCGCGGCGATAGCACGCAGGCTCTCCAGCGAGACCCCGCCGTAGCGGTGGTAGGAGAACTCGTGGAGGACCGGCAGCACCCCGGGAACTGCGATCATCTGGTCGAAATACTGGACTGCGTTTGTCATGTTCGTGTTGGACGGCGCCAGGAACGCCGGCTCAAAACCCGCGGATCGCAGGCGATCCGTCGCGGCCACGATGGCCTCGCCGATCAGTCTCCCGTTCCACTGGGACACGTTATCCGGCTCGAGAATGACCTCCCACAGGTCCGGGACCCAGCCGTACTTCTCCTGCAGATGAAGATACGTCGCCAGGACGAACTCCGCATACTCGGCCGGATTGTTGTGGATGTAGATGCCATCCGTGATCTGGGCGGTAAAAGCCACATAGTTCACGTTGACGCACAGTCTCTCGCCGTTGGCTTCCATCTCCTGGCGCAGCGGATTGACGATGCGCTCGATGGCGTTGTCCATCTCGGAGAAGTGGAACCCCGCCGGGTTGATCGTCTGCGGGTCCGCGTCGTCGTTGATCGTCGCATACCGGCGGCTGCGCCACGTTTGATAGTCGATCGTAGCGGCCTGGTAGGCCGACCAGTTGTCACTGTCGTTTTCCACGCCGCTGCGGACCTCCAGTCGGACGCGGTTGATCCCCACATCGTTGACGGCCAGCTTGAACAGCGTGTCCTTGAAGTTCGGGTATGCCGCATTGCCGGGAGCTAGCGCGAACGCGACGGCCTCCCAGCCGCGAATGGTCTGATAGGTCGTGCGCGGATCGACGGCAATCGTGCTCGGGGGCGCAAGCCTGGCGAGGATGCAATCTCCGTTGCCGTAGCCGCCGCCACCGCCGGCGAACGTTGCCTGGAAGGCGTCTTTGGCCGACCAGCCGGGACCGTCCGAGGCTCCCACGACATAGAAGCTCCCATCGCTTCCGAGAAAGCCCGAACGGCCGTTATCGTTCGCCGGACCGCCGAGATAGGTCCCGTAGAGCACTCGGCTGAAATCCGTCGAGAGCAGGATGACGACCGCATCCGAGCCGCCGCCGTTCTGTGCTTGATAGGCGCCCGCCGTCACAGGGAAGTCCGTGGACTTGGTCTCTCCAGTGGCAAAGACATTGCCGACCGGATCGACATAGATTCCGTCGGCATTTTCGGCGTCGTTGCCACCGACGAGAGTGCTCGCCAGCAGGGCGCCGGTGGGGGAGAGCTTCGAAATTGCCCAATCCGTGGTCCCTCGCCGTGTCTTCTGGAAAGCCCCTCGCGTGATGGGGTAGTTCGTCGAGCTGGTCGGGACGGCGACGTACGCGTTGCCCTGAGCGTCGACGGCGAGATTGTGTGTGCTGATCCACTCGTTGCCGTCACCGCCAAGATAGGTGCCATAGGCCAGAGCGGAGCCATCCGGCATCAGGCATGCCACGGCGAAATCAGCCTGGCCGTTGTAGGTGCGGTCGAAGGCGCCTTCGGTCGTCGGGAAGTCCTCGGAGAACGTCGAAGTGCCGATGAAGATTTTGCCGTCGGGGCCGACGCGAATCGAAGCGGCCGCGCTGTCCTGGGCTGAGCCTCCCAGCCACGTGGCCCACAGGACTGTCGACCCGTCACCCTTGACCTTGATCGCCCCGCAGTCCTCATCGCCGCCGGGCTGTTTCTGAAAGGCGTTGGCAAACCAGCTATCGGGAGGCAGAGGCCCTTTGTTCGGATTGCCCAGAGGCAGGTAGATGTCACCATTCGCGTCGATGGCGATGTCCCGGCAGAGCTGTGCGACGCCGACGTAGCTGGCCCAGACGAGCATCGAGCCGTCCGGGGAAAGCTTGGCCACAAATGCATTCTGGTATCCGCCATAGCCGCCGCCGTTATAGCCCTGGAACGTCGGCTGGAAAACACCCGGTGTCGTGGGGAATTCTTTGCCCGCACGTCCGGCTATGCACACATAGCCCTGAGCGTCCACTTCGATGCCGTAGGCTCGGTCGTAACCCGGCCCGCCCACATACGCGGACCAGATCAATTGGCCACCCGGTCCGAACTTGCATACGAATGCGTCACACTCATCGCCGGAGGTGTCCCCGAAGTTGAATGTCCGGTCGTAGGCTCCCGCCGTCGTGGGGAAGTCCCGCGATGCGGTCCCGCCGCATACGTAGATGTTCCCGCCGGCATCGACATAGACGTCGCGAGCATGCTCCCAGTCACCGCCGCCGAAATAGGTGGAAAATGCCAGATCGTACGAATCCCCTGCAAACACAGGGGCAATCCACGCCAGCAGCAGAATCGCTACGATGTAGACACGATTGTCACGCCCGGATAACGCAGCCATTCGAAGAACCTCCTTACGATCACGGATCGGGCCCATCACGACACCTCTCTCCATCGGCACAATCCCGCCGATACTTATGATACGAAACCGGCCTTGCCTGTTCCCCTTCAATCAGGTCTTCAGGCCGCGGAGGTCGGGGTCGAGACGACGATCTTCCTTGAGGATTTCTTCGAGCGTCAGTTTGGTTCGGCGGCGGGCGGCTTCGCGACCCAGGATTGTCGCCAGCGTCGCGTTGATGCTGGGCTCGACGGTCGGGTTGCTCGTGTCACCGGTCGTGACGGCTTTGTGGAACGCGGCGACGTTCCGTTCGGCGCCGGCCACGTAGAGGTTCACGACATCGCCGCCGCGCCAGCCGCCACGGTTGGCGAGGATGCGGACACGCGTCGTGTAGCTTGCCTCGAGCCAGCCTTCGCTGCCCTGGGCGATACAATCGCTGCGGTAGTCCGAATGGTTCGTCAGGTACTCGCCGTGATAGTTCAGGATGACGCCGTTCGGGAACTCGTAGATCAGCGAGAAGATGTCGTGCGAGTCGCCATGAGGATTGGCCCGGAGGATTCGGGATGCGCCCACCGCACTCGTGGGCATCTGTCCCGCGATCCACAGGGCCACATCGATGGCGTGGATGCCCGCGTTGACTAAGTAGCTGCCGCCGAGATTCTCGTCGGCGGTCCAGATCAACCTCTGCAGACGGCTCTCGACGGTAGCGGTCTTCGGGGGGTCGTCCAGGCTTTCCTCGTTGTACTCGGCATTGATCAAGCCGATTTGTCCGATTGCGCCCTCGTGCACGCGTTTGACGCCCTCGATGAAGTAGGGATCGGTGCGAGTTTGGAAGTCACACAGGAAGACCCGCCTGTCAGCGGTTGCTTTCCCGGCGGCATCCCGAATTCGCAGACAACCGGGGACATCGCAGCCGAGCGGCTTGGCGATGAATACGTGCCGGCCGGTCTCGACCGCCGCCTCCACATGTTCCGGGAAGCAGTAGGGCGGCGTCTCCATGAAGACGGCCTCGACACCCGCGGCGATGAGCTTCTTGTAGGCGGACAGGCCCGAGAAGCGGCCGGCCCTGGGCACCTGGAACTGCTCGCCCGCGGCGTCCACGACCTGCTCGAAGTAATCCGCGAGAGCGACGAGCTCGTATCCGCCGTGCTTCTGGACCATGCCGGTGATCATGCGTCCGCGCCCTCCCAGCCCGATGACCCCGGTCTTGATCCGGCTGTTCGCCGCCGTACCTCGCACCGCGCTCGGCGCGACCACGGCAAACGACATCGCCGCCGCACCTGCCCCGGAAATGAAACCGCGACGAGTCATCCCATTGTCCCCCAAACCGCTTGTCTGCGACATGATGAGTCTCCATTGAGTTCCCAGATCTGACCGATGCACTGACACCCTGGGTGCGCCACATAGAATACCGCCCACGGGCCGAAAATGCAGGCCTTTTCTGGCCCCCAGGGGCCACCGCCAGCCGCGAAGTCACGTTGACGGGGCAAGTCCCAACGGTTATAATGAAACTGGCGGGGTATTCTGCCTGATGCAGAGCGCCCAGCCTGCCGCAGAGGCAGGTTCTGCCGACAATGACCCTCAGAGAGGATGGATGAAGAGTGGCTGGAACACTTTTGTTGACAGCGATCTTGTTGTTGGGACAAGCGGCGGCGCAGGTAGACATCACTTCCCCGGCGGACTTCATTCGGGGCGTCCCGGACGACGGAGACTGGCCCGGGGGCGAATCCCCCAACCTGGCGATCGATGACAGTGTGAACACGAAGTACCTGCACTTCAAGGGCGAGACCGAACCCACGGGATTCCAGGTGACCCCATCGGTCGGTGCGACGATTGTCACGGGCCTGGTTCC
>Ga0316622_100001522_pt1 | contig 15161 bp, 12 predicted proteins | sample OWC_Aug_OW2_C1_D_FD_207646 | JGI IMG/M metagenome (GOLD analysis project Ga0316622, IMG submission 207646) | Wetland soil microbial communities from Old Woman Creek delta, Ohio, United States - OWC_Aug_OW2_C1_D5_C | ecosystem: Environmental > Terrestrial > Soil > Wetlands | place: USA: Ohio... | reverse complement strand
TCTCGACCTGGTAGCCGGGGAGGTTCTTGCTCACGTACTCGGATGCGATCTCCTTGGCCTTGGCCTCGTCAATGGCCGTCGCTGTGGTGGCCGCGCCGCCCTGCTGGTTCCAGCACGGTCCGCCGCCGGGCCCACCGGCGCCCCGGCCCATCATTCCACCGTGCCGCCCGTAGCCGTGGCCCGGCCCGCCCCACTGGGCCATCGCCATCCCGGTCACGGCGAGAACCATCACTGCCACCAGCACCACAACAAGATTCCGTTTCATTGCTCGATCCTCCTGTCTATCGGGTTGTATCGAAACCGCCCGTCAACCGTCGCTGCTGAAGAGGGTGAGCAATCGATGTGCCAGGAAGTGGCGCCCGATACCTCACCGCACGGAGGAAGCCGTAACAGCTTAATTTAACTCGCCTAGGCCGCTTGCGGTCCGTAACCGGCACCGTATCCTGATTGTGGGCTGAGGAGGGGTCGCTCGACGAAAACGCCGACAGGCTCGACAATTCTGTCGAGTCGCTGCGCTGGGAAGTTTCCTCGGCCCCCTTTCTGTCTATTCTCCGCAAATCCCACACGCTACTTCTGCTTGGCACTGCGAACAACATGGGGTATTTTAAACGCCTGCGGTTCCCACCGCGCTCGCGGCGGCAAATGGAGGTTCGCCTCTTGACCGGCGCGGCGCACGTGTCCTTCTTCCATCGCGAGGTGTCCGGCAGAGAGACGTTTCCTTTTTCTTTTCAACCCACCATCTGCGGAGCAAGGAGGGGGTTCATGGCGTCCGACAGTTTGACCATCGTTGACAATCGCACGGGCAAGAAGTACGAGCTCCCCATTCACTACGGGACATTCCCGCTCTACGGGGCGTCCATCCGCGGGGCCGACCTCAAGAACATCAAGGCAACGGACGAGGATTTCGGTCTGATGAGCTTTGACCCTGCGTTTCTGAACAGCGCCTCCTGCAAGAGCGCCATCACCTTCATCGACGGTGAGCGGGGGATTCTCCGATATCGGGGGTATCCGATCGAGCAGCTTGCGGAGCAGAGCAATTACATGGAGGTGGCCTACCTGCTCGTCCACGGCGATCTGCCCACCAAGGCGGAGTACGACCTGTGGACGGGGGAGATCTCCCACCACACCATGGTCCACGAGAACCTCAAGCGGGTATTCGACGGCTTCCATTACGATGCCCATCCGATGCCCATGCTGATCAGCACGCTGGCGGCCCTCTCCACGTTCTACCCGGCCTCGCGAAACGTCGAGGACCCGGCGATTCGCGAGCATCAGATCTACCGGCTCATCGGAAAAATCAGCACGCTGGCGGCGATGGCGTACCGGCACACGAAGGGGTTGCCGTACGTGATGCCCGACAACGATCTCTCCTACGTCGGGAACTTCATGAACATGCTCTGGCGGATGGCGGAGTGTCGCTACACGCCCAACCCGGTCCTGGAGAAGGCGCTGGATGTCCTCTTCATCCTGCACGCCGATCACGAGCAGAACTGCAGTACGAACACAATGCGAATCGTCGCGAGCGCCGAGTCCGATCCTTACTGCGCCGCGGCCGCCGCTGCCGCTGCGCTGTACGGTCCACTGCACGGCGGGGCCAACGAGGCGGTGCTCAAGATGCTGCGCGAGATCGGGTCGAAGGACAGGGTGCCGCAGTTCATCAAGGACGTGAAGGACCGGAAGGCGCTCCTCATGGGCTTCGGGCACCGGGTGTACAAGAACTACGATCCACGGGCGAAGGTCATCAAGCGGCTGGCCGACGAGGTGTTCGAGGTCACGGGCAAGAATCCCCTTATCGAGCTGGCCGTCGAACTGGAGCGGATTGCGCTCCAGGACGACTACTTCGTCTCCCGGAAGCTCTTCCCCAACGTCGACTTCTACTCCGGCATCATCTACGAGGCCATGGGCATGCCGAGCGAATACTTCACGGTCGTCTTTGCCGTGCCCCGTATGGCCGGTTGGCTGGCCCAGTGGCAAGAGATGATCCTGGACACGGAGCAGAAGATTGCCCGTCCGCGGCAGGTTTACACGGGAGTGGCAATCCGCGACTACGAGCCGATCGAGAAGCGCGCCGTGAAGTAGACGTGCCTCGTTCTTCTGTGCGGTATTCTGGCCGGGGTGCGCGATCCGCACTCCGGCCGTCTGTTTGGCGCAGTGCGAGCGGCCCGGCGCGGTGACAGGCCACGTCCCGCAGCGGCCCGGCCTCGCAAGGAGACCGTCGGTGGTGAGCGGCAACGTGCACGCCTACGTGCTCGCGGACGACGGAGTGATTCCCAACAGTCGGCTGCCGCTCTTCCTGTACGAGCAGGCGGCCGAACTGGGTGGAGCGGACCCTCCCGCCGCAATCGAGGCGACGCTGCGCGGCAACGAGTGGGGCCACGGCTGGCGCAACGGCGTGTTTCCCTATCATCATTACCACAGCACCGCGCACGAGGTCCTGGTGGTGTACGCGGGCTCGGCGCGGGTGCAGCTCGGCGGCGAGCGGGGCATCGTAACGACGCTGAACCCAGGCGACGTCGTCATCATCCCGGCAGGCGTCGGCCACAAGAACCTTGGTGCGAGCCCCGATTTCCGTGTCGTCGGGGCGTACCCGCTTGGCCAGACCTGGGACGTCTGCTACGGGAAGTCGGGCGAGCGCCCGATGTCCGACGAGAACATCGCCCGTGTTCCCATGCCAATGGCTGACCCGATCTTCGGACGGCAGGGACCGCTGCTCGCGCACTGGCGTTAGGCGAGGCAGGCGTCCGCGCCGGTCGCGGGAACGGCGAGCTGATATGACCCGCTGCGGCTGAAGGCGGTGGGACCGTTCGGTAGTGCGATTATCCCCACGAAATCCGGGAGGTGGCTCTGGGATGAAAACCGTACGATTGACGATGGCGCAGGCGCTCCTGAGATTTCTCGACAACCAGTACCTCGACGTCGACGGCCGCGAGAACAAGTTCGTGCGGGGAGTGTTTGGCATCTTTGGCCACGGAAATGTCGTCGGCCTCGGCGAGGCGCTGGTCGACGGCTCGCACGGCTTGACCTATTACCAGGGCCACAACGAGCAGGGCATGGCGCACGCCGCCATTGGTTACGCCAAGCAGATGCGGCGCCGGCAGATCTTCGCCGTCACCAGCTCCATCGGGCCGGGGGCGCTCAACATGGTCACGGCCGCGGGGACTGCCACGGTGAATCGCATCCCGGTGCTCTTCCTCCCCGGAGACACCTTTGCCTGCAGGCAGCCCGATCCGGTGCTCCAGCAGGTGGAGCAGTTCTCCGATCCGAACGTGACGGCCAACGACGCGTTCAAGGCGGTCAGCCGGTACTGGGACCGGATTGCGCGCCCGGAGCAGCTCATGACCGCCTGCATCAATGCCATGCGCGTGCTCACGGACCCTGCCGAGACCGGCGCAGTCACGCTGGCCCTCCCGCAGGATGTGCAGGGGGACTCGTACGACTATCCGGAAGAGTTCCTGCGGAAGCGCGTTCACCACGTCGTGCGCCGCGCTCCTGCACCCGCGGAGGTCGTGCGGGCGGCGACACTCATCAGCGCCAAGCGGAAGCCTCTGGTGATCTGTGGGGGCGGCGTCCGGTACTCGGGCGCGGAGCGAGCGCTGGAGGCGTTCTGTGTCGCGCTCAACATCCCGTTCGCCGAGACGCAGGCCGGGAAGGGCGTTCTGCCCTGGGACCATCCGCTCAATCTGGGCGGGATCGGCGTAACGGGCACCTTGGCGGCCAATACCGTCGCGCGCGAGGCCGACGTCATCATCGGGATCGGCACCCGGCTCGGCGATTTCACGACCGCGTCCAAGTGGCTCTTCCAGCACCCGAAGGTCGAGTTCCTGACGGTGAACGTCAACAGTTTCGATGCCCACAAAATGGGCGCGCTCCCCGTGATCGCCGATGCGAAGGCGACGCTGGACGCGCTGACCAAGGCGCTGACGAAGGCCGGTTATCGGTCTGGGTACACCAGGCAGATTCGAGACGCGCGGACGCGATGGACGGCAGAGGTTGATCGGCTCTACGCGCAGGACGACCCGGCGGGGTTGTCGCAGACGCGATGTCTCGGCGAGCTGAACGAGCGCTTGCTCCCCAAGGACGCGATCGTCATCGGGGCCTCGGGCAGCCTGCCCGGGGATCTCCAACGGGTCTGGCGGCCTCGGGCCGCGGACGCTTACCACATGGAATACGGCTTCTCCTGCATGGGCTACGAAATCGCCGCGGCGCTGGGCGCGAAGATGGCGGCGCCGGACCGCGAGGTGTTCGCCCTGGTTGGTGACGGCAGCTACGTGATGCTCCACTCGGAGCTTCTCACCAGCATCATGGAGGGGTTGAAGATCAACGTGGTGGTGTTCGACAACAACGGCTTCCAGTGCATCGACAATCTGCAGGTGAGCCAGGGGATCACGCAGTACGGAAACGAGTGGCGCCGCCGCGACCAGAAGACCGGGCTGCTGACTGGGGAACCGGTTCCAATCGACTTCGCCCGGAACGGAGAGAGCTACGGGGCCCGGGGGTTCGCGGTGCGCACCGTCGGTGAGCTGCGTGACGCCGTGCGGCAGGCGCTGCGGGAGAACCGCTCGACCGTCATCGACATCAAGGTCGCGCCGAAGTCGATGACCGGCGGATACGAGGCTTGGTGGAGAGTGGGGACGGCCGAGGTCTCCAGGAACCGGAAGGTGGTTGCCGCCAGCCGACGCCAGAAGGCCGAAGTCGCCAGGGCCAGGAAAATCTGAGGAAACCGGCCGTTGGTGAGTAGGCGATGCCGCCTGCGGGAGAGCACGCGCAGGCGGCATCACTGTCATCAGGGGGCGGCGGGTTGCGATATCGGTAGCGTGATCTCGACGATCAGCCCCCCGTCCGGAGCGTTGGCGGCGGTCACCGTACCGCCGTGCAGGCGCACGGCGCGCTCTGTGATGGCCAGGCCGATGCCTGTCCCTCCCGTCTGCCGGTCACGGGCATCGGCGACCCTGTAGAACGGGAGGAACAGCTTGGAAAGGGCACCCTCAGGGACGCCGGGGCCGTGGTCGCGAACGCGGACGATCGCGGAATCGCCCGAGGCACCGCGGTGGCGTGACACGGAAATGTCTACTTGTGTGTTCTCGGCAGTGTAGCGGACGGCGTTCCGCACCACGTTCTCGATGCCCCGCCGGAGCATCTCCTCAGACCCCTCGACCATCACCTCGTCATCCACGATAGCGCGGACCGTGCACTGCCGCGTCTGTGCCTCGAAATTCGCATCGGCGGCGATCGCCTCCACTAGGGGCGTGAGCGGCACGGGCTCTCGCGCCTTCCGGTCGCCGCCGTTCTCCAATTGGGTGAGGGTGAGGAGTTGGCCGATCAGGTCATTGAGCCGTTCGGCCTCCCGGCCGATGCGATCCAAGGCGCTCGCGGCGTCGTTACCGGAGCGCTGCCGGGCGAGTTCCAACGCGACGGTCAGCCGCGCGAGCGGGGAACGCAGCTCGTGCGAGATGTCGCGGAGCAGGCGCTGCCGTGCGGTCATCAGTTCTTCGATGCGTGCTGCCATGAGGTCGAAGTCCCGGCCGAGGGCCGCGATCTCGTCGCGGCCGCGCACGGGCCCGGCGCCGACGCGACTGGTCAGATCGCCTGCGGCCAGCCGCTGCGCCGCCGAGCGAAGGCGGCGGAGCGGAGCGGTCAGATGCCAGGCGAGGCCGAGGCACACCAGCCCACCGATGACGAAGCTCACCAGCGACGGCACGCTGAAACCGCGGGCAAACCGGGGGAATTCGGCGAGGAATCCCGTCCAAAGCCCAGAGGCGGGGACGGGCGGCACCGCCGCCCGCAGTGTCGAACCTTCGAGGACGCCAGCCACCACGCACGGCTCCCCCTGCGGCCCGAGGACCCCCGTGGCGAGCCATACCGCCTCGCCTGCATCCTCCACTTCGGTCCTGCCGCTGCCGGCAACCCTCTCTGCTAGGCGCCGCGCCTGCGGGGAGGTTTTCCGGTCGAATATCGTCTCGTTCCCGCGAAGGAAGAGAACGATGCGGATGCCTGATGTACGCTCCAGGTCCCCCGTGTACTCGTCGAGCGCGGTCCGCTCACCCTGCTCCAGCAGCCTGGCGGCCGTCGCACCATACAGAGCCATGGTCTGCCCCGCGAGCTGCCGTACCTGCTCGACTGCGCGCCGTCGGTGCTCCGCGGGCGGTCCGGTCTGGGTGGCGAGGCCGATAAGGAAGAGTGCCAGGCCGGAAAGGGTGGTTGCCAGCCAGAACCACAGGAAGACCTTGATAAAGAGGCTGCGCATACGCTCTCAGTCCTACCGTCGTTCCGGCCCATTCCCGGCGGCATCCGGCGGCAGCGTGTAGATGTAGCCTGTCCCTCGAACCGTCTTGATCCGCTCCATATCTCCGACCTGGTGGCCCAGCTTCCTGCGCAGGCTGCTGATGTGTACGTCGATGCTCCGGTCGTAGGGGGTGAGCCGCCGCCCCAGCACCTCCTTGGCCAGATCCTCGCGAGTTACCACCTGGCCGGCTGTGCGCAGCAGGACTTCCAGGAGCGCAAACTCGACTGACGTCAGCTCAACGGTGTGACCGCGCTGCACCACGACGCGGGCCCGCGGATCCATGTGCACATCCCCGACCACGACTTTCTCTGCCCTTTTCCCCGCATTCTGCTCCGCCTCGGGTCGGGGCTCGACGCGGCGCTGAATGGCACGAATCCGGGCCACCAACTCCCGCGGGTTGAAGGGCTTGGGGAGGTAATCGTCGGCCCCCATCTCCAGCCCTACGATGCGGTCCACCTCGTCGCCCCGGGCGGTCAGCATAAGGACCGGGACCTTCGAGCCCGCCCGGATGCGCCGCAGCACGTCGAACCCGCTGATGCCCGGCAGCATGACGTCCAGGACCACCATTGCATGGTCGCCCGACAGCGCCCGGGCGGCCCCACGCTCTCCCTCGTGGACCGATTCGACCTCCAGGCCTTCCGGCGTGAGGTAGTCCGTCAGAAGGTCGCAGAGGTCCACGTCGTCGTCGATCACCAAGATGCGGGACATTCGAAGCTCCTGCGGCGTGATACTCGGCAACCGCTGCCGGATTGTACTGCAAAGCCCGGAGGACGCGTGTCAAGAATTGTAAAGGATCCGCGCCAGCGGTTCACCAAACTTTACATAAACACGGCGACTCTTAACGCACGCTTCAGACAATGTGCCGTATATATGAGCGAGCGACAACGGCCGGCCGCGAGTTACCCAGGGAGCCGCGTCCCGAGGGCGAACACGCGGGACCCAGCAACGACGCGAAAGGATCGGACGCCATGGGGAACACGAGTGCGGAGACGGACCTTGCCCAAACGCTGGGCCCGGCGCCGGCCACGGGCTGGCGACGCCGCCTGAAATGGGCCATCGGCCTGGGGTGTCTCGGCGTCATCGCCACGACGGCGGCAATCGCCTGGAAGACCACGGCCGCCACCAACGGCCCCCAGTACCAGACACAGGCGGCAGAGCGGCGATCGCTGACCGTCACCGTGACGGCCACGGGGACGCTCCAACCCACCAACCAGGTGGACGTGAGCAGCGAGCTGTCCGGGATCGTGAAGAATGTGGAGGTGACCTACAACGATCGGGTGAAAATCGGGCAGGTCCTGGCGCGACTCGACACGTCGAAGCTTGAATCCCAGGTCCTCCAGTTCAGGGCCTCGTTGGACTCCGCGCGGGGGAAACTCCTACAGGTCCAGGCGACGGTCACGGAGGCCCGGGCGTCGCTGGGGCGCCTGCAGCGGGCGCGCGAGCTGAGCGCCAACCGGTTGCCCTCGCAACAGGAGTTGGATACGGCCACGGCCACGCTGGCACGAGCGGAGGCCGACGAAGCCGCCGCCGCCGCTGCGGTCACGCAGGCTAAGGCCACACTGGACGCCAACGAGACCGATCTTGGGAAGGCCGTCATCCGTTCGCCGATCAATGGCATCGTCCTCACGCGATCGGTGGAGCCCGGCCAGACCGTCGCCGCCTCGCTCCAAGCGCCAGTGTTGTTCACGCTGGCTGAGGATCTGGCGCAGATGGAGCTGCATGTCTATGTGGACGAGGCGGACGTGGGTCGGGTGAAGGGGGGGCAGCCGGCCACCTTCACGGTGGACGCACATCCAGGTCGGACGTTCCAGGCGCGGATCGCCCAGGTCCGGTACGGCTCAAAGACCGTGAGCGGCGTCGTGACGTACGAAACGGTATTGAGCCTGAGCAACGCGGACCTCTCTCTCCGACCGGGGATGACGGCGACGGCGGTGATCACCATCCAGAAGATCGAGAATTGCCTTGCGGTTCCGAACGCCGCGCTCCGCTTCGCGCCAGCGACGGAGCAGACGCAGAAATCCACCAGCAGCGGCGGGTTACTGCGGAAGATCATCCCGGGCCCACCCCTCGCGCCACCCAAGGCGGTTGCGGACGCGAACGGCGACGCCAAACAGCCGCGGGTGTGGACAGTGCGCGATAATCAACTCGTCGCGATTCCCGTCACGGTGGGCGCGACGGACGGGATCCGGACGGAGATCAAGAGCGGCGAGGTCGAGCCCGGCATGGCGCTGGTCGTGGATACGATGAGCGGGAGCAAGTGACGATGAGTCCGTTCGGGCAGCCAAATGGTCTGGTGATCGAGCTGAAGAACGTGGACAAGGTGTACGGCACGGGTGGGGCCGCGACCCATGCGCTGCGCGGAATCGACCTTGCCATTGACCGGGGCGAGTTCGTCGCCGTGATGGGGCCGAGCGGGTCTGGCAAGTCCACGTGCATGAACATCCTGGGCTGCCTGGACACGCCGACCTCGGGCACCTACCTGTTCCAGGGTGTCGACGTCGGTCGCCTGTCCCGCAACCAGCGTGCCCTCCTGCGCCGTCATGCCCTCGGCTTCGTTTTCCAGGGGTTCAACCTCCTGAATCGGACCTCGGCGCTGGAGAACGTGGAGCTCCCGCTGATCTATCGAGGAGCCCCCGCGGGGGAGCGACGTGCCCGAGCCGGGCAGGCTCTTGCCGCCGTGGGACTCACGGGGCGCGAGGCGCACACACCGGGGGAGCTGTCAGGCGGGCAGCAGCAACGGGTCGCGATCGCGCGCGCGATCGTCACCGACCCGGCCATCCTCTTCGCGGACGAGCCGACAGGCAACCTGGATTCGGCGATGAGTCTGGAGATCATGGCGCTGCTCACCGGACTCAATGCGGAGCGCGGCATTACGATCATCATGGTGACCCATGAGCCGGATATGGCGCGGTTCGCGAAGCGAATCGTGAACTTCCGGGACGGCCGGATCGAGCAGGCGGGCCACGCCAAGGAGATGGTGGGATGATCGGCAGCGTGCTCCTCCTCGCCCTACAAGCGATCCGCCGAAACGTATTGCGCTCGTCGCTCACCATCCTCGGAATCGTGATCGGTGTCGCTGCCGTCATCACCATGGTGACGATCGGCGGCGGGGCGACCGCGAAAGTCACCGCCGACGTCTCCAGCCTCGGCAGCAACCTTGTCGACGTGCGGCCGGGGCAGGGGCCGCGTCCGGGTGGCGCGAGCGAGACCGCGGCCATGTTCAAAATCGAGGATGCCGAGGCCATTGCCCGGGAGATCTCGGGCGTGGCGGCCGTCGCGCCCGCCGCCAGCCAGACGATGCAGGCGATCGTCGGGAGCGCGAACTGGTCCACGACCGTCACCGGGAGCACCAACGAATATTTTCGCGTCCGCAACTGGCAGCTCGCCAGCGGCCGCCAGTTCACAGAGGGGGAGCTCCGGGGGGGCGGCGCGCAGTGCATCCTCGGGGCCACGGTGCGCACGAAGCTCTTCGGCAATCAGGACCCGCTGGGTGCCAGCGTCCGACTGCAGAAACTCTCCTGTCAGGTGATCGGTGTCCTCGCCGCGAAGGGGCAATCGAGCTTCGGGATGGATCAGGACGACACGGTCCTCGTGCCCCTACGGATGCTGCAACGGCGCGTCGCGGGGAACGTGGAGGTGTCCATGATCTCCGTGTCCGCGCGGGATGGTGTGTCCGTGGACAAGGTCCAGCGAGACATCGAGCAACTATTGAGGGAGCGTCGTCGTATCACGCTAGGCAAGGACGACGACTTCCACGTGCGCAGCATGCAACAGCTCGTCAGCACCCTGGCTGGGACCACGCAGGTCCTCACGGCGTTGCTCGGGGCGGTGGGGGCGGTGAGTTTGCTGGTGGGCGGGATCGGTATCATGAACATCATGCTGGTCTCGGTGACGGAGCGCACGCGAGAAATCGGCATCCGGTTGGCAATCGGCGCCCTGGAGCGGGAAGTGCTGCTGCAGTTTCTGGTGGAGGCTGTGGTGCTGTCCTCCTTCGGTGGCGTGATCGGTATCCTTCTCGGGCTGGGTGCCGCCGCGGCGGGGACAGTCGTGCTGGAGGTGCCCTTCGTATTCAACCCGACCATCGTCGCCGTCGCCTTCGCGTTTTCCGCGCTGGTCGGCATCGTCTTTGGCTACTTTCCGGCCCGCCAGGCCGCGCGGCTGGATCCCATCGAGGCGCTTAGGCATGAGTAGAGCCATGGGTACGCGTCAGGCAGACTCCGAGGTCCAGGTTGGGGGGTTGCGGAGCGGTCAACGGGGCAGTAGCTGGCGACGAATGATCGCGGCGCTTCTGGCCGTGGGCGTCGTCGGCTGCGCGGTCGGGCCCGATTACGTTGCGCCACAGATCTCAGCGCCCGAGGCGTGGCATGCCGAACTCCGCGGCGGGGCGACCGCGCAGGCGGCGGATCCGCAGGCCTTGGCACGCTGGTGGACGACACTCGACGACCCAATGCTGACGAGCCTCATCGAACGCGCGGTCCAGGGCAACTTGGACGTCAAGAAGGCGAAGGCGCGGGTGCGTGAGGCTCGCGCCCGACGAGGCATCAACCAGGCCGATCTCTTCCCGACGCTCAGCGCCACAGGCCCCGGCACCTATGGTCGTGGCAGTGCGAATGTCAGCACGGACCGGGGCTCGGTCGAGATCTCGGCGCGGGAGTCGTATTCCGTCGGGCTCAACGCCAGCTGGGAGGTGGACGTGTTCGGGGGCGTCCGCCGCTCCGTCGAAGTGGCCACGGCGGATCTCCAGGCGAGCGGGGAGGACCTGCGCAATGTGCTCGTGTCCCTTTTGGGGGAAGTTGCACTGAACTACATCGAAGTGCGGACGTTTCAAAACAGGCTCGCGGTGGCCGAGGCCAATCTCGCGGCGCAGACCGAGACCCACGAGCTGACTGCCATACGCGTCGCGGCCGGCCTCACAACGGTCTTGGACTTGGAGCAGGCCAAATACAATCTGGAGAGCACCCGCTCGCAGATCCCGACGCTGCATTCCGGATTGGAGGAGGCCAAGAACCGCCTGGCGATCCTGCTGGGCGAGCGCCCCGGCGCCGTGCATGTTGAGCTGGCGGCGCGTCACCCGATCCCGGTGCCCCCGCTGGAGGTTGCCATCGGTGTCCCGGCGGACCTGCTCCGTCGCCGACCGGATATCCGGCAGGCCAAGCGCAAGTTGGCGTCGCAGACGGCCCAGATCGGCGTCGCCACGGCGGAGCTGTACCCGAAGTTTTCGCTTGTCGGTTCGATCGGTTTCAGCGCCCTCGATCTGACCAACCTGTTGTCCGCGACCAGCCGGGCGTACAGCATCGGGCCGTCGGTGTCCTGGCGCCTCTTCGACGCCGGCGCCGTCCGGAAGAACATCGAAGTCCAGTCTGCGCTCCAGGAGCAGGCCCTGATCCAGTACGAGGCGACCGTGCTCACCGCGCTGGAAGAGGTCGAGAACGCCCTGGTCGCGTTTGCCGAGGAGCAGCGGCGTCGCGAAGCGCTCCGCAATGCGGCCCAAGCGGCCGAGCGTGCGGTGGCACTCGCGCAGTCGCAGTATGACGCCGGGATGGTCGATTTCCGGAGCGTGCTGGACGCCCAGCGGTCGCTACTTTCGTTGCAGGATCAGCTGGCCCAAAGCGAGGGGAGCATCACGTCCAACGTGGTTCGGTTGTACAAGGCGCTCGGGGGCGGGTGGACATCGCTCCCCGCCGAGGACGCCTCCGGCCGATCTCGAGACTCGGGCACTGCTATTTCACAATTGGAATCTATCGGTCTGAAGGCTGGCCGTCGGCCACGGGAAGGCGCGACGCCTGAGTCGACTGGTCCTGATGCGTCCGGAGGCGCTCCAGGAGCTGCGAGATCGTGACCACCCGGTAGCCCTGCCCCTGGAGGGCCTTCAAGAGATCGGGCAGGCCGTCGTGCGGTCGGTCGGTCTGCCGGTTGGAGTGGAGGTGCATGAGCACGATGCCCCCGCTCAATCCTTCGGGCCGTCCGTTGCCGAACTCGAGGATGCGGGCGGCGATCTGCTCGCGGCTGCGGTAGATGCGAGACGAGCGGTCTGCGACCCAGTCCCGGGTGTCCAGGTCCTCGGCCGTGCCTGCCCCCTGCGTCCACGAGACGTGACGATAGCCTGCTTCCGCCGCCCACGCGCGGATCTCGCCGTTGTGCTCGCCGTACGGCGCGCGCCAGAACGGGGTCATCGCTTTTCCCGTGAGTGTCCGGAAACTTTCCTCTGCCCGCCGCAGCTGACCGACCACAAACTCTCTGGTGACATTGGGCAGCGTGTGCTGCCTGTGGTTTGTCTCGTACGTCGTGAGGTGCGGGTGGGTGTCCGTGTGGTTGGCGATCTCGTGGCCGTCGGCAACCATCCGTCGGACCCAGTCGGGGTGTAGCCGGATGAATTGCCCTGTCAGGAATACGGTGACCCGCACGTTGGCAGCGCGCAGGCTGTCGAGAATCTCGCCGACGACGTTGGCCTCGCTCCCGCCATCGAACGTCAAGGCGACGTCGCGCCGCGATACGTCGCCGCGCTTGATGTCCTCCGCAGTAGCGCGCGACGTCGCGCGCGCGCGAGTTGGCGCGGGCCTTTCCGAGGGAGCGGACGGCGGGGCGGGTGCAGCTGGGGACGCCACCGACGGGCGCGCGACGACGGGGGGTAGCGTGTTCCGCGATATGCCGACGTCCACCGCAGGCGATGGGTCAGCCGGCGCCTGCACGGATAGTGTCGGCCCGCCTGGCGCCCAGGCCAGGGATCCAGGCTCCGGCGCCCGCGCGCCCGAGATCCCGCACGCCGCGAGAGTAAGAATGAGGGCCGTGGCACCCCGCAGCGACGGAATCCAGAACCAGGGAAGGTCTTTTCCGTCGGAGTTCGCGCGGAGCCGACGATCCAGCCGCCGCTGTGCATCGGCGGCGGTCCACGAGAGCCACGCAAGCTGCAATCGCCAGCGGAGGTTCCGGGGCTGCCTGTCCATCTCCCAACGGATCCGGCTCCACGCGGTGCGCGACGCCACGCCAAGAAGCCACACAATGGCGCACGGTTCCCAGCAGAACGCGCGGGAGCCGACAAAGCGAGCGGAGCCCCAGATGATCTTTTCGCCACACTGCCGGCAGCGTCGGCCGGCGTCTTGTTTTGCCATGACGTCGTCTTGGGTCCTTCGCGACATTCCTAGACCCGTTCTCCACGAGCGCTCTACGGTTAACAATATCCTGCAAAAAGTCAAGCACAGAGAACGCCGACAGCGGCGGGAGTCGCCGCGCCCCGAATGGCGATGGAGGCACGTGCAGCGCGGGCCGCGCGAGGGGTCCGAGGTATTGGGATTGCGTCACGAGCGGACTGTGCCCGGGGTTCCATGGTGCTGGAGGATGTCACGTCGCGTGGGGTTTCTCGCGAAAGTAGCCACGTCGCCGCATCCAATCGGCCTCAGCGTCGGCGAGTTCCAGCACGAGTTCGCAAGGGACGCCGGTGGCGCCAGCGACGTCTTCGATCTCCTCGGCCGGTCGCGGCCGCTTCTCGATGCCGGCGAAACGCGTGTCCTTCCGGTAGCGGCAGAGTTCGGTCATGACCCGGTCGACCGTGTGCCGGTCAATCTCGGTTGCCAGGCAGATATCGTGGTGGAGTTTGTCGGTGATGATGCAGAGTTGCTCAACGATGTGGCGCTGCTCGCCGCCGCAGGTTTCGCACGTCCACACCACGGGATGCCCGATCTCGGGCATTCCCACAGGAGGGACGGCCTCCGTGTCCCAGACGGCTTCCCCTCCACACCCTGTACAGCGTAAGAGGAAATCTGGAGGCATGGGCCTCGACCGAGGCGATTCCGGTTCTGCGTCCGGGTTGCCGCCGGCGATTCGGCGGGTTCCACGTCTCTCGCTCTGTCGCGGAAACTCGTGATTGCCAGTCTAACCGTGTCCTTGCCGCGACGTCAAGGTTGTCCTTGATGTCGTTCGCGCGCGCGAGGGCACCCGCCACCTCCGGAGACCGGCGAGCCGACAAGGGCGATCGCCCGTCGCATGCGTCTGGATTCCGCGGGCTTACCGATGCCGTCGGCTCGTCCGAAAACGCGAGGCTGACCAAGATTCTCGCGAAATTACCTCCCGATTTTCCGTTGCAAAGGTCCCGGAAAGCCATTAGTCTAGAGCGTCAACCAGCCGGCCCGATTCGGCAACTTACGGACACAGGCGGTCTTGCGAGGGGATCAGGCCACTCGAATATGATCCAATTGTTCCATGTGCACAAGACATACGCTCGCGATGTGGAAGCCCTCGTTGACATTAACCTGCAGATCGAGAAGGGCGAATTTGTCTTTCTGGTCGGCCCCAGCGGAGCAGGCAAGACGACACTGCTCCGATTGATCTTCCGCGACGAACTCCCGTCCTCGGGCCAGATCCTCGTGAACGGTCGCAATGTGGCAAAGCTCTCCGAGGCAAACCTTCCGGGCCTGCGGCGCAGCATCGGTGTCATCTTTCAGGGATTCAGACTCCTTCGCGACTGGTCCGTCGCCGACAACCTGTCCGTGGTCTACCGAGTCCACGGCATCCCGGCGGCCGCCGGCAAGCGCAAGGTCGCATCCGTGCTGAAGATGGTCGGTCTGAGCCACAAAGCGCAGATGATGCCCTATCGGCTGTCGGGAGGCGAACAGCAACGCGTGGCCATCGCGCGGGCGCTGATGAGCGATCCGCTGCTGCTCCTCGCAGACGAGCCCACCGGCGATCTGGACGTCGACCTGGCGCAGGACGTCATGCGGCTCTTGGGCGAGATCCACACAAAAGGAACCACGATCGTCGTCGCCACGCACGACACGAATCTCGTGCAACACCTGGGCCGTCGGACGATCCTGCTCAAAGGGGGGCGCGTGGTCGAGGATCGCGCGTAACGCGCGGTCTCGCTCCTGCGGCGAACTATGGACCG
>Ga0316622_100001521_pt1 | contig 15167 bp, 13 predicted proteins | sample OWC_Aug_OW2_C1_D_FD_207646 | JGI IMG/M metagenome (GOLD analysis project Ga0316622, IMG submission 207646) | Wetland soil microbial communities from Old Woman Creek delta, Ohio, United States - OWC_Aug_OW2_C1_D5_C | ecosystem: Environmental > Terrestrial > Soil > Wetlands | place: USA: Ohio... | reverse complement strand
GAGCTCGATGTCGAAGAGCCCGGTCCTCTTGTTGCGCGTCACGACCCCCGCCCCGAACGCCACTCCCAGCAGCTGATGCCCGAAGCACACGGCGAGGGTCGGGACCCGGGCGGCGACCGCGTCGCGCAGAAGGTCCTGCTCCTCCTGCATCCACTGCAGCGAGAGGTTCACGGACCGGTCGCTCCCGGAGAGCACGAGCGCCTGAACGCGTCCCTCGGACAGCCGCGCCCGCACGGCGGCGACCCCGTCCAGGGGTTCGACGATCCCCGTGTCGAACGCGGCCTCAAACGCCGCCGCGAGGTGGCGCGCCCCGTAGTCGGAGTCGGGCACGTCGTTACTGAGCACGAGCGCGAGCGGTCGTCTCGACACTGAGCCTCCCGGTTCCCGACGCCAGCCGCTGCCACGGCCCGAGTCTCATGAGTCCGCTCCGGACGGGCGGGATCGAAAGCAGCCGGTCCGACGCCGCAGGACCGATGGCGTAGAACGCGTTCCCGATGCGCGAGAGGAGCCTTACCTCCGGCAGGACGTCGCGCGCCACGCGGCGGGCGTACGCTGCGCCGGCGTCTCCGCCTCCGCTCAAGGCGAGCGCGACCTCCTCTGCCGCGGCGCGCCCGCTTTCGACGGCGTGGCGGATGCCCTCACCGGTCACGGGGTCGGCGAGCCCGGCCGCGTCCCCCGCGAAGAGCACGCGCCCCGATGCGGCGGACCACCCCCTTCCGCCGGCGGGCACCGGGAACGCGTACGGCCCCTCGGTCCTCGAGGAAACCAGCCCGCGCGAGGCCACGAACGCACGAAGGTCGTCCGTGAGCACCCTCGAGAGAGGCCTCTGGGAGTAGACGCCCACGCAGAGATGGTCGCGCTTGGGGAACACCCAGCCGTACCCGCGGTGGGAGCCTCTGAGGTCGAAGGTGATCCTGTCGTACTGAAGGGTGGACCCGCCTGGCTGCGGCGGGAACGCGTTGACGTACACCGCACCCGAGACTCGTCCGCCCGGAGCTCCCGTGAGGCCGCGGACCGCGCCGCGCGCTCCGTCGGCGGCCACGAGGAAAGGGGCGAGCCAGGCGCGGCCGCCTGCGTCCACCTTCACGCCCTCGGCGTCCCCGGACAGCGATTCCACGCGCGTGCCGAACTCGATGCGGGCGCCCGCCGACCGGGCCGCGTCCGCAAGCGCGGCATCAAGCTCCTCGCGCGTCGTGGTCGCAATGCAGACCTCGGCGCCGGTCCACACGAGCGTCGTCCGGTCGCCGAGCACGATCTCGACGGTCCGGAACTCGCGGTGAAGCGCGGGAAGCGCGATGGCGCCGACGCGCGCGAGTCCAGCGGCCGGCAGCCCCGCGGCGCAGGGCTTGGCCCTCGGGAACACGTCCTTCTCGAGGACCGCGACCGAGAGCCCAAGTTCGGCGGCCCGCCGAGCGCAGCTCGCCCCCGCGGGACCGGCGCCGACTACAACGAGGTCGAAGGAACGTTCCAAGGGCGATCCCTCAGGAGGCAGCCGCCCGTGCACCGACCGCGTGCGACCGTCCTACTCGAACACAAGCTCTCCGAACGACCTCGGGTTGTAGTCGATGGGCACCTGCCAGTCCGCGGAGGCGCCCGTTCGCGCCTGCTTGCGCCTGAAGTTGAGGCCCCACGCGGTGCCCGCGCCCACCTCGGCGCCGAACGACGCAAACGGGATCCGGATCTCGACCGTCCAGGCCCCCGCGCCACGCGCAGCGGCGGCCTCGTACTCGCCGTTCCAGTCCCGGTCAGTGGCGTAGTTCAGCGACTCGTCGAACGAGATCCTCTGATCGAACACCGTGCCGAGTGCGTTCCAGTAGACCTGGTACACGACCATCGAGTCGCGATCGGGCTGGATGAAGAAACCGACGCAGTCCTCGCCGTAGACCGCTCCGTCCCGGTCCGCGACGGAAGCGGCAAGGAGGTCCATCATCGGCTCCTCGCACACGGCAGCCACGTAGAGGTTGGCGTCGTCGTGCGTGAAGAGGAAGCGCGTGCCGCCCTCGACCGTCTCCTCGTACTGGGCGAAGAGCCTGGCGACCGGCGCCGCCGTCGACCAGCAGGGTTCGGAGAGGTGGCCGTCGATCGTGGGCGCGGACGTCGCCGCGGGCGCCGTCACCGTCCGGACGGCCCGGAGCGGCACCTCCACGACGAGGTCCCGCTCGCTCGCGAGCGGATATCCGAACGAGAGGATCGGCGTGGGGTAGAGCGCGCCGGGGTTGAGAGCCGTGAACGTGCTCTCCCACGACGCGCCTGGCGCGACCTCGATGTCGGCCTGCGGCGGGTCCAGGACCCACCCGTCGGGGACGTCCCACACGAGCGTGTCATCGATGCTGCGGGAGGACCCGTTCCGGACCGTGACCGTCACCTCGGCGCGAGCTGACGTGTCCTCCACGACGCGCACGGGGGTCACGGTGACGTTCTCGCTCTCGACACGGGCGACCTCCGCAAGCGTGGCCTCCGTGACCACCCCGAACGGGTGCACGTTCCCCTGGTCCACGACCGCGATCTCGTGCCCGTCCGGCCTCACCGTCACCCAGCCGAACTGGTAGAACTCCCCGCGAGGGACCGACTGGCTCGCGTGTTCGATGCCCACGCCCGAGCTGCCGATCACGACGTAGTCGATGCCGTCGAACCTCTCCATGATGGTCACGTGGTAGTGGCCGTTGAACACGGCGTCGACGCCGTACTTCACGAAGACATCGTGGAGCGGATCCGGCTTTCCCTGGGGAAGCGCCTGCTCCCAGAACGGCTTGTGGAAGAACACGAAGGTCCGGGCCGCGTCCTTGTGCTCCTCGAGGTCGGCCAGCAGCCACTCGAGCTGGGCGCCGGCGAGGGCGGCCGCAGTCTCGATCCGGCCCGTGTCCAGGATGACGAAGTGAACGCCCTCGTAGTCGAACGAGTAGTAGGGCTTCTGACCGGTCTTCTCGACGTACACGGGTTCGGCGGCATCGCTCCAGATGTCGTGGTTCCCCGGTGTCATGTACACGGGGGCGTTCAGCCGTCCCAGCAGCGGGTTGAGCGAGTCCCACTCCGCCCTGGCCACATCGAGGTCGTCTTCGTAGCCCTCGATGTGGTCCCCCACGGTCACGACGATGTCGGGACCGAGGAGATTGACCTCGTCGATGACCGCGGGATAGACCCCGGGCACGTGACCCCCGGTCCGGTCTCCCAGGATCGCCACGTGGAAGAGCGGCTCGGAGCCGCCTGCGCTCAGCGCGGCGGCAAGGGCCAGAGCTGTCGCGAGCGTCAAAGTCGCAGGCTTCAGACAATACCTCACAGCATCCTCCCTCCTGCCCCGCTCCCCATCCGGGAGAGCGGGACGGTCGTCGGACCGATGACGAGCGATGCTAAGCCCGGTGTCCGCGTGTGTCAACCGGACGCGGTCGGCGTCACCGCCGACCCGACTCCGGATGCCTCCGGAGACTCGCGGCACTCGTCTCGATCTCGAACGACGCTGACGCAAGATTGTGTTTGACACGTTTCCGCTTCTTGGTGGTATCCTACGCGAGGTCCAAGAGAGACGGAGCATCCACGGTTGGAGGTTGAGGACGTGGCCTTCTGCCCCGAGTGCGAGTGCGAGTACGACGACGTGCTCGAGATGTGTCCGCAGTGCAAGGTCCCCCTTGTCGCCAAGCCGAAGAGCAGAGGGTCCGCCGACGGAGACGACGATGACGGCGTCGATCAGGACCTGCCGCGCGAGGGTCTCATCGTCATCGAAGCGTCGGACGACGAGGGACACATCGGGGAGATCAGAGAGCTTCTCGAGGAGAGCGGCATCCCCTGCTTCCTGAGCAACGAGCTCTGCCCCGCGATGGACGCGTCCACGAAGACCGAGGTCATGATCCCGCGCGAGATGGCCGACGACGCGAAGCGCCTCATCCGCGCGTACTCCCCGAGATAACCCCCGCGGAATGCCCACCCGCTGGGCCTTTCACACGTCCTGCGGCGAGCCGGCGACACTCGATGCGTGCGCCTCGTGCCCGGCACGGCCCCGCGGACCCGGCCTCTCGGTGCCTACCGCTTGTAGCCGATCTTCCTCAGGAACGACGTGCGCTCCTCCGCCTCCGCTCCGCCCTCGACGCCCTTCGGGCTCAGCCCGTCCACAACGCCGAGGATGCCTCTCCCCTGCTCGGTCTCCGCAACGATGACGTCCACGGGATTCGAGGTGGCGCAGTAGATGCCGCAGACCTCCTGACACGCCTTGATCGCGTTGAGGACGTTGATGGGATAGCCGTTCGAGAGCACGATCACGAAGGAGTGACCGGCGCCGATGTCGCGCACGATTCGGACCGCCGCTTCCTTGAGCGGGCCGTCGTTGCCGTCGGAGCGGACGAGGCACGGCCCCGACGCTTCGGCGAAGGCGATGCCGAATCTGATGCCGGGCGAGGACGTCACCATGATCTCGTAGAGGTCCTCGACGGTCTTGATGAAGTGGGACTGCCCGAGGACGATGCCCGCGTCCTCCGGGAACACAAGCCGCACGCTCCTGATATCCATCGGCTCCTCCTTGGGGTGCGCGCCCGCCTCCGTGACGTCGCGCCCGTCTCCGGTGCTGTGCGAGCCGGCACCGCCCGGCGCGCCCGCCGGCATTATCGCTCGCGCCGCGCGCCGAATCAAACGCCGGACGCGTTGGCGACCGAGACTGGGTGTTGTGCAGAGAGCGCGCGGAGGGATAGACTGTGATCCGCCGAGCATCCCCGGGCCGAACCGAGGTCAGCGTCATCGTGCGAGTCCTCTACGTCTCCGAGATCCAGTGGCTCTCCCAGGTGTCGCGGAAGCACCTGCTCGTGCGCCGTCTGCCGGCCGAGTGGGAGGTGCTCTTCGTGTCCCCCATGAACGCGAGGGCGCGGGAGAACAGCGTCCTCACGCGCAGAGACCCGGCGCGCCCGACCCTCAGGTACAGGTCGCTCCCGCTCCCGAAGCCGGATTCGGGCTCGGCCGCCCTGAGGTCGCTGACGCCGGCCCTCGCGCTTCTGGGCCATTGGCTCCTCGCCGGCGTCGTCCGGCGGTTCCGCCCGGACGTCGTCGTCTGCTCGTATATCTGGGCGGCGCCTCTGGCCGAGGAGCTCGTGAACCGGGCGGTTCCCGTCGTCTATGACCTGAACGACCTCCACCCGGAGTTCTATCCGGCGCGCCGAGAAGAGGCGTCCGGCATGTTCCGGCGGCTCGTCACCGCCGCGACCGAGGTCGTGGCCTCGTCGCAGCGCCTGCGCGAGGCGGCCGGGCGAGGGGTCGTCATCGGGAACGGCGTCGACCTCGACACGTTCACGGGGACGAGCGACTTCCCAGTGCCTGACCCGATCGCCCGGAGCCCCCTCTCTGCCCGCCGCAACCTCGTGGCCTACGTCGGGTCCGTGGACAACAGGCTGGACTTCGCCATCCTCGAGCGTGTGCTCGAGAGGCTCGCGCACGCGCCGGACGGAGCAGGTCTCGTCGTCGTCGGGAGGGTGTTCGACTCGGTGGCCGACCGCAGGCGGGCGATCGAGAAGCGCTTCCCCGAAACGGTCCTCTTCACCGGGCGCGTCAGCTACTCCGAGCTCCCGGCGTACCTTGCGCGCGCGTCGGTGGGCATCGCCCCGTTCGTGCAGAGCGCCCGGACCGAGGCGATCAACCCGAACAAGCTCTACATGTACGCGGCGATGAACGAGAACGTGGTCTCAACCCCGTTCTCGCGCGAGATCGAGGAATACAGGGACGTTCTGTACCTCGCGTCGGATCCGGACGGGTTCGCCGATGCGGTGATGGCCGCGCTCAGAGACGACACCCGCCGGCGCGTCGTCCGCCAGAGAATCGCGGTGCCGAACAGCTGGGACGGCAAGGCAGCCGAGTTCACGAGGCTTCTCGCGTCGCTCGGCACTGCCGCCGGCGCGTCGTCGCGCTCCTGAGCGACCGCGTACTGCCTCTGGTCCGGCCAGCGGCCCCAAAGACGAAGCCGGCGCGGGAGGGGAATCCGCGCCGGCTTCTGTTGAAGGCGCTCCGCCGCAGGGGTGGCATCCGCGGGACGGTACGCGCCTCCATGTACGCGCTCTTTACGCCTCGCTCGCCTCGTCGATCCTCACGCGGTCTGGCGGTCCCTCGCCGGGCCCCAGCTCGGGGGCGCGCTCACCCGGCCGATCCTTTCCGAGAGGCCAGGGAGCCAGGTAGAACCGCACGGTCCGCGACGGGTTGTGGTAGTCCACCGACAGCTCGACGCTCTCCGTGTAGTAGCCGGAAGCGAACGCGACCAGTCTGAACCACTCTTCGCTCTCGTCCCAGCTGTCGCAGTCCTCGTATTCCAGGTATCCTCCGGTCACGACCGCGTATCCGTAGGGCGACATCGGCCACGTGCCGAGGTAGTCCCAGCTCCAGCAGCCTTCCTCGTAGAGCTCCATGGCCGCCCACGGGATTGGAGCACCGGAGTAATAGTCGTACGCGTAGACGTAGAACGTCGCGGCGACCGGCGGGTAGTGGTGGCTCCCCCAGTCCTCGGACACGTACACGATGCAACCCGGGAGCGACATCGCAAGGACAAGGAGCGCGCAGGCTGCAGAGACTCCCTTCGCACTCGCGTTCATCTCTCACACACCTCCACCCAGTCTCCTGCGGCCGCATGCCAGCCGGCTCAAGGCGGCCAGCGTCAGGCCTGTCAGTCAAGAGCTGCCTGGACCGCAAAGCGAATCCACTCGATGCGATGCCCGCCGGAGCCTCGGCTCGTCACCTCCGCGTCGAGCACCTCGATCGCCACGCGGACTCCGCCGGCCCGGCCGGTGAGGACGCCGGTGAAGACCTGCCCGGGACGCGGGAGGTCGCCGTGCTGCCCGTCGACGTCGATGCGGAACAGTGTTTCGCTCTCGGAGGCGTCGGACCACGACGCGATACCCACAATCTCGGTCGGCCGCCCGTCCTCGCTTTCCGTGCAGCGTATCCTGACACGGGCATCGTCGTCGCCGACCCGGACCTCGCTCGAGAACTCGTCGGAGCAGCGCCACATCTCGAACTGCTCAGAGAGGTAGGGTCCGCCTTGCCGGGAGCCGTCGTGCCACGGATCCCCGTGCCACGACTCGTGCTCCCAGGAGCCGCCGAACCAGGCCCCGGCCGTAACGTAGAAGCTCACTTCGTCACAGGACCACTTCTCGGGCCGGCTGTGCCACGCCGGTGGGACGGGCCACCACCGCGGCTCCACGATGACCCAGTCGCAACTCGGGTAGGGATACGGGTACCGGCGCGGATGCGACGGCTCGACGATCACCGTGCCGTGGCCGCGATTCGGGTGCGAGGGGCGCGAAGGCTCAACGACGACTTCGCCGTGCTGCGCGCCGTGCTGCGTAGGCGACGGCTCAACGACGACGTCTCCCTTGCGCCCGCGCGCGCCCGGGGCCGCCGGACGGACGTTGCCCGTCCTTGAGTTCCCCGGGAGGATCCACGGATCCGGCGCGCCCCCGGGCCACGGAAGCTCGTGCGCGCAGGCGACGATGTTCTCGACCCCCGCGGGCCCCGTGACCCTCAAGGCGTAGCCGCGGGAGTCCGGGATGCGGTAGACGACGCCGGGGCTCGCGTAGTTGGACGCCGACCACCGGGAGGGGAAGAGCATCTCGACCCCGCCGTCGGTCGTGTAGTCCAGCACGGTGACGTAGCAGGGCCTGTCCACCTGGAAGTACACGAAGATGCGGTCGCCGGGCTCGTAGGAGGCCCATTCGCCGCGGTCGACGCTGACTCTGATCCTCGGAGCGCTCGGACAGCTCCACTCCCGCCAGACGTCGCGCCCCGGCCATACGGGTGACGGGTCCACAACGATCCTCTGATCGACGGTCCCTCCCACGGCGCGCTCGGGAGCGTCGCTCATGGGTCGTTCCTCCTCAATCACGGCAGCACCGAACGCAGGTCCGGTGCACGCGACCAACGCGGTGAGTGTAAACGCAGCGACTGCGAGGAACGCCCACGTCCTGTCCGCAGCCATCGCTCTCGTCATCGAGACCACCTCCTGTCTGCGCGCACCCCTTTTCTCTTGTTCTCTTCACGGTGCGGCGCATTGCGGAGCGATTAGACGGAGACGTGCCGCGCCTATTCAGGGCCAAACGAACGGGCCGGGCATTCGATGCCCGGCCCGCATTCGATCCGCCGCCTCACGAAGGTCGGCGCCTGTCGATCGCTCTCTCTAGCTTCGCGCCGAGAGCGCGAGAATCAGGACACCACCGGAAATGGGCGGGCCGCCAAGCAGGACGGTGCCGCCGTTCTCGAGCCTGATCTTCGTGCGGAGGACGACCTCCGACTGCGGACGGCCGCGGCCCGTCCCCGGCCGGTCCTCTCCCACGTCCCGGAGCAGAGTGACGACCATGTCGATCCTGTCGTCCTCCGCGTGCGCCCGGCGCTCCGGCTCCACTTCGAGGGAGAAGCGCTCGGGAAGCTGGATCACGGACGCGCCGCCGAACCGGGCCTGGGTCTGCGACTTGCCGAGGAACGCGTAGCGGTTGTAGGCGAAGAGCGACTGCAGCTTCTTCGCGAAGGCCGCGAGCCTCGAATCCACCTGGGGGCTCGCTGAGCGTGCCAGGGTCTGCGCCGATGCGGGAATCGTCGACGCCGAGATCGAGGTCACTTCGACCATGACCTCGTCCCTGGCCGTCGCCACCGGAGCGGCGACGACCGACGAGAGAAGGAGGATCAGAAAGGTGATAGCAGTTCTGTCCATGCGCTCCCGGATCACTGGCGGCCGCCCGGGACCCCCGACTCGTCCGAGAAGACCCAGATGACGGTCATCTGGGGGTCATCGGAGGTGAAGTACATCGGTGTCATGCCCTCGGCGTACGTCTCGATGCTCTCGACGGTGCACGCGTTCCCGCCGCGCCAGAGCCCCAGGGGAGCCATCCCCCTCGGGCCGACCGTCGCGACGGCGAGGACGAGAGCCGCGCACGCGACCGCCACCGCGAGTCCGCGCCGGCGCAGTGGATCCACCGGCCTCGTCTCGCGAACCCGAACGGCCCTTCTCGCTTCGCGGTCGATGGAGTCCAGCGCGCCGTCCAGGTCGCGCCGGAACTGAGACCACCGGCCGGGCGCGACCGCGGGCGGCGCGACCCGCTTCAGGATTCTATCAGACGCCAGAATCGAGTCAAGCTCGGCGGCGCACCGCGGGCACGCGGCCAGGTGACGCTCGACCGCCTCGCGACCGCGGGCGGAGAGCTCGCCGTCCGCGTAGGCAGTGAGGCGTTTCTCGAACCGATAGCAACTCAGCACTCTCAGTCTCCCTTGTCTCTCTGATCACCGACCGCCCCGCCTGATTCGACGTACGGGGTGAGCATCGTCCTCAGCTTCTTCCTCGCGTAGTGCAGGCGGGACATCACGGTCCCGATGGAACACCCGACGGCCTCCGCGATCTCCTTGTAGGACAGCCCCTCGATCTCGTACAGGACGAACACGGCCTTGTGGTACGAGGGAAGCGAGTCGACGGCCTTCTGGATCTGCTCGCCGAGCTCGCTCGTCAGCGCGGCGCCGTCGGGCCGCGCAATCGGAGACGACTCGAGGACCTCTCCGCCCGCGTAGTCAGCGACCTCCTCGGGAACCGTGAACGGCTCGACCGACCTCGCGCGCCGCCTGGTGTAGTCGATGCAGGTGTTGACGGCGATCCGGTAGAGCCAGGTGGAGAAGCTCGACTTCCCCTTGAAACTCCCGATCCCTCGGTACGCCCGGATGAACACGTTCTGCGCGAGGTCGAGCGCGAGGTCCGGGTCTCTGGCGAACCTGTAGGCGACCGCGTAGACGATCTCCTTGTACTGGTCCACCAACTCGTCAAAAGCCGAGCGGTCGCCTGCCTGGCTCGCCCGTACTCGTTCGAGGTCTCTCTCCTTCGGGTCAGGTTCAGGCATGGCGCCCTGCGGTCTCCTTGGACGGCGAACGGGCCACAGTATTCAGAACCCGGCCGCGGCAGGGGCGCGGTCAGAAGCGGATATCCCCGAACTCCAGGAGCTTCTCGGTCACGAGGCGCTGAATCTCGGCCAGCCTCGGGCGGGTCCGGGCCTCGAAGCGCATGACGATCACGGGCTGGGTGTTCGACGCGCGAACGAGCCCCCACCCGTCCCCGAACAGGACGCGCACCCCGTCTACGTCGATGACCTCGAAGTGCGCCTTGAAGTACTCGACTGCCCTCCTGACGATCTCGAACTTGGTCGCGTCGTCCTTCGTCTCCCCGCGGATCTCGGGAGTCGAGTAGTAGGTCGGGAGCGTCGCGACGAGCTCGGAGAGCGGCACCGTCGCGCGCGAGAGCATCTGCAGGATCCGGCAGGACGCGTAGATTGCGTCGTCGAACGGCGGGTAGTCGTCGGCGAGCACCATGTGGCCGCTCATCTCGCCGCCGATCGGCGCCCCGGTCTCTCTGATCTTCTTCTTGAGGAGGGAGTGACCTGTCTTCCACATGACGGGCTCGCCGCCGTGCGCTTCGATGTCCTCGATGAGCGCCTGAGAGCACTTGACGTCGAAGATGACCTTCGCCCGCCCCTTGGCGAGCACCTCGCGGGCGAGAAGCGCCAGCACCTTGTCGGCGTAGACCATCTCGCCCTTCTCGTCGATGGTGCCGACCCGGTCCGCGTCGCCGTCATAGCCGATGCCGACGTCGGCCCTCTGCCGTTTGACCTCGGCGATCAGGTCCCGGACGTACTCGGGCACGGTGGGATCGGGGTGATGGTTCGGGAAGCTCCCGTCCGGCTCGCAGTAGAGGGGGACGAGCTCGCAGCCGAGGCTCCGGAGAAGGTCGCAGGCGACGGGGCCTGCGCACCCGTTCCCTGCGTCGGCCACGACCTTGAGAGGTCTCTCGAGCCTGATCCGCGAGCGTATCGCCGCCTTGTAGGGCTCCGTGAGGGACGCGCTCGAAACGGCCCCATCTCCCCGCTCGAAGTCACCGCGCTCGGCGATCTCGCGGATCGTCTGGATCTCCGCCCCGTACATCGAGTCCCTGCCGACGTTCAGCTTGAGGCCGTTCATGTCGGGCGGGTTGTGACTGCCCGTGATCATCACGCCGCCGTCCAAAGGGAGCTCGTACAGACTGAAGTAGAACACGGGCGTCGGTACGACGCCGATGTTCACGACGTCCACGCCCGTCGAGAGGATGCCTCCCATGAGGGCTGTCCTGAACCGCTCGGTGGAGTGGCGGACGTCGCCGCCGACGGACACCTTCGATCCGCCGCGCCTCCGGATGTAGGTGCCGAACGCGCGGCCTATATCGCGGACGACGTCCACCGTGAGATCGCGGTCGACCACGCCTCTGATGTCGTACTCGCGGAAGATGTGCCGCTCCATGCAGTTCCTCTCGGGGTCTGCCCGGCTCGTTTCGGTCTGCTGCGCGCGCCCCGGCGGCTCCCCCGGACGAGGCGCCGGGGGCTCCGTCCGGACCGGCGGTGCTGTGCGGAGTTCGGTCTCAGGCGAGCTTCACGCCGATCTTGGTCCGAACCTCGTCCATGGTCGCCTGGGCGATGACCCGGGCCCGGTCCGACCCGTCGCGCAGCACGGCGCGTATGTCGTCCGGGCGCTTGAGAAGCTCGGCGCGCCGGTCGCGAACGGGTCCCACCATCTCCTGGACGTGCCTGATGAGGATGCGCTTGCAGTCCAGGCAGCCCATCGAGGCCGTCCTGCAGCCTTCCGCGCACTGAGCCTGCTCCTCGGGCGTCGAGAGGATCCGGTGGTAGCTCATGATGTTGCAGACGTCGGGGTTCCCGCGGTCGGTGCGCCGGATCCTCGCGGGGTCGGTCGGGGCCGTGGACAGCTTCCTGGAGATGCCCTCGTCGGAGTCGTCCAGGTACAGGCAGTTGTCCAGGCTCTTGCTCATCTTGCTTGCGCCGTCCAGCCCCTGGATGCGGGCCCCCTCGCCGAGCACCTCCTTCGGCTCGGGGAATGTCTCGCCGAAGGTTGAGTTGAACCGCCTCGCAACCTCGCGAGCGAACTCGAGGTGCGGCACCTGGTCGTCGCCGACGGGAACGATCTCGGACTTGTAGAGCAGGATGTCGGCCGCCATGAGCACGGGGTACGCGAAGAGCCCCATGTTCACGTTGTCGGGGTTCTGCCGCACCTTCTCCTTGAACGTCGGGATGCGCGAGAGCCTTCCCATGGGGGTCACGCAGTCGAGGATCCAGGCGAGCTCCGTGTGCTCCTTCACCTGCGACTGCACCATGAGGATGCCCTTCACCGGGTCCAGTCCCGCCGCCAGGTAGCTCGCGGCGGCATCGATGACGCGGGTCGGCAGGTCGCGGGGGTCGTAGCGGACGGTCATCGCGTGGTAGTCCACGATCCCGAACACGGGCTCGTACTGCTCCTGGAGCCCGATCCACTGCCTGATCGCGCCGAGGTAGTTGCCTATGTGGAGCCGGCCGCTCGGCTGTATCCCGCTGAAGAAGTGCTTCCTCATGCTGCCCGTTCGCCTCTCTCGTGGGATCGATCCCTGTGCCCAGATGCTAGCACGCTCCGCGACCGACGTTCAACGAGGCGCCGCGGAGCTGCGGCGCGGGGTCGCGTCCGCCCGCGGTTCGCCGAGGCCGTGCAGCCTGTTCCGCGGGCATCACTGCGTCCTCGCCTTCAACTCCGCCAGCCTCTTGCGCGCCTCGTCCGAGACCGGATTCGCCCTGAGCGCGCGCTCGTAGTCGTCGATCGCGGCCGCCGGGTTCCCGATCGCCTCGTGATACCGACCGGACGCCACGTAGAGCTTCTCGAGTGCCGAGGGCTGGCTGCCGGAGCGCGCGACGAGCACGCGCGCCGTCTCGATGCTGGCCCGCGCCTCCTCGAAGCGCCTGAGGCCGAGGAGCGCCAGCGCGCGCGTCGACTCGCCGTCGGGATCGTCCCTGCGCATCGCCACGTACGCGTCCAGATGTCTGAGGGCGGAGGTGTACCCGCTGGCCTTGATGTAGAGCTGCGCGATCCAGAGGCGCTGCTCAGGGTTCTTGGGATCCAGCCTGACGGCCGCCTCGAGCGCCTCAAGCCCGGTCGTGAGCCTCCCCGCCCGGACGAGCGCCTCGCCGTACGCGTACCTGTACGACGCCCTCTTCGGCTCGAGGAACACGGCGGCGCCGTACTCGTCCACGGCCTCGCTCCAGTCGTTCTCGGCCCTGGCGGCGTTGCCGCGGTCGAAGTGCATGCGCGCCCGCTCGCGGCTCTCGATCATCGGGATGAGGTGGTCGCCATCCACGAAGATCCGGAGGGGCTGCGAGTCGGCCATGAACTCGAACGGCTGCTCGGACGACTCGATACTGACGACCTCGTCATACGACCAGGTGCCCAGGTCGACCGTGAGCGGGATCGGGGTCCGGTAGATCTCCCCGTCCTGCCGCACGGTGCCGGTCACGCGGTAGCGGCCGTTCCTCTGGCGAACTGCCGTGTACTCGACGGCGTACGTGGGGAGGTCTCCCCTGTACACCCACTCGTAGAAGAACCAGTCCAGGTCCTGCCCGGAGCTCTCCTCGAACGCGGCCACGAGGTCGCGCAGGCTTGCGGTCCGCCCGCGATGCCGCTCTGCGAACAGCGCGAGCGCGCGGCAGTACGCGTCGCGGCCCACGAGCCGGTCAAGGATGTCGAAGAGGGCCGAGCCCTTGCCCCGGCACACGCGTCGGTCCGCCGACGGGTTGCATCCCAGGCACTCGCTCAGGGACGCGGACCCGCCCGAATCCGCCAGGGCGCGAGCGTACTGCGAGCGCCGGAAGTCCCGCCGCCTGAGCGCGTTCTCGTCGCCGCCGGTCGCCTCGAACCACCCGACCTCCGCCGCGGCCGCGAGGCCGTCGGACACGAGAGCGCCGGCGTCGACGGAGAAGCTCCACCAGCTGCGCGCAAGTTCGAGCGAGCAGCGCGCGAGCGCCGAGGATCCCCCCGACAGCCCAAGGTGGTCGAGGTCCTGAACGACGATGAGGCCGGCGGCCGACGATGCCGCTTCGAAGCCTTCCAGGTTCGGAGGGAGCAGGATCACGTTGAGCCAGTCGTAGGGGTACGGGCCGTAGCAGGCCTCGAGGTAGCTCACGAGCCCCTTGAGCTCCACGGCCGGTCCGGGTGGGACGTCGGGCGCCCACTTCCCGAGAACGGTGTCACCGGAGGCCGGAACGTACCAGTGATACCCCAGGAACACGTCTCCCCAGACTCCGAAGGAGCTGCCGAGGCTTCCGACGACGACCGCGGCGGACGAAAGCGGACGCTCCGACTCCCACACGTCACCGACCCGGCAGCGCCGCGCCGCGGCAGGAGGCGCCATGCCGACGAGCTTGCCGGTGCAGACGCTGGAGTATCCGTCGGGGTAACGGATGGTGAGGCGCATGGTCGCGGGGTCCATGGCGTCGGCCACGGGGTACCACCTTGATCCCGCGCCGAGGAACAGAAGACCGCGGCCTGCGCATACCTCAGGACCGGGCGCCAGCCGCCCCTGATAGCGGACGACGACCTTCACGGGCTCGGCCGGGACGCGTCCCAGACGGATCTCGAGACTCCCGGGGCCGCGGACGAACGCGAGGGGGCTGCCCGCCGGTCCAAGCACGGAGACGGACCCGAGACCGTCGTTCAGCGCGAGGACGAGCCGGTCGGTCGTCGACCGCACGGTGATGGCGCAGTCGGCGGAGATCGAACGCCGGTCAGGGTCGATGCAGGCGTCTATCTCGTAGCTCTGGACGTCCTGGCGCAGGAGGAGGTCGCGCGACCGCGCGGTGCGCTCGTCGTCCTTGACGAGGAGCTCGGCCAGCGCGCGACCGACGTGGTCGGGCGCAGACGTCACACCCGGCTGTTGCGCGAACGCGGGCGCGGCCCACGCGAGGACGAGAGCGATCAGGGGTGCGGCTCGCAAGAATCCCTCCGGAAGGAGCGCCGCGGGGCTGTCCCGCGGCCGACGCGACCGGTTATCTTAGCACGGCCCGACAGGGTCCACAAGGCGCACTCGGCTTCATTGGCGGGCGCGCGAGCGCGCCCCCGCGGCGGCCGCTGCGCCCCCAGCCGCGCGCTCTGCGGTCCGCCCGGCCCTTGACGACGGGCGCCAGGGGCACTAAGATGAATGGGGGTGGATGCGAAAGGAGCCCGGAGCATGGCCCCTGCATACAGCGCCAAAGTCCTCGAGCACTTCAGGAATCCCCGCAATGTCGGTGAGTTCAAGGATCCCGACGGCGTGGGCGTCGAAGGGAACCCCGTCTGCGGCGATCTCATGGAGATCCAAATAAAGGTCGAGGACGGGAGGATCAGCGACATCA
>Ga0316622_100001520_pt1 | contig 15169 bp, 12 predicted proteins | sample OWC_Aug_OW2_C1_D_FD_207646 | JGI IMG/M metagenome (GOLD analysis project Ga0316622, IMG submission 207646) | Wetland soil microbial communities from Old Woman Creek delta, Ohio, United States - OWC_Aug_OW2_C1_D5_C | ecosystem: Environmental > Terrestrial > Soil > Wetlands | place: USA: Ohio... | reverse complement strand
GTACCTGGAGAGTTCCTCGGTCCAAGCGCCCCCGGCGCGGATGACGTAGCGCTCGAAAACACCATACCAGATGATCAGCACGATAGCCGCGGCAAGCGCCGCGCACACTCGTTCCAACACCCAGTTGAGCGTGAAGGCGATCTTTTCCAAAGGCGTCATGGCCCCCCGCACGACGGCCTGCCCGGAATCCCTGAGTACCGATTCGGACATGAGAAATGCCCCTCCGAAAAAAAGTCGACGGTCGTTTAGGCCTTCGTGCTTTTTCGCCTCACGCCGGCAACCCGGCCAGATAGGCCTGCGGGATCACGGCGTACATGGCCGCGGCCTGCACCAGCTCGCGTTTCCACGTGAGCTCGTTGGGCGCGTGCGCCTGGTCCTCGTGGCCGGGGCCGAAGCCCACGCAGGGAATGCCGTACCGGCCCATGATGGAGACACCGTTGGTGGAGAAGGTCCACTTGTCCACCACGGGCTTCTTGGCAAACAGGGACTGGTACGATGCCACCAGCGCCTGGCAGGCGGGGTGCTGCTCTTCGATCACCCAGCAGGGGAAGTAGCATTCGGTGGGGTAGACCAGGCCGGTGTAAGAGGGCCGGGAATAGTCGTAGAGAGACACGTGCGCACCGGCCTTCTGGACGGCGGGCAGCCGCCTGATCTCCTCCAGAGCGCCCTTCCAGGTCTCGCCGACCGTGAGCCGCCGGTCCACGGAGATGGTGCAGCCGTCGGCCACGGCGCACCGGCTGGGTGAGGTGTAGAAGATCTCCGACACGGTGAGGGACCCCTTGCCCAGGAAAGGATCGTCGGCCAGGCGCGTGTGCAGCTCCTGGAGTTCGCCCAGGATGGGGCCCATCTTGAAGATGGCGTTGTCGCCCCGCTCCGGCGCGGATCCGTGGGCGCTCACCCCGCGCACGGCCACCTTGATCTCCATCCGACCTCGCTGCCCCCGGTGGATGCGGCAGGACGTTGGCTCCGTGGAGACTACGAACTCGGGCCGGATGCCGCTCTTCTCCACGATATACTGCCAGCAGAGGCCGTCGCAGTCCTCCTCTTGCACGGTGCCGGTGACGAGGAGGGTATAATCGCCGGTGAGGCCGAGGTCCTTGATGATCTTGCCGGCGTACACCAGAGAGGCCATGCCACCCGTCTGATCGCTGGCTCCCCGGCCGCCGATGGCCTCGTCGTCCTCGAACCCCTTGAAGGGATCGAACGTCCAGTTCTCGGGGTTGCCCACACCTACGTTGTCGATGTGTGCATCCATGGCGATCAGATGCCGCCCCGTGCCGATGTAGCCCAGGACGTTGCCCATGGGGTCGATCTCGACCCGGTCGAAGCCCACCGACTCCATTTCCTGCTGGATGCGCCGGATGACCTCCTTTTCCTGGCAGCTTTCGCTGGGTAGGGCGATGAGGTCCCGGAGGAACCGGGAGATGGCCGGCTTGTACCCCTCAGCTTTTTCGAGAACCCGCTTGTAGTCCATGGCCATGGTCATCCTTGCGCACGTACGGTTGGAAACTGCGCGGCATTCCTATCGCGGGGGCCTTCGATCTGCCTCAGCCCGGAGAGCGCATGCGTCTGACAGGGCCAGGTCGTCGCGCCGCCTTGTGGGCGCAGGCTGCATGATTCGTGTCGTCGGAATAGGTCGTTCTCTTATCACAAACGTCTTGTGTCCGCAACGCGTTTATGACCCTTTGTCGAGTGCTTCCCCACAAACAGGCGCGTTTGCGAAACGCCCCGGGCTGCCTGGCTAACCGGAGACTGAGAGCCTCCGGTCTACGGCGAGCGAAGCGCCCAGAATGTCTGCGTTCCTCGGGGCCGACGCCGGGGCCCTCAGCGCCGGCGTTGATAAATTCCCCTTGACACTCGTGGCGGGGTCGCGGCATGCTCGGCGCCGCTGACGATAGCTAGGCAAACCGAGTGGCCATGCCCAAGGGACGGCGGTGACCTCAGAAGGAAGACCTAGCACCGGGAAGGCCTGTCGTCTGCATTCCCACCACCATCACCTCATCGGCAAAGAGCAAGCGTTAGGCGCAGTTCACTCCCCTAGAGGCCAAGCGTCCAGTCAGAGGAGGGTCAGGACATGAGGATGATGCGAGTGTCTTTCATGGTGCTTGTCGGTGTGTTTGTATTGGGATTGGCGATAGTCCAGGCCCAGGAGAAGCCGCTGACACTCACGGCGGCAGACGTGGTGGCACCGGATGCGCATCTCGGTAGGAGCATGGACTTTTTCGCGAAGAAGGTGGAAGAGTTGAGCGGAGCTAGAGTCAAGGTTACGGTCTTCCACGGCGGCGCCTTGGGGGGTGAACGAGATATTCTGGAGAACGTCCGCAACGGCAGCATCCACTTCGCGGCGCCTGGTACGGCCATTCTGGGTATTTGGTATCGTCCAGCCGAGATCAACGTCTACCCCTACCTGTTCAAGGATGAGGCGCACAAGGACCGAGTTTGGGATAAGTGGATGCCGGAGTTCTCGGCAGAACTGGAAAAAGCGGGGAACTTCAAGGCGCTCGCTCAATTCGCTCGGCCGCCCCGCAACCTATCCTCCAACAAACCGGTGCGCACGGTTGAAGACATGAAGGGCCTCAAGATCCGCGTCCCAGAAACGAAGCTGTGGATCGAGACGTTCAAACGTTTTGGTGCCTCCCCCACGGCCATGGCCTTCCCCGAGGTGTACACTGGCCTAAAGACCAAGATCATCGACGGCCAGGAAAACGATATCCTCAACACCTTCCCCTCGGGCTTTTTCGAGGTCAACAAATACTACAGTCTCATCCAACACATGATGCAGGACAACCTTCTCGTGACCAACGCGAGTTGGTTCGCAGGACTTCCCCAGCCGGTTAAGGACGCTATCCTCAAAGCATCCCAGGAGACGGTCGCTTACTGTCGCCAGTTGTCTCAGTCCGAAGAGCGGCGTCTCTATCAGAGAGCCAAGGATGAGTTCAAGGTCGAGATTATCGAACCGGACCTGACCGGCTTTCGCAAGGCGACGGACGGCCTGATCAACGAATTTTCCTACGTGAAAAAGTGGTATGACTTCGCGACCTCGGTCAAATAAGGTCACCCTGAGCCACGCCCCGACTTCAAGCGTGGGGCGTGGCTCAGCCGTATAGGCGCCTCGGAGCAAGCCGGGCTAAACGGGATAGGCCCTCGGAGAGGGTCCGAGGGCGCGTTCAAGCAGGGTATGGTCATGAGTCCCACTGTCAAGAGCGGAGATGCCTTTTCGTGTGCACTAGACAGACTTGCCTCCATGGTTGCCTGCCTGGCCGGAATTATCATTTTTGGCATGGTGGCTCTCATGTTCACCTCGGTCATCATGCGATACATGGTGAACAGCCCACTTACCTGGTCGGATCAGCTCAGCACCTGGATGTTCGTCTGGACCACATATTTGGGCATGACCGTGGCCTACCGCCAGGGCATCCACATTAGGGTCGACATTCTGACCCGTCGGCTGCCGTCAAGGAGTAGATTGGTTGTGGAGTGCCTGGTAGATGTGCTCGTAGGCGTCTTTCTAGTCGTGTTCATTTATTACGGTCAGAAGATCGCCGTACGGGCCCTGAACCAGGTGTACGGTTCGCTCGAACTGCCTCCCTCAGTCATCTACTCGGCGGCGCCGATCTCCGGCGCGATCGTGTTCCTGTTCTTGCTGGACAACCTGCGCCACCACCTGGGCGCGCTCGTATCCCCAAAGGCCCGGGGCGACGCGAGATGACCGGCGTCGTCACGATCCTGGCTCTCAGTTTCTTTGGCCTGCTTCTTCTCGGCATGCCGTTGGCCTTCGTGTTGGGCCTTACGTCCCTGGTGGTATTTCTGTTCCAGGGAAACATCCCGTTGGACATCATTCCGCAGCGGATGATTCTCGGCTCCGAGTCGTTCGCGCTCATGGCCGTGCCCTTTTTCATCCTCGCGGGTAACCTGATGAACACCGGGGGTATCACCAAGCGGATCGTTATTTTCGCTAATGTGCTCATGGGCCGACTTCGCGGCGGCCTGGCTCTGGCCGATGTGGCTGCCAGCATGATCTTTGCCGGGGTGTCAGGCTCGGCGGTAGCCGACGCCACCGGCGTGGGCAGCGTGCTCATCCCGGCCATGAAGAAGGAGGGCTACCACGCTGACTTTGCGGCCGGCCTGACCGCTGCGGCCTCGGTCTGCGGCCCTCTCATTCCGCCCAGCATTCCCATGGTCGTCTACGGTATCATTGCCGAAGTGTCCATCGGTGCCATGTTCTTGGCCGGAGCCATCCCCGGGTTCATGCTCGGTTTTGGCCTCATGGGCTTGGCCTACTATTACTCAGTCAAGCGCGACTACCCGCGCTATGGAACGTCCTCCTTGCGCCAGATTTGGCGAGAGTTCCTCAGAGCGTCGCTGGCCCTGATCATGCCGGGGATCATTCTGGGGGGTATCTTCTCAGGAATCTTCACCGTGACCGAATCAGCTGCCGTCGCCGTGGTCTACTCTCTAATGCTCAGCGTGTTCATTTATAAGGAAATCCATCTCGGGGACATCTTGCCGATTCTGAAGCAATCGGCTATAGACACGGCCGTGGTCATGTTCATCATCGCCGTGGCCGCGTTGTTCGGTTGGATGATGGCCATAACGAGGCTTCCGCAACTCGTGACCCAATGGATGTTTTCCCTGCACCTCGGCGCCCTGGCGATGCTCATGATTCTGAATGTCTTCCTCTTGATCGTCGGCTGCTTCATGGAAGCCATTAGCGCAATGATTATCCTAATCCCGCTCCTTCTCGTTCCATGCCAGGCATTGGGGATCGATCGCATCCACCTCGGCGCGGTCATCGTCTTCAACCTGATGCTCGGCCTATTGACTCCGCCGGTCGGCTTGTGCCTGTACATCACCGGCCGCATCGCCGACGTGTCCCTGGAGGAGGTCAGTAAGGCCGCGTTCCCCTTTCTCCTCGTGGGCATCGGCGTGCTCATTCTGATTACCATCTTCCCGGCCCTTACTGTCTGGTTGCCCAGGGCCTGGCTGGGCTGAGCGTCAGTCTCATTGAGAAAGGGGCAAGTCAGTTTGGCCCCTCACTGCGTGGTCCACCCCGGATGCTCACCCTTCGTGCCTCCTGACGCCAGCTTTTGGGCAGAACGAGCTGCGAGGCTGAGCTGGCCGATCGTCCGGGATGCTGGGACTGCGCCTTAACCGCCGAGTCGCCAAGCGAAAGTAAATCGCCAAGCGGCACCGCGGGCCCTTTTGGGCTTCACGAGCTTGCGGGTTCCGTACTCCCGGTCCCACCCCGCTGCACCATTGCGGGGCTCACTCTCCCCTCCAGAACGCGTGGAACGGACCTTGAGCCTTGAGGTTGTGCAAGAGCAACTCAGTCATACCAACATCAAGACCACGACGATCTACGCCAAGGTCACCAACGAGGACACGCTGAAGGCCGCAAACGCACTGGCTGAGGCCTACCGATTATCGCAAAAGAAGCGGGAAGCCGTTGCCAGGTGGCCGAAACGCACCCCCCAAGCACTGTAGCCGCCGCGTGACCATCCCTCGCGTGGAAATCTTTCGGCAACCCGCAACTTTCTGTACCGCAGTTCATGCGGTTGTGTGCATCCCCCCCACACCGCTCGCACCAGTTCGTCCGTTCCGTTGCGAGTTGAACCCGGCCGCACCTGTGGCGCCGACGGACACAAAAAAAGATCGCACTCCGACGTCGAGTCCTTCGGCGTAAGACAGCGCACGATCGTTCAGCCGCCAACGGTCGGCTACGACCTACCCACGACTCAAGACAAGAATTGATTTGGGGAATGCCGTGGGCTCGAATCCCCAGCGGGATTTGTCGCGTATATCCCTCCTGACAACCTTGCAGTACGCGGAGTGAGTCCTCTTGGGCCAGGTGGCTCTGGCTGCCTGGTAAACGGTATAACCAAGCCATATACAACCGGGATGGCAGGGCCTGCATCATGAGGGTTTGGTCCGGGGGGACGGATACCTAATGGAACAGTGGATTACCTCTCCAGCCGGCCGACGTTGGAACATCACGTTGACCGCAGCCATTTAGCTCATCACGAGGGCGGCATCAGCGCACGGTGGCGGGTTCGATTCCGCCTCGGCTCCCCAAAGGGGTGCATCCCGGCACCTGGAGAAGAGGAAAGGGTGTCACTGGTGTGGAGGCTGACGCTCTGGTTCCGCGGCGGCATGGAGCGTCCTTCGCTGCACCCGGTGGAATGGCGTTACCGTTTGGATACGTTCATGGCGCTGCTGGCCGACCCTTCAAATAGGTCGGCGCTTCCGGAATCAGATGCGCCTGGCCATAGCGCCGCAAACTCGGATAGTACTCCATCGCCAGTTGCACTTTTCCCGCCACGTCTTCCCCCGCTTGGTCGGCGACCAGCGCCAACGCGACGTCGATCCCGGCGGACACCCCGGCCGCGGTCCAAATATTCCCATCGCGCACAAAACGGTCTTCCGTCACCGTCACGTCCCCGTGCGAGCGCAAACGCTCCAGCGATTGCCAGTGGGTTGTGGCGCGACGCCCAGCCAGCAAGCCCACCGCCTGGAGAATGAGCGCCCCTGTACACACCGCCACCACCTGCCGGCAGCTTCCTGCTTGCTTCCGGACAAACGCGAGCAGTTCGGCATTGTCCACTTCGTGGTGCGTGCCCTGACCCCCCGGAATCAGCAGATAATCCAGGGCCGGACACTCCGCAAAGCTGCAATCGGTAACTACCTTGAGTCCTTTCCCACAGGCGACAACTCCGCCTGTTTGGCTCACCAGGAGCCGGTGCGCCGGCCCGCCAAACCGCTTCCCCCACATGCCGATGACTTCCCACGGTCCGACGAAATCGAGTTCTTCCACGTCGCCGAACAGCAAGAACCCAAAAGTCATATTAGCGCCCCTTGTTGCTGAATCCGGGCCACCCAACGCCGGGCTTGAGCTGCGGCCCACAGGAACAGACGTAGGGAAGAACCCAAAAAGCCTACGCTGTGGGCCGTCAGCTCCGAACCTTTGTTAGGTGGTGTGATGGCCGATCTCACTGATTTCCTTATACATAACTGAGGTTGGCTCCAAGGCCCCCGTTGTGCCACGAGCATAGTGCGGAATAGTCCCAGCCAGCGTGTAGCCGATCTTTTCGTAAAGTTGTTGGGATGGGTCGCCTGTACGCGTGTCGAGGACCAGGAGCCTGACCCCATATGGCAAGGCTTCCTCTTCTATGGCGGCCATGAGGGCCGCTCCAACCCCCCGACGCCGCGCCCGCGAATGCACGAGCAGCCGGGCCACCTCGGCCCGATGAGCCCCGTTGGGGCGTTTCGAGAAATGCAGTTGGACGGTGCCGATCACCTGGGGTGATTCCTGTGCGACCAGCACCATCACCGCACCGCTGTGAACCTGGTCAGCGACGCTGTGCCAATAGGCGGAGGCTTCGAGCACACTGGGGACGGCAACCCAGCCCACCGAGGCGCCTCCTGATACCGCATCCCTGAGCAACTCACACAGATCCGGTAGCGCATTGGTCCGAATGTCGTCCGCTGTGAGTTTGTGGATGTGCATCGACTCCTCGTGTGCTTTCCACCTAACACTTAGGTGTGAAGCCGCCCTTGCGAGGCCAGCGTTTGCTGCGAGCCGAACACGGACGACTCCAACGCCCGGGTTAGGCAGTTCTTTGGGTCTCGCGCAAATCCAGTACCATGTGAGTGGAATCCGCACAGCGGCCTTCCCAGCACAGCGCCCGAGGCTCGCGTCCCCACACCCGAAAACCGTGTCTTTCGTATAATCTGCGCGCGTCCTGGGAGACCTCGGTGACAGCCAGATGGATCTGCTCAACTCCAGCCCAGGACTTTGCATGTTGGATTGCTGTACGCAACAACATCGCCCCTGCGCCGCCTCGTCGCCTTGATTGGGTGACGTACATTCCCCAGATCAACGCTTTGTGCCGCTCTTTCTCGGCAGTCTTCCGGTGTATTCCCACCATTCCAACCAATGAGACCCCGATGAACGCACCGAAGACGGCGGATTCGTCACTCGCCGCCATTCTCGCGAGAACAAAATCGACCAAGAGTCGGGGGTCGTCCGGGATAGAGGCCCCAAAACCCAAAGGGTGAGTCTCGAGCGCCTCTCGCCGTAGGGACGCCCAGGCGTCGGCATCATCCCGATCAAGCCGCCGGACGGTACAGGCGCCAGTCATGCCCTTACCCGCCTAAAGCTGGCTATGAGCTGCGGCGTGTCGCGCCGCCAGCTCGGTGGCCTTCTTGGGCGGCCTTCTTACTGTAGCCCATGCAAGACCCAAATACCCGGCTCGACATACGTCCCTTCGGTCCCACGGATGGTGAGTGGCACCAAGCCGTGCGGGATAACGTAGTTGCCGTCACCCGGGAAGTCTATGCCGGTCCACGTCGTCCATTGCTGTCTTGACCCTGTGACGACCATGGCACTCCGGCAAGGATGCAGGATCTTCCCGCCCGCCTGGACGTGTACCCGCAGCCAGGGATCAAACGGAAGGCCATCTGACTTTTGCCACCGCATGTACTCGTCAATGGGAATCAAAGGATAGCGGCTTTTCAGGGAGGGCCGGACGGGGACGATCAAATGGCCAAAGCCCTGGGACCGGGCAATCTGGCGCATCACTGTCAGCATTTGCGAACTGAGGTGCTGGCCGCGCTGAGACGCGGCGACTTCGATATACAGTGCGCTCGTGAGGGTCGGTATTGTGCCCGCAGCGTGGTCTTGGAAACCTCTCTCCAAGACCCAGTCGAGCCCTTGGGCGGGCAGCTCAGCCCAGCCACCCTGGAAAGCTATCGGGATACTATGACCAATACCGGCGGCCTTCCCGCTTTCCGGGTCGAGCAAACAAAACTGGTGATCAGGAAAGGTCTCGGCGAGAAGCGGCCAGTACTTTGTGACCGCACCGTCGTGTTTGAGAAACGTGGGGCCGTCGGCTCGCACCATGCCGCTGCTGAGCTTGGAGAATCGTTCGCTCTCCTGGGCCGTGACCACGGTGTATGCTGGCATTCTTCACTTCGGCTGTCTCTCAGCCGTTCACGGTTCGGCGTTAGTGGTGGCCGCTCACGGGCGTCCGCTGCACGTCGGAGTTAACCTTACTCTCTGCGAAATTGAGCGTCGCCCCGCGTCCGAGAAGCGACCGTGCTTCGGTCACCATGGCCTCCAGGATGCTGCCCGCGCTTGGGCGGTCGTGAATGAGGCCAACGCATTCGCCGGCGGCCACGCCGACCATATCGAGATCTTGTCGCGCCCGCGCTTCCGCGTATGCCGCGGCGAGACTTCCGAACGCCGCAGTCGCCTCCGCTTCACGGTGCGCCCACTGTTCCGTCAGCTTGTTCTTCAGCACGCGAAACGAGAACTCCTCGGGCCACGACACGCCGCGCAGGGCGTCAATCGCCTTCGTGCGCACCGTGTCGTCGCCCGTGGCACGGGCTGCCCTGTCCGACGCAGCCCGCAGGGTCAGAGCTTCTTCGGATGCCAGAAATCGGGTGCCGACGACGACGCCATCGGCGCCCAGCATCAATGCTGCGGCCAGTCCACGGCCGTCCGCAATTCCCCCGGCCGCGAGGAGTAATGTCGGCGGCGTTTTCCTGGCCAGGTAGTCCGCCACTTCCGGGACAAACGGAAAGGTCGAACGCAGGGCACCATGCCCTCCGGCCTCCGCCCCCTGGGCGACGATCGCGGCGGCGCCCGCGTCGAGCGCGTGATCGACATGTCGCAGCGACTGCACCTGGCAGATCAGCTTGGCGCCACTCCGTCGAATCCGGTCGGCGAACGGCCGTGGATCGCCAAACGAGAGGAATACGCAATAGGGGGCATGGTCCAACACTGCATCGAGCACGTGGGGCACCCGCTCGAGCGCCCAGGTCATGAAGCCGATGCCGAACTTCTGTCCGTGGACATGCGCGAGTTCCTGCGTGAGATCGGGTTCGCCGCCGAGCGTCCCGGCGAACCCGCCACCGACGATTCCGAGCCCACCCGCACGTGACACAGCCGCCGCCAATCGGCCTCCGGTGATCAGGGCCATCGGGGCGCACACGATTGGATGCCGGAGTCCGAACGCTTCCGTGAACCGCGTCGTCATTCCGGTCTCCCACGTCACATCGAGCCTCCTACGTTTCATCGGAGTGATGGGTGGAATGCGTCGTATTTACACGGCAGAACGCTGCCTGCATGGTTTCCGCGTGATCGCGTACGTTTGGTATCTGGTCCACATAACACCCCCACCTTCCGCCCACTTACGTGACGCCAGTTGCCTCCGCGCCGCGGTCGAGCATCTCCCGGACGACCTGGAGAAACTCGCGCACGGGGATGGGCTTGGTTTGGTAGCCGTCGAAGCCGGCGGCCAAGATTTGCGGGCGCTGGTGGCTCATGGCGGAGGCCGTGACCGCGATGACGGGAATGGCCTGCGTCGCCGCGTCCGCCCGGAGGGCCGCCAAGGCCGCGAAGCCATCCATGCCGGGGAGCTGGAGATCCATGAGGACGAGCGCGGGCTTGGCCTACCGCGCCAGGCGAAGTCCCGCCTCGACCGTCTCGGCCTCCAGCGTCCGGTACCCCGTCACCTGGAGCACTTCCCGCACGAGCTTCCGGTTCTTATCGTGATCCTCGATGATCAGAATCAGCTCGTTGGACATGGCTGTACCGGTACGGTGAAGGTGAAGGTCGACCCTTGCCCGACGGCACTCTGGACCCGGATCGTGCCGCCGTGGAGTTCCACGAACCGCTTCGCCAGCGCCAGCCCAAGCCCGGTACCTTCCCGTTTCTGGTTGTGGTGCCCCCCGACCTGGCGGAACTCCTCGAAGACGGCCGCCTGATCCTCGGGCGCGATTCCGATGCCGGTGTCACGGACGGAGAGTTCCACCACAGCACCCGCGGGGACAGCGGCCACCTCGACCCGCCCCCCCGCCGGGGTGAATTTCACCGCGTTGGCAAGGAGGTTGAGCAGGATCTGCCGGACCTTGCGCTCGTCGGCCACGATCTCGCCGAGCGCGTCGTCGACCGAAAGGTTGAGGGCGATCCCGTGGCGGCTCGCCCGCTCGCGGACCAAGCTCACCGCGCTCTCGATGGCCAGGGGGAGATTGAACGGGGCGCAGTGGAGCTCCATGCGGCCCGCCTCGACCTTGGAGAGGTCGAGAATGTCATTGATTAGGGAGAGGAGGTGCTTGCCGCTGCTCAGGATGTCCTCCAGGAATTGCCCTCGCTCTTTGTCCGGGACGGCCAAGGACGGGTCCAGGAGGACTTCCGAGAAGCCGATGATGGCGTTCAACGGGGTCCGGAGCTCGTGGGACATGTTGGCGAGGAACTCCGACTTGTGGCGAGACGCCTCTTCCAGCATCTGGCCCTTCTCGCGCACGTCGCGGTAGAGCCGGGCGTGCTCAATGGCGAGGGTGGTCTGGTTGGCGAAGGTGGTTAGGAGCCGAACCTGCTCGTCGCTGAAGGCCCCGGGCGTCTTCCGCACGAGGCTCACCGTGCCAAGGGTCCGCCCGTCATGGATCATGGGGACCGACAGGACGGCTCGGTAATTCTCTCTGGCCAAGAGGTCCCGGAAGGGGTAGTCCGGCTCCGCGAGGACGTCCGGGATCTGGACGGGCTGGCCCGTGGCTGCGCTCCGGCCCGTTGCCCCCTTCCCAAGCGTGAGCTGCGCGTGCTCGATGGCCCGCACGTACTCCGGACGGGCGTTCCACGTGGCGCTGAAGCGGAACTCGCCTGACGCCTCGTCGTATTCGTGGATGAACCCGGCATCCGCCTGGCAGAGCGTGGTGGCCTGTTCTGCGATCGCGGTGAGCACCTGTCCCAGTTCCAACGAGGAATTGACGGCCTGCGTCGTCTGCCCAAGTGCCGTCAGCTCCTCCACCGACCGGGCTAGTTCACCGGTTTTGGCGTGCAACTCCTGGAGCAGCCGGACGTTCTCGATGGCGATCACGGCTTGGTCGGCGAAGGTGGTGACTAGCTCAATCTGTTTGTCGGTGAAGGGACGGACCTCCGTCCTCCCCATCGCGATGACGCCGAGGAGCACTCCCTCGCGGAGCATGGGGACACACAACACGGTCCGGAAGCCGCCGAGCGTCTGCGCCTCCACCCAATCATATTCGGGGTCGGCCAGGACATCGCGGATGTGGACCGTCCGGCACTCAAGGGCAGCCCGACCCGCGCCGGACCCTCGCCCAGGGCGCACCTCGGTCCGTTGCAAGTAGTCTCGAAACGCGGGAGCGGTCCCGTAGTCTACCGCCCGGCGCAGGACCTCGCCGTCAAAGCGGTAGATCCCGCCCCGATCCGCGCCGCACAGGCGCGTCGCGTTCTCAATGAGGGTCTCCAGCACGGGCTGGAGATCAAACGCGGAGCGGCTGATCACTTTGAGGACTTCGCTTGTGGCGGTCTGCTGGTCCAGGGCCTCGGTGAGGTCGCGGTTGCGGGTCTGCAATTCCGTGAACAAGCGGACGTTCTCGATGGCGATGACGGCCTGGTCGGCGAAGGTCTGGAGGAGTTCGATGTGCTTCGCGGGGAAGCGCCCAGCCGCAGCCCGGGGGACGACAATGGCGCCAATCGGTTGGCCGTCCCGGAGCATCGGCACGCCGACGATACTCCGATACTGGAGGAGCTGCGCCAGATGGTGGTGCGTGTACGCGGGGTCGGCGTCTACATCGGGAATCTCGACGACCGTGCGCTGGAGGATCGCCCGGCCCGTGACGCCGGACGCATCCGGCGGCATCGGATAGACTTGCCGGACCGCCTCCACTCCCCCAGCAGGGTAATTATAGTGCGCGACAAAGTGAATGAGGTCGCCATCGAACTGATAGACCGCCCCCGAGCGCCCGTTACAGAGCTGCACGGCACTCTTCGCGATCATCTCGAAGACGGGCCGGACGTCGGTCGGGGAGCTGCTGATGACACGAAGGATCTCGCTGGTGGCGGTCTGCTGCTCCAGGGTTTCGATGAGGTCCCGGTTACGATCCTGCAGTTCCTGAAACAGGCGGACGTTCTCGATGGCGATTACGGCCTGGTCGGCGAAGGTCGTCACCAATTCAATTTGCTTATCGGTGAAGGGGCGGACCGCCGTCCTCCCCATCGCGATGACCCCGAGGAGGATGTCTTGTCTGAGCATGGGGACGCAGAGCAGCGTGCGAAAGCCGCTCAGCCTCTGCGCCTCGAACATTTCAAATTCGGGATCGGCCAGGACGTCGGGGATGTGGACGATCCGGCGCTCCAGGGCAGCCCGCCCCGCACCTGACCCTCGCCCAAGGCGTAATTCGTGTCGCTGCCAGTAGCCGCTGTACTCGGGGGAGACACCGCAGTCGGCCCCCCGGCGGAGAACCTCACCATCAAGTCGGTAGAGCATTCCTTGCTTGGCGCCGCACAATCTCGTCGCATTCGCGATGAGGGTATCCAGCACCGGCTGCAGATCAAACGTCGAGCGACTGATCACCTTCAGGACGTCACTCGTTGCGGTCTGCTGGTCCAGGGCCTCTGTGAGCTCCCGATTGCGTTCCTGCAACTCGGTGAACAGCCGGACGTTCTCGATGGCGATGGCGGCTTGGTCGGCGAAGGTCGTGAGGAGGGAAAGGTGCTTCTCCGGCACGAAGCCTGGTTCCGTACGCGGGACGACGATGACGCCGATCGGATCGCCTTCCCGGAGGATCGGAACCCCGACGACACCCCGATGCCCCATGCCTTGCGTAAGCTGGCCATGGGTGTACTCCGGGTCCACGGACACATCGGGAATCTGGACGACCGCACGATTGACGATCGCTCGGCCGGACGCGCTGCCACGACCCGGGCGAATCGGATAGAGCTTGCAGAGGGCCTCGACGCCCTCCGGGGGGAGATTGTAATGCGTGACGAAGTGGATCAGGTGGCCGTCGAATCGGAAGACGCCGGCAGACTGCCCGTTGCACAGCTGCACGGCGCTCTTGGCGATCATCTCGAAGACCGGCTGAACATCCGTGGGCGAACTGCTGATGACGCGCAGGATCTCGCTCGTCGCCGTCTGCTGCTCGAGCGCCTCGGTGAGGTCCCGGTTCCGGTCCTGCAATTCCTTGAACAGCCGGACGTTCTCGATGGCGATGACGGCTTGGTCCGCGAAGGTGGTGACCAACTCGATCTGCTTGTCGGTGAAGGGTTGAACTTCATCCCTCGACATCACAAAGACGCCGATGAGGACCCCCTCACGGAGCATGGGGACGCCCAACAGTGTCCGAAAGCCGTCTAGCCTCTGCATCTCGGTCAATTCATATTCGGGGTCGGCCAGGACGTCGGGGATTTGCACGGTTCGACGCTCGAGGGCAGCCCGTCCCGCGCCGGACCCGCGCCCAGGGCGCAATTCGATTCGCTGCCAGTATTCTGTGTGCTCGAGGGGGAAGGCGCCGTAATCAGCCACTCTACGAAGGACCTCGCCGTCGAACCTAAAAATCCCTCCCCGTTTCGCGCCACACAGTTTGGTCGCATTTTCGACGAGGGCGTGCAACACCGGTTGCAGATCAAACGTGGAGCGACTGATCACCTTCAGGACTTCGCTCGTGGCGGTCTGCTGGTCCAGGGCCTCTGTGAGTTCCCGATTCCGCTCCTGCACTTCCGTGAGCAGGCGGACGTTCTCGATGGCGATGGCGGCCTGGTCGGCGAAGATCTTGAGGAGTGAAATGTGCTTCTCTGGGAAGAAGCCCGGCTCGGCACGCGGGACGACGATGACGCCAACGGGTTGGCCCTCGCGGAACATGGGCACTCCGACGATGCTCCGATACTGTATGAGTTCCGTAAGCTGGCCGTGGGTGTACTCCGGGTCCGCGGACACATCTGGGATCTGGGCCACCGCACGACGCAGAATGGCTCGACCTGATGCGCTGCCCCGACTCGGGGTAATCGGATAGACCTTCCGGATGGCCTCGACGCCCTCCGGAGGGAGATTGTAATGGGTGACGAAGTGGATCAGTTGCCCGTCGAATCGGTAGACGCTGCCAAACTGACCATTGCACAACTTCACAGCGCTTTTGGCGATCATCTCGAAGACCGGCCGGACATCTGTCGGAGAGCCGCTGATGACGCGCAGGATCTCGCTGGTGGCGGTCTGCTGCTCTAACGCCTCGGTGACTTGGGCATGGGCGGCCGTGAGTGCCCGGTTCTTCCCCTGCAACTCCGTGAACAGGCGGACGTTCTCAAGGGCGATGGCGGCTTGGTCGGCGAAGGTCCTGAGGAGGGCGATCTGTGTGTCGGGAAAGAGCCCCG
>Ga0316622_100001518_pt1 | contig 15177 bp, 12 predicted proteins | sample OWC_Aug_OW2_C1_D_FD_207646 | JGI IMG/M metagenome (GOLD analysis project Ga0316622, IMG submission 207646) | Wetland soil microbial communities from Old Woman Creek delta, Ohio, United States - OWC_Aug_OW2_C1_D5_C | ecosystem: Environmental > Terrestrial > Soil > Wetlands | place: USA: Ohio... | reverse complement strand
CGTAAGACCCCTTGTAGGGTTCGCGTCCGCGCTTGATCAGCACAATCTCGTGGTCACGAACAATGATCGCATCTGCCGTGACCGAAGGCTTCCTCCACTCGTTCTCGAAATGGCTCTGCAGGGAGGCGACCTTGTTCTCGTATTCTCGGAGGATCTCCTCGCCGAACGGCGTCAGAATGGTAACGCCTCCCGTGGTCCCTCCTCTCGTTGACTGGACCAAGGCACCACCCGCACTCTGTGCAATCCTGTGCAGAATCCCCCAGGCATGCCTGTACGACATTCCCATCTCCTTCGCGGCCTTCGCAAGGGAGCCAGTGTCCTTGACCTTTCGAAGCAGCTTCGCCCTGCCGTCGCTGATGACGAACCTGCCATCTCGTTCCAGCCACATCTTCAGCTTGAGGTCGTACATGGTCCCAGGCGCGCTCCTTCATCGAAGCATCGGTATTTTGACTTTCTTGACCTTGGCGACCCTTATCGCGCGTGGGTATCCTGCATCAGCATGTCTCACGACCCCCATCCCCGGGTCGGTCGTCAGGACCCGCTCTATCTTCTCATCGGCTTCCACGGTGCCATCGGCCACGACAAGCAGGCCAGCGTGTGTCGAGTACCCAATGCCGACTCCACCGCCGTTGTGTATGGCGACGAGGTCCGCTCCCGCAGCGGTGTTGATCAGGGCGTTCAGGAAAGGCCAATCCGCGATTGCGTCACTCCCGTCCATCATGCCCTCGGTCTCACGATAGGGCGACGCCACCGAGCCGCAGTCTAGATGGTCTCTCGTGATGACGATGGGCCCTCTGAGCTCCTTGTCCCTAACCATCCTGTTGATGATCTTCCCGAAACGTGCGCGCTCGCCGTAACCAAGCCAACAGACGCGAGCGGGCAGACCCTCAAATGGCACGCTCTTGTGAGCATGATTGATCCAGCTGACCAGCTGCTTGTTCTTGGAGAATGTGCGCATCACCACTTTGTCCGTCTTTCTGATATCCTCTGGATCCCCTGAGATGGCCACCCATCTGAACGGCCCGCGCCCCTCGCAGAACATTGGTCTGATATACAGTGGAACGAACCCGTGGAAACTGAATGCGTCCTCAACGCCGGCTCTTGCAGCCTGGGCCCTGATGTTGTTGCCGTAGTCGAAAACGACTGATCCTCGACGCATGAACCCTATCATGGCCTTCACATGTATGCCGATGCTCTCGAGGGCCCTTCTCCGATACTCATCTGGATTGTTCGCTCGCAGCTCAGAAGCCTCAGCGACGGACAGGCCTACGGGGATGTATCCTCCGAGCTCGTCATGGGCTGACGTCTGGTCCGTGACGACATCGGGGATCACGTTCAGGCCGAGAAGTAAGGGATGTGTCTCCGCGCAGTTGCCCAGGAGGCCGATGCTCAGGGCCTTTCTCCTCTTCTTGGCGTCCTGCGCAAGGTTGACGGCCTCGTCTAGGTATCTCACCTTAACGTCGCAGTACCCGTTCCTCACACGGCGGTCTATGCGCTTCTCGTCGACCTCTACTGCTATGCAAACGCCCTTGTTCAACTTGACCGCTAAAGGCTGCGCTCCTCCCATACCCCCGAGGCCGCCCGTAAGGACTAGCTTGCCCTTCAGCGAGCCTCCGAAGTTCTGTCTGGCACATGCGGCGAGCGTCTCGTAGGTGCCTTGGAGGATTCCTTGAGAGCCGATGTACGCCCATCCGCCTGCGGTCATCTGGCCGAACATTATGAGTCCCTTTGCCTCAAGCTCGTGGAACACCTCCCAGGTGGACCATCTGGGCACGAGGTGGGAGTTCGCGGTCAGGACGCGAGGAGCCGCCTTGGTGGTCTTGAACACCGCAACTGGCTTTCCGGACTGGATAAGTAGGGTCTCATCGTCATCCAGGCGCGTCAGACTCCTGACGATCGCATCGTAGCACTTCCAGTTCCGAGCCGCCTTCCCCGTGCCTCCGTAGATTATCAGCTCGTCAGGCTTTTCGGCATTCTCCAGGTTGTTCTGGAGCATCCTCAGGATGGCCTCCTGGCGCCACCCCTTGCAGACGAGTTTCAGCCCCCGCTTCGCTCTCACTTTCTTCCTATTCATCTCGGGTGGAGAGCGATATCTGTCGATAATAGGTTTGTCGCAAGAGGCTTTATCAGAGGAGGCGCTCATGACCGCGAAGAGCATGTTCGACATACCCACGGTACTGACCGCCGAGGAACTCCTGGATAAGGCTTTCAGGAAGGCCTCGAAAGTCGAGATGAGCGGCAGGACGAAGCTCGAGACCGTGAGGGAAACCAACATCGCGAAGATCAAGTCCGCGAGCGATGTGATCGTGAGCACGCTCGGAAAGTACGTGAAGGCCTTTCCCAGCATCGAGAGGCAGAGCAGGTTCTATTCGGAACTGATTGATTTGGCCGTCGGCACAGATCGGCTGAAACACTCTCTAGGCGCGATGGATTGGTGCAGGGGCACTGTGGCCAAGGTGGCGAAATCCGCTACTAGGACGATTGCGTTCTCGAGCAGCATATCGGAGATTGACGAGACGAGGAGGAGCGCTTACGGCAGGATATCCTCGCTGGTGAAGCAGGTCGGCAAAGAGCTCAAGATCCTCTCGGATGCGAGGAACGCGATGCGCAAGTTCCCTGCCATCAACCCTGAGGAGCCGACAATCGTTGTTGCGGGCGCTCCCAATGTTGGCAAGAGCCAGTTGGTCTCCAGGATATCGTCCGCGAAGCCCCGCGTGGCAGTGTACCCCTTCACGACCCAGGAGATCTCTGTCGGCACCTTTGAGAAGAGATACTTCAGGTATCAGGTCATCGACACGCCGGGACTGCTTGACAGGGAATTGGATGCCAGGAACCCAATTGAGTTGAGGGCGATAGTCGCCCTGAGGCATCTGGCCGATATCATTTTGTTCGTATTCGATCCGACGGAGGCTTGCGGCTACCCGATGAGCCAGCAGGAACGCATCCTTGAGACGATCAAGAGGGAGTTTTCCCCTGTGCCGGTGTTCGAGGTCGAGAACAAGTCCGATCTGATGAAGACCAAGGGCGGACGAACGAAGATCTCCGCGGAGACAGGTGCGGGCGTGCAAAAGCTAGTCGACACCTTGGTCGCGCAACTCAAGGACCAGCAAGCATTATAGTTGGGCTTCGCGATTTGCCGTCGGGATAGCACATCTAGCCGTTCCGCGAACCCGATTCATCACATCGCGGACATAGTCCGGGGGAGCATGAAGACTGTTGTGTGCAGCGAATCGATGGAGGAGTATTTCTCAACCCTTCAGCGAGAGGTAGACGTCGCATATGATGTGGCCAGGCGTGCCAGGAGGAAGGGGTTCGACCCTGAGGTGGATGTGGAGATACCTCAGGCCTCAGACCTCGCCGCGAGGGTCGAGAAGCTGCTGTACGAATGGGATGTCGAGGGCGTAGCGTCGAGGATCCGGGAGCTCTCCAGGGACCACAACAGAGAGGAGGTCTCTCTGATCATAGCCAAGGAATACTCCAGGATGCCTTCGAAGTCCAGAGAGTTCTCTGTCGAGCGCGCTGTCAGGCTCGGACTCGCCGTCCTGACGGAGGGCATTCTCGTTGCTCCCCTCGAGGGAATAACCGGTGCTTCGATTGACAAGAACAACGACGGCTCAGACTACCTGACAGTATACTTCTCAGGCCCGATCAGATCTGCTGGTGGGACTGGCCAGGCAATGAGTGTCCTCATCGCAGACGTGGTCCGGCGCGAGATGGGGCTCGGCCGCTATCTCCCGACGGGGGACGAGGTTGACAGACTCAAGGAGGAAATCCCGCTCTACAAGTCCTGCCAGCATCTTCAGTACACACCATCCAATGACGAGATCGATCTCATTGCCAGGAACGTCCCGGTGTGCATAAACGGCGAGGCCACCGAGGAGACGAAGGTCTCAGGCTTCAGGAATCTACCAAGGGTCAAGACCGAATTCGTGAGGGGCGGAGCGTGCCTCGTCATCGCCGAGGGTCTCTGCCTCAAGGCTCCGAAGATCCAGAAGCACGTTAAGCGTCTTGGCATAGATGGATGGGAGTTCATAGACAAGTTCCTGAACCTGAAGAAGAAGGGGGTTGAGGATTCCGGCGCAGAGATCGCACCGAACAGCAAGTACCTCAAGGACATGCTCGTGGGTCGGCCCGTGTTGGCCCATCCGTCGCGTGTAGGAGGGTTCAGGTTGCGATACGGGAGGACGAGGGCGACGGGCCTCGCGGCACTCGCGATGAACCCTGCGACCATGTCTCTCCTAGGAGAGTTCATCGCGATTGGCACTCAGCTTAAGATCGAGCGCCCAGGCAAAGCGGGCGCGATCACACCTTGCGGTATTCTCGAAGGCCCGATAGCACTTCTCACGAACGGTGACCTTGTGCAGGTCAACACCATGGTCGAGGCGAGAGCGATCAAGGATGTACTCGCGCAGATTGTGGACGTCGGAGAGATACTCGTTCCATACGGAGAGTTTGCCGAGAACAACCATCTTCTGATGCCTGCGGGCTATTGCCTCGAATGGCATAGGGAGGAGCTCCTGGACAAACTAGGCACACTCCCCGAAGATTGGCAGAACCCCTCTTTCTACGTCGCCATCCGACTTAGCCAGGAGCACAGCGTGCCGCTCCACCCCAATTTCAACCTCTTCTGGTCTGACGTGCAGATGGGGGGAATCCTGAAGCTGAGAGATCATGTGCTTTCGACCGGTGTTCTCAAGAACGGCCTGCTTACCGTCAGCAGAGACGATGATACAAAGGCAATACTGGAGAACCTTGGTGCGCTGCACAGAGTAGACGGGGATTCGCTAGTTCTGGATAGGTACGCAGAACCCCTCATACTGGGGCTCGGGATAGTGGACAAGGAGGGCACTCTCGAATCGCGCGTCGAGGTCCCGGCCTCCGAGAAGACCAGCCTAGGGTTGGTGTCCGCTCTCGCAGGCATCGAGGTCAGGGCTCGGGCCGTGACGAGGATAGGGGCGAGGGTGGCTCGCCCGGAGAAGGCCAGGGAGAGGAGGATGAAACCTCCGCCCCACGGTCTGTTCCCGGTGGGCACCAGCGGGGGAGCGCAGCGCATCGTGAATCTGGCCGCGGAGCAGGGTTCGATCAAGGTAGAGCTGGGTGAAAGACAGTGTCCAAACTGTGGCAGCAGAACTTTCTTGACGATGTGCCAGTGCGGGGCGCACACGCTTCCAACTGGCAATGCCGAGCTTCAGGAAGTGCCCATCAACGTACTCCTCGATTCAGCACTGGTGAACCTGAAGGAGAGGCGCGCACCCGAGATCAAGGGAGTCCAGGGGATGATCTCCCGGAACAAGACTCCCGAGGTCATCGAAAAAGGCATTCTGCGCGCCAAGAACGGCATCTTCGTATTCAAGGACGGGACCGTCAGAATCGATGCTACGGACTTGCCGCTCACCCATTTCAAACCTCAGGAGGTCGGCATCGATGTCGAAACGGCCAAGCGACTGGGATACGACAAGGATGCGGCGGGAAAGGACCTGGAGCGCCCGGACCAGATGCTCGAGCTGAAGGTCCAGGATGTCATAGTCCCGGATTCCTGCGTGGAGTACCTGATTCAGATAACGAAGTTCATCGACGACCTCCTCGTCAAGTTCTACGGGGGGGAGGCGTTCTACAAGGTGGATCGAAAGGAGCAGCTCACGGGTCATTTGGTTGTGGGCCTTGCGCCTCACACATCTGGAGGAGTCCTCGCGCGGGTTGTGGGATTCACATCAGCACATGCTGGGTACGCTCACCCGTTCTTCCACGCGGCGAAAAGGAGGAATTGCGACGGCGACGAGGATTCAATCATACTGCTCATGGACTGCCTGCTGAACTTCTCTCGGGCGTTCCTGCCGGAAAAGAGAGGCGGTCTCATGGACGCGCCGCTTGTCCTCACGACCAAGCTGGACCCCAACGAGATAGACAAGGAGGCGCACAACATGGATGTCGGGGCCACGTATTCGCTCGAATTCTACCGAGCGACTCAACGCTACGCCCACCCGAAGGAGGTTGAATCGATGATGGACCTCGTGAGCGGTAGGATAGGCACCGTGCTTCAGTACGAGGGTCTCTCGTTCACGCACATGCTGAACAACTTCTCGGACGGCCCGACGACGTCCGCGTATACTTCACTCGAGACAATGGACGACAAGCTGAGGGCGCAGATATCGCTCGGGGTCAAGATCAGGGCGGTCGACGAGGCTGACCTCGTCCACAGAATAATCACCAGGCATCTCCTGCCCGACATCCAGGGCAGCCTGAAGAGCTTCACAGGCCAGCAGCTCAGGTGCTCCAAGTGCGGTGCGAAGTACCGGCGCATCCCACTCAAGGGCAAGTGCTACTGCGGGAACAAACTGACACTCACGGTGCACGAGGCGGGCGTTAGCAAGTACCTCGAAAGGGCAAAGGAGATCGGGGAGGCCTTCAATGTGCCTCAGTATACTCAGCAGAGGATATCGCTCCTCGAGAATTCTATTCGCTCGCTCTTCCAATCAGACAAGGTGAAGAATCCCAAGCTGGACGAGTTCTTGTAGAATCAGTCTTCGAGGGTCGAGATCTGCTCGCGCAGCGCCTCGTACCGCTCCTCGAGTATCTTGAGGCCCCTTGTGAGAACGTCCTTCGCATGGATGGAGCCGTCGGTCTCGAACCTGAACAGTAGCTTCGTCGGTATCGGAACGACCTTGATCACGCCGGCGTCACAGACCTCCATGCAGCTGCCGCAGAGGTTGCACTTCTCCGGGTGTTTCACGACTATCTTCTTGTCCTCTTTCGCGAGCACGCCCTTCGGGCAGACCTTGACGCAGCTCCCGCCGACATCGCACTTCGCCTGGTCGATCTCGATCTTTGCGAAGTACCTGTAACCAGCACCGATGGCCGACTGCCACTTAGAGTGCTGCTTGCCAGTGCCGAGCTCGGCGGTCGCATAGATCAGCAACGCCTGGTCGTCGGCGAGCTTCACAATCGGTATTAGGTCATCCTTGATTCTGAGCTTCGTGTCACCGATCGGCTCAAGATCCCCGGAATACACCATGCACGGGCCCTTCTTGTTCAGGGAGTACATGATGGTGCAGCTCGGGCAGCCCTCGCCTTTGCAGGTGCACTTCGACCTGAAGGTCAATGTGTCCAAGTCCGTCGGGATTGGAATCAATGAAAGCCTGTGCGAGACAATCTCGTCGAACAGAGGGGAGACGCTCTCAAAAGCAACTCCCTTCTCGTCCATGATTGGTCCCAGGTGGAACTCGACATTGTCGATCGCCATCTTCGGGACATCTGCGGTGATGGTCCTCCTGAGAGCGTTGGCAAATGCTGGATTCGCATCTGTGATGACAAACTGCGCCTTGGTGGGCGTCATCTCGACTATGTCTATCTTCATCTGGAACCACTCTATACTCTGCGGCCCCTTCTCCCGCCCTTCTTCTTGGTGCCGTCGTGCGGTACAGGGGTGACGTCTTCGATTCTGCCGATTCTGAGGCCTGCCCTCGCAAGACCTCTGATGGCTGCCTGGGCGCCTGGCCCTGGAGACGCTGACTTGTTGCCTCCGGGTGCCCTGACCCTCACATGGATGCTGTCGATGCCCTTCTCCTTGGCTATCTCGGCCACCTTCTCCGCGGCCTTCATGGCAGCGTAGGGAGAAGCCTCGTCCTTCGCGGCCTTGACCACCATGCCGCCGCTAGCCTTGGTGATGGTCTCCGCTCCGGTGACATCCGTTACTGTGATGATGATGTTGTTGTAGCTGGCGAAGATGTGTGCGATGCCCCACTTGCCCATTCAGGTCACCCCTTATCCTCCGGAGGAGCTGCGGGAGTCGCCTTTTCGATGTCCTCCTCCTTCTCCTCCTTGAGCTCAGTGACGATGATCTTCTTCAGCTTGGCCTTCGCCACATGTATCTCTTCCTTCTCGGCGGCCTCGCGTTTGGCCTGCTCAGCCTCCGCTTTGGCCTTGAGCTCCTCTGGCTTCGGTCTCATCGGGTGGAGCTCGTTTGATATCGGGGAGGTGGATGTGTACTCTATCTTCTCCTCCTCGGTTCTCTTGACCATGTACCCTGGGATTGTGACCTTCCGACCCGCAACGGACGCGTGCCCGTGCACGATGAACTGCCTCGCCTGCTTCGGAGTGTATGCGAACCCCTTCCTGTAGATCATCGTCTGCAGTCTCCTCGCGAGGACATCCTCCGTGCCCAGCGTGAGGACATCGTTCAGGGTCGCGCCTTCGACCGGCAGCAGCGAAAGCCTGGCGCATTTGGCCAGGAGCTGGTCGGTCTCGATCTTTGCCTGCGGGTCGCCTGTTCTGGTCCTGGCTTGGAGCTCCCGGCTCTGTGCCCTGAGGGACCTGATGAGCGATTGCGCGCGCCAGAGCTCCCTCTTGTTCTTCAGGCCGTACTTCATCAGGAGCTCGTTCTCCGCCTTGATCCGCTCGCCCTCCCAGGGGTGCGCGGGTGTCTCGTACTTCCTTCTGGAGAACTTAGGGTCACCCATCTGTCACACTACTCCTTCTTCTCTTCGGCCGGGGCGGCGCCTGGCTCCGCTTTCTTGCGGATGACACCCATGGTCATGCCAGTCCTTCCGTTGGACCTGGTGCGCTGACCCCTTACCTTCTGGCCGGTCTCGTGCCGGATGCCCCTGTAACACCTGATCATCTTCATCAGGTTGATGTCGTCTCTCCTGTTGAGCTCGACATCGACTCCTACAACGTGAATGTCCGCCCCGCTCGACCAGTCACTCTGTCTGTTGACCATCCAATGCGGGACCTTCTCTGAATAATCAGTGATGAGTTTCTCGAGTTCGTCCGTCTTCGGCTCGGGCAGGTCGCCGATCTTCGTAGTCCTCGGTATGCCCGCCATGCGTGTAATCGCTTCTGCGCTCCTGAGCCCTATGCCCTTGATGCCGCTCAGGGCGATCACGATGCTCTTGTTGCCATCGAGGTCGGTGTTCACGATCCTGACGATGTACCGGAAGTTCTCGTCCTTCTTCTCGACAGGTTTCGCGGGGGCCTGTGGTGCGCCCTTTTCGCCCTTCTTGGCTTTCGCTCCATCCTTTTCCTTAGGGGCACCTTTCTGCTTGGCCTCCTTCTCCTCGGGCAATTAGCACGCTCCTTGTCAACGGAAAGCTCAAACCCAGACAAAGTGTCCTGTCTGGGGAGCATCTCCCCCCACACACTAGGGTGTATAAAACCCTTATGCTGGTGGCGCGTACCTGATTACATGGTTTTTCGATGGAGCCAGCAATCGGATTCAGTCACCGTCGGGTGACCTCTGTTTGCCTCGATTCTTCCGGCCCCGCTTTTCACCCATGAGCTTTGCCTCCCTTTCTATCACCCTGGTGAACTCGGACACGGCCTGATCCATCGAGACGGGCAGCGATTCGACAGGATACCCCATTCCGCTCACCATATCGAACAGTTTCGAGACCGTGGGCAGTTCGAGCCCGGCATCCCTCAGGACCTCCCTCGACATGACGACTTCTCTCATCGTGCCTTGCGTGACAACGCTCACGTTGAGGACGACTACGCGATCCACCATCTCAGCCGCTGCCTCGAGGTCGTGGGTCGCAATCAACATGGTCTTGTCCATGCCCTTGAGAAGCTTGATCAGCTCTGCTCTCGCCCTCGGGTCGAGGCCGGAAGTCGGTTCGTCGAGGAGGAGCGTCTTGGGGTCCATCGCGAGGATGCCTGCAATAGCCACTCGCTTCTTCATGCCGTGACTGAGGCGGTGAGGCCTCCGCTTCGCGAGGCTCTCAATGCCAGCGCTCCTCAGGGCGAGTTTGACGCGGCCTTCGATGTCGTCGAGGCCCAGGTTTCTTGGACCGAATGCGACGTCTTCCTCGACCGTGGGCATGAATATCTGATCGTCAGGGTCTTGGAAGACGAGCCCGACTTCTCTCCGTAGCTCATCGGCATTCTCCTCGGTGAGCTCCCTACCTTCTATCAGCACCTTCCCGGAGAAGGGCATCCTGAAGCCGGCCAACAGGTTCAATAGCGTAGATTTCCCGGCGCCATTCGGCCCAACGATGGCAACCTTCTCGCTTCTCTCAACCAGGAGGCTGAAGTCTTTGAGCGCCAGGGTCCCGTCATCGTACTTGTACGTGACCCCTCTCAGTTCGAGTGCGCTCATGTGAGCACCCCACACTGCGCGATCGCGAGGGTCGTGGCAACGATAGCGAGGGTCAGCAGGAACACTAGGTCGACGGGTCTCAGAGAGGAGATCTTCCAGGGAATCATATCCTTCCTGAATGCCTTGCACTTCAATCCCTCGTAGACCCTGTCCGCCCTGGCAGAGGCCCTCACGAGGACCATGCCAGCTGTCGAGGAGAGCACCCTGAATCCGTACTTGTCCAAGATGCTCCTGCCTCCGCGGAAGCCGCGCGCCCTCCGCGAGAGCTTCATCCGTTCGTACTCGTCCGAGAGGAGCAACAGAAACCGGAAGGTCAGCATGAGCAAGGTTGTGATCATCCCGGGGACCTTGAGCCTGCGGAGCCCGGTGAACAGGTCAAAGGTGTCCGTCCCAAGCGCCAATACGAGCAGGGGCATAACGCACGAGCTGGTCCTAGCCAGCATGGTCATGCCTCGCTCAGTTCCGGAGAAGAGGAATATGGAGATCGAGGCGAGAGCGATGAAGGGAAACGCAGTTGCATAGGCGATGATTAGACGCTTCGCATGGACGCCGCTAGCAGCGCTGAGCACGATAGCAGACGCAAGAGCTAGCACCACGGCCTCAGGGGTCGTCAGCAAGGCTGTCACGACTACGAACGCGAAGATCCCGGCGATCTTCGCTCTCGGATCCAGTCGCCAGAACCAGGAGGTCTTCTCGCCCTTGTCGGCTTCGCGGAGAACGCCGTGGCCGCGGACGTGAGCAACTAACATCTCTGATCATTCCCGATTCTTAGTGGAGCTAACGATTCGCAGAAGGCCAAGTGCGACCAGAGTGACGGAGACGAACCCTGCCATGCCTGCGAATATCGCAGCGAAGTAAGATTCACCATATCCGAATGGGGATGAGAGCAGAGCGTCCCCTTCCTGAGTTCCCGCATCGTCCATCGTCTTCTCGAGGCCGTCCATCCCCTCGCTGGAGTACAGGAAATAGAGAGGCAGAGCCAGCGCAAAGATGACCATAACTGCCAGAGTCGCATTCAATGTGCTTGAGGAAGTGATTCTTTCAAAAAGGGTCCCGGTCTGACGACTCTCCGTCTTCGAGAAGATAGATTCTTCCGAAGTGCTCCAGAGATATGCGATGACTCCGGCTGTTATCAAGGCTTCACCAATGCCTATTATGGCATGGTATCCGAGCATCGCCGGTATCGACACAGTCGCTGCAATGCCATAGGTCCCACCTGATATGGCGTAGCTCACTGCAAGCTCAGCTGCGCATGCAGCGGCCGCCACGAAAACCGAGGCCCACGCAGCGGCTCCAATAGCGAGATTCTTCCCGGCCATCCCTGTGCGTCCGAGAAGAGGCACTAGGAGGGTGTATGTGCCCCACCCAGTCAGCGGGGCAACGACCGCCATGTTGAGGGCATTCAGCCCGAATGCGGTGATTCCCCCATCTCCGAACATGAGCGCCTGGATGATCAGGACCACAGTCATTCCGACGACTGCGAGGGCAGGTCCGGCAAGTATCGCGAACAGCGCCCCGCCGATCAGGTGACCGGTGGTCCCTCCTCCAATCGGGAAGTTCAGCATTTGAGCTACGAATATCCCCGCGCACAGCAAAGCCACTCTGGGAAGCTGCTTGTCCTGAAGCTTCTTCGAACCTATGTAGCTCGCGATCGAGATGAACGCCAGGAACTCTAGGAGTCCCACTAGGGCGACCAACGGGTCCATGAGTCCATCCGGTACGTGCATTCTCCCCCTCGTATTACGTTCTGTCGGATTCGTAATACTGTAAAGAGTGCCTGTATTTATGCCCTTCCCAGCGTCAACTGGCAACCCTTATCTCAGGGAACCGCCTTCCACTGGCGATGCCAGGCAAAACGAGGATCTCGCTCAGTATCCCGCAGGAACTTGTCAAGGAGTTCGACAAGATGTCTGACTCCGCAGGACAGCCGAACAGGTCGAAGGCGGTGACCGAGGCGATGCGCGAGTTCCTCTCCAGCAGAAAGTGGGACCTCGCGAAGAAGGGCGAGACCCCGGGGGTCATACTACTGACTTACGACCATCACGCGAGGGGGGTCAACCGGGCGCTGACTGAGGTGCAGCATCACTATCCGGACGTGATCACCGCCACTATGCACATTCATCTCTCGAAGCAAACTTGCCTCGAGGTAATAGCGTTCAAGGGGCAGGCTGATAGGGTTAGGTCCCTAGCGAGAATGCTTCAGTCGGAGAAGGGAATCCTCGATCTCAAGGTAGTGACGTCACCTGTGTAGAGTCCGGTTGAACGGAATCGGTGCACACTTCTGGGGAGTCACGCGCGTGCGCGCTCGTCATTCACGACAATCAGTGCATGCGCTCAGGGGTGTCCGCCAATCAGAATCAACACTATCGCGGTCCCAAGTCCTGCGATCACGAATCTGAGACCTGTGTAGACGATCATCTCTTTTATGAGACTGCCTAGGTACGCTCCCAGGACGAACAGGAAGGCCAGGGTCATGACTATCGCTGTGATGACCGCGCTGTCTAGCGACATGAAGAAGAACGGCACGAGCGGGACGAAGGCAGCCAGAAGAGGTGCGATTCCGTGCACGAACGCGCTCACAGTGATGCTCACCCTCATGGCATCTTTCCTCGTGCCCTCCACTGGTCGGAGCATCGCCTTCTCCAATTGCTGGTGGCTGAGAATGTGTTCGACCCTCTCCGCTTCGTATGCCCCTACCGTGCTCGAGACAGCCAGAGCGATGCCACCAGCGACTCCGGCATAGAGAATGAGATCCTTTGCCAGTTCGGGATGCAGGTGTCCTTCGGCTGCGTACGCACCGAGGATCACGCCCAGGATCGTGAGCGCTCCGTCGAACGCTCCTATGACGAAGTACCGTCGAGCGATGGCACCCGACTTGGTAAGCGCGAAATGGAACCTGAGTTCCTTCATACGTTCTGAGAAGCTAGACATCCCGCAATCACTCTTTCTCCAGGGTCTCTTTGACCAATTCCACGACTCTGTCGAGGGCAGCCTCCAGCTTGGAGGGGTCTTGTCCGCCGCCCTGGGCGAAGTCGGACTTGCCCCCACCTGAGCCCTTGACCAGGGCCATGGCCTCTTTGATGAGCGGCCTGCAGTCGACCTTGAGGTCGGCGCTCCTGGCGATGACCATCTTGGCGCCTCCCTCGTCCGATCCCAGGATTGCCACGGTCTTCGGATGGTCGATCAGCTGCTTGGCCAAGCTCACGAGGTGTTTCATGTCCTCCGACTCCAGATGGCGCACGATCCTGACGCCGGCCACCTGAACTGATCTGTGGACAAGGTCCTCCACGGTTTCTCCGACCCTGCCCTTCTTCATCGCCTCGATCTCCTTGGTGAGCTCCTTCTTGTCGGCGATGAGCTTCTGGACCGCCTCGTTGATCTTCTCGGGCGTCGCATTCAGGCTCGTGCTGGCCTCAGTCACGGAATCCCAGAGCGCCTGCATTTGCTCTACTGCCGTCATCCCGGAGACGAACTCCAGCCTGACCACTCCGTCCTGTATCCGCTTCGTCCTGAGTATCTTGATGGCGCCCACTTCGAATGTGTTCTTGCAGTGTATGCCGCCGCATGCCTCGACATCGAAATCGCCTATCCTGACGACTCTGATCTCCTTTCCTGGCACGGCTCCGCCCTGGTACAGTCTGAACCCATAGCGTTTCTCCGCCGCGGTCCTCTCCATGAATGTGGAGTTCACCTTCGTGCCGGAGAGCACGGTCTCGTTCGCGAGGAGTTCGATCTTTGTGAGCTCGTCCGAGGTGAGGTCCGCGAAGTGCGTTATGTCCAGCCGGGCGAGGTCAACCCCCTTGTGCGCTCCGGTCTGCCAGATGTGGTTCCCCAGGACCTTCCTCGCGGCCCCGTTGATTATGTGAGTCGCTGTGTGGTGCTTCTGCAGACGCTTCCTCCTGTCCTGCTCCACCTCACATGTGATGAGTTTTCCCACGACCGCCTGCATCGGCCCCTCGACCCTGTGGACTACTACATTGCCGACTTTGTCGACATGAGCGACCTTCATGTCCTTCATCGTGCCATGGTCGCTCTCCTGGCCTCCACTCTCTGCGTAGAAGTAGGTCTTGTCCAGGACGACCAGGTCATCCTTGACCGCCAGGACCTTTGAACGGAACTTGTACTTCGACGGGTCCTTGTAGAACAGCAGCTTGGTCGCTGGAAGCCCAGCGGGGAGACTGACCTCCGGCTCTACCTCCTCCCGCTCCACCTTCGAGTGCCTAGCAGCGACTCGCTTGTAGAAATCGTCAGGCACGGTCACCTTTGAGGAAGCGAACTCCGCCACGACCTCCGGGTTGAGACCGTGCGAGTCGTAGAGCTCGATGAGGTCCTCGTCAGTGATGCCCTTGTGTTCCTTCTTCTCTGAGGACTCGAGCCGTTGCACGATCCCTCTCCCCTTGGTCAGGGTCTCCTTGTACTTCTCCTGCTCGACGTCGACGAGCTTGATGATCTCGTCTCTGTTCTCCTTGAGGTCAGGGAAGTCATGCGAGAAGTAGTCCACCTGTCTGGCCACGATCTCCGACAGTCTGTTCTCGAGGCCCAGCTGGGACATCTCCCGCAGAGATCTCCTCACCAGGAGTCTCGCGAAGTATCCTTGGCGCACGTTCGACGGGACCACGCCGTCGCTCAGCATGAACATGAGGGCTCGGGTGTGGTCGCATATGACGTACATGCTCTCGAAAGGCTTGATCGCCTTCACGAAGTCCTCATATCCCATACCCACGCGTGCAGCCGCGTCTGCTTTGAGGGCGCGGACATCGGCCGAGGTCTCTATCTTCATCGACCCAGCAGCCTTCGAGTATTCGGCCAGGATGGCGGGATCGACCCTGGTCCCAGACAGTCGCTTCAGCTCTTCGAGGACATCTCCGAAGACCGCCTCGTAGGCAGATGGAGTACCCTGGGACATCCATGTGAGACGTTCAAGGCCGTATCCTGTGTCCACGACCTGAATGTCCATGGGCCTCTGATGGCCGTTCTCCATCACGTATGTCATGAACACAAGCGTCGCCACCTCGACGCCACCGATCAGCACCTCGAGGCACGGACCAGCGTTCCCGCCCCCTTCCCACCAGGCCTCTGAGTAGTTG
>Ga0316622_100001517_pt1 | contig 15177 bp, 12 predicted proteins | sample OWC_Aug_OW2_C1_D_FD_207646 | JGI IMG/M metagenome (GOLD analysis project Ga0316622, IMG submission 207646) | Wetland soil microbial communities from Old Woman Creek delta, Ohio, United States - OWC_Aug_OW2_C1_D5_C | ecosystem: Environmental > Terrestrial > Soil > Wetlands | place: USA: Ohio... | reverse complement strand
CGTAGCGGCCGGCGGCCCCCGCCAGGGACTGAACTCCCTTCGTCCACTCCGCCTTCTTGTCGCGCAGGATGCCGGGCAGCTCCGCCGCCTCGATCGCGCCCACGTGCTGCTGGACCTGGGGCAGGAGCTCCTGGATGAGCGCGTAGTTCTTGTTCGGCCAGGCATCGTGCCAGAGCGGGTAGATCACGTCGTGGAAATCGCTCAGGGCCGGCACGGAGGCGCGGGTCTCATCGATCGCAGCCGGCTCGGCGCCGAGGGCGGCGGTCGCCGCGGCAGCGACGAGGGCAAGTGCAACGAAGTAGGCGCAACGACGCATGACATCCTCCTTGGAAACGGGGAGAACAGACCCGATCCGGCCGCGATTGTCAAGCTCGGCTCGCCGTGGAGGAATCCCGGCGCCCGCGGGGCGTGTACAATGCAGTTCCCCCCCGATCGAGTGGAGGAGTTGGTCGTGCGCCTGCGAGCCCGCCTCCGGCGACATGGCTTCCTCGGGGCCGTCACCTTCCTTTTTCTCGCCGCGCCGCTTCGCGCCCAGGGGACGCTGACCTCCGTGGACTTCCGGCTTCCGACGGACGGCGCCGGCGCCGGGACGATCGCCGCGCGGATCACCTTCCCGTCGTCGCCGGGCGACGCCCGATACCCGGATGGCGTCCCGGTGATCATCTACCTGCCCGGAGGGTTCGGGGCGGGGGGCCTGGCCGCCGGAGCGCGCCTCGCCCAGCAGGGGTTCGCGGTGATCACCTTCATCTACCCGGGCGGGCAGGACGGCGCCAGCCAGAGCGACGGCGTCTACGACTACCGCGGCGACAACTGCCAGCGCGCGGTCCGCGACGTGATCCGCTTCGCCGAGGGGCAGGCGGCGGATGGGCTGGGCCGGACGATCGCGGACATCGTTCCGATGCCGGTCCTCACCTCGATCGTCGGGCTCGCGCCCTACTCGAACGGCCTGATCGGGCTCATCACCCTCGACCGCTACGGCGCCGCGATCCCGCGGGCTCCCTACCAGTGCGGCTGGGAGAATCCCACGAGCGGGCAGATCATCAACGGCGATCTCGGGACCCGGGCGCGGGACTGCGACGCGAGCGTCGACGGCGACGGCAACGGCGTGGCGGGGGACGACGGCAACAACCCCTGGTACGATCCGGAGACCGGCTACGGCCCGGCGAGCTTCACGCTGGATTTCTCCCGGCTCGCGTTCGACCCGGTCGCCGCGCGCAGCTACACCGATCCGCTGTTCCGCTGCGCTCCCGTGACCCAGGCCGGAATGGTGTTCCATGACGGCCGCAGCAACGGCCGCCTCGACTTCAACCCGGCGCTCCCCGGCTGTCTCGATTTCGACGGCGACGGGATCATCGAGAGCGTGGAGGACTTCCAGCTCACCGCGCTCACCACCTTCACACCGGCCTGCGCCCTGAAGCTCTACTACTCGCGCGAGGTCACGCACGCCCTCGAGGACCTCGGCGTGTTTCCCGGGGCGTGGCCGGCCTGGATCGCGACCCCGGCGGAGGCGGACGCGCGCTGGCCGCTCCTGGACGTGACCGTCCACTGGGCGGGGATCGCCGCGCGTTTCCCGGACCTGCGCCTCATGACCACCTTCACCAGGCAAGACCACGTGCAGTCCCAGGACGACCACCCCCACGTGCGGCAGGTCCTCGACGGCACCGCCTCCCGGAGCTTCTGGTACCGGCTGAACGCCGACGCCTGGTACTACGAGGCGGTGAACGGATCCCTCCCCGCGGAATACGTGGAGACCCCCGCGAACAGCGGCGTTCCTCCGGCGCAGATGAAATCCCGCGCGGAGCCGATCGGCACGAACGCCGACGCGATGCAGGCGGCGGGGCACGCGGAGATGGCCGACCGGATCTACAGCGGCTGCTGGTGGCCGGACCTCACCTCCGGCCTGCGTCCCGCGCTGGTCCCCGACGCCGAGGCGGCGGCGCTGCGGCTCGCCGCGGACCGGCGGACCCTCGACTGGTCGCCTGCGGCCGGGGCGTTCTGCTACGACGTGCTGCGCGCCTCGTCGCTCGCGGACGACGGCCAGGGGATCCGGCTCGATAACGCGGCGTGCGTGGCGGAGGACTCCCCGGTGCCGCAGGCGAGCGACCCGGCCCTGCCGCCGGCGGGGACAGTGTACTTCTACGTCGTGAAACCGAACGGAATTCACGGAACCTACGGCGCGGGATCGAGCGGGCGTCCGAGGCTCGACGCGGGCCGGGCGTGCCGATAGCACAGGGAAAGGGGTCGCGTCGATGGCGAGTGAAACGAAGAACTGGGTTCAGAAGTACCTCGATCCGAGCGAGCGGGTGAGCGAGGTGCTGTTCGGTCTCATCATGGTCTTGACCTTCACCCTGACGGCCGGACTGGACATCGCGGAGGGCGAGCTTGGGGCACGCGAGCTGCTCGTGGCGGCCATCGGCTGCAACATCGCCTGGGGGATCATCGACGGGGTCTTCTACGTGATGGGCGCGCTGTTCGAGCGCGGGCGGCGCTTGCGCCTGGGGCGGGCGCTGCAGGCGGCACCCGATGAGAAGGCGGCGATCGCGGCGGTCGCGAAGGAAATCGACCCGCTGCTCGAGGAGATCACGGGGCCGGAAGCGCGCCAGGTCCTGTACCGCGATGTCGCGCAACGGGTCTCGCGCATGCCGGCGGAGCGCAACCGCATCCTCAAGGAAGACCTCCTGGGCGCGCTCGCGAGCTTCTGGCTCGTGTTCCTGTCGACCATCCCGGCGGCGCTCCCGTTCCTGATCTTCAGGAGCGAGCCGCGTTTCGCGCTGCGGGTCTCGAACGGGCTACTTCTCGGCCTGCTCTTCCTGGTCGGCTGTCAGTGGGCCCGGTTCATGGGCGGGCGGCGCGTCGTCACGGGCCTCGCCATGACCCTGCTGGGAGGCGTGCTCGTGGCAGTAGCGATCCTCCTCGGCGGCTAGGGGGCGCGCGGGCGGGCCAGGGGAGCGAACAGCAGCGGCCAGAGCATCGGTGCGTGCCTCCTGCGCCGGAGCATCTCACGACTCCGGCGCAGGAGGCCGTGCGGCTATTTCGGCTCCTCCACGGCGATCATCAGCGCCTCGGTCTTCGTGATCGTGACCTGGTCGCCCACCTTCACGTCCTTGAGATACTTCTTCTGGCGCACCCGGAAGCTCACGCTGTTCCCGTCCGCGGTCCGAACTGTGACCGCCGGTGTTTCGGGATCGATCGCTTCCACGGTCACCGTCATCGTCGCCTGGGCTGCGACCACCCCGGCAGGCTTCTCGCCGGGCAGCTTCCCGCCCGCACCCGCCAGGTTGTCGGGCGCCGGGGCGGCACCGGGCCTCACGATCTCCGCGACCACGGATTCGAAGTACTGGGCGGTGATCTGGTCCCCCACCTTGATCTTGTCGAAGCGCTCGACGCTCTCGTCCACGGGCAGCGTCAACACGTTCCCCTTCGGCCCCTTGAGCGTCACCATCCGGTTCGCCTTGTCGATGGCCTCGACCGTGGCCTTCATCGTTACCTTGTCCTCGACGACGATCGGCTTGGGAGCCTTCGTCTCCGCGGCGTGCGCGGATCCCCCGACAGCCGTCGCCAGGATCGCCGCCAGCGCGATGCCTCGTGCTGTGTTCATGCTCGTCTCCTTTCCTTGAATGCGGTTGAGGGTTTGGGCGTGATGGCCGGATCGCACGTTCGCATTCTAGGCGCAAAAAAGGGGTTCGCCAGACCCGGGGGCCTGCAGCGGTGCTAGCATCCCCTCTCTACCTGAACCTGGAGGACCGGCCCATGGACCACACCCCGAGACGGCGATTCGCGCTCCGCGTTGCGCTTCTTCCGTTGATCGTCTGCACCCCCGTGCGGGCCGAATCGCCCTCCCCGGCGCCGTCCGCGAAGGGCCTGGAGGAGAAGGTCCAGGTCAGGCTGCTCCAGGTGGACGCCATCGTTCTGGACAAGGACGGACGGACCGTTCCGGACCTCCGGAAGACCGACTTCACCTTGAAGATCGGCGGGACGCGGCTCGAGGTGAACACCGTCGATCTGCTGTGTCCGATCGGAGCCGCTGCCGAGCCCCCCCCGCTCGCGGGGACGGGGGCGACCGCTCCGGCTCCCATTGGCCCGGGCGTCAAGCGCCGTGTCGTGTTCGCCTTCGACTACTCGTTCCTCGACGTCACGATGCGGGCCCAGGTCCTCGACGCCGCGGCGGCCATGCTGCGGCTCGCGAAGACGGACGAAGAGGAGGTCATGATCGTCGCCCTCGCCGGGCAGGTGCGCATCGAGCAGAAGTTCACCCAGAACCTGGGGCAGCTCGTCGGCGCGCTTTCCCGGATGAAGCACGACGTCACGCTCTGGGGGCGCGAGTTCCCGATCGGCTCCACCGGACGCGGCTACTTCGCGGACCTCAGCACGCTCATGGACGTCCTCGGAAGCTACGACGGCGCGAAGGCCGTGGTCCTGTTCTCGCAGGCGAATCGCGTCGGGACCACGATGCAGGATGCCTTCTTCAACGACGTCGCGGCGCACGCAGCGGCGGGACGCGCCGCGATCTATCCGGCCGAGCCCAACATGATCAGCTCCGCTCGCGCGGGGGAAACCCTGACCCGGCTCGCGAATCAGACGGGAGGGCGCATGCGCTATCTCGGCAACGACATCTCCCAGCCCTATCGCAGCGCCCAGCGCGACCTGTCCTGCCGCTACACGCTCGGTAGCTACGTAGATCCGGCTGCGGCGCACGATCCGCGGGCACTCTCCGTGTCGCTCGCCAGGCCCGGCCTGTCCGTCCGCGCCCCCGAGATGGCGCAGCTGTTCAGCGAAGAGGAGAGGCGCAAGGCGCGCGCCGCGGCTGCCTACGTGGATCCGGGTCCGTTCGAGCGGCCCCTGGTCCGTGCCTTCGCCTTCCCGGCCCTCCCCGCCGACGCGAAGAAGTGGCAGACGCTCCTGGCCGTGAACTTCCCGGCGCCGGTCGGCCCCGCGGGGGCCGACATCGACGTGCGGGCGGTGGTCCGGCAGAAGGGACAGGCGGGGGGGGAGTACAAGCAGCGCCTGCACGTCGATCCCGCCCCCGGCGGCGCGGCGTCGCGGCCGGTGACCGTGGTCGGAAGCCCGAAGCTCGGCGCGGGAGACTACGACCTGACGATCGTCCTGAGCGATGCCGCGGGGGGCGAGATCGTGAGCGCGCAAACCGATTTCTCCGTCCCGGAGGTCGTCCAGGATAGCCCGATCCTGCGCGGTCCGATCCTGGGACGGGTGGTCGCTGGCGGGGAGTTCCTGCGCGCGAATCCGAAGGACCGCCCGGAGGACACGAGGCTCGGCAAGATTCTCGGGCCGGGGAACGGCTTCGAGCCGCTGCTCGTCGGGGAGTGCGACCCGAAGGACACGCTGCTGTTCTACTGGAGCGCCTGCGTCTCCGGCAAGAACCCGCTGCCCGCCGATGCCGTGGTCGCGCGAAGCTTCGTGAACTCCGCGGGGCAGGTGGCCAAGGCGCTCGATCCCGTGCCGCTCAAGCTCGAATCGCGCGGCAAGGGTGTCTCCTGCCTCGACATGCTCGAGACGCTTCCCGGGAACAGCCTCGCCTCCGGCGACTACCGCCTGGACGTGAGCATCGCGCACCCGAACGGCGACGTCGTCGCGGGAGGGAGCCGGCTCCTGACGGTACGGTAGGGGTGCGCCACCGATAACGACGATCGGAGCGCCGATCTCGCGACGCAAGAGACCCGCAATTGGGTGGCGATCCAGGCAGCCAAGCGTACGGACCGTCTCGGCGACCGGGCGATCCGCCGCCCTCGAAGAAGAAGCCTCGCGCATTCGCCGCGGACGCCGCTGCGGTCCGTCCCCTTGATCTTGTTCGAGCCCCTGCCGGGTGATACGCTTACGACAGAACGCTGAAGGAGAGGCCGATGCCAAGCGTCTCCGTCGCGGAGGGGGCGGCACGCGCGCAGAGCGCGTTTCTCGGGAGCAGCGAGGGTGCCCGTGAGGTGCGCGATGCGATCGCGCGCGCCTCCCGGTCCGACGTCCCCGTGCTGGTCGTGGGAGAAAGCGGCGTGGGCAAGGAGCTGGTCGCCCGCGAGATCCACGTTCGCTCGCAGCGGCACGGCCCGTTCGTCGCCGTCAACTGCTCGGCCATTCCCGAGACCCTGATCGAGTCGGAGCTGTTCGGGCACGCAGCCGGCGCCTTCACGGACGCGCGCGCCGCGCACCGGGGCTGCTTCGAGATCGCGGACCACGGCACGCTGCTCCTGGACGAGATCGGCGACCTGAGCCATCACGCCCAGCCCAAGCTTCTGCGCGCCCTGGAGAGCGGCGAGATCCTGCCCGTGGGCGCAGAGGCGGCGCGCCGAGTCCAGGTGCGGATCGTGGCGGCCACCAACCACGACCTGCGTGCCATGACGCGCGACGGCTCCTTCCGCACGGATCTCTACTACCGGATCCGCGTCGTGGAGATCCGCGTCCCTCCGCTCCGGGAGCGGGCGGGAGACATCGCGGAGCTGGCCGACCACTTCGCGCGCCTGATCGCCGCCGCGCAGCACCGGGAGTACCGCGCGATCACGCCCTCCGCCGTGGAACTGCTGCAGTCCTACCCGTGGCCGGGCAACGTCCGCGAGCTGCGCACCGCCGTCGAGCAGGCCTTCGTGATGAGCTCGGGGGCGACCCTGGATCGCACGCACTTCACCCTCGATCCGCTTTCCTCGAGCGGAGCCCTGCGGCTCAGCGGCCTGTTCCGCCAGGACTGGCGCACGGCCCGGACGCGCTTCGAGAGCGCCTACGCAAAGACGGTTCTCGAACGCCATGAAGGGAATGTCGGGAAGGCGGCGCGGGCCGCAGGCGTCACTCCGCGGAGCCTCTACAAGATGCTCGAGCGGCTTGGTCTGCGGCCCGGCAAGCGATTCTCCTGAGCGAGCGCGGGGGAGGGGGTGGTCATTCGACGCTCGCGAGCAGGAGAACCGGGGACCCTCCGAGCGAATTCTGGCCTACGGACGGCGGCACCGTGGCCGCATTCACTGCCGCCCTCGACTCCGGTCGCGACAGGAAGAACGAGCTGACCTTCCGTCCCGCCGAGTAGGAGTAACCGACCAGCCGGTACACGCCGTCCGCAGTGCGGTAGAACAGCACCCGTGGAGGGGCTCCGAGCGGGGTCTCCGCGCCAACTCTCCGGCTCAGCACGAGGCACACCGGCATGCGGTCCACCGCGAGCCGATGCACGCCGGAGACCGGCGAGAAGTCGCGGACGTGGCACAAGGTGAGCGTTCCGCCGGGATGGTTCGAGCCGTCCGGCAGAACGATCGGCCCGGGGACCTGGACCGACACGCAGCGGTCGCTGGATCCGCCCCAGACCGGCAAGAACATCGCGCAGGCAACCATGGCCACGCCGCACGCGAGCGCGACCGGCGACCTGGCTCGTCTCCTCGAAACCCTGGTGCTGTTCATGCGCCACCTCCTTCCTGACCTGCTGGCGACGTGTAAAGCATCGTTCGTGCCAGCACTCCGGCATGCCCTGACGGGCTTTTCGCTGCGCGCTGAGAACCGCGGTTCACAACGTCGAGAACTGCAGGGCACAGGCAACGCGGACCCTTGTTTCCGGTGCCACGCGGGGGTAGGCTCCGGCCGATTCGCACCCGGACCGAGCGATCGGGCCGGAGTGCACCGGGAGGAGCCGCTTCCATGAAGAAGCACCTTCGTCTCGTCGCCCGCATCGCCACGACGATCCTCACGCTCTGGTCGCTTGCGGGGGTGGTTCGCGCGCAGGAGCCGGAGGCGGCCCCCGCGGCGCAGGCGGACCGCGAGGCCGTGGAGACCGCCCCGGTCCTGGTCGATGGGGAGACGCTGTTCCGCGTGCGCGGCATCTCGGCCCGGCCGGCTGGGGTGCGGGCGGACGCAATCGCGGGCAGGATCCGCGACCTCGCGCGCGATCCCTCTCTGCCCCTCGAGGAGCTGGTCGTGCGCAGCGCCGATGCGCGCAGCGAGATCGTCGCCGGAAGCCGCCTCCTGATGAGCGTGAGCGACGCCGACGCCGCGCTCGAGGGGGTCGACCGCACGGCGGTCGCGGAGACGTACGCGGATCGCATCCGTCAGGCGGTGGAGACGTACCGGCGGGATCGGAGCACCAGGCATCTGACTCGGGCGATCGCGTACGCCCTCGTCGCGAGCCTGCTCTTCGCCCTGGCGCTGTGGCTGTTGCGCCTGTTCTTTCGCTGGCTCGTGGCACATCTCGACGCCCGCTACCACGCTCGGATCCGCTCGTTCCAGCTGCGCTCGTTCACGGTCCTGCACGCGGAGCAGGCCTGGAAGCTGCTCGCGGGAACGCTCAGGGGCCTGCACCTGGTCGCCCTGTTGCTGGTCTTGTATGCATACCTCGATTTCGTCCTCGTCCTGTTCCCCTGGACCCGCTGGCTCGCCCGCAACCTGCTCTCCTACGTGTGGGACCCGTTCAGCTCGCTCGTTCTCGCAACGATCCTCTACGTGCCGAAGCTCGCTTTCCTGGTGATCCTGACCCTCATCGTTCGCTACCTGCTCAAGCTCGCGCGGCTGTTCTTTGCAGGCGTGGAGGCGGGAACGGTGGTGCTCGGGAAGTTCGAGCCGGAGTGGGCGAACCCGACGTACAAGATCCTGCGTCTCGTGGTGTTCGCCTTCGCGCTGATCGTCGCGTATCCCTACCTGCCGGGCGCGGAGTCCGCGGCATTCAAGGGGCTCTCGCTGTTCCTCGGCGTGGTGCTCTCCCTGGGGTCGTCGTCGGCGATCTCGAACATCGTGGCCGGCTACTCGATCACGTACCGCAGGGCCTTCCGGCTGGGAGACCGGATCAAGATCGGCGATCACAGCGGGGAAGTCGTCGAGACGCGTCTGCTCGTGACTCACCTGCGCACTCCCAAGAACGAGGAAGTCGTCGTGCCGAACTCGGAGATCCTCAGCCGCTCCGTCACGAACTTCAGCTCGCTGGCGCGCAAGGGGGGCGTGATCCTGCACACGAGCGTCGGGATCGGTTACGAGACCCCCTGGCGCCAGGTCGAGGCGATGCTGCTGCTCGCCGCCGCGCGGACCCTGGGGACGCTGCGCGAGCCTCCCCCCTTCGTGCTGCAGACGGCGCTCGCCGACTTCGCGGTGACCTACCAGCTCAACGTCCACACCGATCGTCCGCTGGTCATGGAGGAGACCTACGCGGACCTGCACCGCAACATCCTGGACGTGTTCAACGAGTACGGTGTGCAGATCATGACCCCGGCCTACGAGAGAGATCCCGAGCAGCCGAAGATCGTGCCCCGGGAGCAGTGGCACGCGCCTCCGGCTCCGCCGGCTCCGGAAGAGCCCGCGCGTTGAGCGGCGAACCGGACGCGGCGCGGGGGTGGGAACGAGCCTTCGCGATGCAGAAGCACTTCCGAAAGCGCGTATAATTCGCCCATCCCGGGGAGGCGATGGCCAGCTTCATCTGTCCTGGTTGTTCGAGCGCGGTCCCGAGCGGTGCGCGGACCTGTCCCGGCTGCGGGACTTCGCTCGCGGCGACCGAGACCGAGGCGGCGCTCGAGTTCCGCAGCCCGTCCCCCCTGCCGGAGACCCCGTTCCCGCCCGGCCACCTGTTCGGCGGCCGCTTCCTGATCGTCGAGAGGATCGGCGCGGGAGGCATGGGTCTCGTGTACAAGGCGATCGACACCACCCTGAACAGCGAGGTCGCGCTCAAGCTCATCCATCCCGCTCTGGCGCTGATCCCGTCGTTCGTCGAGCGCTTCCGGCGCGAGGCGAAGCTCGCGCGCCAGATCACCGATCCCACCGTGTGCCGCGTCCACGACATCGGGGATGCCGAGGGCAGCCTCTACCTGTCCATGGAGTGGATCGAGGGGGAGAGCCTGCAGCAGCTCCTGCGCCAGGCCGGGCGGCTCGAGGAGCGCCGCGCGCTCGAGATCGCGGCCAAGATCGCCCTGGCCCTGAAGGCCGCGCACGAGCAGGGGATCGTCCATCGCGATCTGAAGCCGGGGAACGTGATGATCGATGCCGCGGGGAACGTGCGCGTCGTCGACTTCGGCCTGGCCGTGGGGCCGGGGAGCGAGGAGATCACCCAGGCCGGGATCCTCGTCGGCTCACCGTACTACATGGCGCCCGAGCAGAAGCGGATGGAGAGGCTCGATCACCGGGTCGACTTCTACGCGCTGGGACTGATCCTGCACGAGATGCTCACCGGCGCGCGCTTCGACGCGAGCCCGGGATCCCTGCAGCGGCTGCGCTCGAGCGTGAGCCACGCGATCGCGCCGCTCCTCGAGCGGCTGCTCGCGGAAGACCGGGAGCGCCGCTTCGCATCGGCCGCGGAGGTTCACGATGCGATCCGCGAGGCCCTGAAGGATCCCGCGATCGCGCGGGGCGCGCCGACGCGGCGCGCGTGGTGGCCGACCGTGGCCGTGGCCTGCGCGACGCTCGTCCTGGTGGTGGTCGCTTGGCGCTGGTTTGGACCCGCTTCGAAGGAGAGCGCGCCGCCCAAGCCAGCGGCTGCCCCCGCGATCGACACGCGGGCGCTCGGCTATTACAACCGCGCGCTCCACCTGCTCCGCGACGAGGGAAACCCGACGAGCATGGACGAGGCGATCCAGAACTTGAACCGCGCCCTGCGCATCAGCCCGGACTGGGTCCTCGCCTGGGCCACGCTCGGAGAGGCATTCTGGCTCAAGTTCTGGGGCGATCCCCAGCCGACGTACAGGGAGGAGGCGGAGGCTGCGGTGGCCAAGGCCTACGCCCTCGGCCCGGAACTCGCCGAGGTTCTGGTCGCACGCGGGCTTGGCCTCCTGCGTACGGGCGACTACCGGGCCGCGGAGGCGGACCTGGAAAAGGCGGCGGAGACCAAGCCCGAGCTGGGCATCGCCTGGGCGTACCTGGGCCTGGCTCGCGGAAAGCTGGAAGAGTACGTCGACGGGCTCGCGGCTCTGCGCAAGGCGCTCGAGCTCGAGCCCCTGAACTACAAGTTCCGCACCTACCTCGGCATGTTCCACGAGATGTTCCAGGAGTACGACGAGGCGCTCGAGGCCCACCGCAAGGCGACGGAACTGGATCCCGGCGCGTTCTCGGCCTGGAACAACCTCGGCGCTCTGCTCATGTACCGGAGCCGCTTCGAGGAGGCGATTCCCGTGCTCGAGCACGCGCTCGCGATCGACGAGCGCGGCGCGGTGCGCTCGAACCTCGGCACCGCCTACTACTTCCGGGGGCGGTACGCGGATGCGGTCCAGGAGTACCAGCGTGCCGCCGCGCTCGAGCCGGAGGACGCGAGACACTGGGGGAATCTCGGCGACGCCCTCGTGGCCCAAGAGAAGAGGGAGGCGGCGCGCGACGCGTATCGCAAGGCGGCCGCCTGCGCTCGGGTCCAGGCGGAGCAGAGCCGGGATCCGGCGAGAATCATGAGCTGGGCGACCTACTGCGCACGGGCCGAGGACGCGACGTGCGCGGTCACGCGGGCGCAGGCCGCGCTCGCGATGCGTCCGGAGGACGCGTCTCTGCTCCTCGACAACGCCGTCGTCCACCGCATCCTCGGACAGGACGCGGAGAGCCTCGCCTGGCTCGAGAAGGCCGTCCTGAAGGGAGTCAGCAAGGCCCAGATCGAGCTGGTCCCCGAATTCGCGCAGCTGAGCGGCGATCCCCGCTACCAGAGGATCCTGGGGCTCGCGAAGTAGGTCTATTCCGGCGGCACGACGATGATCACAGGGTCAGCCTCGGCCAGAACCGCTCCTGAGCCGTGCACGCCGCGAACGGTGTACTTGTATCGTGCAGGCTGCTTGTTCTTGGTCTTGGCTTTCGGCGCCACGAATCGGAGCCGGGCTCTCTCGTGCTGGAGCTTCTGAGAGTGGCGGAGCTTCTTGGCGCCTTGCTGGATCTCGAACTCGACCTTCGCAATGGCACGTCCGGGCGCGCGAATTTCCCACACGATCTCATCGCCCTCGAACACCACCTCGGGGTCGGGAACCACGACGACGGAACCCTGCGCAGCGTCCAAGTGCACGTGGATGATTCGCATCCGTGCCCCCTTTCTTGCTGAAAGCGGTTGCTGCCCGCTCGAGTTGCCCGCGAGGCTACGCTCCCGCCCATCCCCGCGTCAAGCGTTTCCGCCTCCCGGCGTGCGCCGCCCGCTCTCGCGCTATGCTGGCCCGCGCGTGCGGACTCCCGCGGAGAGCATGAGGTGGCGCGCCGCTTCGATTCCGGTCTGCGAGGGCTCTTCCCCGACGACGCGGTCGGTCCCGCACCCGTCCCGGACGAGCTCCGGCAGATCGCGGCCGAGCTTCCGCCCTCGCTCCGGCTCGGTACGTCTTCCTGGTCCTTCCCGGGCTGGGCCGGATTGGTGTACGACCGGCCCGCGTCGCCGCGGGTCCTCGCGCGCGAGGGGCTCGCCGCCTACGCGCGCCATCCGCTGCTGCGGGCGGCGGGGATCGACCGCACCTACTACGCGCCGATCGGGGCGAAGGTCCTCGCGGAATACGCTGTCCAGGTCCCCGGCGATTTTCGCTTCCTCGTAAAGGTCCCGGCCCAGGTCGTGGACCCCGTGACGCGGGACGCGCACGGCCGCGCGCTCGAGCGGAATCTGTCCTTTCTCGACTCGGGTTGGGCGGCGGAGTTTTCGGTGGCGCCGTTCGTGGAAGGACTTGCGGACAGGGCGGGAGTGCTGCTCGTTCAGTTCCCTCCTCTGGGCCGCGAGATCACGCGCGAGCCGGCGCGCTTCGCCGGACGCCTGGCGCGCTTCCTGGAGGCGCTCCCGCGCGGCGTCCCGTACGCGGTCGAACTGCGCGACCGCGAGATCCTCGGCCCCGACTACGCCGAGGCACTCGCGGCCGGCGGCGCGACCCACTGCCTGAGCGTGCACCCGCGCGTCCCGCGTCCCGCGGAGCAGCGCGGCTATCTCGCGCTCGGTCCGGGGAGGCTCATCGTCGCGCGCTGGATGCTGCACTCGGGCCACGCCTACGAGGAGGCGCGCGAGGCCTACGCCCCCTTCGACCGCCTCGTCGAGGAAGACCCGGAGAGCCGCCAGAGCCTTGCCGACCTGCTCGCGAGCGCCGTCCGCGCGGGGCAGACCGCAATTCTGATCGCCAACAACAAAGCGGAGGGCTCCGCGCCGCTCACCTGCTTCCGGCTCGCCGGAGCCGTGGCGGCGCTCCTGCGCGAGGGGCGCGGCGGGGTCAGCGGCGGGCCACGAACAGGGGCATGAGGGCGAACAGCACCAGGCTCAGCGCGTACGCGCCGCCCGAGACCGGGTCGCGGCTCGCGAGATACTCGCGCAGCGTCAGACCCTGGAACCGGAGCGCAAGCGAGAGCTCGGCCGCGAGCAGGAAGCCGAGCGCGAGGAGGCCGACCCGGAGCCGCGGCGAAGCGCGGGGGGGAAGCGCCGAGCGCCGCACGATCCAGCGCGCAGCGAGCACGACCACGGCCAGCATGATCGGCATCTCGAGGAGCTCCGCCGTCCTAGCGCCGAGGCGCGGAGCCACCCACAGCACGCGCAGGGGCCCGAGCGCGAAGCCGGCGCCGAAGACCAGGGCGAAATACAGCGCGGCAGCCTTCAGGGTCTGCATCCCGGACCTCCGGTCTCTCCCGGCACTGAGCTTAGGACACACCCCTTCCTCGCTGCGATCATCCTCGCAGCGCGGTCGGGGCTCGGAGCCTGCGATAAGGTCTCGCGGCGCCTACTCGACGAAGACGTGGACGGTTGCCGCGGGCCGGGTGGGGGGCGCGTCCAGCGTCCGGAGGGTGGCGACGAGCGAGTAGTGACCCGCGGGCACGGGCCGTTCCTCGCGGTCCAGCAGGACCAAGACGAACGGCAAGACCAGGGTCTCGCCGTGCAGCTCCAGCTTGACCGGCTTCTGGCAGTCGCAGCAGCCTCCGTCGTCGGCGCGGCCCTCCAGAACGACCTGGCCGGCCTCGTCGATGAGCACGAGCGCCGCGCTGACACAGCCCTCGAACTCGAAGGTCAGCGAGTCGCTGGTCTGGTCGTGGACGCGAAACGCGCCCGTGATCCTGGGCTTGCCCGCGGACCCGGCGATCGAGATGCGTGTCTCGTCCAGCGTGAGGGATGTGGCCGCGGGATGATCCGGAAGAACGATCCCGCCGACATTGGCGCGGAGCAGTACGCTCTCGATCGGTCCGGCGATGGACTGCTCCAGCCTCTTGATGAGGCCGACGCCCTCGGCGAACCACTCCGAGACGAGCCCGGCGTCCATGCAGTCGCAGGTGTAGTCGACCCGGAGCGCATCCGGAAACTCCCCGGCCGGGACCCGGACCAGCTCGGAGTGGCTCGCGAGCCGCGCGCTCGCGTGGTCGAGGCATCCGACGCAGCCCTCGCCGCACTCGAGGGTCCAGGTGCTGCCGACGCTCGTCCCGAGCCGGTACCACACGCTGCTGTTCCCGTCCGCGCTCAGTTCGGTGACCGCACCGTCGGAGTCGTGCTTCACCACGTGGCGCTCACCGAAGTATCCGCGGAGCTCGAACCCGGCTTCCGCGCCCGCCTCGGGCTCGCTCAAGGTCACGCGCCATGTCGATTCGGTGCCGAAGGCGTCTCGTTTCTCATAGACCCATTCGCTCCCCGCGTGAAGCGGGAAGTGGGTGATCCCCTCGCCGAGGTTGTTCTGCACTCGCACCGGAATCGGAGGGGGGTAGTAGGGAGGGACGCGATCGCCGGGAACCGGTAGCGTCACGCTCCCCGGAGGGACGGTGACGACGGCGCCCACTGCGATGACGAGGAGCGCGAGCGCCAGGAGCACGGGCGCCACGCGCTGCGGGAGCGATCGGTTGGTCTTCATGGCGAGCCTCCCGGAAGCGCGAGAGGCGGTCGGCGGCCTCTCAGCGCCGAAAAACGTCGCGTCGGTGCAGGGGCTTCCTTCGCGGGGCGGGCGGGCAGTCCACGTCCACCTCCTCTCCACTCCTGATTGCTTGCCCTCGTGTTCTCATAACGCTCCGCCACCTTCTTTCGCGCGGAACGCACTCTGCTGCATCCAAGTCTAGCGAGGCTCCACCGCCGAGTCAACGATTCAAACGCTCGCGCGACGGCGCGGATCTATTCGGATCTCGAGAAGCTCTGCAATCCTGCGGGCTCGGTCCCGCGCGCTTCGCGGGTCGTGCAGGCGCGGTCGGGAAGGATGGACGGAAGCCCGCGATCGGGCGAGAATGGCGCGACCGGAGGATCAGGTTCGAGCGGTTCTCGCCGTCTGCGGGAGGAGGTCGGATGAGCAAGGCCGGGCGCGTGCCGATTCTGGTCCTTCTCTGTGG
>Ga0316622_100001516_pt1 | contig 15179 bp, 13 predicted proteins | sample OWC_Aug_OW2_C1_D_FD_207646 | JGI IMG/M metagenome (GOLD analysis project Ga0316622, IMG submission 207646) | Wetland soil microbial communities from Old Woman Creek delta, Ohio, United States - OWC_Aug_OW2_C1_D5_C | ecosystem: Environmental > Terrestrial > Soil > Wetlands | place: USA: Ohio... | reverse complement strand
CGCCCGAGGCTCGCAGGCTCACCTGGATGCGGATGGAGGGGTAGGACGCGCGGTCGAGCTTCGTGAGCGACACGTCCGCGCCCGAGATGTTGACGAGGCCCGGGACCGTCGCGTTCGCGAAAGCGGGCTCGGTCGGGGCCTTGGTCGCGTCGAGGATGGTGACGTTGATGCCGCTTTCGCCCGGCACGACGGCGTCGAGGAGCACGAGGTCGTAGCGCCACTCCGCGGGGCAACTGATGACGGACGAGGCAATCCATCCCACGTCCGAGCCCGCCTTGAGGTGCGCCTCGCCGCCCACGACCTCCACGCCCACCAGGCCGCCAGGGGGCACGTAGACGTGGGACAGGTCGTCGAGGGAGTCGGACCACACGGGGGGGTCCGCCATCGGTCGCATCCATGGCAGGGAGCCTTCGGCCCCCGCGAGCGCGATGGCGGGGGTGAGCGCGCTCGAGAGGAGCAGCAGCGCCACAAGGGCGATAGCACGGGTCTTCATTCCAACCACCTAGGGTGGGCTCAACTAGTGAGAAGGGTGTATTAAGGTTTATGGAGCGATTTGGCGCCCTCGCCCGGGGCCTGGACCTGGCCGGCGATGGCCCCCCCGCCCTCAATCGCAAGCTTAATTGTCCAAGGGCGCCCTGTCGAGCGCATGGCCGAGGCGAGCGTGGTCTGGACGCGGCACGGCCACTCGCCCTTCATGTGGTGGCCCGCCTGGTCGGCCGACGGCGCGCGGCTCGCGTCGGCCGGCATGAGGGCCCCCGCGGTCGTCCAGCTGCTGGGCGGGGACACGGGCGAGGAGGTGGCGCGCCTCAAGGGCCACACCAAGCACGTGAACTGCTGCGCCTGGCGGCCGGACGGCAGGCTCCTCGCCTCGGCCGGTGCGGACGGGACGGTCATCGTCAGGGGGCCTCGCGGCGGCACCAAGGCCTCCCACCAGCTCTTCCACGACCAGGCCGAGAGCGCGGACTTCTCCCCCGACGGGAAGCTGCTCGCGGTCAGCGCGCGCGACGGCACCGTGCTCGTCATCGAGCCCGAGGCGGGCGACGTCATCTGGTCGTGGGCGCCCGGCCCCACCGTGCTGCGCGTGGCCTGGCGCCCCTACGGGGGCCACATGGCCGTGGCGAGGCAGGACTCGCGGGCGCGCATCATCCGGCCGGGAGGCCAGGAGGACGTGCTGCTCGTGCACCGGGGCCCCGTGAGCTGCGTCGCGTGGTCGCCCGACGGCGCGCGGCTCGCGACCGCGTCCGCGGACGGCAGCGTGCGCGAGTGGGCCCTGGACGGGACGATGCTCGCGATGCACGCGTCCCTCGGCCGCGAGGCCGCATCGACGGTGGCGTACTCCCCGTTCGGCACGCGGCTCGCGGCCGCGTTCTTCGACGGCCGCGTGCGCGTGTGGACCGAGGGCCGCGAGCAGGCGGTGGACCCGAAGGGCCACGGACCGGCCGTCGCGGTCGCGTGGCGGCCCGGCAGGGACGCGCAGCTGCTCATCGGGCGGTCGAAGGGGGAGCTCAAGCTCCTGGAGCTGGGCTGACCGCGCAGCCCGCCCGGTGACCTGGCGGGACGGGGGTGCCGGTCACAGCCCCCAGGCTATGACGATTGCCAGGGCGATGAGCAGTCCGAGCCTGACCTGGTCGGTCATCTGCTTGGCCCTCATGAGCGCCATGAGGATGCCGACCGCGACGATGAGCATGCCAGCGGCCTCGAGGGAGCTCCCGACGACCTGCATCGTCTCATAGCCGTCGACGTCGTCGGCCTTGATGGCCGCCGCGGAGACCACCACGCCCACCAACGCCAGCACAATGCCCAGGAAGGCCATGATGTAGAGTATCATCATCGGGTCCATGGGCGCCGGGGGCGGGGGCTGGTACATCGGCTGCTGGTAGGGCGCGCCGTACGCCCCTTGATAGGGCTGCGGCTGCGCCTGCGGCGGTGGTGGCGGTGGCGGCGATGCTGGCGCGACGGACGGCGCCGCTCCCTGCGGCGGCGGGGTCCCCAGCGGCGGGCTGTAAGACTGGTCTGGAGTCATCTCGATCACCTTGGGACGGGTCCCTCCGGACCGTCAACGCCCTCTGAGGAGATATTCGCTTCGGAGGGTCATGCCCTCGGGAGCGCGCTACATGAGGCCCAGCATGCTCAGGAGCCCCAGGCCGCCTGCGCAGTAGAGGCCGATGGCGATGCCCGCGGCCACGCCCAGGCCGACCCGTATGTTGTCCGAGAACTCGGTGCCCTTGAGCACGCCCCAGGTGAGGCCCATCGCAGCGAGCGCGCCACCGATGGCCGCGAAGATGGACGAGACCACCATGAGGTTCTCGACTGCGTCGCTGTCGTCCACCTTGAACATCATGGCCATCACTATCTTGCCGACCAGGGCCATGACGATGCCCACGAGGACCAGCACGAACGTCGCCGTCCCCCCGCCCGTCTCCTTGGCCCCATAGTACGTGGCCGGTGCCGATGATGGCTGATAGTTCACCGTCGTCACCTGAGTCGGGGAAGGGTTGTATTCCGGATAGCTGCCTGGTGATGTCACACAAACACCCTGGGGCGGGTCACCCGCCCCGGGGGGCCAATCGCGTCCTGGGATATTTAATGATGCCCCAGGCCGGGCGCGTGATGGGGGGGGCCGGGGCCTCTGCCATCGGCGCGACTTCGGCGCGCGCCGAAGGACGATATCGGAACCCTTATAACCGCGCGCACGGTTCCCGAGGGGAGGTCCAATCTGGACCTGACTGACTGATAGGTATACGGAGGGCGCAGGTTGCTTGGGAAGGTCCTCATCGCCAACCGGGGCGAGATCGCGGTAAGGATTGCGCGGGCGTGCCACAAGCTCGGCGTGCCATGCGTCGCGGTCTACAGCGACGCCGACAGGGACATGCCGCACGCCAAGGCCGCGGACGAGGCCTTCCACATCGGCCCACCTCCCGTCAACCAGAGCTACCTGGTGCAGGACAAGCTCATCGAGGTCGCGAGGAGGGCCGGCGCGGACTCGGTTCACCCGGGCTACGGGCTCCTTGCCGAGAACGCCGCCTTCGCCAAGCGCGTGGCCGACGAGGGGTTGGTGTGGATAGGGCCCCCCTCCCATGCCATCCGGGCGATGGGCCTGAAGACCGAGGCCCGCGAGACCATGAGGGCCGCGGGCGTGCCCATCATCCCGGGCGCGACCGCGTGCGTCGCGGGACCGGAAGACGCGAGGGCCATGGCCGAGGGGATAGGCTACCCGGTCATGATGAAGGCGTGCGCGGGCGGGGGCGGCATCGGCATGACTGTCGTGCGCGGCCCCGAGGACATGGGCAAGGCATTCGAGGAGTGCGCTCACCGCGCCTCCAAGTTCTTCTGCGACGGCTCGCTCTACCTCGAGAAGCTCATCGTGGGGGCCCGTCACGTGGAGATCCAGGTGCTCGCTGACGAGCACGGGGGCATCGTCCACCTCAACGAGCGCGAGTGCTCCGTCCAGCGACGGCACCAGAAGGTCATCGAGGAGACCCCCTCGACGGCGCTCACGCCCGAGCTGCGCGCTCGCATGGGCGAGGCCGCCAAGCGCGCGGCCTCGGCCGTGGGCTACCGCAACGCGGGCACGGTCGAGTTCCTGGTCGACCCGGCGCGACAGTTCTACTTCCTCGAGATGAACACCCGCCTCCAGGTCGAGCACCCCATAACCGAGCTCACGACCGGCGTGGACATCGTCGTCGAGCAGCTGCGCATCGCCGCGGGCGAGGCGCTGACGTTCGCGCAGGGGGACGTCGGCCAGCGCGGGCACGCCATCGAGCTGCGCATCTACGCGGAGGACCCCGTGAGGTTCCTGCCGTCACCAGGCAGGATAACCAAGCTCAGCATGCCGGGCGGCGACGGCGTGCGCATCGACACGGGCGTGGCCGAGGGCGTCACAGTCACGCCCTTCTACGACCCGCTGCTGGCGAAGCTTTGCGTGTGGGCCCCTGACCGCCCCGCGGCGATAGAGAAGGGCCTCTTGGCGCTCGGGGCGTTCCACGTCGAGGGCCTCAAGACCAACATAGCGCTCCACCAGGCCGTGCTGGCCCATCCCGCGTTCCGCGCGGGGGACCTCAGCACGTCCTTCATCGAGGACCACATATACCCCAGGAAGTGAGACCGCATGCCTGATGTCTTAGCTACCATGGCCGGGACCGTGTTCAAGGTTCTCGTCAAGCCGAACGACCACGTCCTGGCTGGCCAGGATGTCGTCGTCCTCGAGTCGATGAAGATGGAGATCCCCCTCCAGGCCGAGGTCGCCGGGACGGTGGCCGAGGTAAAGGTCCAGGAGGGCGAGTTCGTCAACGAGGGCGGCGTGCTGCTGACCCTCAAGTGAGGCGCGGGGGGGTAAGGCACATGACCAAGGAGCATGGCGACGGGGGCCAGGCGCCCAAGGAGGCCGCGCCCCCGAAGGAGGGGGCGGGAGAGCCCGAGGCGGCGGTCGAGGGGCCGCAGTCGCTGCTCATCGAGAGGCGGGACGACGGCATCCTGGTGGTCACCATCAACCGGCCTGACCGGCGCAACGCGCTCGACCGGCACACGCTCGCGGCGGGCCGCAAGCTCATCAGGGACATCCTCTACGACCGGTCGGCGCGGGTGCTCATCGTCACCGGAGCGGGGGACAAGGCCTTCTGCGCGGGCGCCGACCTGAAGGAGCGCGAGGGCATGACGATGGACCAGGTGCGTCAGTACATAAGGTACATCAGGGACACCTTCACCGAGATTGAGAACCTGCCCATCCCCGTCATCGCTGCCATCAACGGCTTCGCGCTCGGCGGGGGGCTGGAGCTAGCGCTGGCGTGCGACATCCGCATCGCCGCCCCGAACGCGACGCTAGCGCTCAACGAGACCAGCCTGGGCATCATCCCGGGCGGCGGCGGGACCGTCCGGCTCCCGCGCCTCGTCGGCAAGGGCGTGGCCAAGGAGCTCATCCTCACCGCGCGGTGGGTGGACGCCCAGGAGGCGATGCGCATAGGCCTCGTCAACGCCATCGCTCCCGAGGGGAGGCTGCTCGAGACCGCCATCGACATGGCCACCAAGATGGTCGCCAACGGGCCCATCGCCGTCACGCAGGCCAAGTACGTCATCAACCGCGGCACCGAGCTCCCGCTCGAGCAGGCGCTGCAGACCGAGTCGGACGCCTACGAGGTGTGCATCCCGACCAAGGACCGCCTGGAGGCCCTCGCGGCCTTCAAGGAGAAGCGCAAGCCCCAGTTCAAGGGGGAGTGACCGAGGGGGCGCGACGATGGCCGACATACTGAGGGAGACGGAGCGCATCCGCAAGGGCGGCGACCCCAAGTACCACGCCAAGCTCAAGGAGCAGGGCAAGATATTCGCGCGCGACCGGCTGAACATGCTGCTCGACCCCGGCTGGGAGGTCGAGGAGGGCATGTTCGCCAACTGCGTCGACGAGACCCTCCCTGCGGACGGCGTGGTCACGGGCATGGGCAAGATACGCGGGCGCACGGTGTGCGTGATGGCCAACGACTCGACCATCAAGGCGGGCTCGTGGGGCCGGCGGACGGTCGAGAAGATAGTGCGCATCCAGGAGACCGCGCTGCGGCTGCGCGTGCCCCTCATCTACCTGGTGGACAGCGCGGGCGCTCGCATCACGGACCAGATAGAGATGTTCCCCGGCCGGCGCGGCGCGGGCCGCATCTTCTACAACCAGGCCGTCATGTCAGGCGTCGTGCCCCAGGTGTGCTGCCTGTTCGGCCCCTCCGCGGCCGGCGGGGCCTACATCCCAGCGTTCTGCGACATCGTCATCATGGTCGAGGGCCACGCGAGCATGTACCTGGGCTCGCCCCGCATGGCCGAGATGGTCATCGGCGAGAAGGTGAGCCTCGAGGAGATGGGCGGCGCGCGCATGCACTGCACCGTGTCGGGCTCGGGGGACATGCTCGTCTCGACCGAGGAGGAGGCCATCGAGGCCGTGCGCAAGTACGTCTCCTACTTCCCGCAGAGCGCGGACGGACGCCCCGGTGGCATCCACCCCGAATCGCCAGCGAAGGACCCGCTCACCCTGGGGAAGGTCATCCCGGCCAACGAGAACGTGCCCTTCGACATGTACGAGCTCGTCGACCGCGTCGTCGACCGCGGGAGCTTCTTCGAGATCAAGCGCCTCTTCGCGCCCGAGGTCATCGTGGGGTTCGCGCGCATCGACGGCAGGTCCGTCGGCATCATCGCCAACCAGCCCAAGGTCAAGGGCGGCGTGCTGTTCGTGGACAGCGCCATCAAGGCGACCAAGTTCATCCAGCTGTGCGACGCGTTCAACATCCCGCTGCTGTTCCTGGCCGACGTGCCGGGCTTCATGATCGGCACCGCGGTCGAGCGCGAGGGCATCATCCGCGCCGGCGCGAAGATGATCTATGCCGTGTCCGAGGCGACAGTGCCCAAGATATCGGTCATCGTGCGCAAGGCCTACGGCGCGGGCCTCTACGCGATGGCTGGCCCGGGCTTCGAGCCCGACGCGTGCATAGCGCTCCCCGGGGCGATGATAGCCGTCATGGGCCCCGAGGCCGCTGTGAACGCGGTCTTCTACAACAAGATCATGGAACTCGACCCCAAGGACCGGCCTGCGCAGATACTGAAGCTGAGGGCCGAGTACAAAAGCGACATCGACATCTTCAAGCTCGCCTCCGAGCTCATCATCGACGACATGGTGCACCCCAACGAGCTGCGCTCCGCGCTCATCGACAGGTTCGCCGCCTACGAGAGCAAGGACAAGGAGCTGCCGCGCCGCCGGCACGGCGTCATGCCGCAGTAGGCGGGCGAATCCCGGGGGATGCTGTACAGACCGATTCCAGCACTGGCTAGTGGCCAGCGACCCACGGGTCTGCCGGTAGTGTTTTTATCCACCGATGACGATGCGGTCGCTCCCGATGTCGCACGGGAGAGACGAGGGATTGACATGGCGGACGTCGTTTTGGACGGTCACAGCCTCACAATCGAGAAGCTGGTGGACGTGGCAAGGAACGGGGCCAAGGTCTCGCTGCACCCGGACGCCGAGGCGCGCATCCTGAAGTGCCGCGCGATGCTGGAGAAGAAGGTGCTCGCCCACGAGATCATGTACGGGGTCAACACCGGCATCGGGGAGTTCTCCGAGGTGGTGCTGAACGACGACCAGATCAAGGACTTCCAGAAGTACCTCGTCTACAACCACGCGGCGGGCATCGGCGACCCGGCGCCCGTCGAGTACGTGAGGGCCGCGATGGTGTCCAGGGCGAACGTACTCGCAATCGGCAAGTCCGGCATAAGGCTCGAGGTCGTGAGGACGTTCGTCGAGATGCTGAACCGCGGCGTCACCCCCTTCGTGTGCCAGAAAGGCAGTGTGGGGGCCTCGGGGGACCTCGCCCCGATGAGCCAGATAGCGCTTCTCATGATGGGCGAGGGGCAGGCCTACTACAAAGGCGAGCTGATGTCGGGGGCCGAGGCCCTCAAGAGGGCCGGGATACCCGTCCCGGGCCTCGAGGCCAGGGACGGCCTGGCCGCCATCAACGGGTCCAACTTCCTGACCGCGATGAGCGCGCTGTTCCTCTACGACGCGATGAACTGGATGAAGCAGGCCGAGATCGCCGCCGCCATGACGCTCGAGGCGCTCATGGCCAACTATGCGCCCTACAATCCGAAGCTGCTCGAGGTCAGGGGATTCAAGGGGGCGGTGCGGACCGCCAAGTCCATCAAGAAGCTCGTCGCCGGGGGGGACCTGGTCGAGAAGAGGCTCAAGATAAAGGTGCAGGACGCCTACTCCATGCGCTCGACGCCCCAGGTCATCGGCGCGGCGCACGACGCGCTCGAGTACGCGCGCTCGCAGGTCGAGATCGAGCTCAACGGCGTCGGTGACAATCCCGTGTTCTTCCCGGACGAGAACCTGCAGCTCTCCGGTGCCAACTTCCAGGGCTCGCCGGTGTCCCTGCCCATGGACATGGCGGGTGCCGCCGTGACCATGGTGTGCGTCCTGTCCGAGCGCAGGATGAACCGGCTCAACAACCCCGCGCTGAGCATAGGGCTTCCCGCGTTCCTGACCAAGGGCGCCGGGATGTTCTCGGGGATGATGCTGAGCCAGTACACCGCGGACACGCTTATCGTGGAGCAGAGGATACTGTCCATGCCGGCATCCGTCCAGTCCATCCCCGCCGCGGCGGACCAGGAGGACTTCGTGTCGATGGGGATGAACACCGCCATCAAGAACATGCAGATAATGGACAACGCCTACGGCATCCTTGGCATCGAGATGATGGCCGCGGCCCAGGCCCTCGACTTCAGGGAGTACAAGTTCGGCGCCGGCGTGCAGAAGGCCAGGGAGGTCGTCCGCAGGCACGTCAAGTTCCTGGACATCGACCGGCCATTGTACCCGGACCACACGGTCATGAAGCAGCTCATCAAGAGCTGCGAGGTCCTCATCGAGGTCGAGAGGGCCATCGGGCCCCTCAACTGATGCCGCGGAAAGAGGGGCGGAAAGATGAGAACCACGGTCAGCTAATCATGATTATCATGTGGCCAGGATGTCAATGGGCACTCGATTTCATGGTCGAGGCGAGGACTCGCGCGGAGACCGGAAACGACCCGCGTCACTTCTTGAACCACACCGGCAGCTGCCGGAACTTGTAGTGGTCGACGAGGAAGTCGTGGTACATCGTCATGTAGAACTCGTTGAACTTGCGCGCGTGCAGCACGCCCTCGCGCGTTACCCGGATGCGGTAGCCCCGCCCGTCGGACTCGACCTTGACGAGGCCGGCGCCCTCCATGTGGGCGATGATCTTGTTCGTCATGTGGTGGTTGGACTTGATCTCGCAGCTGATCTCGAACTTGGAAAGCCCCTTCTGCCCCCGGGTCTCCAGCACGCCGTCGAGCTTGCCCTCAAGCCCGGGCTGGTAGAGGTCGATGTCGAGGTCCTGGACGAGCCGGTTGAGGGTGATGCAGACGTAAAGCTCCCACGTCTTGTACTGCTTCCCCCCTCCCTCGGCCGTCACCCTCACCCCCCTATGTGTCGGGCACCACGAACGGCATCGGGCAGTAGTATCCCTCGCACTCGCTCACGACCTGGAGCGTCCTTGACCTCTCCCCCCTTCTGTCCGGTATCGGGTTCCCGAGCAGGAAGGCGTAGACATCGTCGGGCACGTCCGCGTCGCCCTCCCTCACGAGCGCGACCACGCGCCTCGGGAGCCTCCCGTCGCGGCGCGCGATGTCCTCGGCCGCCTGCCTGAGCGCGCGCACCTCCTCGAGGCTGGGCGCACGGTCGAATGCCCTCACGAGCACGCGCGAGCCCGGGCCTCCAGCGGCGGCGTCGAACGCATGTCGTCGACCCTCGAGGCCCTCGAACACCATCGGGCGCGTCGCGCCCTCGTCCCATCCCACGAGGTCCTCGGTGGCGGCCAGGCACCGCATGAACCTCGCGACCACGTCAGGTCCCGGCGGGACAGGGCAGGGCGGCGTCGCCGCGAAGGTCTCCATCGCGATGTGCCTCCCGCGGATATACCGGAGGAACCGGCCTACCTCCATCATCAGGCCGAGGGAGGCCGCGACCAGGACGGCGGCCGCGGCCTGGAGGCCGGCCGTGAGGAGGAGCAGCGTGCCGTGGACCGTTGACAGGCCCACGGCGTAGAGCGCGAACTGGACCCCGAGGAAGGCCAGGAGCATCGCCGTGAAGGCCGCGGTGAACTTGTGCATCCGGTCAACCTGGGGCACCTGCTCCTCGACCTCGCTCACAAGCGACATCAGCACCATCGCCGCATCCGATGGCTTGGCCTCGCCGCCTGACGGCGGTTCCGCGCGCGCCGACGGCGCCCCTGCGGGCGGGCCTTCGCGGTTCATCCTCTGGAAGACCTCGTACCGCGCGCGCGTCGTGCCCAGGAACCGTAGGCTCTGGTACATGAACAGCAGCAGCGTCGCGCCGATGGACCAGACGAAGACCATGAGCGTGAGCTCCACACCCGCCACCACCCACCAGGCGAACGTGGGCTCGAACGCCTCCCTGAGGATGTCCAGCAGGTCCATGGCGACCGAGAGCCCCGCGGGCAGCACCGACACCATGGCCACGAGCAGGCCGGCGACGGTGAGCGCGATGCCCGCTCGGACGCGGCCGCCGTACTCGTCGAGCGTGGATGCGAGCTCTAGCCGCGTCTCGACGACGCCCTCGACGGCGTCTCTCACCGGGAACTCCCTGAGGATGGGCATGGACCGCACCTTGGCCGGCCGTACGGGCCAGCACGTGGCTTTTCAGAGCCCTCCCCTATATAAACCATATAGGAAGAATCGTTCCAAGCTCTTATTCTTATCCTTATATCCATGGTGTTGGGCGATGTGGGAGTCGCGAGGCCCGTGGAAAGGGCCCCTCGCGCAAGGAAGTGACACCGATGGCCGCTGAAGACACGAACAAGGCAACGACCCAGACGAACGCACCGGCCGCACCGGCCGCGCCTCAGGCCCCCCCGGCCCCACAGGCCCCCCCGGCCCCACAGGCCCCCCACTGGCCCCCGGCGCCCGTGGCCCCAGGCTACCCCGTGCCCCCGCCCCCTCCGATACCCCCGCAGCCGTGGCCTGGCTACTACTACCAGCCCCCCAGGCAGGAGCGGACCAAGCTCATCGAGGACTCCAACAAGCCCACCGTCGTGGGCGCCCTGCTCGCCCTCGTGGCGATACTGGGCATCATCATGTGGTCCTTTGGTCTGACTGGCTTCTCGGTCTTCGGCGACATGATGGAGGACTCCGGCGACGGCCTCGTGACGATCAGGGGCGTCGTTGAGTACACCAACGGGACCGGCACCTCGAACGCGACCGTGTCCGTGGTAGGCACCACGGCCTCGACCGTGACCGACGCCGAGGGCAACTTCGTGCTCTACAACGTGCCTGAAGGGGACCAGCGCGTCCAGGTCTCGAAGGCCGGTTACGTGACCCTCGTGCGAAAGGTCTCGGTACAGGAGGGCATGATGTGGGACATGGGCTCGGGCAGCACGAGCGGAAATAAGATGGAGTTCACCCTCGCGCCCGGCGACGGCACGGCTGAGGTCGGGAGCTTCGGCGACCAGTTCGACCTCGACGACATCCGCTCGTTCCTGGTCGTCTGCTCGGTGGTGGGCATCTCCATGAGCGTGCTCTCGCTCCTCGGCGCGTTCTTCGCCTTCAAGCGCACGAACTTCCCCATGGTCATCGTGGGCTGCCTCGCGGGCGTGTTCACCGTCGGGTTCGGCGTGGGGACGCTCTTCGCGTTCATAGCGCTTTTCGTCACGATGCTCGCCTCAGAGGAGTTCAAGGGCAAGCAGTCCCAGTCGAGCTGACCGGACATACGATTGCCCCGCGGGCGCTCCCCCCGCCCGTGGGTCCCTGGGCCGCGGGGCCCATCCCCCAATCCCCCCTCCCCCCACCATCCCCCGCGGCCCTTCCACTTCTTCTCTACAACCGCCACTTCCGGCGCGAGAGCCCCGATGCCACCGTCGCGGCTCCGATCGCCGCCACCGCTGCCATCAGGCCGAGGCCAGGGGAGGGCTCCTCCACCTTGACCTTGCCCTCGCCGGGCGAGAGCCACTCCTCGCCGTAGGCCACCGCGCGCACGACATAGTAGACCGTCCCCTTCTTCTCGGGCGCCTTGATGACGACCTCGTAGGTGCCATCGGCCTCAGGGGCGACGGTGACGTTGTTGGGATAGAGCGACACGCCTGTGGTCCCGGCATGGCTCGATGTGTCCCAGTAGACCGCCACGAGCGTCAGGTTCGTGGAACTGACGTTGGCGATGGTGAACCGGACAGTGATGTCCTTCTCCGTCTCGACGGTCATCTTCGAGCTGACCGGGCCGATGGCAGGCTCCGCCAGGACGTCGACTTTCATGTCCGGCGTGTCCAGGTGCTGCCCGCTCCAGAGCCACTCCCCCAGGGCCTGGCAGCGCATCACGAAGTGGAAGTCTTGCGTCTGGGCCGTGTAGATGGCGGTGAAGTTGCCGGGCGTGCCGGCGTAGGCGGCCGGTATGGGCGAGAGGGCGAGGTACTCCGTCAGGTCCGCGTGGCGCTCGACGTCCACGTAGAGCTCCACGGCTGTGGGGAACAGGGGGTCCCCGGGCACGGGGAACACGATGCCCGTGATGGTCCTGAACGAGAGCTGCACCTCCATCGAGACCTCGTGCCCGGGCAGCGCGGTGGTCGGGCTCTCGCGCACCTGGAACAGGTGCACGGCCGCGACCTTTATCTCCCGCTCCTCCGACATGAAGGGCTGGCCCAGCACGATGGCGTACGTCACGTAGTAGACCGTGCAGGGCTCCGCAGGCATCGTGAGGTCGATGCCGTATTCGCCACCGGCCACCCCGGCGAGCTTGGGGGACGAAGAGTCGTACTCCTTGAGGGCCTTGAAGAGCTCTGGCGTGGACTTGCGCGAGGCGTGGCTCTGCAGCGACCAGACGACAGCCGTCTCCGTGATGTCGTCGCAGTCGTTGTCCAGGTACTCGTCGATGGTCCACGTGATGTTGACGACGCAGCCGGCGAGGGCGTGCGAGGGCGCGGACGCGGGCATTAGCTTCGGCGAGGACTTGCAGATGATGGACCCCTCCCCCGCGCTGAGGATCTCGATCTCCTTGTCGTGCTGCTTCAGGACGATGACATAGTAGACGGTCCCCGCCGTGTCCGGCAGCGTGATGTTCGCCTCGAACTCGCCGGTCTCCATTGAGCCGAGAGAGATCGACTCGGACGGGTAGTCACCTAGCACCGCGCCCGAGTGGCTCTGCGTGTCCCAGTGGACACCGGTGTACTCGAACGAGCTCACGATGACGTTCTTGAGCGTGTAGTCCAGGGTGACCTCGCGCCCCGCGATGCCGGCCGTAGGCGCCTGGACGTCCTCCAGGCTGGGCCTGGGCACGATGTCGATGCGGAGGTCGGTAAGGGAGAAGTGGTCAGCTCCGTCCACGACCGCGTGGAGGATGAAGAACACGGGTTCCGGGTCAGTCGGTGCGACGAACGAGGCCGAGTAGATTCCATCAGCCTCCCCCGCGAGCGGTGCGGTCGCGTTCGGGTAGTCCGCGATGGAGATGGCGCGCGCACGTTCGCCCTGGTCCCACCGCACCCTGGTCTCGGTGACGTTCAGGTGGGTGTACACGGTCAAGTTGATATGGTAGCTGACTTCGACGGTCTCACCCACGTACGCCTTTGTCGGTGATTCCCGGATGGCTATCTCGACGGCCGGGTTGGGGGGGATGATCGCCCCCGACGCCAAAAACGCAGCCGATAGGAGAAGCGCGCCCAACGACAGCAGAACGATATAGTATGAGCCCCTCAAACGGGTCCCTCCCGATGCCCAACATCATTGGGAAGGTCACCTATTTAATGTACACCGTGCGGCCCTTCAGAACGCCCTCGCGCAAGCTGGCCATGCTCATGACCGGGCCGAGGACCGGGCGGGCCAGGGGGTTGGTTCCCCCTGGACCCATCACTCCTGCTCACTGCCGGCGCGAGGCTCTGTAGCCGACCGAGAGCGCCGCGACGGCGGCCAGGGCGACCACGAGGAGCACCGCTCCGAAGCCGGGCGAGTCCGCCTCCTCGACCTTCACGGACTGCTCGCCGGTCGCGTAATAGCTCACACCGTCGACAATGGCGTGCACGACGAAGTAGACCGTGCCCTTGTCCTTCGGGACCTTGAAGGCGACCTCGTAGGTCCCATTGGCGTTGGGGGTCACTGAGACGGCGTTCGGGTACGCTGTGTAGTCCATCGCGCCTGCGTGGCTCGTGGTGTCCCAGTGGAGCGCCACGTGCGTCACGTCAGCGACCGGGGCGTTCTCCATCCTGAAGGTGACCTTGAGCTCCTTTCCGGCATCGACCTTGGCCTTGAACGCCACGTCCTTCAGCACGGGCACCAGGCGCACGTCGAGCATGCGCTCGCCCGAGGCGTATATGTCCTCCCCGAGGACAATGGCATGGAATATGTAGTGCACCCGGGTGGCCGCGTCGGGCGCGGTCATGGCCGCCATGTAACCGCTCGTGGCGCCTCCGGGCTGGCCCGGCAGCGCGTTGGGGTAGAGGTCCACGGACAGGTTGCCGGCGTGGCTCACGGTGTCCCAGTGGACGGCAGTGTGCGTCACGTCGGCCGCGTCAGCGCCCGTGATGTTCCACCTGAAGGTGACCGTCGCGCCCACGAACGCCTTGCTGGGCCCGAGCACGACATCGAGCGTCGGGACCGCCAGGACCTGCACCGTCCCCTCGTCATCGAGGTAGAAGTGCCAGCCGAGCACGATGGCGTGGATGACGTAGTAGACCGTGGTGGGCGTCGCGGGGGCGGTCATGGTGGCCATGAACTCGCCCGCGCCCGTGCCCGCGGTGCCCGGCAGCGCGTTCGGGTAGGCCGAGAAGGGGCCGCCCGCGTGGCTCACGGTGTCCCAGTGGACGGCCGTGTGGGTGATGTCGGCGGCATCGACGCCGCCGAGGGTCCACTTGAACATGGCGTCGCGGCCGACGAGGACCTTCGCCGGGACCACGTCGATGGACAGCGAGGGCTCGCCCACGGCGACCATCATCCCCTCCTCGGTCCAGAAGTCCTCGCCGAGCACGATGGCATGGGCGATGAAGTAGACCGTGACGGGGGCGGTCGGGAGCGTGATGTCGACCTCATAGGTCCCGTCCTCCTGGCCGGTCAGCACCTCGGACATGTTGAGGTAGGCAGAGGGACCTGCCCCGCCCTGCGTCTCCACGTCCCAGTGGACGGCCGTGTGCGGGACGTCCGCGGCCTCGGCCCCCGAGACCGTCCAGCCGATGGTGACGTTGCGACCTGCCAGGGCCCTCGATGGGTAGGAGGTCACGGCGATCGTGGGCTCGGCCCTCACAGCGACCGTACGCTCGCCGGGGGCGTAGAAGTTCTCGCCGAGGACGATTGCGTGCATCACGTAGTAGACCGTCGCGGCCGACGTCGGCGCGGTCATCTCGGCCATGTACTCCCCGGGATTGCCGGTCGGGGTGCCCGCGATGGCGTTGGGATAGGCGTCGAACGGCAAGCCCTCGTGGCTCACGGTGTCCCAGTGGACGGCCGTGTGCGTGATGTGCGCCGCGTCCGCGTCGGCGACCGTCCACTTGAGCGTGATGGTCCTGCCGACGAGCACGGCCGAGGGCGCCGAGACGGGCACGACGCTCGGCACCGCCACGACGGCGATCATGCGCTCCGTCTCGTTGTAGATGTGCCTGCCGTTGACGATGGCGTGCACGATGAAGTAGACGGATGCGGGGGCG
>Ga0316622_100001514_pt1 | contig 15182 bp, 14 predicted proteins | sample OWC_Aug_OW2_C1_D_FD_207646 | JGI IMG/M metagenome (GOLD analysis project Ga0316622, IMG submission 207646) | Wetland soil microbial communities from Old Woman Creek delta, Ohio, United States - OWC_Aug_OW2_C1_D5_C | ecosystem: Environmental > Terrestrial > Soil > Wetlands | place: USA: Ohio... | reverse complement strand
ACGGGCCGAAGACCGACCCCGAGGTGACGGCGACGATCTTCGACCTCGCGAAACGGATGGGGAAAACGCCGGTCGTCGTGAAGGACGCCCCCGGCTTCCTCGTCAACCGGATCCTCTCGCCCTACCTGGGCGAGGCGGGCCGCCTCCTCCTCGAGGGGGCCGACCCGGCGGCCGTCGACCGGGCGATGCGCGCGTTCGGCATGCCGGTGGGGCCCTTCGAGCTCCTCGACGACGTGGGGATCGACGTCGCCACGAAGGGCGCCGGAACGCTCTCGGCCGCCTTCCCCTCGCGGATGCCGGCCGACCCGTCCTTCGAGAAGATGGTGGCCCTCGGACGGCTCGGCCGGAAGGCGGGGAAGGGCTTCTACTCCTACGAGAAGGACAAGCGGACCGGGCTCGATGCGGCGCTCTTCGCCGAGCTGGGCCTCCCCGCGCCGTCGAAGACCCCGCCCGTGCCGGAGATCGAGCGGCGCCTCCTCTTCCCGATGGTCAACGAGGCCGCGTTCTGCCTCGCCGACGGGATCGTCGAGAGCCCGGCCAAGCTGGACCTGGCGATGATCTTCGGGACCGGCTTTCCCCCGTTCCGGGGCGGCCTCTGCGCCTACGGGGACACGGTCGGGGCCGCCGCGATCGTCGAGGGGCTTCAGAAGCTCGCGGCCGAGAAGGGACCGCGCTTCGCCCCCGCCCCCCTCCTTGCCGACCTCGCCCGGACCGGGCGGAAGTTCTTCAATGTCTGAGATGCCGAAGGAGAGAGCCATGGACCGCACCAAGCCCGCCGTCGCCGAACCGCCTCACGCGACCGAGGCCCCGTCGTTCCTGAAAGCGCTCTTCCAGGGAGAGATCCTGGAGGAGATGGTCTTCCCGTTCCCGGAGATTCCGGCGGACGTGAAGGAGACCGTGGCCGCCTTCAGCGAGGCCTACACGGACTTCGACGCCGCGCACATCGACTCGGAGAAGATCGACCACGAGCACTTCTTCCCGCGCGAGGCCGTCAAGGCGATGGGCGAGCTGGGGGTCCTCGGGATGACGATCCCCGAGGAGTACGGCGGGAGCGGATTCTCCGCGGCCGCCTACTGCCGGATGATGGAAGTGATCGGCGTCCTCGACGCCTCGGCTTCCATCGTCGTCGGCGCGCACCAGTCGATCGGCATCAAGCCGCTCCTCCTCTTCGGCACGGAGGAGCAGAAGAAGAAGTGGCTTCCCGACCTCGCGGCCGGCAAGCTGATCGGCGCCTTCTGCCTGACGGAGCCGGAGGCCGGTTCGGACGCCGGCTCGCTGAAGACGACGGCCGTCCACGACCCGAAGACCGACGAGTACATCCTGAACGGGACGAAGCAGTGGATCTCGAACGGCGGCTTCGCCAGCTTCTTCACGGTCTTCGCCCGGATCCCGGGGAGCGCCGAGGGGAAGGACCCGCAGAAGGAGATCGTCTGCTTCGCGGTCGTCACGAATCCCGACGGGACGCTCCCGGGCCTCATCCGCGGGCCCGAGGAGAAGAAGCTGGGGCTCTGTGCCTCCTCGACCTGCCAGATCATCCTCGAGAACTGCCGCGTCCCCGCGTTCAACCTGATCGGCGGGACGGGGCGCGGCTTCAAGGTCGCTCTCGAGACGCTGAACACGGGGCGGATCTCGCTGGGCGCCGGAGCGGCCGGCGGCTCGAAGATGATGATCAAGCTCGCCGCCGAGCACGCCACGCAGCGGCGCCAGTTCCGGACGCGGATCGCCGACTTCGAGATGATCCGCCACAAGATCGCCCGGATGACGGCGAAGACCTACGCTCTCGAGTCGATGAGCTACCTGACCGCCGGCCTCATCGACCGGAAGGGCGTCGACTACTCCCTCGAAGGGGCGTGCTGCAAGGTCTTCGGCACCGAGGTTCTCTGGCAGAACATCAACGACGCCCTCCAGATCGCCGGCGGCAACGGCTTCATGAACGAGTACCCCTACGGCCGGGCCCTGCGCGACAGCCGGATCAACATGATCTTCGAGGGGACGAACGAGATCCTCCGGATGCTGATCGCCCTGACCGGCTTCAAGGAGCTCGGCGACCAGTTGAAGGAGGTCCAGCACGCGCTCAAGAGCCCGCTCCGTGAGCGGGGGGTCCTCGCCGGATACGGGAAGAAGCGGATGAAGGGGGTCATCACACAGGACCGGCTGACGAAGGTCCACCCGACGCTCGCCCCCGAGGCCGACCAGGTCGGCCGGTACGCCGGCGTCTTCGCGAACGCGGCCGAGACGATCCTCCGCAGGCACGGGAAGAAGGTCATCGACCGGGAGTACCAGCACGAGAGGCTCGCGGACGTCGTGATCGACCTGTTCGCCCAGATCGCCGTCCTGTCGCGCGTGACGGCCTCGATCGCGAAGAAGGGGGAGGAGAAGGCGGCGGGGGAGGTCGAGATCGCCCGCCTGTTCTGCCACGAAGCGCTCCACCGGATGGTCGGGAACCTGAAGGCCCTCGAGCGGAACCGTGACGGCCTGACGACCGCGATCAGCGAGCGTGTCTACGAGTCGGGCGGGTACCCCTACGACCTCTGGAGCTGATCGGGTCCCGATCCACACGATCACCGTCCCCACCCCCTTTCCGGTGGGGCCGGTGAACGTCCACCTCGTCGCGCGGGAGCCCGTCACGCTGATCGACTCGGGCCCGCTGACGGACGAGGCCTGGGCGGCGCTCGAGGCGGGCCTCGCCCGGGCCGGGCTGAAGGTGGCCGACGTGGATCGGGTCCTCCTGACGCACGGCCACCACGACCACTTCGGCCTCGCGCAGAAGGTGGCGGATCTCTCGGGTGCCCGTCTCTTCGGCGGACGGCTCGACCGCGAGCACTTCCGGATGAACCGGAACGCGAAGCTCCTTCTCGACAGCCTCGCCCGGGCCGGCTTCGGGCCCGGGCCGAGGCTCCTCATGATGATCTCGGTCACCCACGTCGACCATTTCGCCGCGCCCCTGGCCGCGTGGGACGAGCTCGCGGGGGGCGAGACGCTGCCGGGGGACGGCTGGTCGGTCGTCGTCCGTTCGACCCCCGGCCACACGCCGGGGAGCCTGACCTTCGAGATCCCCGAGGCGGGAGTCCTCTTCACGGGGGACACCGTCCTCCGGGACATCACCCCGAACGCGATCGTCGACGAGGACCCGGAGCGCCCCGGGGCGGCATTCCGGAGCGTGACCCGCTATTTCGAGACGCTCGACGCGATCTGCGCCTCGAACGCGGACTCGTCCCTCCTGACCGGGCATGGGCGGGCCATCCCCGATTTCCCGTCCCACCACGAGCGGGTGAAGCGGAAGTACGCCCTCCGGATCCGTCAGATCGAGCGACTTCTCTCCGCCGGGCCGAAGACGGTCCGGGAACTGGTCGTCGCCGTCTTCCCGAAGGTGAAGGCCGTGAACGTCTTCCTCGCCTACTCCGAGATCCTCGGCTTCCTGATGTACCTCGAGGACGAGGGGCGTGTGGAGCGGGTCGCCAGCGCGAGGACGGACCGGTACCGGCTGGTCTCTCGTTAGCCGCTCGCCGCCTCCCGGTGCCCCAGAGGGCCCCGGCCGGCCCCGAGACCGGGGGCGGCGGCGAGGGCGCGGTGGGTGTAGTCGAGGGCCTTCCGGACGGCGTCCGGAAGCGTCTCTCCCAGAGCCAGATACGCGGCGAGCGCCGCCGAGAGGGTTCCCCCCACGCCGTGATGATGACGGCTGCCGAGGCGCGGGTGACGGAAGGTCGTCCAGGTGTGCCCGTCGAGGAGGCCGTCGAGGACGATGTCGCCTTCGGCCTGCCCCCCTTTGATCAGAACGGCCTCGGGCCCCAGCTTCTGGATGGCCCGGGCGGCCCGCTTGGCGTCCCCCTCGCCCCGGATCGGGAAGCCGGCCAGAAGCGAGGCCTCGACGAGGTTCGGGGTGACGATCGTGGCGGCCGGGAGGAGGTCCCGGACGAGGGAGGAGAAGGAGGTCGAGCGGAGGAGGCGCGGCTCGCCGTCCGCCGTCATCTCCGGGTCGAGGACGGCCGGGACCGCGAGGCCGGAAAGCTCGGCGGCGAGGATCCGGATCACGGGGACCGTCGTGACCAGCCCGACCTTGACGGCCCGGGGGGGAGGGGCCTCGCGGGCGGCCCGGAGCTGCTCCCGGACCGCCGGGAGGGGGAGGTCGTGGAGGAGAGTCAGGGTGAGCCCCTCCTGGACGGCCACGGCGGTGGCGGCCGAAACACCGGTCACGCCGAGCGACTCGAAGGTCTTCAGGTCGGCGGGGAGGCCTCCTCCGCCCCCGGTTTCGAGGGCCCCGACGGCCAGGACGACGGCCCGATCCATCCCCCCGAGATTAGCGCCGGGCCCGTCAAAACGGGCGCCAATGCTGCTATTCTCCGCGCCTCGGAGGCCCTCTCGAGAATGGTCGACAGGAAGCACGCTCTCACCGCGGGCGATCCCGCTCCGGAGTTCGCGCTCCCGGGGCGCTCGGGCCGGCTCGTCTCTCCCTCCGATTTCCGCGGGAAGAAGAACGTTCTCGTCTACTTCTACCCGAAGGACGACACCCCGGGGTGCACGAAGGAAGCCTGCAGCCTGCGCGACGCGTGGTCCGTCCTGAAGGCGCGCGACGTCGAGGTCCTCGGAATCTCGCGTGACGACGCGGAGTCGCACCGCGCCTTCGCCGAGAAGTACGCCCTCCCCTTCGACCTCCTGACCGACCGGGACCACACCGTCCACGAGGCGTTCGGTTCCTGGGGCGAGAGCAAGTGGGGGATCGGCCCGATCCGGAAGTCGTTTCTCATCGGGAAGGATGGCCGCATCCGGCACATCTTCGACAAAGTCGACACCGAACATCACGCAGAGGAGGTCTTGAAAGCGATGGAAAGCTCCGTTCCGCCCGGCTCCCAGCCCACCGCCCCCGCTCCCACGGCTCCCACGCCGGTGGCCGAGGCCGTCGAGAAGGCCGCGCAGGCCGTCCAGGCGGCCGTCACCGAGGTCGCGAAGGACGCCCGCCAGAAGGTCGAGAAGGCCGCCGAGGCCGTCGTCAAGAAGGCGGCCGTCGCGAAGAAGGCGGTCAAGAAGGCCGCGAAGAAGGCGGCGAAGAAGGTCGCCAGGAAGGTCGCCCCGAAGAAGAAGGCCGTGAAGAAGGCGGCGAAGAAGGTCGCCAGGAAGGGCCTCACGAAGAAGAGGGGCGCCCTGAAGCCTGCGCCGAAGCGGAAGAAGGCGGTGAAGAAGGCCGCCCGGCGCGCCGCGCCCAGGAAGAAAGCCACGCGTCGCAGGAAGAACTAGGGAGACGGATTGGAGGAGAGCCGCATCCGTGTGACGGACCGGGCCCTGGCCGCGATGCGCGCCGAAGGTCTCGACCCGGCGCGTTCGGTCCTCGTGATCCGGTACGTCCTCGGGTGCGGCGGCTCCGGCTACCGCCTGAGTTTCTCCGATCGCCCCATCGAAGACGGTCGCCGCGTCGAGGCGGGCGGGGGTCTCGTCCTTTCGCTCGACGAGATCTCCTTCTCCCGGCTCGCCGGAGCGGCCATCGACTACGACCCCGAGAAGGAGACAGAGGGGTACCGGCTCGACCATCCGGACGCGGCCTTCGCCGCGTTCTGCTGAGAGCCGGCGCTCCCCCAACCATCCCATGGACAAGAAGCACCGCCACGACCTCCAGAAGAACGACCTCGAGGCCGCGCTCGTCGCGGCGCGCGACTTCTTCTTCTCTCATCAGAACCAGACCGTCCGGACGGTCACCGCCGTCGTCGCCGTCGCGGTCCTTGCCGGGGCGATCTGGGGCGGCATCTCGTGGCGGAGCCGGCGCCTCGGGGCTCGGCTCTCGGTCGCGATCGGCCTCTTCGACGCGCCCCTCGCCTCGGAAGGGGCCGCGGCGGGGACGGGCCAGCGCGTCTTCAAGGACGAGAAGGAGCGGGCGGCAGCCGCCCGGCAGGAGCTGCGGCAGCTCGCGAAGGACGCGCCGTCGTCCGAGAGCGGGCGCGCGGCCGCGCTGATGCTCATGGCGCTCGAAGGGCCGTCCGGGGTGACGGGCGCCTCGGTCGACGCCGTCCGGGCCTTCGCGAAGGGCGAGAAGGGCTCGATCTCCGCGGGGATCGCCTTCGTCTCTCTCCTCGAGGCGGAGGCGGCGGCCGGACGGGCGAAGGACGCGATGGAGACGGCGAAGAAGGCGCTGGACTCGGGCGACGCGCCGGTTCCGAAGGACGTTCTCCTCGTCACCCTCGGGCGCCTTGCCGAGAAGAACGGGCAGGCCGCCGAGGCGAAGACCTACTACCAGCGGGTCCTGACCGACTACCCGAACTCCGCCGTCTACCCCGAGGCGCAGCAGCGCATCCAGGGGCTGTAGCCCGCCGGATGAAACGCCGCGCCGTCGTCATCGTCTGCGACGGGCTCGGGGTGGGCGCGGCGCCCGATGCGGAGGGCTTCGGCGACGCGGGGACACGGACGCTCCAGCACGTCCTCCGCGACGGGAAGCCGTCGCTGCCGAACCTCGCGCGCCTGGGCCTCCTCCACACGCTCTACTCGGACGCCCCGTCGGGCCTCACGGGCCCCTCGGGCGCCTTCGGGCGCTGCGCCGAGGCGTCGCCGGGGAAGGACTCGACGACGGGGCACTGGGAGCTGATGGGTCTGACGCTGGACACGGCGTTTCCGCTCTACCCCGAGGGGTTTCCGCCGGAGATCATCGGGCCGTTCGAGAAGGCGGTCGGCAGGGAGGTCCTCCACAACCGGCCCGCTTCCGGGACCGAGGTGATCCAGCGGTACGGCGAGGAGCACCTCCGGACCGGACGGCCGATCGTCTACACGTCGGGCGACTCGGTCTTCCAGGTCGCGGCGCACGAGGACGTCGTCCCGGTCGAAACGCTCTACCGGTGGTGCGAGATCGCGCGGGAGATCCTCGTCCCGCCCCACCGCGTCGGCCGGGTCATCGCGCGCCCGTTCGTCGGGACGCCCGGGGGCTTCACGCGGACGCACCGGCGCCGCGACCTCTCGGTCCCGCCGCTCGGGGAGACGGTCCTCGACCGGTGCCGGACGCGCGGGCTCCTGGTCCACGGGATCGGGAAGATCGAGGACCTCTTCGTAGGGCAGGGGCTCTCGAGCGCCGTCCATACCGAGTCGAACCGCGACGGCCTCGAGAAGACGTTGGCGGCCCTCCGCGGGCGCGACGACGACTTCGTCTTCACGAACCTCGTCGACTTCGATACGAAGTTCGGTCACCGGAACGACCCGATCGGCTACGCCCGCGCGCTCGAGGAGTTCGACGGCTTCGTCCCGGCGCTCCTCGGGGCGATGAGAGAGGGGGACCTCCTCCTCGTCACCGCGGACCACGGCGGCGACCCCTCCGACGTCTCGACCGACCACACCCGCGAGTACGTGCCGGTGGTCGCGGCGGGGCCGGGTGTCGCGTCCGGGACCGACGTCGGGACGCGCACGAGCTTCGCCGACGTGGGGGCCACGGTGGCCGCGTTCCTCGGGGTGGAGTCGCCCGGCGGAACGAGCTTCCTCGAGGTCATCTCGGCGGTCCCGTGACGTCCCTCTCCGGCCGCCGGCCCGGCCTCCCCGGGGTCCTCCTGCGCGGCGGGGCGCCGGTTCTCCTCCTGGCGCTCCTCGCCCGGTCCGGGCCGGGCGCAGAGGAGGGCGGACGCGGCCCGATCACCGACCACTTCGACGGAAGAAGGTTTCACAACCTCGAACCGATCCCCCTCGGCTTCGGCGACCGGATCAGCCGGGAGTTCTCGAAGAACCGGGGGCCGTGGAACGGCTTCGCGCCCGGCGTTCCGGCCCCGTGCCCGGTCGACCGCGTCGGAGACGGCCGGATGCGCGTGACCTGGGTCAACCACGCGACCGTTCTCATCCAGATGGACGGCGTGAACATCCTGACCGACCCGACGTGGGCCCTGCGGTCCTACCCGCGTCTCGGGCCGACACGCCGGAGGCCTCCGGGAATCGACTTCGACCGTCTCCCCCCGATCGACGTCGTGCTCGTCAGCCACGACCATCACGATCACACGGACCTTCCGACGCTCCGCCGGCTCTCGGCCGCGCACGGCCCGGCGCTCTACGCGGGCCTCGGCAACGGGGCCTTTCTCGCGGCGAACGGGATCCGCGGCGTGCGTGAACTCGACTGGTGGCGGTCGGTCGAGGTCGCGCCCGGCCTGGTCCTGACCGCGGTCCCGGCCCGGCACACCTCCGGCCGGGGTCCCTTCGCCGACTTCAAGCGGCTCTGGTGCGGGTTCGTCCTCGCGGGGGCCTCCGGCTCGGTCTACTTCGCCGGGGACACCGGAGAGGGAAGCCACTTCGCCGCGATCGGCGCGCGCTTCCCGGATCTCTCCGTGGCGCTCCTCCCGATCGGCGGCTTCGAGCCCGCCTGGTACATGGCCTGCCGCCACCTCGGCCCGCAGACGGCCCTCCGGGAGTTCGCCGTGCTCGGCGCCCGGGTCATGATCCCGATCCACTTCGGGACCTTTCCGCAGTCGGACGACGCCGAGAGCGGACCGCTCGACAGGCTCTGCCGCGAGATCACCGAAGCCCCCGAACCGAAGCCGAAGGTCGTGATCCTCGGGCACGGCGAGTCGCTCGAGGTGCCCGGGACGTGAGGAATGCCGGCGGAGGAAGGGGATCCACGCCGCCGGCCGGGAGTCGTCCACGCGCACCGCAATCCACGTAGAATGCCGACGGTCCAGAACGTGTCCAGCGAGAAGCCCGGCCAGTGCCAGTTCGACGGCGACGATCTCATCGTCCGCGTTCTGCACAAGCTTCCGGCCGACGTGAACCTGATCTCGCCCGTCGTCGAGGAGATCATGCGCGTCGTGAAGGAGATGGGGTGCGGGGAAGGGCAGGAGTTCGACATCGAGCTGGCCCTCCGCGAGGCCCTCGCGAACGCCATCAAGCACGGAGGGCGGAGCGACCCGACGCAGCAGATCGAGTGCTGCGTGGCGTGCGACCGCGAGCGGGGGATGCTCATCGTCGTCCGCGACCCGGGGCGGGGCTTCGATCCGAAGGAGCTTCCGAGCCCGGTTCTCGGAGAGAACCTCTTCTCGACGCACGGGCGCGGGATCTTCCTGATCAACCAGCTCATGGACGAGGTCCGCTTCGAGAAGGGGGGAACGGAGATCCACATGATCAAGCGCGCCCCCGGAAACGGGACGGCCGCCGGGCGATGACCGGATCGGGCGGAGGGGTCGCGACGGCCCCGGAGATCGATCCCGGGATCGCCGGACGGCTCCGCTCCCTGCGCCATCTCGTCGGGAACACCCCGCTCCTCGCGATCGACACCGCGGTCCGGGGGCGGCCGGTCCGGGTCTTCGCCAAGGCCGAGAACTTCAACCTGACGGGCTCCATCAAGGACCGGATGGCGCTCGGCATCCTGACCCGCGGTTACGCCACGGGGTCCCTCCGGCCCGGCGGACCGATCTTCGAGGCGACGAGCGGCAACACGGGGATCGCCATCTCGGGCCTCGGACGCGCCCTGGGCCATCCCGTCACGATCTTCATGCCCGACTGGATGAGCCGCGAGCGGATCGATCTGATCCGGAGCCTCGGGGCGAGGATCCGGCTCGTGGGCGCGGCGGAGGGGGGCTTTCTCGGCTCGATCCGGATGGCGGAGGAAGCCGCCGCGGCCGCCCCCGGCTCGTTCCTCCCGCGCCAGTTCTCGAACCAGGACAACGTGACCGCGCACGAGGAGACGACCGGACCGGAGATCTGGTACCAGCTCCGGGACCACGGGCTCAGGCCCGACGCCGTCGTCGCGGGGGTCGGCACCGGCGGGACGATCATGGGGGTCGGGCGCTTCCTCAGGAGGATGAACCCCGAGGTGAAGCTCTTCCCGCTCGAGCCGGCCTCCTCGCCGACGCTTTCGACGGGCCACAAGGTCGGCAAGCACCGGATCCAGGGGATCTCCGACGAGTTCATCCCCTCCATCGTCGACCTCTCGTTTCTCGACGACGTCATCGCCGTGGACGACGGGGACGGGATCATCATGGCGCAGAGGCTGGCCGCCGAGCTGGGGCTCGGCGTCGGGATCTCCTCGGGTGCGAACTTTCTCGGCGCCCTCAAGGCGGCCGAGATTCTCGGGGAGGGAGCGGTGGTCGTGACCGTCTTTTGCGACGACAACAAGAAGTACCTCTCGACGGACCTTCTCCGCGAGGAGCCGGTCCGGGACGGCTTCCTCTCGTCGGACGTCCGCCTCGACGGTTTCACGGCCTTCCGGCGCGACTGCCTCGTCTGCGGCCGCGAGGCCTGAGCCGAGGCCCGCCCCCGTCGTCCGGACCGCACGACGGGCGGACCGTCCCGTGAGACGATCGCTCGCATGAAGACGATCCACGTTCTCCTCCTCGGGGCGGTCGCCGTGGCCGGCTGTTCCGGCGCGCCCAAGTTCGACGGCAAGCTCGGGCCGGGCGTCTCGCTCGCCGGACGGACCTCCTACAGCCTCGTCACGGCGCCGAAAGGGGTCGGCGAGCGGACGGAAGCGGGCATCGAGTTCCTCGAGAACCGCGTCGCTCCCGAGGTCGAGCGGACGATGAAGGCAAAGGGGTACGTCCCGGCGCCGAGCGAGAGATCTGACCTTCTCGTGGCCCTTTTCATCAGCCAGACGGGACAGGTCGACGCCGTCCGCTGGGGCTACTCGACGGCGGGCTGGGAGATCTGGGGGCCGTGGTGGGGATCCGGGGCCTACGGATACAGCGCGGATTACCGGACGGGCACGATGGTCGTCGACGTCGTCGACGCAAGAGAGAAGAAGGTCCTCTATCGGGGCGTGGCCTCGGTCACGCTCGGCCTGACCGGCACGAGGGGCGAGTTCGACCAGGACCAGATCCGCGGGTTCGTCGAGAAGATGCTCCAGAACCTCCCGCCCAGATCCTGAGATAGAGTCTCTGCGAACCGGCCCTCCCGGAGCAGGAGGACCGGGGAAGGGGAAGGGTCATGGATCCGTCCACGCTCGAAACGTTCGACCAGAGCCTCCGGAGGTGCGAGGCCCGCCCCTTCTTTCTGGACCTTTTCTACGAGAAGTTCCTCGCCTCATCCCCGGAGGTCCGGAAGAAGTTCGAGAAGACGGATTTCGTCCACCAGAAGCGGGCGCTTCGCGCGTCGCTCCACCACCTCCTCCTCGCGGCCGAGGACGAGAAGAAGGGGCCCGACCGCTACCTGGCCGAGGTTGCGGAGCGGCACGCCGCGGGGCAGCTCGACGTCGGCGCGGAGCTGTACGACCTGTGGCTCGACAGCCTGCTCGCGACGGTCCGGGAGTGCGACCCGGAGTTCACCCCCGAAGTGGAGAAGGCCTGGGAGGCGGTGATGATGGTGGGAATCCAGTATCTCTGCCGGAACTACGACAAGCGGCCGGCGCGCTGAACAAGGGAGAGAGACGACCATGAGATCGAAGAACCATCATCCGGCGATCGCCGCCTTCGCGGCCCTTCTCTCGGCGGGAGCCCCGGCGGCCGCCCAGACCGACCCTCACGCGGGACACGCCATGGAGAAGCCGGCGGCCACGCCGGCTGCCCCGGCGCCCCGCAACGAGGCGATCCCGCCCGACTCCGAGCAGGCGAAGGCCGTCCTCGCGAATTCGCCCCGGCACGGCGAGTGGGTCGACCTGAAGCTCGCCGATGGCGGAAAGCTCGTGACGTGGGTCGTCTACCCGGAGAAGAAGGAGAAGGCCGGGACGGTCATCGTCATCCACGAGATCTTCGGCCTGACCGACTGGGTGCGGGGCGTCGCCGACCAGCTCGCGAAGGACGGCTTCATCGCCCTGGCCCCGGACCTTCTCTCGGGGAAAGGGCCGAACGGCGGCGGAACGGACTCGCTCGGAGACGACGTGACCAAGGTGATCCGGACCCTGACGCCGGAGACGGTCAACGCCCGGCTCGATGCCGTCCGCGACTACGCGCTGAAGATCCCCGCTGCGAACGGCAAGGTCGGTACGGTCGGCTACTGCTGGGGAGGCTCGGCGAGCTTCGCCTACGCCGTGGCCCAGCTGAAGCTGAATGCGGCGGTCGTCTACTACGGCACCTCCCCCTCGGACGACGCGGACTACGCGAAGATCGCCGCGCCCGTCCTCGGCCTCTACGGCGGGGACGACGCGCGGGTGAACGCGACGATTCCGGCGGCCGAAGCCGGGATGAAGAAGCTGGGGAAGCGGTTCACCGTCCAGATCTTCGACGGCGCCGGACACGGCTTCCTTCGACAGCAGACCGGGCGCGACGGCGCGAACATGAAGGCGGCGGAGAAAGCCTGGGCGGCGACTCTGGCCTTCCTTCGGGAGACGCTGAAGTAGGAGCTGGGGCGGCGGCGCGGGCGCTCCGCGCCGGTCCGTCCGTCCCCGGGCACCCCGACCCGCTCGTACCGCGGAGGGACAATCTCCGCCCTCAGGTTAGACTCATTCTCAAGGCATGTGCGACGTGGTGATCTCCTTCTCCGGTACGAGGCTTGCTCGCGGGGAATTCAACAGCCTGCTTGGCGCAGGTTCCATGAAGCGGAGGACGACCTGAGATGACGCTTTCGGCGGGAACCCGGCTCGGGAGCTTCGAGATCGTCGCGCAGATCGGCGCGGGGGGCATGGGCGAGGTCTACAAAGCCCGCGACCCGAAGCTGGACCGCTTCGTGGCGATCAAGGTCCTGCCGGCGGCGTTCTCCGAGAACCGGGACCTCCTCACCCGGTTCGAGCGCGAGGCGCGGGCCGTCGCCGCCCTGAACCATCCGAACATCCTGGGGATCTACGACTTCGCGAAGGAGGGCGAGCACACCTTCCTCGTGGTGGAGCTGCTGGAGGGAGAGTCGCTTCGTGACCGGCTGAAGTCCGGTGCCCTTGCTCCGAAGAAGGCCGTCGAACTGGCGGCGCAGGTGGCCGAAGGCCTGGCGGCCGCCCACGCGCGCGGGATCGTCCACCGGGATGTCAAGCCCGAGAACATCTTCCTGAACCGGGACGGCCGGGTGAAGCTGCTCGACTTCGGGCTCGCGAAGCAGGTGCCGAAGTGGGCCGGTCCCGCCGCGCCGCACACCAACCTCCCCACGGAGGCCGGAGGCCAGCTCCACACGGAGGCGGGCGTCGTGATGGGGACCGTCGGCTACATGAGCCCCGAGCAGGTGCGGGGCGAGAGCGCCGACTACCGGAGCGACATCTTCAGCTTCGGCGTCGTCCTCTACGAGATGCTGAGCGGGCGTAAGGCCTTCTCCGGCGCGTCCGGCGTCGAGACGATGAACGCCATCCTGAACGAGGACCCGGCCGCCCTCGAGGTCACGAAGGGGCAGATGCCGCCGGCGCTCGAGCGCCTCGTCCTGCACTGCCTCGAGAAGTCCCCGGAGAACCGCTTCCAGTCGATGAAGGACGTCGCCTTCGACCTCCAGTCGATCTCGACGATCTCGACGGTGGACGGAGGAAAACGAGCGGTCCGAGCGGGGGGCGGCCCGTGGAAGGGGCTTGGGCTGGCCGCCGCCGTGGTCCTCGTCGCCGGGGTCGCCGCCTCGCTGACGGGCGCCGTCCACTGGGGGCGTCACCCGCAGCCCGCCTTCCGGCAGGTCTCCTTCCGGCAGGGGAGGATCGGGAAGGCGCGTTTCACGCCGGGCGGGCAGGACGTGATCTACGACGCGAGCTGGCAGGGGGAGCCGTGGCAGCTCTTCTCCTCGCCGATCGCCGACCCCAAGGAGCGGCCGCTTGGCCAGGGCGACGTCCAGCTGATGGACCTCTCTCCCGCGGGAGAGCTGGCCCTCCGGCTGAAGAGCAAGGTCGCCGACACGTGGCAGTTCGAAGGGACGCTGGCCCGCTCGGCTCTCGGGGGGGACCTCGCGCCGAAGCCTCTCCTCGAGGGCGTTCTCCAGTCGGCCTGGGGGCCGAAGAGTCAGCTCGCGGCGGTGCGTCAGGCCGGAGGGAAGTCCTTCCTGGAGTTTCCGCAGGGACAGGTGCGCGTCGGGTCCGCCGGCTGGTTCGGCGACCTCCGCTTTTCGGCCGACGGAAGGCTCCTTGCCTACGTCGACCATCCGACGGCGGGAGACGACGCGGGGCGCGTGGCCGTGCTGGACATGGAAACGGGGAAGACACGCATCCTCTCGAAGGACCACGACACGCTCCGGGGCCTCTCGTGGAAAGGCCGGGAGATCTGGTTCACCGCCGGGACGAACATGCTGAACCGCGCCCTCTATGCCGTGGACCTCTCGGGGCGCGAGCGCAAGGTCTTCAGCCAGGCCGGAGGGCTCTTCGTTCACGACGTCTCGGCCGACGGGCGGGTCCTCCTGAGCCGAGAGGAAATGCGGGGAGGGCTCCTCGCTCAGGTCGAAGGCCAGGTCCAGCCCGTGGACCTCTCGTGGAGGACGTGGAGCTACCTGCTCGACTGCTCGGCCGACGGGAAGATGCTCCTCTTCGAAGAGGAAGAGGGCGATCCGGCCGGTCCGGACCTCTTCCTGCGGCCCACGGCGGGAGGCCACGCGACGCCCCTCGGAAAGAGCTTCGGCTTCGGCGCGCTCTCCCCGGACAGGACGCTCGCAGCGGCCTGGCTGAGCAAGCCGGCCCCGCACTGGGTGCTCTATCCGACCGGAACGGGAAGCCCGCGCGAGCTTCCCGCTCACGGCATCCGCTCGATCAAGTCGGTCAGCTTCCTGAAGGACGGCCGGAGCCTGCTCTTCATCGGCACGGAAGGAGAGAAGGAAGACCGCGTCTGGGTCCAGAGCCTCGACGGAAGCGCTCCGAAGCCGATCACCCCCGAGGGGATCACGGGCCTCGACTCCTGGCCCCTCCTCTCTCCGGACGGGAAGACCTTCCTGGCGCGGGAAAAGGGGGGGTGGGCGATCTTCGATCTCCAGCGCCCCGAGGCGCCCGTCCGCCGCGTCGTGGGACTCGAGGAGGGCGAACGCCTGATGCAGTGGACGCCGGACGGCCGCTTCTACGCATCGAGACCCGGGAGCTTCCCGATCGAGGTCTGGAAGCTCGATCCCGCGACCGGCAGGCGCCAGCCCTGGAAGACGTTCAGCCCCGCCGGCTACGTCGGCGTGGAGGGCTCCTCGATCCGGTTCAGCGAGGACGGCCGGGGCATGGCCGCGCGATACATCCTGCAGCGGAGCACGCTCTACGTTGTCGAAGGGCTCCGATGACGCTGACGGCCGGGACGAAGCTCGGCCTGTACGACATCCTGAGCCCCCTCGGCGCGGGCGGGATGGGCGAGGTGTACCGGGCGAAGGACACGCGGCTCGGACGAGACGTCGCGATCAAGGTCCTGCCGGAAGAGTTCTTCGAGGATGAAGAAAGAAGGCTT
>Ga0316622_100001513_pt1 | contig 15183 bp, 9 predicted proteins | sample OWC_Aug_OW2_C1_D_FD_207646 | JGI IMG/M metagenome (GOLD analysis project Ga0316622, IMG submission 207646) | Wetland soil microbial communities from Old Woman Creek delta, Ohio, United States - OWC_Aug_OW2_C1_D5_C | ecosystem: Environmental > Terrestrial > Soil > Wetlands | place: USA: Ohio... | reverse complement strand
CGCCTGCGGTCCGCCTCGTAGCCGGGCCGGGCGCAGCCCAGGTAGGCCAGGTAGCGGCCGTCGGGGCTGTAGATGGGGTCGGAGTCGCAGGCTTTGTTGTCCGATACGCATATCGGCCTGCCCATTCGGCGGACGCCCGAGATGCGCTGCACGAACACCTTGTTGCTGGTGCTGAGCGTCACCACGCGGTCGATGTTCCTGATGTAGGCGAGCTCCCGGCCGTCGGGCGAGAACACGAAGTCCCGCACGCCCCCAAGGCTGATGGGGGGCACGTCCGCGTCGCCAGGCGTCGCGTCGGCCATCTCCCCCGAGGCCGCGTCGACGATGAACACGTGGCTGCGGTGCATCTCGCGCCACTCGTCCCAGTGGCGGAACAGCAGCTCGGTCTCGATGCGCGCTGACGACCTGTCGTTCGGCAGTCCGTAGGCCTGCTGGTGCGTCGGCTCGCCCTTGACGCCCCTGGCGTGAGGCGACACCACCACGCGCCTCGAGAAGGCGATGCGGCCGCCGTCGGGGCTGAACAGGGGCTGCCCGGCCCCGCCCGGGCCCGTCGTCACGCGCCTTGCCTCGCCGCCCTCGAGCGGCAGAACCCACACCTGGGTGCCCTCCTCGCGGTCGCTGGTGAGCGCGATGCTGCGGCCGTCGGGCGACCACGCGGGCGCGCCGTGCGTGCCCGGCCCGGGCGTGAGCTCGCGCGAGGTCCCCGTGCGCAGGTCGAGCAGGCGGACGGTGCTCCGCATCTTGTTCTCCTTGACCGTGCCGCGCGTGGTCACGTAGGCCACGCGCCGCCCGTCGGGGGAGACCGCGGGCGCTGACACCCGGTCGATGTCGAGCAGGTCCCTGAACCTGAGCGGTCGCTTCGCCTGTACCTTCCGGGTGGTCTTCCTGGCGGCCATGGGGACGGAAGGGGCCGGGGCGGTTAAGACCCTTTCCCCCGCCTCCGCGAGAGCGCGGCGAGGACGGCGACCACGGCGACCACGGCCACCACCGCGACGAGCGCCACGGCCATGTACAGCACCTTGGCCGGGGTTCCGTCCGCCTCCTCGGGTTCGACCGTCACCGTCACCGAGTCCACGGCCGAGTTGTTGGCCGCGTCGTAGACCGTGAGCTGCACGAGGTGGTCCCCCGCCTTCACGAACGTCACGTTCAACCGATGCCCGACGATGACCATCGGCAACCCCGTGGCCTCCTCCTCGAAGAGCCACTCGTACCGCGCGATGCCGATATTGTCGGACGAGCCGGCATCGTTGAGGATGGCGGGCGTCCCCGCCCTCACCACGATGTCCGCGCCGGCGTTGGCGACGGGTGACCTGTCGTCGACGACCTCGATCGCGAGCTCCGGCATCTCGACCTGGAGGTTGTGGCGGTCGCGGGCCCCGACCGTGCAGTGCAGCGGCGCGATGCTGTCCACGGGGACGTCGATGGCCCACTCGAGCACGGCCGTCCCGGGCGACTCGTGGAGCTGCGGCGTGCCCTGCCCGAACCACCACCTGACCCAGATCATCGCGATGCCCCACTCGTCGTACGCGGACGCGCGGAGGCTGACCTGGCCCCCCGTGACGGTCGTGTTCGAGACGGGCTCGAGCACGAGCTCGGGCGGCGTGTGGTCCTCGTTGGGGACCTGTATCGTCCCGCGTCCCTCGTTGCCGGCCAGGTCGTAGGCGAGGAACTCGACGAACAGGTCAAGGAGCTCGTCCTCGGGGACATCGAGCTTGAGGACCATCGTGTCCCCGTGGAGCGGGTCGTAGGGCTGGTCGACGAAGTACGCGCCGTCGAACGTGTAGCGGGCGCGGCCGGAGACGACGCCGATGTTGTCGTGGACGTGCACGATGATGTCGACCTCGGCGGAGGGCTCGATGTAGTCGGGGCCAGAGGGAGGGTCGACGACCGGCGCGTCGTCGTCGGTGACCTCGATGCCCTTCAAGGCGGTCCAGTTCCACCGTCCCGACCCGTCCTGGAAGGTGAACCTGTACATCAACGGGTCCAGCGTCGAGTTGGATGCCGTGGCACTCGCGGTGTACACGCCTGGCCTCAGCGGGTCCGCATCCATCGTGACGTTGGTGGCCCGCGCCCCACTCTGGCTGTGCTCGAGGTGGACGGCGTCAAGGCCGATGTTGTCCGCCAGCTGGACCCAGAAGGCGACCTCGCCCCCCGTCGTGGTATTGACGGGCGATCGGTCCTCGACGAGCCACGGGCGGATGCTGTCGTGGACGTCGGTGACCATCCACTCGGTCGAGTTCTCGAGCCCCACGCCGTCCCGGGCGTGGTACTGGAAGTGGAGCCTCCTCGCCGATGCCGGGACATCTACATAGTCGTGGTACGCTGGCTCCTCGATTATGATGGTCGCGTACGGCAGCTCGACCGTGGTGTTCCCGCCGTCGTCGAACCGGTACACGACCCAGACCAGGTCGATGCCGCTTCCGTCGAACGCATCTATGCCCAGCTTGCACCGCTTGCCGGTCACGGCATACGGACTGGGCTCGGGCCCGTATTGGACCAACCAGGGGGGCTCGACGTCGCGCGAGAACCTGAGCACGACCGCGTCCCCGTCCCCGTTGAAGGTGCGGTCGAAGCCCTCGCGGCCCGTCGGGAAGTCGGACGAGTGCGTGTAGGCCACGACGACCGGCACGCCGAACCGGTCGATGCCCATGTCCATCGCGTAGTCGCCGTCGCCCCCTCCGACGTAGGTGCCGTAGACGAGCGCCTCGGCGTCCGGGTCGATCTCCATCAGGAACACGTCGTGGTCGTCGCGCGACTTCGTCCCGTCGAACGCGTCCGCCGTCACAGGCAGGTCGGTCGAGTTCGTGTAGCCAGAGACGATGATGTGGTCCTGGCGGTCGAACGAGGCGGCGCGCGCCACGTCGAAGGCGGAGCCGCCGAGCAGGAGGGAGAGCTCTACCGCGTCCCACTGCGCCGAGACGACGTACACCATGCCATCGGCCTGCCCCTGGAAGAAGGCGCCGAAGTCCGTGCCCGTCGTCGGGAAGTCGGGGGAGAAGGTGTAGCCCGCGACCAGCAGCTCGCCGTGCCGACCGACCTCCACCGACCGGGGGATGTCCGAGCCGAGCCCGCCCAACGACCTCCCGATCTCGATGCCCGTCAGGTACTGGTCGAACCGCACGAGGACGGCGTCGCGCGCGCCCTTGGACTGGCCGTAGGGGATGTCGCTCGATGCGCTCGCCATCGCGACGCAAGGACGGCCCATGCCATCGACGGCCACGGCCGGCTCCTGCTCGTCATCGCTTCCCCCCCAGTAGGTGGACGCGACCACGGCATCCTGCTCCAGCCGGACGATGAACGCGTCCCTCATCCCGCCGTAGGTCCTGTCGTATGCCCCCGTGGTCGTGGGGAAGAACTGTGACGATGTCTCGCCCACGACCATGGCGTCGCTGTAGCCCATCATCGCGATGCCGGTCGCCTTGTCCAGGGCCTCCCCGCCCAGGAACGTCGAGAACTCGACCGTCGAGCCGTCGGCGGAGAGCCGTAGGACGAACGCGTCGCGCGTGCCCGACAGGGCCGTCGAGGGCGCGCCCCACGACGTCGGAAAGTCGGACGACTCGGTGTGGCCCACCACCCAGGCGCGGTCCAGCGGGTCCACCCTGATGTCCCACGGCATCTCCTCGCCCTTCCCCCCGACGAGCGTCGCCCACTCGATCGCCGAGCCGTCCGCGGCGATGCATGCCACGTAGACGTCGAAGCCGCCCGCGAGCGTGCGCCGGTGCGCGCCCGCGGTGGTGGGGAAGTTGGTCGAGTCCGTGTACCCCGCGACGTAGACGCGGCCGTCCCCGCCCACGTCGACAGCATGGGGCCAGTCCGCCCCGAACCCGCCAAGGTAGGTGCTGAAGAGCAGCGGGCTGGGCGCGGCGTCCGCCTCGCCGGTCGCGGGCCCGAGGGCGAGCGCGACGAGGGCTGCGAGGGCGCAGAGGGCCCCGAGCCCGAGGCAATCGATCGGCAAGGTCCGTCTCATGGTCGTCTACCACCTGCTGCGCCTGTAGCTCCCCATGAGCACCACCTCGGCCAGCTTGTGCCGCTCGACCAGCTGGTAGAAGGAGCGCTTGTCGGTGGCGCCGTCGAGCCTCGCGACATCGAGGGCGAAGAGCCTGTGGAAGTACCTGTGGGTGCCCGACGGCGGGCAGGGGCCGCCGTAGTGGGGGGTGCCGAAGTCGTTGTTGACCTGCCTTGCGCCCGCGGGCACCTCGCCGCGCGCCATCGCCTTCACGCGGGGGGGGATGTCGCACACGAGCCAGTGCACCCACAGGCCCGAGGGCGCGTCCGGGTCGTCGATGATGAGCGCGAGGCTCCTGGTCTCGGGCGGAATCCCGTCCCACGCGAGGTGGGGGGACATGTCCTCGCCATCGCCAGTGCATGACCGGGGGATGGCGTCGCCTTGCTTGAAATCGTCGCTCCACAGCCTCATGAGATGGCCTCCGTCGCAATCACATGGGCGATGCCAGTTCAAAAATCTTATGATGAGCGGACAGCGCGCACTGGACCGTGATGGTGAGATGCGGACGCATCATGGCCGTGGCATGGGGTGGGACATGGGAGGGCCTTGGGGACGGGGGGTGCCATCATCCCCTTTAGGACGTCCTAAAGGGTGGCATGGCCATCACGCGCATATCCCTCATGCCGCCACGGTCATACCGAAATGCGTAAATAGGGGCAGCACATAACCCATCTCAGCTGATTTCATGAGTCTGAAATTGCGGCCAGATGTCGTAGCAAGGGTCCGCGAGGGAAGCGTGACGATGCAGTTCGGTCTGTGGCGCCGCCCTCGCGTGGTCGCAGGCCGCGTCTACGATGTCCCCGACGTCGGGACCGTCCGCGTCACCGCCGTCGAGAAGGTCGACCTGAAGCGCGTCACGCCGTGGGAGGCGGAGGCGTCCGGCGCTAAGAACGTCGCGCAGCTGCTCGAGTGGCTCCGCGAGGACAAGCCCGAGGCCGACGTCGAGGAGGGGTACGCCTACCGCATCAGGTTCAGGTTCATCGGTCCCGTCGGCGGAGAGGGCCCGCAGAAGCAGGAGGCCGAGGGCGGGGAGGCTCCGGAGGGGGAGGAGGGGGCGGTCGCGGGGGCGGCCAAGGCCACGACCGACGCCAAGGCCCAGAAGGCCGGGGAGAAGGAGGACCGGAAGAAGGCGCAGATCGCGCCCGCCGTGCAGCCCAAGGCCATCCCGGGAGACCTCATGCAGTGGTTCGACCGCGACACTTGGCACGCCGAGTACGTGCGTGCGCTGCAGTCCGGCGTCTGGCGGAACGCCGAAGAGCTGGCGGGCATGCTGGGCACCGATGCCGCGACGGTGAGACGCCGCCTCGGCGATTTGCGCAAGCGCGGGCTTGTCAACTCCCACAGGCACCATGGCTACCGCATCACCTCCGAGGGCCAGGGCGCGCTCGCGCGGATGTCGGAGGGGGGCGAGACCGCCCCCGCGACAGCCGTGGGATGGGTCACCGGCAGGTCGGACGGCAGGGACGTGCTCGCCGCCCTTGCAGACGGAGAGTGGCACAACGCCGACAAGGTGGCCGGGGCCGTCGGCCTCAGCATCGTGTCGGTGCAGCGCCGCGTCGCGGCGCTCCGCGACCGGGGGCTGGTGGAGTCGCACCGCCGCCGTGGCTACAGGCTCACCGGGAAGGGGCGGGCAACGGCCGTGACCGCGGCGGAGGCCGTGGCGCCCCCACCGGAGGAGGCGCCAGCGCCCGCGCCCGAGAGCGCTCCCGCGCCGGTGGCCGCCGAGATGGCCGTGCCCCCGGCACGACCCCCAGCGCCCGAGGTGGGCGGCGATGCGACCGCCCCACCCGCGGCCGAGGCGTCGCGGCCACCGCCCGCGCCCGCGGTCGCGCCCGTCCCGTCGAGCCTGGTAGAGTGGATCGGGAGCAAGCCCTACAGGCGGGACCTCCTGCTCGCCATCCGCCCCGGGCGTTTCATATCGTCCGGGGAGCTCTCGACGAGGCTCTCCACCTCCGTCACGACCCTCCACGGGCGCCTCAAGACGCTCAAGGAGCGCGACCTCGTGGACGCTCAGCCCCGGTTCGGGTACACGCTGACCGACCTGGGCGAGCGGGCCTCGGCGGTGATGCGCGCCATGTCCTCCAAGGGCAGGGGCGAGCCCGTGGGCGCGGAGGCGTTCCTGAGCGCCGAGCCCCCCGAGTGGGGGCAGACTGCCCAGGACGAGGTCGTCGAGGCGCCTCCCGTGCGGGCCATCAGGCCGCCGGGCGTCACGCGGCTGGCGCCGGCCGGCGAGTGCGGCTTCTGCCGCGCGACGCCCACCCAGGGCGCGCGCGAGGGGTGGGTCAGGCTCCTCCAGACGAATCTCGAGGGGCAGTTGGACCCGTCGGACAAGGGCGCGGCCATCCCGTGCTCGCGCGGCGTGGTCGAGGACGCCCACTGGTTCCTCATAGTCGAGCGCGACCCGCTGGCCGAGGGCCACTGCAAGCTCATCTCCAAGGAGCACGTCGCCGATCTGGTCGAGATCGGGGAGCTCGCCCTCCGCGACCCGCGCATGGCGGCGGCGAGGGACGCGCTCGCGCGCGACCTGCCGTTCGCGACCGAGGTCGTGTCGTCACTCGATCCGCGCATCGTCGACGTGATGGTGCTTTCAGGCCTCGAGCACGGCGTGCACCTCTGCTTCGACCTGGTGCCGAGGTACAGGATGGACCTCCCGGGCATCCGGTCGCTCGCCTCGGTCAGGTCGCACTACGACGACCTGTCCCTGGCGCGCAAGCGCAGGCTGTGGCAGGAGCGCCGCGACCACATGCAGGAGGTCGCCAGCAGGCTCAGGGAGGCGGCAGCGCAGATCCTGAGGGCGCACCCGCTGCAGGGAGTGACCGTCTCAGAGACGTGAGCGATCGCGGGCGTTCACCGCTCGGCGGGCCGTGGCCCCCTGAGCAGGTCCCACATGGACACGAACGCGCAGATGACGAACGCCGCGATGCCGACCACGATCACCATTGACTGCATCGCGCCGATCGTCTCGTACCTGCTCCCCGAGGAGATGGCGTCCCACCTGAGCGCGACGACCGTCAGCGCCAGGGCGATGCCGGCGAGGATGACGAATAGCAGGCCCACCCATGAGAAGCCGCCAGCGTACCTGCGCGAGGCTTGCGCCCCCGGCCTGGAGGTCGCCTCCGGTCCCCTGGCGCCCTGGGCCGGCCCCTCCTCCTCGACGTGCGCGGGCGCAGCCGCCTCCGCGGCCTTGTCCTGCGCCGGGGGGGCGCGCTCCTCCGCGGCCACCGTCGGCTCGGGCGCGGTGCCGTCGGCCTCGCTCTTCGGTGCCTCAATGCTCTGCGGCCCCTCGATCTTCGCGGGCGCACCCGGGGCGGCCTCCTCCCATTCCGAGGGAGGCTCCTCCCGCTTGGGCGTCACGATGGTCTCGGCGACGGCCGCCTCGAGCATGGCATCGATGCCCTTGTCCGGCCCCCCGACATCTGCGACGAACTGGGCGCCGCACTCAGGGCAGCTCTTGGAGTCCAAGGGTACCCTGGCCCCGCACTCGGGGCAGACGTAGTCGGTCTCCTCCGCCCAGTCGAATGCCGTGCCGCACACAGGGCAGCTCTCCGCGCCCTCGGCGAACGCGGAACCGCACTCCGGGCAGGTGTACTCGACGGGCTCGTCGTCGGCCAAGCCTTGGCCTCCATGGAGGACCGGGTACCCTCCGGTCCCCAAAAATGAGGGGTTGGAGCGTATTTCAATCTTTTGGCCTGGTTCCTTCCATCGAGGGAGAGGGCCGCCGCCCCCTGATGGACGGCCCAGAGCGTGGAAAAATGGCCGAAACTGCCTTATACACACTGCCAGGTATGGGGACCTGGAGGCCGTGTGTGCGGTTCCGCAGGTGCGCGGAGTGTGAGGCCATTGCCGCGATGCGCCGCTCCACGGCGCGTGGCGAGCCCGAGTACGCGTGCGAGGCCCACGCGGTCGGCGACGGATGGGGCCGCGTCTGCTCCGTCGAGGAGTGCGAGCGCCCCCCCATGTTCAAGGTCGAGTACAGGGTCTCCGAGAAGCGCGCGCAGATGACCACCTGCCCCGAGCATTTCCAGATACTGCCAGACGACATGTCCGAGGTCTTCAGGTTGGGATGACATGACGCCACTTATCGAATCCGGTGCGGTCGCAACGGAGGGTGTCCCTTGAGAGGAGACATGCGCCCGGAGTCGCAGCAGCAGCTGCTGGAGCTCTTCGGCTCGGATGCCTGGGTCTCGGAGGGCGGGCAAATCCTGCTCTCCAACGGGTCCCTCAAGGACCGTGCGCGCGACACCCGCGGGTGGGCCGACCCCATGGGCCACCCGTTCTGGGACCTGTTCGATGGCCAGGAGGCCTTGGATTCGAGGATGGCGTACGAGGCATGGAAGGCCTCAGGGACCGGCACGGGGCGCATCCTCGTCTCCGGCCCGACCGTCGCGCGACCGATGGGGGGCGTGGAGATCCACCTCATCGACATGAGCCCGTACGAGCTGGGCGTGATGTTCGTGCCCCGCGCGCAGTCCGGGGCGGAGCGCCTCCGCAAGCTCGACACCCACCTCCGCATCTTCCAGAGCTACATCGCCCAGGCCAAGATAGGGCTGCTGATCTTCGAGGAGGTCGCGCCGAGGACGGCCACCATCAGGCACGTCAACGACGAGGCCGCCGAGATACTCGAGCTCGCGCCCGCGGACCTCATCGGCAGGAACGTCCTCGAGCTCGTCCACCCGGACGAGCAGGAGAGGAACGTCGAGTTCTATCTGCAATGGCAGAAGGGCGAGACGGACCTGCCCTTCCTCGAGGTCAAGGCGACAACGGGCTCGGGCGAGATCATCTCCGTAGAGGCCGTGCTCGGTGGGATCACCTGGCAGGGGAGACCGGCAGGCTACGTGATGTTCCGCGACGTGACCGAGCGCGCGCTCATGTTCGCGGAGCTGCGAAGGTACGCGCAGGCCTTCGAGCTCATCAACGACACGGTGGTGCTCGCTGACGGCAGCTTCAACGTCATCTACGTGAACCCGGCGGGCCTCGAGAGGTCGGGGTACGCGCTCGACAACGTCGTCGGCAAGTTCGTCGGCATCTTCGGCTCGATGCGGCCCACCGAGCAGGACATCCGGGAGATCATCAAGGAGCTGACTCGCGATGGCTTCTGGCGTGGAGAGCGATGGGCGCAGCGCATCGACGGGACCGAGTACCCCGTGGACATCGTGGTGTCGCTCCAGCGCGATCCAGAGGGGAGGCCCCAGATGGTCACCCTCGTCTCGCGTGACATCTCCGTGCAGAAGGCCAACGAGCGCTCGCTCCGGCGCGCGCGGGAGCGGGCCGAGTTCTTCACCGACTTGATGTCGCACGACATCAACAACTACATCCAGGGCGTGCTGGGGCGCCTCGAGCTGCTCACGGCCTCCGACCTCGACGAACACCAGCGCGTCCACGTGCAGCAGGCGATGGACCAGGCCACGCGGACCTCGGAGCTCGTCGCGCGGGTGCGAGCCGTCTCGCAGGCGCAGCACGCCAAGGCCCTCAAGCCGGTCGACCTGCGCGCGACCATCGCCGAGAGCCTCGAGGACCTCAGGCTCAAGTGGCGCTCCAAGCCGTTCGAGGTGCGCTCTGCCCATGCCCCTGAGCAGGCATTGGTGATGGCTGACGACCTGCTCAAGGACCTGGTCATCAACCTGCTCGACAACGCCATCAAGCACTCGCCGCAGCGCGAGCCCCTGATCGAGATCACGACACGGCCCCACCGCGAGGACCGGAGCCGGCTGTGGAGGCTCGAGGTCGCGGACCACGGACCAGGCGTGCCGGAATCCCAGAAGCAGGAGGTCTTCTACAGGTTCGTCAGGCGGGGCTCTGGGGAGGGGATGGGCCTGGGGCTGTCGCTCGTGATGGCGCTGGCGGAGAGGTACAATGGCCGCGTCTGGGTCGAGGACCGCGTGCCAGGCGACCCCGCGCAGGGGGCCCGGTTCGTCGTCGAGCTGCCGGCGGCGTGACGTGCTGGCGGGGAAAATGCGACTGCAAGACGGAAGGTTTTTTTAGGCGTCCGTCCCATGATGGCACGGGGGATTGATGGAGGAACAGGGAATCTCCGGGCTCCTCGACCTCGTGGACGAGGCGGCGTTCGTCCTCAAGGAAGGGTCTGTCGAGTACGCGAGCACTGGCCTGCTCAGGATGCTCCACCTCAGGGAGGACGAGGCCCTCGGGAGGCCGGCGAGCGCGGTCTTCCCGGAACGCCTCTGGCAGGCGCTGGAGACCAAGCTCGCAAGGCTCGAATCGTCCAGGGCGCGGACGATCAAGGGCGACCTGGAGTGGGAGGACGCCGCCGCTGGGCGCGTGCTGCTCCGGTTCCGCGCCCTGCGGCAGGGGGACCGGTCGATGGTCATCGTGTCGCCCGTGCCGGCCATCGAGACTCCGGACCTCGACGGCCGCATGGACGGGCTGCGCGAGAGGCTCGGTGCGCTGCTGGGCTTCGTCACCAGCGCGGGCATCGGCATCGTCCTGCTCGAGCGCGTCGAGGGCGACGAGATGCGCATCCGCTCCGCGAACACGCACTTCTGCTCCCTCGTCGGCAAGACCGAGCAGGAGCTGGTGGGGACCGACCCGTGCGCACTGGTCCACGCCGACGAGCGGCTCAGGGCAAGGGAGGAGATGGCACTGTTCTGGTCCGGGGAGGAGGTCGCACAGCCCATCCATCTCAGGTTCATGGATGCCACCGGGGAGGCCATCCACGCCCAGGCCTCCGCCACGCTCCTCTCCCCGCACGAGGGCAAGCTCGCGCTCTGCTTCGTGCAGGACGTGAGCGCCATCGAGCTCGCCCTGGAGGAGCAGCGCAAGTTCGTGCTCGCAATCGAGAGCGTACAGGAAACGGTGCTTCTGGCGGACGGCATGGGCCGCATCCTGTATGCCAATCCAGCGGCCCTGCGCAACTCCGGCTACACGCTCGAGGAGGTCATGGGCAAGCCTGTGACCATCTTCCAGACGCCCGAGTCCGTCGGACCGATCGCTGGGCCTGCCCTGCAGGAGTTCATGGCGCAGGGCTGGTGGCGCGGGGACCTCATGGCGTGCACGAAGCACGGCAAGCGCTACCCCGTCGAGGTCACGGGCTCGCTGGTGCGCGACGCGACGGGCCGCCCGAGCATGATCATCATCGTGTCAAGGAAGATCGAGGAGCGGCAGCGATACGAGGCCGAGCTGCTGCTGGCGCGGCGCCACGTCGAGTACTTGAAGGGCCTGATGGAGCAGGACCTCTCGAAGGCGCTGGAGAAGCTCATCGGCACCCTGGAGCGCTCCCGCGACCCCAAGGTCAAGCTGGCAGACCTCAGACAGGAGCTGGAGACCGTCGTCGCGGAGCTCTCTGCCGTGAAGGCGCTGACAGAGGAGGCGACGGAGGTGGGGGTGGACCTCGGGTCCGCCCGCAAGATGAAATCGATGTCGCTGACCGCGTACATAAAGGAGAGGCTGCCGCCGCTCATCAATCGCTACGGCAAGGGCCGCATCCACGTCGACCTCGACCTCCCCGAGGAGGATGTCGAGGTGATGGCGAACGACCTGCTCATGGAGCTCATGGCGCGCCTCCACCATGTGGTGATGACGATAGCCCCAGAGGGCCGGCTCGACACGACCCTCTTGGTCAGGAAGGTCCCGCCCCCGGACCGCCCGGACGCGCCGCCCGCGTTCGCGCGCATCGCCTTCGCGCTCCCCGGCCTGCGGCTCTCCGATGAGGCAAAGGGTGCCTTCTCGCGCCGCGAGATGCCAATAAGGCTGAAGGGGATGGGCGGGGAGTTCTCGTACGAGGTCGAGACTGTGAACCTCGTCGCGTTCCTCTCGGGCGGACAGGTCTACATGGAGGACATCGACCCCGCCCGGCCCGAGCTGGGCGTGCAGCTCGTCCTCCTGCTGCCGCTCGCCGGCGAGCCAACCAAACCATCGGGGACCCCCGTGACCTTGGCCGAGCTGGAGCGTCGGGGACGGGGGGGCACCAAGCAGGGCGGTGGTCCGGGGCGGGCCGGGCCCTGAGTTTTATGAACACCTATGACGATGGTGCCGCCGGTTGGCCGGGGGCCTCCTGCGGGCCCGTCGGTCGTCGGAGGCGATGCGCGTTGGACGGCCAGGTTCTTCCCACCGGTCCTGGTCCGGGTGGCGTCCTCGCGTCCGCGTTCGGCGGTGCGTCGTCCAACGACCTCCAGGTCTTCGCCGGCCTTCTGGTCGTGGGGTGCTGCCTGTTCCTCCTCGCGGTCGGCGTCCACATGGCCAGGAAGCGCCGGCGCGAGCGGCATGTCAAGGACCTGCTCGCTCACCAGCGCATGGTCGAGGCATCGGGGCAGGCACTGTTCACGGGCCGGAAGGCCAACGAGCCCGTGTCCGCGACGCCCGAGCTCGGCATGCCCAAGACTGTCGTCTCGGCGGGACGCATCGTCTACACCAAGACAGGCGACGTGCTCAAGTTCGGCTCGACGATGGAGGGGCACGACGACGGCGTCGTCACCGCAGCGGTGGCGCGCGATGCCGGGCCGCCGCCTCCGGTCACCGCCCCGGCCGCGGCGCCCGAGATGCATGGCCCCACCTACGCCATCGAGCGGGTGGTAGCGATGCACGACTCCGGCGTCGCGATGCTCGAGATGTCGAGCGACGGGCGGGTCCAGCGCGGCGACACGCTCGATGGCGAGCTGCTGGTCCTGCTCGAGGAGCTGCTGGAGGAGGCACAGTGGTCGTGCGTGGGGACCGCCTCCGGCACGCTGGGCAGTCGCTCCGTCACGGTCTGCCGCGGGGGCCAGCTGCACCTCGCTGCCGTCCTGGACGGGGACGGGGACGAGCGGCTGGACCGCGAGCTGCGCTCCGCCCTGGGCGACCTCCGGTCATCGCCCGCCTGGTCGCTCCCGCACCCCCGGACGGAAGCGGAGAGGCAGGCCGGATGGGTCGCGCTCAGGGACGTGATGTCGCGCATACTGAGGAGCACGCGAGACGCCGACCCGGCGCGCGGCGGCACGCCGTCGGCGGCGGCCGACATGCGGCTGACCTCCACGGTGGCCCTGAGGAGCGGCCTCGCGGAGTACACCGTGGGCATCGTCAACATGGGCCCGGGCCCCGTCTATGACGCGCAGCTGCTCCCGTCGCTCGGCCAGGGCGGGGTGATGGAGGCGATGACCGTGCTGGGCGCGGTGGTGGACGTGGCCGGCGCCTTCGTCGTTCGGGAGGTGCCCGAGTCCGGCAAGGCGACGGTCACGTTCCTGCTGCGGCCCCTGAAGGCCGCGGCGGTCCGCATCGATTGCTCCGTGGTCTACCTCCGGGGGGTCGCCGACGTGCAGGAGGTCCGCCTGCCTGGCAGGTGGCTCGAGGTCGAGGGGGTGGAGCTCTCCCCCGGTGAGGAGGTCGAGCCCGCGCGCGTGCTGGAGCTTGCGATAGACCCCTCGTCCTTCCAGGACCGTGCCATGCTGTTCCTGCCGCCCGATGAGGACGGCGCGCGCATGCTGAGGGACTGCGCCGAGGCCCTGCGCCAGAGGATGCGCCTCGTTACCAGCCTCGAGGACACGGACGGGGGGCGAGTGGAGACCTGGTTCCACGCCGAGCTCCCGGGCGGCGCGACGCTCGCGGCAGGCCTGTCCCTCCACGCGACCGATGGGGTGGTGGAGGTGTTCGTGAGCTCGACCACCTCATCATCGGTGCCGGGGGCGATGCTGCACGTGAGGCAGGCCCTCAACAGGGTGGCGAGGCGGGCGCTTGTGGACGCGCTCGACCCCGAGACGAGGTCGTCCGTGATGAGGCGGGGGTTCATGCTCGAGGGCTCGTGGGGGGACCTCCCGCGGACATGACACTGGGGGTGGTCGATTGCCCAAGATTTTTAAATCCGGCACGCACATCATGCCTGGGGTGACCCGTCGATGAGTGACGAGCCTTCGGGGGGCGCAAGGACGGTCGCCCCGCTCAGGCTCGTGTACCGGGAGGACGACGCCCACTTCAAGCGGAGGCTCGACTCCACCATCCAGTTCTACTGGGTGCTGACCTACGCGGTGACCATCATCGCGTGCGTCGCGGTCTTCTATGCCCTCGACCTCCCTCTTTTCGCCGCCATCATCGCCGCCCTGCTCCTCCTGATGGTCCTGACGCTCCAGCAGACGATGAGCCGCATCGGACGCACGGGCCGGTGGGAGGTCTACGGCGACCACGCGATGCTCCCCGTCGACCGCAGGGGGGGCGTGGTGCGACTGACGTACGCCGACATCGAGGAGGTCAGGCGTGTGGGGGGGATCGGGGGCGAGCGGATCGATGTCGTGCTCAGGCGCGGCGCCACGCTCAAGTACGATGCCGCTTCCCAGGAGCGCGCCCTTGCCGCGCTGGAGAGCGCGCACAAGCAGTGGTGCGCGCGGCACGCGCCCGTGAGGACCGTGGAAATCCCGGTCGTCCCGACCGAGGGGGCCGGAAGCCCAACTGCAGGTCCAGCCCGGGGCGCGGACGCCAGGGAAGACAAGTGACCCGACCGACCATCTTCCCCCCGTCGGGGGGCTCGATATGGGCAATCAATGGCACATATGATGAATATTTATGGGACAATATTTATGGTTTTATGAATGTCCAAAGTCGCCAGTGATAATTCCTTCTGAAAATCACATCATCGGGCTATATATGCGACGGGCGTAGGATATGTACTCGCACGTGCGCGCGAGGAGGACCGCGCGAGTACAGCCCCCCTGACGAGGAGGGTGAGAGGAATGCCACCCCACGGACGCCTGGACCGCGAGCTTGTTCTTGTCGTCGCAGCCAGCGCCATCGCCGTCCTCCTGGCAGTCGTCATCTCCTCCGAGACCGGCGTCTCGGACGGCTCCGTCATGGTGAACCTGGGGGACGACATCACGACCCAGGAGGACACCTCCGTCACGTTCACGCCGTGGGTGTCCTACACTGGCTCGTCCTCGACGCTCGACTACCTCTGGGACCTCGGCGACGGGTCCGCGAGCTCCCAGGAGCGCCCCAGCCACACCTACACAAAGCGGGGCAACTACACAGTCACGCTCACGGTGACGGATGGCGAGGGCACCACCGGCTCGGACCTCATGTACGTCGAGGCCCTCAACGTGCGGCCCATCGCCAACGCGGGCTCGTCGAGGACGGTCTACGAGGGCACGACCGTCAAGCTCGACGCGTCCAACAGCTGGGACACGCCCTCGGACCTGCCCCTGCTGACGTACGAGTGGGACTTCGGCGACGGCGAGGGCTCGGGGCCGTCGCGCGACAACAAG
>Ga0316622_100001512_pt1 | contig 15183 bp, 9 predicted proteins | sample OWC_Aug_OW2_C1_D_FD_207646 | JGI IMG/M metagenome (GOLD analysis project Ga0316622, IMG submission 207646) | Wetland soil microbial communities from Old Woman Creek delta, Ohio, United States - OWC_Aug_OW2_C1_D5_C | ecosystem: Environmental > Terrestrial > Soil > Wetlands | place: USA: Ohio... | reverse complement strand
TCGTCAATGACCGGCACGCCGAGTTCCCGGGCCTTGTCGAGCTTGCTGCCGGCTTCATCACCGGCGACGACGTAGTCGGTCTTCTTTGATACCGATCCAGACACTTTGCCACCCGCCGCTTCGATCCTCTCCCGCGCCTCATCGCGCGTCCAGTGCGGCAGCGTACCCGTCAACACGACAGTCCTGCCAGCCAGTGCCCCGGCGGCGCGGTGCTGCCGCTTGCCCTCGGGCCAGTGCACGCCGGCCGCGCGCAACTGCTCGACCACTTCGCGGTTGTGCGGCTCGGCGAAGAAGCGCGCGATCGACGCGGCCACGACCGGCCCGACATCCTGCACCTGCAGCAGTTCGTTCTCCGCGGCCTCCATGAGCGCATCGAGCGAGCCGAAGTGGCGTGCCAGGTCCCGCGCAGTCGATTCGCCGACATGGCGGATGCCCAGCGCGTAAATGAAGCGCTCCAGCGTCGTGCTGCGCGCCCGGTCGAGCGAGGCCACCAGGTTGGCCGCGGACTTCTCCGCCATGCGCTCGAGCGCGGCGATGGTCCCGAGCCCCAGCTTGAAGAGATCCGCCGGTGTGCGCACCAGGCCCTCGTCGACCAGTTGTTCCACGAGCTTGTCACCCAGTCCCTCGATATCGAGGGCGCGACGGCCGGCAAAGTGCAGCAGCGCCTGCTTGCGCTGTGCCGGACAGACGAGGCCGCCGGTGCAGCGCAGGTCCTTCTCGCCTTCCTCGCGCGCGACCCTGGAGCCGCACACCGGGCAGCTCGTCGGCATCGCAAATGCACGGGAGCCCTTCGGCCGCCGGTCCGGCAGCACCGAGACCACCTGCGGGATGACGTCGCCGGCGCGACGCACGATCACCGTGTCGCCGATCATCAGGCCGAGGCTGCGGATGTAGTCCTCGTTGTGCAGCGTCGCATTGCTGACGGTCACGCCGCCGACGAATACCGGTGCCAGACGGGCCACCGGAGTGATCTTCCCGGTGCGTCCGACCTGCACATCGATGCCGGTCATCTGCGTCAGCTCCTCCTGCGCCGGGTACTTGTGCGCCACCGCCCAGCGCGGTTCACGCGAGACGAAGCCGAGCTCACGCTGCAGTTCCAGCCGGTTCACCTTGTAGACGACGCCATCGATGTCGAACGGCAGCCGGTCGCGCTGTGCAGCAATCTCCGCGTGAAAGGCCACCAGGTCCTCGGCGCCACGCGCGACGCGACGCTCCGCCGCGACCGGAACGCCCATGGCCGCGAGCGCGTCGAGGAGGCCACTGTGCGTCGGCGGCAACTGCCAGCCTGCGACCTCGCCCAGGCCGTAGGCGTAGAACGACAGGGGCCGGCTCGCGGTCGCCTTGGCATCCAGTTGGCGCAGGAAACCCGCCGCCGCATTGCGCGGATTGACGAAGACCTTGTGGCCCGCCTCGCGCTGCCGCTCGTTGATCAGTTCGAACTCCTTGCGCCGCAGGAACACTTCCCCGCGCACCTCGATCACCGCCGCGTGTGACCCGCCCAGTCGCAGCGGGATCGCACGGATCGTGCGTGCATTGGGAGTGACGTCCTCGCCTTCCTCGCCATCGCCCCGGGTCGCGGCGCGGACCAGAATCCCGTGCTCGTAGCGCAGGTTGACGGCCAGCCCGTCGAACTTCAGCTCGGCCGAATACTCGACCGGGGGGTCACCCTCGTGCAGGCCCAGTTCCCGCCGGACGCGCGCGTCGAAGGCGCGAGCGCCATCGGGGCCGGCATCGGTTTCCGTGCGTATCGACAGCATCGGCACCGCGTGGCGCACCTTCGGCAGGTCGGAACGCACCGCACCGCCGACGCGCTGCGTCGGCGAATCGACGGTCGCCAGCTCCGGGTGCGCCTGCTCGAGGGCCTGCAACTCGCGGAACATCCGGTCGTATTCCGCGTCGGGCAGGCTCGGCGCCGCAAGTACGTAGTACTCGTAATCGGCGCGCGCGATCGCTTCGCGCAGCTGCTGCGCCCGCTCCCGTGATGAAGGACGCCGTGCCGCACTCATCCCAGCGCTGGCAGCGCAACGCCGCACTCGGTCATTGCACCATGCTCCGCGGTCCGCTCGCGGGGCTAGGCCGCATACAGCCGGCGCGCCCGTTCGGACCCTGCCGCGATGCCTTCAGCCTGCATCTGTTCGTAGAGCGTCGCCAGTTGGGCCGCCACCGCAAAGTGGCCGTCGCGCTGCACCGGGCGGCCGTTGTCGTCGACGACGCGGCCGTTGAGTCGCGCCGCCAGCTGTTCGGCAACCTGGAACTGTACGGTCAGCGGCGAACTGCCGGGCCGGGCCAGCGGCACGTCGATCGACACCGCCAGGCGCGGCGCGGGCAATGACGGTGCGGCGAGAATCAGCTGCAGTTCGCCCGTCGCCTCGCGCAGCTCCCAGCGACCGGTCCCGGCTGGCATGAATCCGAGTGCAGCCGCCGCGGACTGGATAACGTCGGCGCTCCAGGGCGCGTCGCCGGCCTCGACCGTCAGCGTGATCTGCACATCGAAGCGGGCGCACAACCGATCCAGTTCGGCGGCCTGCGTGACTAGCCGGGGAACATCGGGCGCGTCGAAGTCCGCATCGACTGCCAGGGCAATCTGCTGCGTGGCGGCAATGAAGCGAGCGGCATCGATCTCGCCCAATACGCCGTTGCGATGCGCCATCTGCACGGCCACTAGCAGCTCCGAATAGAACCCGAAGCGGTCAGGCGCCGTCCACTGCTGCGACTTGGCGTCCCAGACCGCGAGATGCGCCGGTAAGGGCAGCTGCAGTCGATCCAGCTGGCTGCGCACATCCAGCGCAGTGACCCCGTCGACGGCGTGTGTGCAGCGCAGTTCCACGACAAAGTCCAGCAGCGGATCCTCGGACCAGCCGTCCGGAAGCGCATACGCCGAAGGCTCGGCACGCTCGCCGGACGCCTCCTCGTCGGGCGTTCCCGCGGCAGCAGAATCACCGGCAGTCACCGCAGGAACGGCACCAGGCTCGCCGGCGGTCGCGTCGTTGGTCGGACCGAGTGCCGCGCCGAGCCGGGGTTCGATGCGGCGCGCGACCGGCCTGGCCATCGCCGTGGCGGGCTTCGCCTCCGCCAGCGGATCACCGACGCCGCGGCGCAGGGCAGCATCGAGACGCGCCAGCGCGCGTCGCTCCTGCCATCGGCTATAGAGCCAGATCGCCAGCAACAGGACGCCGGCGATCGCTATCAGCGCCCAGTGCAGGTCTGTCATCGCGGTCAGGCAGCCTCGGCCGTCAGCCGGACCGCCCCTTCGATGTCGACCGCCACGATCCGCGAGACGCCCTGCTCCTGCATCGTCACGCCGATCAGCTGCTGCGCCATCTCCATCGCGATCTTGTTGTGCGTGATGAACAGGAATTGCGTGTTGTCGGTCATGGATTCGACCAGGCGGCAGAAGCGGTCCGTGTTGGCGTCGTCGAGCGGCGCGTCGACCTCGTCGAGCAGGCAGAAGGGCGCCGGGTTCAGTTTGAAAAGCGCGAACACCAGCGCCGTCGCTGTCAGTGCCTTTTCGCCGCCCGACAGCAGATGGATCGTGCTGTTGCGCTTGCCCGGCGGCTGCGCCATCACCTGCACGCCCGCGTCGAGGATCTCCTCGCCGGTCATGATGAGCCGCGCCTCGCCGCCGCCAAAGAGTTTCGGGAAGAGTTGGCCGAACTGGGTGTTCACCTGGTCGAAGGTCTGCTGCAGCAACTCACGCGTCTCGCGATCGATCTTGCGGATCGCGTCCTCGAGTGTCATGATCGCCGCCTTCAGGTCGGCCGACTGCGCATCGAGGTACTCCTTGCGCTCGCGCGACGTCGTGAGCTCCCCGAGCGCCGCGAGGTTGACCGCGCCCAACGCGGCGATCTCCTCCGCGAGCCGCGCGATTTCTGCCTGCAACGCACCGGCCTTGACACCTGCGGTCAGCTTCTCGCCGAGCGCGACCTCGTCGGCCTTCACCTCGGCTAGCTGCCCCGCCATCTGCTCTGCCGCGAGCCGTGCCGCCTGTTCCTTCAGCTGCAGTTCAGTGATCTTTTGTCGGCGTGGCTCGAGTTCACGCTCCAGCGTCAGGCGGCGCTCGTCGGTGGATCGCAGCTGTTGTCCCAACTCCTCAAGCTTGCTGCGTGCCTGGCGCAGTGCCTCCTCGGCTGCCGCACGCTTGCCGAGCCAGCCGTCCAGTCCGGAACGCGCCGCGCCGTCGTCGAGCCGGCTCAATTCGGCGGTTGCTGCCGTCACATCCGCCTCCAGTCGCTCGGCATCGGCAGCGGCGACCTCGGCCGCGTGCGTGACGTCGCGCTCGCGCTCGCGATTCGACGTCAGCGCGAACTCGACCTGCTGCAGTGCCGTTTCGAGGGCACGCTGTTCGTCCCGAGCTGCCCGCAGCGCCTGGTCGGCCTGCTCGTAGCTCACCCGCGCGGCCTCGACCGCTTCCTGGCGTGTCGCCAGCTCGGAGTCAAGTTGCTGGAAACGGTTGTCCGCATCATCGCGGCTGCCGCGCAGTTCGCGCTCGTGAGCTTCGATCTCGGCCAGCTCGGTGTCGATCTGCCCGCTGCGGTGTTTCACGCGCTCGATCAGTTCACCGAGACGGACGACTTCGAGCTGGGAGGTGTGCAGCAAGCCGCGCACGCGCTCGATTTCGCGCCGGCTCGCCGCCAGCCGCTCCTGCGCCTCGCGCAGCGCCGATTCGGTTCGCGCCAGCGTGGCGGTTCGCTCCTCGACGATCAGCCGCTGGCCGCGGATTTCCTTTTCCAGGTTCTCGATCTCGAGGCGGCGCGCAAGCAGGCCGCTCTTCTCGTCGTCGGCCGCGTAAAAACGCACACCGTAGCGCGACACCAGGTGCCCGTCGCGAACGACGAACTGCCCTCCGACCGGAAGCTGGTCGCGCGCGGCCAGCGCGGCCGCCACATCGGGGGCAACGAAGATATTCGCAAGCCAGTCCATCAGCACGGCAGACAGCGCCGCATCGTGGCCGCGCACGCGGTCCGACAGGCGGCCGAACCCGGGCATATGCCCGCCTTCCCGCGCGACCGCGCCGGCCGTCGAGTAAAACGCGACACGCGCCGGCGGTTCGGTGGCAGCCAGACCGCCGATGGTATCCAGTCGACCCACTTCGACGCTTTCGACGCGCTCGCGCAGCACGGCTTCGAAGGCGTTCTCCCAGCCGTGTTCGACGTCGAGCTTGCGGAACAGGCGTGGCAGCGTGTCCAGCCCCTGCGCCGCAAGCCACGGATCCAGCCGCGTGTCCGCTTCGACACTCGCCTGCACCTGGCGCAGAGCAGCCAGCCTGGCTTCGATCCGCGTCAGATTGTCTTGCGCACTGGAACGCTGATCGGACTGCTGCTGCCGATCGGCCGTGGCGACGCCGACCTGTGTTTCGGACGTCGCCTGTGCCGCTGTGTGTTCGCCGATCTGTCCCTCGAGACGAGCGACCTCCTGTTGCAGCTGGGCGAGCCGCTCCTCGTCCGGCGAGCCGATCGAGGCCTGCTCCTCCGCCAGCCGCTCGCGCCGCTGCTGCAGCACCGTGAGTTGCCGATCGATGTTGCGTTGCTCGACTCCGGCCGCGTCAATGGCCTGCTCGGAGATCGCCGCCTGCGCACGCGCCGCCGTCATCGCCTCGCGCGCCGCCTGGTAGGCGTCCTCAAGCGCCGGCAGGGTGCCCTCATGCTCGACGCAGGCCATCTGGGACTGCGCCAGCCGGGTCGTCGCGTCTTCGATCGTCTGCAGCAAACTGGCCGCACGCTCCAGCAGTTCAGTGCGCTCGTCCGAGCGACGGGCCCGCGTGGCCTTCAGCGTCTCAATCTGCGACAGCAACCGGGTGCGGCCGTCGACGATCATGCGGATCTCGGACTCCAGCCGCGCCACTTCGGCGTTGACCTGCAGCAGCGCTCCCTGCGCCTCGTGCACTGAATCGCTGGCCGCGTAGTGCGCGGTGCGCACGTCTTCGAGGGCACGCTCGGTCCCGCGCAGTTCGGCAACGTGGCCTTCCAGCGCCGTGGTGCGGGTCTCGATGTCACGCGCCACCTTGTCGCGCTCCGTCTCGGCCTCGCGCTTGCGCAGCAGCCACAGCATCTGCTGCTGCTCGTCGTGCGCGGTCTGCATGTCGCGATAGCGCGCCGCGACTTCGGCCTGCTGCTCCAGCCGCGTGATCTGGCTGTCCAGTTCGCGCAGGATGTCTTCGACCCGCGTCAGGTTGTCGCGCGTGTCCGCCAGGCGATTCTCCGTTTCGCGTCGACGTTCCTTGTACTTCGAGATGCCCGCCGCTTCCTCGAGGAAGATGCGCAGCTCCTCGGGGCGCGCCTCGACGATGCGCGAGATCATTCCCTGCCCGATGATCGCGTAGGCGCGCGGCCCCAGGCCGGTGCCCAGGAACATGTCGTGCACGTCGCGACGACGCACGTTCTGGTTGTTGATGTAGTAGCTCGAGGCGCCGTCGCGTGTCAGCACGCGCTTCACGGATATCTCGGCATACTGCCCCCAGGCACCGCCGATCCGCCCGTCGCTGTTGTCGAAAACCAGCTCGACGCTCGCCCGTCCCGCCGGTTTGCGATTCACCGAACCGTTGAAGATGACGTCCTGCATGGACTCGCCACGCAGCTCCGCCGCCTTGCTTTCGCCGAGGACCCAGCGCACGGCATCGATGACGTTGGACTTGCCGCAGCCGTTGGGGCCGACGACGCCGACGAGACTGCCGGGTACATCGATCGGTGTCGGATCGATGAATGACTTGAACCCGGCGAGCTTGATCTGCCGTAGACGCACGTGAGTTTGAGAGGGAGTAGGTGGAGGTAACTCCCCGGGCGCAACGAGCGGCACGGCCTGTGCTGCACGAGGATGCGAGGGGATCAACTAGAACGCGTTCGTATAATAACAGTGCATCACTTCTCGCTGCCGCATCCGGCGCGCACGCGACCTCCTAGCCACGACCATGGCCACACGTCCCAGCAAGACGCTCGAGACTTTCGCGAACCCCGCGCCGCAACGCGATTACCTCGTCCACATCGAGGTTCCGGAGTTCACCTGCCTGTGCCCGCTGACGGGCCAGCCCGACTTCGCGACGCTGGTGCTGGACTACGTGCCGGACAAACGCAACGTCGAGCTGAAGGCGCTGAAGCTCTACATCTGGTCGTACCGGAACGAAGGGGCGTTTCACGAGGCGGTGACCAACCGCATCCTCGACGACCTGGTCAGCGCACTGAAGCCCCGCTTCATCCGCCTGACCGCGCGCTGGTATGTGCGGGGCGGACTGTTCACGACCGTCGTGGCCGAACATCGCAAGAAAGGTTGGGCGCCGCTGCCTCATGTGGAACTGGTGGATCCTGGTATCGAAGGAGGCCCGACACGGCCGGGTCGCGCATGAACCCTGACCTCGACCGCCTGCATCCATACCCGTTCGAGCAGCTGCGGCAGCTGTTGTCCGACCTGACTCCCCCCGCCGGCCTGCCGCACATCAACCTGTCGATCGGCGAGCCCAAGCATGCCACTCCGCCGTTCATCCTGGAGGCCTACGCCCGGGCGCTCGGCGGCGTCGCAAACTATCCGCTGACCGCAGGACAGCCGGCACTGCGTGAGGCGATCGCCGCCTGGGCCACGCGCCGTTACTCGCTGAAGCGGCTTGATCCGGCCTCGCAGGTGCTGCCGGTTGCCGGTTCACGCGAAGCGCTCTTTTCCTTTGCCCAGGCGGTCATCGATCGCACCAGTCCGGCACGCGTGGTCTCGCCCAACCCCTTCTATCAGATCTACGAGGGTGCCGCGCTGCTCGCCGGAGCGCAACCGCTCTTCCTGCCGACCACTCCCGCGAACGGCTTTCGCATGGAGTTCGAGCGGCTCTCGCCACTCGACTGGGCCAGCGTGCAACTGGTGTACGTGTGCACACCGGGCAATCCGACCGGCCGCGTGATGACGCTGGAAGAATGGGGGCGGCTCTTCGAGCTCGCCGACCGGCACGGCTTCATCATTGCCTCCGACGAGTGCTACTCGGAGGTCTACTTCGACGAGGCCACACCGCCGCTCGGGGCGCTGGCCGCCGCCACCCAGCTCGGCCGCGACCGCTTCGATCGCGTTGTCATGTTTTCGAGCCTGTCGAAGCGCTCCAACGTGCCCGGTATGCGCTCGGGGTTCGTCGCGGGTGATGCTGAGGTCCTGCGCAAGTTCCTGCTGTATCGCACCTATCACGGCACAGCGATGAGCCCTCCGGTGCAGACAGCGAGCATCGCCGCCTGGAACGACGAGGCGCACGTCGTCGCCAACCGGCGCCTGTACGCGCAGAAGTTCGCGCAGGCGACGCCGGTGATCTCGCAGCATCTCGATTGCGGGCGGCCCGATGCCGCGTTCTATCTCTGGGCCCGCACGCCAATCGCCGATACCGAATACGCGCGCCGGCTGTTTGCGGAGAAGAACGTCACGGTGCTGCCCGGCAGTTACCTGTCCCGTCCGGTCGACGGCATGAACCCCGGCACCAACTTCGTCCGCATCGCGCTGGTCGCCGAACCCGCGGAAGTCGCCGACGCCACCGCACGCATCGCATCCCTGAAACTCTGAGGCCAGGAAGACACCATGTCGCTCGAACAGACGATCAACGAAGCGTGGGAGCAGCGCGCCAGCCTGTCGCCCGTGGCCGCCCCGGCGGCCGTGCGCGAAGCGGTCGACCATGCAATCGCGGAACTCAACACGGGCCGGGTGCGCGTCGCCGAGAAGGTGGACGGGCAATGGCTCACGCACCAGTGGCTGAAGAAGGCGGTGCTGCTGTCTTTCCGCCTGAATGACAACCGCCTGATACATGCCGGCGAACTGGGCTTCTTCGACAAGGTACAGCCGAAGTTCTCGCACCTCGACGAAGACCACATGCGCGCCACCGGCGTTCGCGTCGTGCCGCCGGCGGTGGCGCGGCGCGGCAGCTTCATTGCGAAGAACGTCGTGCTGATGCCTTCCTACGTGAACATCGGCGCCTATGTCGACGAGGGCACGATGGTCGACACCTGGGCCACGGTCGGTTCGTGCGCGCAGATCGGCAAGAACGTCCACCTGTCCGGCGGCGTCGGTATCGGCGGCGTGCTCGAACCCCTGCAGGCCAACCCGACCATCATCGAGGACAACTGCTTCATCGGTGCCCGCTCCGAAGTGGTCGAGGGCGTGATCGTCGAGGAGAACGCGGTGCTCGGCATGGGCGTCTTCATCGGCCAGAGCACCAAGATCTTCAACCGCGAGACCGGCGAAGTGACCTACGGCCGAGTGCCCGCGGGCTCGGTCGTCGTGGCCGGGTCGCTGCCGTCGCGCGAGTGCAACCTCTACTGTGCCGTCATCGTCAAGCAGGTGGACGCGAAGACGCGGGCCAAGACGAGCATCAACGAACTGCTGCGGACCTGACCGCCGGTCCTGCAGCGGCCCAAGCGGGCGCCGGTAGCCCGTTACGCCCTCTTTTCATCCGATCGGACGGATTCGCATACCGCCCCCTGCGGCCGTATGCTGTATTCCTCTGCGGCACGAGGCTTCCCATGTCGTCTACTCCCATGTCCCTGGAACGCCTGTTCGGCCTGATGGCCGAAAAGGCGGCGTCGGACCTGTTCCTGTCGGTCGGCTCACCGATCACGATCAAGATCAACGGCGTCTGCGTGCCGATCAACCAGGAACGCCTGGCTCCGCAGTCGATCGTCTCGCTGCTGGCCGAACGCCTGACCGATGCGCACTTCCGCGAACTCGAGGATGCACGTGAACTCAACATCGGCCTGCCGGTGCAGGGCATCGGCAGTTTCCGTTTGTCGGCCTTCCTGCAGCGCGGTTCGATCTCGGCGGTGGTGCGCTTCATCCCGCACGACATCCCCAAGCTCGACGAACTGCACCTGCCGGAAGTGCTGAAGGACCTGGTCATGGAGCGGCGCGGACTGATCCTGGTCGTCGGTGCCGCCGGCTCGGGCAAGTCGACGACGATCGCTTCGATGATCGATCACCGCAACGAGCTCGTGACAGGCCATGTACTGACGTTCGAGGACCCGATCGAGTTCCTGTTCCGCAACAAGAAGTCGATCATCAACCAGCGCGAGATCGGTTCCGACGCACGCACGCTGCAGGCCGCGCTGCGCAGCGCGATGCGGCAGGCGCCCGACGTCATCTTCATCGGCGAGATCCGCGACCGCGACACGATGAGTGCGGCGCTGGCGTATGCGATGTCGGGCCACCTCGTCGTCGCCACCCTGCACGCGACCAACAGCGCCCACGCGCTGAACCGCGTGATCAGCTTCTATCCGCCGGAGACCCGGCAGGCCCTGTTCCAGGACATGTCGGTGGCGATGAAGGCCATCGTTTCCCAGCGGCTGGTGCGCTCCAAGCGCGGCGGCCGCGTGCCTTCGGTCGAAGTGCTGGTGAACACGCGTCACATCGCCGACCTGATCGAGCGGGGCGACGTCCAGGCGATCAAGGAGGCGATGGAACAGAGCCTGGCGCCCGAGAGCATCTCGTTCGAGCAGAGCCTGTATTCGCTGATCCAGGCCGACCAGATCACGCGCGAGGACGCGCTGGCCGCGGCAGACTCGCAGAACAACCTGCTGTGGTTCATCAACAACGCCGGCAAGGCGCGCGCGCAACTGCATTCCGACCGCAAGGAAGAGAGCACCGACGCGTCGTTCTCCGAGTTCACGCTGAACATCTAGGGGCGACGAGTCCTGCCGTTACAATCGGCGCGCCTTGCACGCCGGTCCATGCGTGCGCTGGCGCGCGCATGAGCCCCACCCTCCAACTCGTCCACGACCTGATTGCCCGCCGCTCGGTGACCCCGGACGATGGCGGCTGCCAGTCCATGCTCGGCGCGCGGCTTGCGGCGTCGGGGTTCACGACCGAAACCATTGCGAGCAACGGGGTGACCAACGCCTGGATGCGTCGCGGCACCAGCGCGCCCGTGTTTGTCTTCGCCGGCCACACCGATGTCGTGCCGACCGGTCCGCTCGAACAGTGGCACTCGGATCCATTCACGCCGACGCTGCGTGACGGCCAGTTGTTTGGGCGCGGCGCCTCGGACATGAAGAGCTCCATTGCCGCCTTTGTCGTCGCCGCGGAGGAATTCATCCGTGCGCGCCCGCGGCACCCTGGCTCGATTGCGCTGCTGCTGACCTCCGACGAGGAAGGTCCGGCCACCGACGGCACGACGAAGGTCGTCGAGGCCCTGCGCGACCGCGGCGAGAAGATCGACTACTGCATCGTCGGCGAACCCACCTCGGTCGATCGCCTCGGCGACACGATCAAGAACGGCCGTCGCGGTTCATTGTCCGGTCGACTGACCGTCAAGGGCCAGCAGGGCCACGTCGCGTATCCGCACCTCGCGCGCAACCCCGTGCACATGCTGGCGCCGGCGCTGGCGGAGCTGGCCACCACCGACTGGGATCGGGGCGACGAATTCTTTCCGCCGACGACCTTCCAGGTCTCGAACATCCACGCCGGAACCGGTGCGGGCAACGTGATCCCCGGTGCCTGCACGGTCGACTTCAACTTCCGCTTTGCACCCGCGTCGACGGCGGCGTCGCTGCAGCAGCGCTGCGAGGCGGTCCTGCGGCAGCATGGCGTTGATTTCGAGATCAAGTGGACACTGGGCGCAGCGCCCTTCCTGACGCCGCGTGGCACACTGTCATCAGCAATCAGCGCGGCGATCGAAGCCGTCACCGGCGCCCCGCCCGAGCTTTCGACGACCGGGGGCACCTCGGACGGCCGCTTCATCGCGACCTTCTGCCCGCAGGTGATCGAGTTCGGTCCGCCCAATGCGACGATCCACAAGATCAACGAGCAGATCGCGATCGCCGACCTCGAACCCCTCAAGGACATCTATCGCGGCACGCTCGAGCGCCTGCTCGGCGCCGCCTCCACGCCATGACGACGCTGATCGACGCCCAGGCGAACCTGCGCACACTGCGCGACGTGCTGCGCTACGCCGTCACGCGCTTCAACGAGGCCCATCTGTTCTACGGCCACGGCCAGGGCGACGCCTTCGAGGAAGCTGCCTTCATCGTCATGCGCACGCTGAAGCTGCCGCTCGAGCGGCTCGACTTCTTCGCCGACGCCTACCTGACGCATGCCGAGATCCACGAGCTGCTGCAGGTCATCGACCGGCGCGTCAAGAAGCGCCTGCCGGCCGCCTACCTGCTGAACGAGGCCTGGCTGCGCGGCTACAAGTTCTATGTGGACGAGCGGGTCATCATCCCGCGCTCGTTCATCGGCGAGCTGCTGGACGAGGGCCTGACGCCCTGGGTGAGCGACCGCGACGCGGTCAGCGAGGTGCTGGACATGTGCACCGGCTCGGGCTGCCTCGCGATCATGGCGTCCGACGTCTTTCCGCGCGCGTCGATCGATGCCGCGGACATTTCCGCCGATGCGCTGCAGGTCGCGCGCCGCAATGTGGCGGACTACCAGCTCGAGAAGCGCGTCAACCTCGTGAAGTCGGATCTGTTCGCCGCACTGGGGACCAAGCGCTACGACGTCATCCTGTGCAATCCGCCGTATGTCACCGACAGCGCGATGGCCAAGCTGCCGGCGGAGTACCAGCACGAGCCGCAGGTGGCGCTGGCCGGCGGTCGCGACGGCATGAACTTCGTCAAGACGCTGGTGCGCCAGGCACGTGGCCACCTGAAGCGCGGCGGTCTGCTGATCGTCGAGGTCGGCGACGGACGTGCCGCGGCGGAAAAAGTGTTCAGCGATCTTCCGCTTACCTGGCTCACGACCAGCGCTGGCGACGACATGGTGTTCCTGGCGCGACAGGAAGAACTGCCCTAGCCGCTCCACCGATTCACCATCAACCCCGCTGGCGGCTGACCGGCTGAAGCACATCGGATTCCGACTGCATGCTGCGGCTCATTGACATCGCACTGGCGCGCGGCGCACGCACGCTGTACCGCGGAGTGTCACTGATCGCGCGTCCCGGCGAGCGCATCGGCCTGGTCGGCGCCAATGGCTGCGGCAAGTCAACCCTGTTCGCGGCGATCCTGGGTGAACTCGGCGTCGAGGCCGGCACGCTGGAGACCCCGGCACAAGCGCGCATAGCGCACGTCGCGCAGGACATCGAGGCCGGCACCGAGCGCGCCCTCGACTATGTCGTGGCCGGTCATGCGCCGCTCGCGGCGGCACGCGCCGAACTAGCGGCCGCCGAAGCGAGTCACGACGAGATGCGGCTGGCGCTGGCGCACGCGACCCTTGCGGAACTCAACGAAGGTGCGATCCTGGCCGAAGCGCAGGCGGTGATGCACGGCCTCGGCTTCGCGACGGCGGATGGCGAGCGACCGGTGTCCGCATTCTCGGGCGGCTGGCGCAATCGCCTGGCACTGGCGCGTGCGCTGCTGCGCCCGGCGGACCTGTTGCTGCTCGATGAGCCGACCAACCACCTGGATCTGGATTCGGTGGTCTGGCTCGAGGCCTGGCTGCGGCGGCAGCCGGCCACCGTGCTGGTGATCTCGCACGATCGCGAGTTCCTCGATCGGATTGCGGAGACGATCTGGCACGTCGACCAGGGCACGATCCGGCGCTATGCCGGTGATTTCACGGCCTTCGAGCTGGCCTGGCTCGAGCAGCAGAAACAGCAGGACTCTGCCGCGAAGGCGTACGCGCGCACCGCGGCGCATCTGCAGAGCTTCGTCGATCGGTTCCGCGCCAAGGCCACCAAGGCCCGCCAGGCGCAGAGCCGGCTGAAGATGCTCGAGCGCCTGACCGTCATCGAACCGGCGCGCGCGCGGCGTGAATGGCGGTTCGAGTTTCCCGAGCCGGTGCGCGTACCGGAACGGCTGCTCGATGCGGAGGACATGGCCCTCGGATACGGTGAGCGCACTGTGCTCGGCCATGTCACGCTGACGGTGCGGGCCGGCGATCGCATCGGCATCCTCGGCGTCAATGGCGCAGGCAAGTCGACCCTCGTCAAGGCGATCGCCCGCGAGCTGGCGCCATCGTCCGGAGAGCTGCGGCGCGGTCAGGGGCTGGCCATCGGCTACTTCGCCCAACACCAGCTCGACCAGCTGCGGCTCGACGAAACACCACTGGCGCACCTGCGCCGACTCGCCCCCGATGCGCGTGAGCAGGAATTGCGCGACTTCCTCGGCAACTACCGCTTCCCTGGCGAGATGGCCACTTCGCCCCTCGGTCCGATGTCCGGCGGCGAGAAGGCGCGCTGCGCACTCGCGCTGATCGCCTGGCAACGACCCAATCTGCTGGTGCTGGACGAGCCGACGAATCATCTCGACATGGAAACCCGCGAGGCGCTGACGATGGCACTGTCGTCGTACGAGGGCGCGCTGCTGCTCGTCTCGCACGACCGCCACCTGCTGCGCGCGACCTGCGACCAGCTCTGGCTGGTGCACGACGGACGGGTCGCGCCGTTCGACGGGGATCTCGACGACTACGCGGCATTGGTGCTCGCGAGCCGGCGCGACCGCAATGACACGGGCGCTGGCGACGCGTCGAACCGGCGCGCCCAGCGACAGCAGGAGGCGGCGGCCCGCCAGCGCCTGGCCGACTCGCGACGCCCGTTGCAGTCGAAGCTGAAGCGCCTGGAAGCGGAACTGGCTCGTGTTTCAGACGAACTGCGCGAGCTCGACGCACGGCTTGCCGATCCCGAGTTCTATCACGCGGGGCATGCCGACGAGGTCGCGGTGACGCTGAAGCGTCGCGGCGAACTCGCCGGCCGCGTGGACGAGCTGGAGGCCAGCTGGATCGCCGTGACCACGCAACTCGAGGCGATCGCATGACGACCGATGCCCCGCTCGCCGGGCTGCGCTTCCTCGACTTGACGCGGCTGCTGCCCGGCCCGGCCGCAACGCTGCATCTCGCCGACTTCGGCGCCGCTGTCATCAAGGTCGAGGACACCGGCGCTGGTGACTACATGCGCGACTTTGCGCCGCATATCCCGAATGGCGACGGGGAGCGGGTCAATCCGGCCTTTGAAGCCACCAACCGCGGCAAGCGATCGCTGGCGATCGATCTCAAGCATCCGCGCGGACGTGAACTGCTGCTGGACCTGTGCGGGTCCGCCGACGCGCTGATCGAAAGCTTCCGGCCCGGCGTGCTGGCGCGGCTGGGGCTGGGGTGGGACGTGCTGCATGCGCGCCATCCACGCCTGGTGCTGTGCTCGATCTCGGGTTACGGCCAGACCGGTCCCTGGTCGCAGCGCGCGGGCCACGACATCAACTACATCGCCACAGCCGGCGTGCTCGACCAGATCCGCGCCAACGGACAGCCGGCGAT
>Ga0316622_100001511_pt1 | contig 15185 bp, 18 predicted proteins | sample OWC_Aug_OW2_C1_D_FD_207646 | JGI IMG/M metagenome (GOLD analysis project Ga0316622, IMG submission 207646) | Wetland soil microbial communities from Old Woman Creek delta, Ohio, United States - OWC_Aug_OW2_C1_D5_C | ecosystem: Environmental > Terrestrial > Soil > Wetlands | place: USA: Ohio... | reverse complement strand
GGCGGTCTTGGATGTGTTTGTCTTGAGTTCCTTGTGGGAGGGGTTGCCAAGAGTCATCCCACAGGCCATGGCAGCCGGCAAGCCGGTCGTCTGCACGAACGTGGATGGGAATGCGGAAGCTGTCACGCATGGCGTCACTGGGCTTCTCGTGCCTCCCAAGGACCCGGACGCCCTTGCTGACGCGCTCCTTCAGCTCCTCCAGAATCCCGGGCTGGCCGCCCGGATGGGGCACGAAGGGCGGAGGCGGGCCGCCATTTTTTCCGCCGAAAAGATGGTGAAGGATATCGAAGGGCTCTATCATAGTCTGTTGAATGACAGGGCAGCTCAAGCCGTCGCCGGTGGGGCGTGAGGGTGATCGTCAGGTGTGGCACAGGCTATATCGGGTCGCACCTGCAGGCGGCGAATACGAACCCGCGGAAAATCAGCGACGCGGTCGCATGAGAGGAGAGAAGCCGTGCGCGTCTTGGTGACCGGTGGGACCGGGTACATCGGTTCGCATTTGGTGGATGCCCTGATCCGGCGAGGGGATGAAGTCCTGGTCATCGATAACCTTTCCACCGGTCGATTCGAAAACATTCGTCACCTCCAAGGGCATCCGGCTTTTCGCTTCATCAATGACACGATCCTGAACGAGGCCCTGCTGGAACGGATGATTCCATCCAGGGATCTGATCTTCCATCTGGCGGCCGCGGTGGGAGTTCGACACATCGTGAAAGACCCCTTGGCCGCCATCAACACCAACGTGCGCGGGACCGAGGTCGTCCTGGATCGCGCCTTCCGGTATTGGAAGCGGATCGTCATCGCCTCAACCTCGGAGATCTACGGGAAAGCCTCCCACTTCCCGTTTCAGGAGGACGACGATCGGGTGTTGGGCTCCACGGCGGTGACGCGCTGGTCCTACTCCATGTCCAAGGCCATCGACGAGCACTTCGCCTTCGCATACGCCGCCAAGGGACTACCGGTGTCCATCGTTCGCTACTTCAACTCGTACGGTCCGCGATTGGACGAACAGGGGTACGGGAGCGTGGTGGCCAACTTCGCTCGCCAGGCGCTGCGCGGAGAGCCCATGACCGTCCACGGCGACGGGCAGCAGTCCCGCTGTTTTACTTTTATCTCGGATACGGTGGCAGGGACTCTGCTGGCGGGTGAAGTGGATGGGGCGGTCGGAGAGGCGTTCAACATCGGGAGTCCCCACGAGACCTCGGTCCTGGAGCTGGCGCAAACAGTCAAGCGACTGACCCGGTCAAAATCTCCCATCCAGTTCGTTCCCTACGAGGTCTACTATGGGGCCGGCTTCGAGGACCCGAGGCGCCGTGTCCCGGCGATCGACAAGGCGAAACGGGTCTTGGGGTTCCAACCCAAGGTGGGTCTGGAGACTGGCCTCAAGAAGACGCTGGCGTGGTGTCGAGAACACTACCGACATTAAGGGCGGGCATGCACGGTTCTCACGCACAGCGCTCGGGCTGCGGCACGAGGCGCCCACCGAGAGGAAACGGATGACTCGGAGGATCCTGATACGCAGCCGGCTTCTCATGGGTGCTACCGAAATCACGCGCCGGTTCGCATCAGTCGGCGACGCGGTGATCTGCCTTTAAGCCGTGGGCTACCTTGCGCCCGTCCTCATCCCGTTTCTGGCCGCGTTCGGGCTGGCTTTGGCCATCACGCCGGTCTGCCGCGGGCTGGCCGTGGCGCTGGGGATCGTGGACCATCCCGGTGGAAAGAAGATCCACGGCCAACCAACGCCGCTCCTGGGCGGGGTCGCCATCGCGCTGGCCCAGGTTGCCGCCTTCCTGTGGAGCGGAGCCGCCGATTCCGCATCCTACCGGATCTTGACGGCGGCCGGCCTCATGATGCTTCTGGGGATCTGGGACGATCTGGACCCCCATTCCAAGGTCCTGCGTTGGTGGGTCCGCCTGTTATACGAGGCCTGCCTGGCCGGTATCGTCGTGGCCGGCGGTGTGCGGACCACGTTTCTCGGCACCCCTTGGCTGGACGTGCCGCTGACGCTGCTGTGGATCGTGGGAATCACCAACGCCTGCAATCTGCTGGACAACATGAACGGGCTGTCAGGCGGCGTGGCCGCCATCGGGGCGATGACGTTCACCCTGTTGGCAGCGCGGTATGTCCAGGTCGGCCCCGAGCAACTGCCCACCGCCGTGGCCGCGGCATCGCTCAGCGGCGCCTGTCTGGGATTTCTCCCGAGCAACTTTCGGTCCCGTATCTTCATGGGCGACGCGGGGAGCCTGTTCGTCGGCTTCACGCTGGCCTGCTTGGCCGTCCAGGGGAGCTGGCGGAGTCCGACGGTCCCCACCTCGGTCATCATTCCACTCTTGGTGCTGGCGTACCCGCTGTTCGACACGACGCTGGTGGTCGTCCTGCGCCTGCGACAGGGACAGTCGCCCTTCGTGGGAGGGCGGGATCACTCGTCACACCGGTTGGTGCGGCTGGGTTTGGGGCGCGTGGAGACGGTGTTGCTGATTTACCTGTTCGCCGTCTCGCAAGCCCTGACGGCCCTGCTCGTCTCCTCCGTGACGTTCCGGCTCTCCCTGTTGGCGCTGGCCGGCAGCGCGAGTGTCCTCTTCATCTTCGGCATGGTCCTCCGCAAGGCGCCGGTCTGGGAACCCAGGGCGCCGGAAGAGGAGTGAGCCCGTGGCGAAGAGAATGGACAGCGTCGTGGTGATGCTGGTGGTTCTGATTCTGGGTGCGCTGATCGGCAGCGTCATTGGGGAGGTCATCGGGGCGCTGGCGCCCGGCGGGTACGTGGCGGCCGTTTTCGCCAAGGGCATCAGTCCGGGTATCACACCACCGGCGGTACTGGACCTGAAGGTCCTGACGCTTACGTTAGGTGTGACGATGCGGATCAATCTGGCAAGCGTGTTGGGGATCGCGTTGGCTCTCCTGTTTTACCGACGACTTTAAGAGCCGTCAGCAGTCAGCTATCAACCGTCAGCTTCGGACCAGCTCCGTGGCCTCGGGCTGATCGCTGACCACTGACCGCTGAAGGCTGCTTGATGACAGTTCCGGAGATCGTCCTCGCGTCCGCGTCGCCGCGCCGCGCCGCACTCCTCGACCAGATCGGCCTGCCTTTTCGGACGCACCCAAGCGCCCTCGGAGACGACGGGGAGGCGCAGCTCGCCGGGGAGAAGGCCGACGCCTACGCGTGTCGCCTGGCACTGGCCAAGGCCAGAGAGGTGGCCGCCGGTTTGAAACGAGGTCTGGTGATCGGAGCCGACACCGTCGTCACCTGCGACGAGCGGCTGCTCGGGAAGCCGCGGGACCGCGACGAAGCGCAGGCGTTCCTTCTGTCGCTGGCGGGCCGGACACATCAGGTGATCACCGGGGTTGCGGTGGTGGAGGCGGCGACGGGGCGGGCCGAGGTCGACGCGGCGGTGACGGCCGTGACCATGCGCGCCTTCGACGCACAGGAGGCAGCGCGGTACGTAGCCACCGGAGAGCCCATGGACAAAGCCGGCGCGTACGGGATTCAGGAGCGCGGCGCCCTCTTGGTGGAGGGGATTCAGGGGGATTACTTCAACGTGGTGGGTCTGCCCCTCGCGCTCTTGGCCGCGTTGCTGCGCCGGTTCGGGGTCGACCTCTGGGGCATCGAGGCGGCGCGCTAGCGTGGGCCGCTGGCGGTGGACAGACCGCAACATGCCGTGGGAACGGGCGTTTACCCTTGACACTCCTGAGCATTTATGAGAGCGTACCGCCGCTTCAAGGGTACCCACCGCTCCGCGCGTCGCTCCTTTCATGGGTGGTAACCCCGCAGGCGCTGAGGCGGTTATGGCGCAATCTTCGTTTCTGTCGCGGTGGACCGGCCGTCCAGAGCCCGGCGAGACGCCCTCGCCAGGTTCAGAGCAATCCTCTCAGGAAGTGTCCGCGCCACCGACGCGCCGGAGTCAGCTGTCCATCTGGTCCATCTCGCCTTCTCTGGAGCGGATTCGCCAGGACCTGGACGAGCAAGCCGGGATCATTGGGGATGCCAAACGCTTGCTGGAGGAGCGTCTGGCCCCGCTCCAGCGCCACCTCGTGGAGCAGCGGAGACATGTCGATCAGTGCCTGAAGCAGTTGGACGCCCGCCTCAAACCCCTGCGCCAGTTCCTGGAGGGTCAGGGGAGCAATCTCGAGCGGGTGGGCACGCACCTCAGCGCAGAACTCAAAGAGCAGTTCGAGGATTTCGAAGCGTTCCTGGCGGAGCAGCGGAAGACCATCGAGCGGGCCAACCGATATCTGGACGACCAGCCGCAGCCGCTGGGACAATATCTGGAGGACGAACAGCGCGCCATCGAACAAATCTTCCGGGATCTGGAAGAGAGGTTCGAGCCACTCGGACGGTATCTCAAGGAGCAGCAGAGGCTGCTCGCCACCATGACCGAGCCGCGGGTAATCGAGGAATTCGACCTTCTAGCGAGCTTCTGCGAGGAACGTCACGCCGCACTGGAGCGCTACGCGGCTGCCACCGAATACCGCCCGCAGGCCCTCTTCGCGGAGCTGGACGGGATCTTTCAGAGGTACACGGCGCAGGATGGCGGAAAAAGCAAGCTGTTGGCCCGCTTGTTGGAGCAAACGCGACAAGCGGACCTCCGTCTTCAAGATTCCTTGAAGCCATTGCCTCGCGAGCAAGACAAGCCCAGCCTGAACCGGCTCGAGCCAGCTTCCTAAGCGCCCCGCGGCACCGCCCCAACCCCGAGCGTCCCGCGTCACCTGCTGGAGTCCACAGGGCCGGCCTGGCTGCGTGTGCGCCCGAGGGCCTGGCTACGTTTCCCGGTGCGCTGCCGAGTTGGCCTGTGCCCGCCGACGGGTATAGAGGTACTCTTCGATCAGTTCCTCTACGCTCTTTAGCGGGGCGGGGGCGGTACGCTCCTCTGGAGGGAGGGCGTCCGCTGCGACCTCGCCGCCGGCCAAATGACGTACGACCCGCCGGTGCTGCGCATCCATGAGCGTTTTGATGAGCGATGCCGACGGTTCCGTGGCGAGGATCTGGCCATACTCGAGCTTGTCGCGAAGGACGACGGCCCCGTCCCTGTACACCAGCGTGAGGATGATCGGGTTCTTTGCACCCAGGTCCTCAGTCTGGACGTGGTAGTGGACGCCGTCGTGGCTGACGTCGGTGTTGATCCCGGGAACCATGGGCATCCTTTCGTGGGCGCAGTCCGGAAACCGACCGGCCACACCATAACAAACGCCTCGTGCGGCAGCAAGCCCGAACGCAAATGACGTGACAGGGTGTCGGCGGCACAGGTATACTACTGTTGTTTTGCTCCTCGTGAATGAGTCGGTCGCCGCGCGACGGTGACATGGGATCAGCATGGATCAATTCATCGTTCCCGCCTTACTGCACTCGGGCCAGTACTTGGTGTCCTTGACCATGACTACACTGGCCCTCTTCTCCGTGTACTCTCTATCCGTGATTGGGGAGCGCTGGTGGACGTTCCGGCGGACCCGCAGGGCGTCGGTTGGCCTCCTGCACCGCGTATTCGACCAGGTCCAGCAGAACCGATTGCAGCACGCGCTGGCGGTGTGCGAGGCGGGCAAGGGAAGCCACCTCGCGGTGGTCCTGGCCTCGGGCCTGCGAGAGCTTCTTCCGCTCGACTCCCCCAACCCGGGGTTGCACCCCGGGCCGGAGCTGGATCGGGCCAGCCTGGCCGCGCGCGAAGCCATGCAGCGGACGACCGCCGCGGAGATCGAACGACTTGAGCAGCGGCTGACCTCTCTGGCCACGCTGGGTAACATCAGCCCCTTCGTCGGCCTCTTCGGGACCGTGATCGGCATCATGCGGTCGTTCGAGGCAATCTCGCGAACGGGGAGCGGCGGCCTGGCCAGCGTTTCCGCGGGCATCGCCGAGGCGCTGGTGGCAACTGCGGCCGGCCTCTTTGTCGCCATCCCGGCGGTCACCGCGTACAATTACTTCGTCTCCCGCGTCAAAACCCACGCCACCGAGATGGACGGGGCGGCCTCCGAGTTGACCGCCCGGGTCGCGCGCGCCGCGTTCTCCACCGCGGCAAAAGGCTGAGGGATTTCCATGGCGATGTCGCTCCCGTCGCGGTCCAGCGACCGACGAATGCTGTCCGAGATCAACGTCACGCCACTGGTAGACGTGATGCTGGTGCTGCTCGTCATCTTCATGGTGACCGCGCCGATGCTGCAGCGCGGCACCGATGTGCAACTCCCCCAGGCCCAGTACTCGGAGATCAAGGAGCAAGACCCGCTCACTCTTACCTTGACGCGTGAGGGGCGGATTTTTCTGAACAACCAGGAGGTATCGCGAGCTGCCTTGCGGGAGCGCCTCGTCGCGGCGACGCGGGACCGGGAACGGGCGGTGCAGTTCCGGGGGGACAGTCAGGTGTCCTACGGGCTGGTGATCGAGGTCATGGACACGCTGAAGGCGGCCGGCATCGAGACGGTCGGGATGATCACGGAGCGGCCGTCGAGCCCGCGACGGTAGGGGCGGTTCCTTCCCGGCCGGGGGGCGCCGCGCCGGGAAAAGGAGTCGAGTGACGTCATGGTGCAGTTCCGATTCTTCTCCCGCAGCAAGAAGTTCTTCGAGATGTTCAGCGAGGCGGCGCGCAACGTCCACCAGGGCGCCAAAGCGCTGGAGCAGATGCTGCACGATTTTAAGGGCAATGCGGATCAATGGCGGGCCGTGGAGGAGTACGAGCACGAAGGGGACAAGATCACCCACCGGATCATTCAGACCCTGCACCAGAGCGGTATGACGCCCGGGGACCGGGAGGATATCCACAAGCTGGCGGCAACGCTGGATGACGTTTTGGATCTTGTCGAAGGGGCGGCCTTCCGGATGGCCATGTACAAAGTGACCAAGCCGACGCCGGAAGCGATTCGGCTGGCCGCGATCATCGTACGCTGCACTGAGCAGATCGTCCTGGGAGTCTCCGCGCTGCCGGACGTCGCCCGCATCCAACCGCACTGCATCGAGATCAACCGCCTGGAGAACGAGGCGGACGAGGTATCCCGGGCTGCTATCGCCGGGCTGTTTACCGGAAACGCGGCGCCGCTGGACGTGATCAAGTGGAAGGAGATCTACGAGACGATGGAGACCGCCACGGACCGTGGCGAGGACGTCGCCAACCTGCTGGAGGAGATCGTTCTGAAGCGGTCGTAGCTGGTTCGCCCGTGCGATATCGCGCTTGCCACCTGACCTGTCCCCGGATGATTCTCGCCGATCGCGCCGAGGTCTGTGCTGGTCGACGGGCGAAGGCATTGGCCGGTCCGCCAGGCGGCGACCTCAGTCCCCGATAATTACAAAAGGGAGTATGCCGTGGGAGCGGAGACCACACCTGTCCGACTATCGTACGAGGCCCTACTCGAGCTCAAGCGATTGAATACCCCAAGCGTGTATAACGGTTGGGAGGCGATCACAAAGAAGGATCGGGCCAAAGGGCACTTCAACATGGAAGAGGTGCGCGATTACATGCCGCAGATGGGACCGATGGTCGGCTACGCGGTGACGGTGGTCATCGAACCGACCAACCCGAGTCACACGAAGGAGAATCCGAACGCGTGGGGTGCGTATCGCCGCTATGTGGCGGATGCGCCCGGACCGAAGATCGTGGTCGTCCAGGACCTGGACAAGCCGAACTTCGTCGGCGCCTACTGGGGTGAAGTCAACAGCAACACTCACCGCGCCTTGGGGTGTGTGGGCAGCATCATCGACGGGGCCATCCGAGACGTGGACGAGATGTGCAACGCCGGATTCAAGGCTCTCGCCAAACGCACGAGCGTTGGGCATGCGTACTCCACTCCCGTCAGGTGGAACTGCCAGGTGGAGGTGTTCGGATGCCCCGTCAGGCCGGGCCAGCTCATTCACGCCGACAAACATGGGTTTCTCGTCATTCCAGAGGAGGACGAGACAAACCTCCTCGAGGCGTGCCGGTTCATGGACGCCAACGAGTGCCGCACGCTGATCCCGGCGGCGCGAGCCACCGCCGGGAAGACGATGGAGGAGATCCTGCGCGGCATGGACGATGCGGGACTGCGGTTCAGCGAAGCGGTCCGAGAGAAGTTCGGGGGCACAGGGGAGCAGTAGACGTCGGAGCAAAGACCGGAAGCGGCTCGAACAGAAGAGACGCTAGGTTGGCGCCGCGGGGCCCGCTTTAAACCATGGATTCCACGCGCTGTGGCGTGCGCGCCGTCACGATCTTGGTCAGGACATCTCTCGCTGGACCCTCCAGACTTACCCAGCGAAGGCTATGACGGAACTGCCCGCCGGCCGTCCCACTGTGCACTGACGCGTCGGCGCCCGCAACCTCGGCGCGACCGCGGAACACCGTCCCGTCAACCACCATGAACAGTTCAACTTGAGAGAATCGAGGGAAGCGTTGGGGGAGGCATACCTGCGCCCCGCCCGCACTCACGTTCAAGACCTCGCCAACCACCGGCTTGCCTGGCCAGAAGTCCTTCTTGTCCAACTGGCGGCATTCCCCACGCACATTCAGGGGTACGCGCGGGTGCTGACGGGCGGCCTGCAGTTTCGGCCGATCCTCCATGCCGAGAGGCATCGTCTGGCCCCGCTCCATGTGGGTCACCTTCGGAGTCGGCGGGACGTAGATTAGCCCGCGGTGGACCAAGGTTTCCTGCGCTTGGGAAAGCGCTTTGACGAGAGCCGGGAGGAGGCTCACGGGGACGGAAACCCGCTCCTTGCCCGGCGCGAGTTCCGCCTTCGCAGCGCTCTGGCGCTCGTACACGCGCAACTCAACGTGCTGTTCCCCCCGGGCCTCTCGCAGCGAGACCCAGATTTCCTCGCCCTGATCCCTAACCAGATGCCCCAGTCGCTCGTCCATGTTAGTATCTCCAGGAACATCCGTCCAACCGCGCCTTACCAACCGCTGGAAACGACCCTCTTGGTCCTGCACGCTCCGTCCGACGAGTTGCCCTCCCGCGTTTGCGCACCGAGCCGCAAGGGAAGGGACAGCAGGATTGTCTGGAAGGCTAGCGAACGGTATGCCGAGTGTCAACACGGAAGCGCACTCCCTGTACACAAGTCTCCCGCTATCCACCGATCGCTTTGCTCGCCGCCGATGCCTCTGCGACGGACGCGGCGAACCACCGACCTCGATGTCTTGAAGCGCGAGGACCTTCCTCGGACATACCCCGGACATCCCGCCGACTTGACAGAAAGGATGACTTGGCTTTGAATCTCAGATGCGACCCATGCCGGCGCGGTGCCGGATTGGGCTGCGAAGGTGTTGTGTCGGAGGCACAGGTGGACGAAGACAGGAGTCTCACGAACGCTTTGTACGTCGCTGCTGTCGCCCTCGGCAGAACTCGGGATGCCGAGGAGGTCGTGCGCGTGGCGCTCGCGGAGACGCAGAGAGCCACCGGCGTCGAGGCAGCCTCCCTCCATCTCCTGCAGGCGGAGCAAGGCGTCCTCATCCTCCGGGAGTATGCCGGCACGACGCCTGCCTTCCGCGATCGAATGACCCGACTGCTACTGGCCGAAGCCCGCCTGGCCGAGACGGCGATCCGCGAGAACCGCATCGTGGCCTGCTCGGTCGAGGACCATCCTGTGCCGGCGCTTCGGGCGCTCTACCTGGGTCAGGGCTTTCGGTACGTGACGGTGGTCCCGGTGGCCGGGCGCGAGCGGATCCTCGGCGTCATGCACCTCGCCAGTCGGCGCGACGCACCCCTTGTTCCTCCTGCCATTGCCATGGTCCAGGCTGTCGGTGGGCTGGTGGGGGTGGCCCTGGAGAATGCGACCCTGCGAGAGGTGATGGTGGCGCAACAAGACCGCCTCCGAGCTCTCGCGGAGGGGGCGGTCCGCGCGCGCGAGGAAGAGGCACGCCGGATCGCGCACGAACTTCACGACGAAGCCGGCCAGCTCTTGGCCTCGGTGCACATGGCTCTGGACGAATTGGTCGCACAGGTTCCCGAGCGTTCGGACGCGGTGCAGAGAATCCACGCGCTCTTGGATCGGGTGGAGGGGCAGTTGCGGCGGTTGTCCAGAGAACTTCGCCCGACTATCCTAGACGACCTGGGTCTGGGACCCGCGATAGAGTGGCTCGCGCAGGGAGCGGCGGAGCGAACAGGCGTCTCTATCACCGTCCACGCTCCCATCACGCGGCTGCCGTCGGCCATGGAGACAGCCCTCTACCGGATCATCCAGGAAGCGGTCACCAACGCCATGCGTCACGCCGGGGCCAGCACGATGGAGGTCCGGGTGTGGCAGGAGGATACAACAGTGCACGCCGCCGTCCGGGATGACGGGCGAGGGTTTGACGCGGAAGCTACCATGGCTCGCCGCGGCGACAGGGGGCTGGGGCTGATCGGCATGCGCGAGCGCGTGGACGCCCTGGGGGGGCGGTTTGCCCTACGGTCGGCCCCGGGACAGGGGACCGAGGTTTCCGTCGCCATTCCGATCCTGGAGGACCTATGATCCGAGTCTTGCTGGCCGACGACCACGTCCTGGTCCGCGAAGGGCTGCGAGCGCTCCTGTCGCGGGAGGCTGACATTCAGGTGGTCGCCGAAGCCGGCGATGGTCGGGAGGCCCTCCAATTAGCTCGGGAGGCGCGACCGGATGTGGCCGCCCTGGACCTGAGCATGCCACTCCTGAACGGCTTGGAGGCGGCGCGGCAGATCGCCGTGTGGGAACGGGGACCCCACATAATTCTGCTGACGGTCCATGCGGAGGACCGCTACGTCCTGGAGGCCCTCCGGGCAGGCGTGCGGGGTTACGTCCTCAAGAAGCAGGCCGCCGCGGATCTTGTCCGGGCGATCCGCGAGGTGTCAGGCGGCGGCGTCTATCTCAGTCCCGGGATCTCCTCCACTGTGGTCGAGGCGATTCGCTCACCCCGGAGCGTGCCCGAGGAGCCACTGACCGCCCGCGAGCGGGAAGTGCTCCAATTGGTCGCGGAGGGTAAGACAACCAAGGAGATAGCCGTCTTGCTGGGCGTTAGCGTCAAGACGGCCGATGCCCACCGCACCCGCCTGATGCAAAAACTCGACATTCATGACGTCGCCTCTCTCACGCGCTACGCCATCCGGCAGGGCATGATCCAACCCTGAGGCTACCCACTGTGGGGGTGGCCTCCCCTCGGCGAATTTCCCGAAACCTGGTCCGCAAACTGTCAGATTTCGCCGCGACTTTCCACGTTATGGAGCGGCTGCTGCGCCCCCGGGGTCGGCTGCGCGAGCTCGGATGCCTGGTCGGGCTCGGGTATTTCTCTGGGGTCTTCTGGGGAGATCGCCTGATTCCAGAGCCAGGATGGATACGATATCTTTCCCAGCGGATGTGGGAGACCCTGTGCGCTGTCGCGACGTGGAGCCGAGAATGGCCATCCGTCTCTTGCTGGTTGACGACGATACGGGATTCCGTGCCACGCTCAGGCAACTGCTCGAACAACGGGCGGACGTGGAGGTTCTCGGAGAAGCTGGAAACGGCGAGGAGGCCGTCCAACTGGCAAATGATCTGCACCCCGACGTTGTGCTGATGGATCTCGCCATGCCGCGGATGAACGGTGTGGAGGCGACCCGTCAGCTCAAGACGCGCCGGCCCGATCTCGCAGTCATCATTCTCACGGTGCACGACGAAGATGTCTATCGACGAACGGCGTTGGCCGCGGGCGCGACGGCCTTTCTGGAAAAGAAGATGCTGGGTGTGGATCTGTGGCCGACGCTCGCTCGCATCCTGAAGGGGGTTGGATGAAGGAGGATGGTGAGCCGACGGTGGGAGACGCCTCGCATGTCGAGATCTCCGGCGATGAGGGAATTTCCTCGAAGGCGATCAGGTATTTCCCCAATTTTCGGAGTGACGGCAAGCGGATACCTTATATCGTGCATGGCCCCCAACCAGCCGAGAGGGTTGTCCGGCGGGTAACCCGGAAGGGGGCGGCCAGAGCCGCAAGCGGGCCGGCTCTGGCAGGGGTTTTCTCGAGGTGAGGATCCTCCCAGCCGGGTTAGTGAGGATCCGACACAACACTGATAGGAGGTGGTTTCGATGTTTGGTCTGACTCGCTGGACTGAGCCGCGTGGGATCAGCCGATTGCAGCAGGACATGGACGAGTTGTTCGATCGGTTCTTTGATCAGGAAGACTGGATGCCGGGTCGTGTTGCCCGGTCGCTGCGGACCTTCCATCGGGACCTGGACGATCTTTTCGCCGGGTTCTTCGGAGGTGCTTGGCCCGCCATGGCAGCCCCGGAGGGGACGCGAACCTTCTGGCCCCGTGCCGAGATGTCGCTTAAGGACGGCGAGCATATCCTCCAGCTTGAGGTCCCAGGTTTCAAGCCCGAGGAGGTCGAGGTCAACGTCACCGGGAACACCCTGAGCATCCGCGGCGAGCAGAAAGCCGAAGGCGAGAAGAAGGAGCAAAGCCAACGCTCTTTCTCCTACACCTACAAGTTGCCGGAGACGATGGAGGCCGATAAGGTCAAGGCGAACCTCAGCCATGGGATTCTCGAGGTCCGCATGCCCGCCTCGCCGAAACTCGCTGGGAAGAAGATCCCGATCCAGGTGGGCGCCGGGGAGGCTCCAAAGCAGCTCAAGGCTGCCTGAATCCAACCCTCGTCAGGGAAGAGGCCGCTTTGGTCCCTCCCCTGATCTCGTTGTAGACGTCGGTGGGCGGGCGGGAAGACAACTCGCTCGACGAAAAGGAGATCCCGGACATGAAGCTTAGACCTCTGCACGATCGCGTCCTAATCAAGCGCCTGGAGGAGAAGGAAGTGAAGAAGGGCGGCATCATCATCCCGGATACCGCCAAAGAGAAGCCCCAAGACGGCGAGGTCATCGCCGTGGGCCCGGGGAAGGTGACGGACGACGGGAAGCTCCAGCCCATGTCGGTGAAGGTGGGCGACAAGATCCTCTTCGGGAAGTACTCGGGGAGCGAGGTCAAACTGGGGGACGACGAATACTTGATCATGTACGAGGGCGACATCCTGGGGACTCTGGGCTAAGGACAAAGGGGTAAACGAGGACCCCGGTTTCTACTGAAGGAGGATTCCTCATGCCTGCGAAGCAGCTCTTGTATGACCAGGAGGCCCGCGCGGCGGTGTTGCGCGGGGTGCAAAAGCTCGCTGGCGCCGTGAAGGCCACCCTGGGCCCCAAGGGGCGCAACGTCGTGCCGGACAAGAAATGGGGCGCACCCACCATCACCAAGGACGGCGTGACAGTGGCGAAAGAGGTCGAGCTTCCAGACAAGTTCGAGAACATGGGCGCCCAAATGGTCCGCCAGGTGGCCTCCAAGACCTCCGACGTGGCCGGCGACGGGACCACTACGGCCACGGTGCTGGCGGAGTCCATCTTCCGCGAGGGTGTGAAGAACGTCACCGCAGGGGCGAACCCGATGGCCCTGAAGCGCGGAATCGATACGGCGGTGGCCACGGTGGTGGCGGAACTCAAGACGCTCTCCAAGCCGACCAAAGGCAAGAAAGAAATTGCTCAGATAGCGACGATTTCGGCTAATAATGATAAGATCATCGGCGACCTCATCGCCGATGCCATGGAGAAGGTGGGCAAGGACGGCGTCATCACCGTGGAAGAGGCGAAGGGTGTGGAGACCACCCTGGAAGTGGTCGAGGGGATGCAGTTCGACCGCGGCTATATCTCCCCGTACTTCGTCACAGATCCGGAGCGGATGGAGGCGGTGCTTGAGGACGCCCTGATCCTCATCCACGAGAAGAAGCTCTCCGCACTCAAGGATCTGCTTCCCCTTCTGGAGCAGGTGGCGAAGATTGGGAAGCCGCTCCTGATCATCGCCGAGGAGGTCGAGGGCGAAGCGCTGGCGACCCTGGTGGTGAACAAGCTCCGCGGTACCTTCACGGCCTGCGCGGTGAAGGCCCCGGGCTTCGGCGACCGCCGCAAGGAGATGCTGAAGGACATCGCCGTCCTCACCGGGGGCGAGGTCATCTCCGAGGAGCTGGGCATCAAGCTGGAGAACATCAAGCTGCAAGACCTCGGAAAGGCCAAGAAGGTCGTCGTTGAAAAAGAGAACACGACTATTGTAGAAGGTGCGGGGGCCCGGAAGGAGATCGAAGGCCGGATCAAGCAGATCCGCACCCAGATCGACGAGACGACCTCGGACTACGACCGGGAGAAGCTCCAGGAGCGCCTGGCGAAGCTCGCCGGCGGCGTGGCCGTGATCAAGGTGGGGGCCCCGACCGAGATCGCCATGAAGGAGAAGACGCCGGGTCCGCCGGCACCACCCGAGGATTACTGAGCGCCCTGAACCAAGGGGATAGCCCAACCCGGGCCGTCCCCTCCGCAATGCACTGGAGGAGGTTTGTGATGATCGTGCGTGTAGGTCGAAGGCAGTTGATACAGAGGACCCAATTTGTGGCGGGACTGCTCGTAGCCGCGCTGGTCCTCGCCGGGCCCGTCATAGCCGGGGCGGCGGACGAGCAAAGCAAGCGCGACGACCGGCCCGCCCGGGGTATCGCCATCTACAGCGAGTTTTCCGGGGTGGTCGTGCCCGTCGGCGAGAGCGTCCGGATGGACCTGACCGTTGAGAACAAGGGCAGGCAGGACGAGGTGGTGGCCCTCAAGCTCACCAGTGTCCCCAAGGGCTGGAAGGCCTCCCTGAAGGGCGGCAGCTTCACCGTGACCGGTGTGGCCGTTCCCGACGGGAAGACCCGCACGCTGTCCTTCAGCGCCGAGCCGGACAAAGGGTTGAGCCCCGCGACGTATGAGTTCGGCATCGAAGGGGTGACGGCGGACGGGAAGCTCAAGGCGAACTACACCATCGGGGTGACGTCACGGGAGCGCAGCCGGCTCGGAGGTGATGACATCCAGATCACGACCTCGTACCCTGTCCTGCGGGGTCAGACCGACGCCACCTTCGAGTTCTCGTTGGATGTGAATAACAAGACCGACGCCGACCGCACGTTCAACTTGGCGGCGCAGGCTCCCGAGAAGTGGGAGATCAATTTCAAACCCGGCTACGAGCAGAAGCAGATTTCCAGTCTCCGGATCCGCGGCAGCAGCAACCAGACCGTGGCGGTGTCGGTCACGCCGCCCAAGGATGCTACGTCCGGCGAGTACCCAATCTTGGTCCGGATCAGCTCTGGTGAGTCGAAAGCCGAGGCGAAACTGATGGTGGTGCTCACGGGCATCTACAAATTGGAAGCGGCGACGCCCACAGGGATACTGTCCACCGACGCCGTGACCGGAAAGCCCACCACCGTGTCGTTGCTGGTCAAGAACACCGGTTCCGCCGTGAACCGCAACATCAGCCTAT
>Ga0316622_100001509_pt1 | contig 15191 bp, 11 predicted proteins | sample OWC_Aug_OW2_C1_D_FD_207646 | JGI IMG/M metagenome (GOLD analysis project Ga0316622, IMG submission 207646) | Wetland soil microbial communities from Old Woman Creek delta, Ohio, United States - OWC_Aug_OW2_C1_D5_C | ecosystem: Environmental > Terrestrial > Soil > Wetlands | place: USA: Ohio... | reverse complement strand
GGTGCGCCTCCCACCAGGCCCAACAGGGCCAGCTGCCGGATGCTCGGCCGGTCTCGCAGCAGCGGGGCGATGATCGCCAGCCCCTCTGTGATGTTCTGGATGATGAAGCCCACCACCAGAAAGGTGCCCAGGGCGATCTCGCCTACATTATATGCCGCCCCAATCGCCAATCCTTCACCCAGGTTGTGCAGGCCGATGCCCGTGGCGATCATGTAAGCCAGTGAGAGCCGTTGCTCAGCCTCGCTCCGTCCTTTGGTCACCTGGCGTTTGGAAATGGCGTCCAGCAAGAAGAAGGTGGCTACTGCGCCGATGCCCACCAGCCCGATGCCTTGCAGCGGCCCGGGCACAGCATTAGCCAGTTCGAGGGCCTCTGCCAGGGTGTCCAGCCCCAGGAAGACCAGCAAACCGGCGGTGATGGCCATCAGGAACACCATCCAGCGCCGCTCCAGTTTGCGCAGCGCGGGGAACCACACCAGCCCCAGGTACACCGGGATTATACCGACGTAGATGCCGATCAGGGTCAGGCTCAAGAAAGTAGCGCCGGTCGGTTGGGGAGTGGTAAAAGCCACGGGGATCTCCACATCGAAGGGGATCGCATTGCTGGTGAAGAGTCTTGCCGCGTAGGCCTCACCGTGCACCCAGGGGTAATCCAGATGGACAACCACCTTGGATAGTCGCGGGATGGTGCCTGCCGGATTTACGCTAAAAGGCCAAACCGCGTCGTTGATCACCACCTGTGCGATGGTCAATTCTTCGGGACCAGCGTTGCGAACCAGGATGTCAATGCTATCTGGCTTGAGGATGGTTCGCTCGATGGTCAGCGCTTCCACCGGCGCCGGGGACTTAAGATTTAACCCCCCGCCCGTGCGCACAAACAGCGCGATAACGAACCCCAAAGCGATCAGGGGCAGCACCAAAAGGGCGGCAGTGGTCAGGTTGATACTCCTGTTTTTTTTATCAGTCATAGCCTGGTCGCTCATGACACACCTCTAACCTTTCTCTCTCATACCAGTACCGTTAATTGCTAGGGCAGCACTTCGAAATTTCCCGTCCAGCCCAGCTCGGCGAACTCCGTGTTATGGGCGTGGAACATGTACAGCCCGGGATACTTGTAGCTAAATTCCAGGATGCCGCGCTGCGCCTGGGTTTGCATGATCGTATCGGTGAACTCGCTGGGCTGCAGGCTGGTGCCCGTGGGGTAATAGTTGAAAAAATTGGCGTGCAGGTGGAAGGAATTGATCAGGTCGAATTCCAGGATGTTCACCAGGTACAGGCGCACCTTCTCGCCGACGCCAATTTGGATGGGATGTTTATCATAGTGAAAGGGGATGGTGTTCACCGCGTAGAAGTCATTAACGTCATCGAAGTCGATATCGAAGCCGCTCATCACCATGACAAACTCCCGCTCCACGCTTGGTCGGCCGTTTTTTGGGTCGATGATGAACACGCCGTACAATCCCTTGGCGATGTGCCGCGCCAGGGGGAAGGCGTGGCAGTGGTACAGGTGCAATCCGAACGGCTCGGCGTCGAACTCGTAGGTGAATTGCCCGCCGGGCGGGATGACTCCCGGTCCAGTGGAAGGAACGCCGTCCATCTCCGCCGGGTGCACGCCGTGGAAATGCATGGTGTGCGGGTGGCTGCTGCCGTTGGCGAAGTGGATGCGGATGCGGTCGCCCTCCGTGCAGCGGATGGTGGGTCCCGGGATGCGCCCATTGTAAGTCCAGGCCGGATATTTGATCCCCGGAACGATTTCGATTTCCTTGTTTACCGCCGTGATGCGGTATTCGCGCAGCGTCTGGCCGTTTTCCAGGGTGGAAACTTCGCCATAATCGAAATCGGTGAGCAGCTCGCTGGGGTCAAAGCCATTGCGTTGATGATCTACCTCGCCGACGGTGGTCGGCATGGCATTGTGCCCGCCATGGCCGCCGTGGTTGTCCTGTCCGAGGGGAGACACGCCGGTTTTGAGCGCATTTTGTCCCAGGGCGGCAATCCCCGCAACGCCCAGCAGCCCCATGGCGCCACCTTTTATAAACTCTCTGCGAGATAACCTCTTGTTCATACCAGCCTCCCTACACAGTTCCAATTACCGTTAATTTAGGATAACCTAAATAATATTTTAGTCTTATTTTCGATTCTGTCAAGACCGAATTAGAAAATAGCGACCCGAATTATCCATTTATTAACCATTCAGGTACGCCGGGGCTTCCTCCATGCCGTTGAAGTGGGATAAAGAAGATCGAGATGGGCAATATATTGACAATAACCCACCTAACTCTTACAATCTCCCCATTCTGGGGTGCAGTCGCTTGTGGACAAGCAGTCCGCTCGCCGCACAGAGTAGGGTGGGCTGTCCAGCCTGCCCCAAAGTAGGGCATGCTGTTTAGCTTGCCCAAAAAGATAATCGAAGGAGAGTGCCATGACCGGACCAGCCGCCGACGAAAAAATGATGGAAGGCGAGGTGTTTTATCCCTCACCGGACGTGATCGACGCTGCTCACATCAAGGAATACGAACACCTCTACCGGCATTCGTTGGAAGAGCCGCGCCGCTTTTGGGCCGAGCGCGCCGAAGAGTTGGAATGGTTCCGTAAGTGGGACGAGGTGCTGGATGATAGCAATCCACCCTTCTTCAAGTGGTTTGTGGGGGGCAAGGTCAATATCGTCCACAACGCCCTGGATCGTCACCTGAAGACCTACCGCAAGAACAAGCTGGCCTTGATCTGGGAGGGGGAGCCAGGAGACGTGCGCACCTTCTCCTATTTTGCGCTCAACCGGGAGGTGTGCAAGTTCGCCAATGTGCTGCGCTCCATGGGCGTGCGTAAGGGCGACATCGTCACCATCTATATGCCGCGCATCCCCGAGCAGGTCATCGCCATGTTGGCAACCGCCAAGGTTGGCGCAGCGCACAGCGTGGTGTACGGTGGATTCTCGGTCGAGGCGCTGGCGGAGCGCATTGAGGATGCGCAGAGCCGGGTGTTGATCACCGCCGATGGCGGCTGGCTGCGCGGCAAGATTGTCCCGCTCAAGGATATCGCCGATGAATCCATGGCGCGCCAGCCCACCATCGAATCGTGCATCGTGATCAGGCGCACTGCGCAGGACATCTATATGGAAGCCGGCCGCGACTACTGGTACCACGACCTGATGAGCCTGCCCATTGCCAACCAGATGTGCTACACCGAGCCGGTAGATGCGGAAGATCCGCTCTTCATCCTCTACACTTCCGGCACCACGGGGCGGCCCAAGGGCGTGGTTCACACCCACGGCGGCTACATGGTGTACACCTACACCACGCTAAAATACGTATTCGACATCAAAGACGATGACCGCTGGTGGTGCGCCGCCGATCCCGGCTGGATCACCGGGCACAGCTATATCGTCTATGCCCCGCTGCTCAACGGCGCTACCAGCTTCATGTACGAAGGCGCTCCCAATCACCCTTACCCCAACCGCTGGTGGCGGCTGGTGGAGAACTACGGCATCACCATCTTGTACACCGCCCCCACCGCCATCCGCGGCCTGATGCGCTTCGGCGACGCCTGGCCCAACCGCCATGACCTGAGCAGCCTGCGCCTGTTGGGGACGGTGGGCGAGCCGATCAATCCCGAAGCCTGGCGCTGGTATTACAACGTGATCGGCAAAGAGCGCTGCCCCATCATGGATACCTGGTGGCAGACCGAAACCGGCGGTTTTATGATCTCGCCTCTGCCGGTCACGCCGCTCAAGCCCGGTTCGGCTACCCACCCCCTGTTTGGCATCGATGTGGACGTAGTGGACGATCATGGGAATCCCATGCCAGCCGGAGAGGAGGGCTACCTGGTGATCAAGAAGCCCTGGCCGGGCATGCTGCGCACCATCTATAAAGACCCCGAGCGTTATGCAACTCAATATTGGGGCAAATTTGGAAATATGTACCAGACCGGCGACTCGGCCCGCAAGGACAAGGACGGCTACGTGTGGGTCATCGGGCGAATGGACGACGTGATCAAGGTCAGCGGCTACCGCCTGGGGACAGCCGAGGTGGAGAGCGCCCTGGTCAGCCACGCGTCGGTGGCGGAGGCGGCAGCCATCGGTCTGCCCCATGAGATCAAGGGTCATGCCATTTACGCCTACGTCATCCTGCGCGCTGGCGCAGAGAAGAGCGATAAGCTGGCTGAGGAGCTGCGCAATCACGTGGCGCATGAGATCGGGCCGATTGCCCGCCCCGAACAGGTCAGCTTTGTCGACAGCCTGCCCAAGACGCGCAGCGGCAAGATCATGCGCCGCCTGCTGAAGGCTCGCGCCCAGGGCTTGCCCGAGGGCGATATCAGCACCCTGGAAGAGTGAGGTGGTTGATCTCACAGGCGGGGAGAAGGATCATCGGTCATCGACCATCGTATGCTGAGCGAAGCGAAGTATCTCAGGGAGAGCTCTTCGCTTCGCTCAGTTATTGTAGCGTCTTTTGGGTCACCCACATAGCGTAATCGCAACGACTATTTCTTTGCCTCGCGCTGGATTCGTGAAGCTTCAAGCAGGGTGTAAGTCAGGCCAGAGCTGAACAGCGCCGTGCCGATGAGCGGCAGCACTGCCCGCACGGTCTCGTCCGCCGCGAACTGCGCCAGGGCGATCAGCAGCACTCCGGCAATTGTCAGGATGGTGAAGATGGTGATGGTTTGGTAAAGCTGGCTGGTTTTCTTATACTCCATTTTGTTTATGTAGAGCGAGCTTTTGCTTGCTCAAATGTTGAATTTTTCTATTGATCCGGGGTTAGTCCCCGGTCACTTCGTGTTTTATATACAATTATAAATGTATGTATAATGGGTAAAAAATATACACTGCTTCTAACCAGAGCCTCCCTGTGGCAGGATGCCTCTCAGGTAGATTTCCGCCAGTCGCGGGGCGCTGTCCTTCAGAGAGAATGCCGCCGGATCCCACAGCCACAGGTGCATTACCCCGTTCTGAAAAGCGATGAACGCTCGCGCCATCTCTGCCGGATCCAGGTCGGAGCGCAGCGCACCGGCGGCGATCCCCTGATGCATGGTCTCGGCGATCCCCGCCAGCAAAATGTGGCTGTTTTCCATCTGCTGGTGCTGCGCCGCGGCCAGCTCGGGTGTGCGTTCAGTTTTGAACAGGCTGATATCCATGACAGCCCTCAACGCTGCATCGCTCTCCACCGCCTCCAGCAGGCGGATGAAAACCCGGCGCAAGATTTCCACCAGGCTTCCACCCTCGGCTGCCGCAGCCTGGACGATCTCGCCGCCGCGAGCGGAATATTCGCTCAACAGGGCAGTGTACAACTCGGCTTTGCTGCCGAAGTGCCAGTAGATGGCGCCGCGCGTCACACCAGCCTGGCGAGCCACGTCCTCCATGGTAGCGGCGGTGTACCCTTTGCGGCTGAAAACGGCCAGGGCAGCCTGGAGCAGGCTCTCGCGGGTGATGGCAGCTTCTTCCTTGGTTTTTCTCATCGCAGCACCTTTGTATATATACTAACATGAATGTTTGTAATTGCCAAGAGGCAATCTCTGAATACTATACTTTTACACGAAGACCAGTTAACCTAACTTGACATCATCACCAACGTTTGCTACAATGTTATCGATAACGGGAACGATAACAACCTTGAGGGATTATGGCTCGCCAACAAAAAGTGACCATCAAGGAAGTTGCCAAAGCTGCGGGGGTGTCTACACAAACTGTTTCTCGTGTCATTAATTCTCGCCCCGATGTTTCCCCAGAGACCCAAAAAAAGGTTCAACATGTCATTGATGATCTGGGTTATTCCCCCAACGTAATCGCCCGTAGCCTGGTTCGTGGTCGCAGTAACACACTGGGTGTTGTCGGCTACGGACTGGGCTACTTTGGCCCTACCAGCATCTTGAAGGGGATCGAGAAAAGGTCCTATAATTTGGGCTTTTCCCTGTTATTAAGCCTGCTGGACGATTTCGACCCCTCCTATATCCACACCATCACAGAGAACCTGCTCTCCAGGCAGGTGGAGGGCATCATCTGGGCAGTTCCCGGAAATGATCGGTTGGCCGGGAATCTATCCGTAAGGTTCAAAGAAGCACCCGTTCCGATCGTCTTCTTGAATAAATCCAGGCGGTTTAATGACCTGGTCGTGGCATTAGATAATCAGGATGGCGCAAGGTTAGCCACGCAGCATCTCCTCTCTCAGGGTTATCGCTGTGTTGGTATCATTACCGGTCCCAGTGATTGGTGGGAGGCCCAGCAACGCGAGGTTGGATGGCGTCAGGTGATGCTAGATACAGAGATCGGCGACCTGAACAAGCTCAAAGTGGTTGGCGATTGGTCAGCTCATAGTGGCAATATTGGCTTGCGCGACCTGTTGGCGAAATCCCCTCAGATCGATGCCGTGTTCGCCAGCAATGACCAGATGGCATTGGGCGCCTTACAGGCTGCGCGCCAGATGGGGATCAAAATACCCCAGGAGCTTGGCATCGTGGGTTTTGACGATATCCCCGAGGCAGCCTATTTCTATCCTGCCTTGACAACGATCCGTCAAGACGCAGAAGAGCTTGGAGCGCAGGCGGTTGACCAGATGTGTAATTCCCTTCAGGCTCGCCATCAGGGTGAGGAATACAGGTCGGACGTCGTTTGGATCAAGCCAGAATTGATCGTCAGGAACAGCTCGATTCGTGCCTAGTTTCTTTGGAAAAGGTTGAGGATTGCCCATGAACGTCGAGGTAGACGCCAAACTGTCTGAAATCCGGGCTTTGCTCTCTGAGCGAGCGCTGGATGCCCTCCTGGTCCAAACTGTTGCCAATTTTGCCTGGGTGACCGGGGGGGCTGCTTCCTATGTGAATATCGCTCAGGATCTTGGACTGGCCAGCCTGCTGATCACCTCTGCCGGGCGCTACCTGATCACCAACAACATCGAGGCGCCGCGCCTCCGTCGGGAAGAGGCCTTGGAAGAGCAGGGGTGGGAATTTAATATCTCCCCCTGGTATGAAGCAATAGATGTGGTTGCACACCTGACACGAGGGCTTCGCCTGGGCGCCGACGGCCATTACCCTGGAGCGCAAGATTTGAGCGCCGACCTCATCCGCTTGCGGGCGGATTTGTTACCCGCAGAGCAAAAGCGCTTTCGCGAGCTGTGCCAGGCGTGCGCCCAGGCGATGCGAGCCACCGTAGATCGCCTGGAGCCGGGAATGAGCGAATATGAGATCGCCGCCCTTCTGGGAGAGCAGGCCCAGCGCCGTGAGCTGCTGCCGATCGTGAACTTGATTGCCACCGATGAGCGCGTCTATGCCTATCGCCATCCCCTCCCTACCGCTAAAAAGCTTGAGCGATACGCTATGCTGGTGCTTTGCGGCAGGAAGTGTGGCCTGGTCGCCTCGATCACGCGGCTGGTTCACTTTGGGGCCATGCCCGCTGATCTGCGTCGCAAGGTGGAAGCTGTTGCCCAGATCGACGCCGCTTTTATCGCCGCCACGCGCCCCGGTCGTACCCTGGGAGAGATTTTCCAGATAGCCCAGGCGGAATACGCACGGCTTGGCTACCCCGATGAGTGGCAGTTGCATCACCAGGGAGGTCTTGCGGGCTACCGCTCGCGCGAGGCGGTTGCCACGCCTCAATCGGAATTGGTGGTGAAAGCGGGACAGGCGTACGCCTGGAATCCCTCCATCACGGGGACCAAATCCGAAGACAGCATCCTGGTGAACAAGGATGGAGCTGATATCTTAACTGAAATTCCCGGCTGGCCTGCCTTATCGATCGAGGTAGATGGGCAGCGCATTCCCCGACCTGCAACCCTGGAAATCGTTTAGGAATGCACTTTGGGAGTTACGCAGTACCCTGACAAAGAATTGGTGGAGGATCAGATGAATCAACCAAAGTATGCCCTCGGCGTAGATTTTGGCACCGAATCGGGACGCGCGGTGCTGGTGGATGTCTCTGATGGTCGTGAAGTAGCCACCGCCGTCTACGCTTATGCAAATGGCGTCATCGACGAGAAATTGCCGGGAAGCGGTTCCGTGCTTGATCCGGATTGGGCTCTCCAGGACCCCCAGGACTACCTGGCTGTTTTCAAGAACACCATCCCAGCCGTTCTCAAGGATAGCGGTGTAAATCCCGAGGATGTGATCGGGGTGGGCATTGATTTCACTGCCTGTACAGTGCTGCCAATAAAGAAGGATGGCACACCATTGTGTTTTCTCCCTGAATGGCGGGCGAATCCCCATGCCTGGGTAAAACTTTGGAAGCACCACGCCTCTCAGCCGGAAGCGAACAAATTGAACGCAACCGCCCGCCGGCTTGGCTATAGCTTCTTAGATCGTTATGGTGGCAAGATCAGCTCGGAATGGCTGATCCCAAAAATCTGGCAAACGCTAGACGAAGCGCCGGAAGTTTATGCCGCTGCCGACAAGTTTATCGAAGGCGCCGATTGGGTGATCTGGATGTTGACCGGGGTTGAGACGCGCAATAACTGCACTGCCGGTTACAAAGGCATGTGGCACAAAAAAGACGGCTTTCCCCCGGATGAATTCTTCAAAGCCCTTGATCCCCGCCTGGAGAACCTGGTGGATGAGAAGTTATCTCGCCAGATCGGTTTTCTGGGTGATCGCGCTGGCTCCTTAACGCCGCAAGCTGCTGCCTGGACAGGCTTGAAAGCTGGCACCGCGGTTGCCATTGCCAACGTCGATGCGCATGTGTCTGTCCCCGCGGCAGGAGTCGTCGATGTGGGCCGCATGGTCATCATCATGGGGACATCCAACTGCCACATGGTGCTGGGTGACGAAGAGCACATCGTCCCGGGGATGTGTGGCTATGTGGAGGATGGCATCATCCCGGGTTTCTTCGGCTACGAAGCCGGTCAATCCTGTGTCGGCGACCATTTCGCCTGGTTCGTCGAGAACTGCGTGCCCGCCTCCTACCAGCAAGAGGCAGAGGCCAGAGGTATCGATATCCACACGCTGCTGGAAAAAAAGGCGGCGAAATTGCTTCCTGGAGAAAGCGGTCTGCTCGCCTTGGATTGGTGGAATGGAAACCGCAGCATCCTGGTGGATGTCGATCTGACCGGTTTATTGATCGGCCAGACCCTGGCGTCCAGGCCGGAAGAGATCTACCGCGCGTTGATCGAGGCCACCGCGTATGGCACGCGCATCATTATTGAGGCCTTTGAGGCTAACGCGGTGCCGGTGAAAGAGATTGTCGCCACGGGTGGTTTACCGGATCGTAACCGCCTGTTGATGCAGATCTATGCCGACGTGACCGGGCGAGAGATCAAGGTTGCCGCCGCCAGGCAACCCGCCGCCCTGGGTTCGGCCATGTTCGGCGCCGTCGCGGCCGGCAAGGCTGCCGGAGGGTACGACACGATTTTTGAAGCCAGTAAAGCCATGGCCCACTTGCGGGATGAGAAGTACACCCCCAACCCCGCGCATAAAGAAGTTTATGACCAGTTATATGCTGAATACAAGGTATTGCACGATTACTTCGGGCGGGGTGAAAACGACGCGATGAAGCGCTTGAAAAGCTTGAAGGCAAGAGTGCGCGGGTCAAAGTAGGTAGAGGAGGATTATTGTGTTGTTACAGGCCATTCGAGAAGAATTGGTTGCCTTGAATCGGGCGCTGCCGGAGAACGGGCTGGTGGTTTGGACGGGTGGTAATGTCAGCGTCCGCGATCCGGATAGCGGCTACGTTGCCATCAAGCCCTCCGGGGTCGCCTTCCCCAACCTCACTCCTGAGAGCATGGTGGTCCTCGACTTGAACGGTAACGTGATCGAAGGCGAGAAGAAACCCTCATCGGACGCAAGCAGCCATTTATACATCTATCGCCATCGCCCGGACGTTAATGGTGTGGTCCACACGCATTCCAATTATGCAACGGCTTTTGCGGCAGTAGGCCGGCCGATCCCGGTGTACCTGACCGCGCATGGAGATGAGTTCGGTGGGCCGATTCCCTGCGGTGGATTTGCCCTGATCGGCGGCGAAGAGATTGGGAAAATCGTGGTCGAGACGATCGGCTCCTCACCGGCGGTGTTGCTCAAAAGCCACGGCGTGTTCACCGTTGGACCCAGCGGCGAGGCCGCGGTCAAAGCAGCTGTAATGGTCGAAGACGTTGCGCACACAACCTGGTTGGCGCTGCAAATCGGGGTTCCTGAGGAAATCCCCCCTGACGATGTGGCCAGGCTTCATTACCGCTACACTCGCATCTACGGTCAACGACCGGACGAAGGTCATTAAGGAGTGGTTTAATGGATCGGATGATGAATCTTGAGCAATTTGAAATCTGGTTTATTACCGGCAGCCAGCACCTGTACGGCCCAGAAACGCTGGAGAAGGTGGCTACCAATTCAAGAGAGATCGCCGAGGCGCTAAACGCCTCGCACAACATCCCAACTCGGGTGGTCTTCAAGCCTGTTTTAACCACCCCGGAAGCAATTTACCAGGTCTGCCAGGAAGCCAATCTGGCCGGTAACTGCGTCGGCCTGATCACCTGGATGCATACCTTTTCTCCGGCGAAGATGTGGATCCGCGGCCTGAATATTCTGAAAAAGCCATTCGTGCACCTGCATACCCAGTACAACCGCGAGATCCCCTGGGCTGATATCGACATGGATTTCATGAACCTCAACCAGGCAGCCCACGGCGACCGGGAGTTCGGCTTTATCGGCAGCCGCATGCGCCTGAATCGCAAGGTGGTGGTCGGTTATTGGCAGGATGAGGATGTGCAATCTGAAATAGGCGTCTGGACGCGGGCAGCCTGCGCCTGGCACGATTTGCAAGGGGCGAAAATCGCCCGCTTTGGCGACAACATGCGCGATGTAGCCGTAACGGAGGGCGATAAGGTCGAAGCACAGATACGCATGGGCTATGACGTTTATGGTTATGGGGTCGGCGACCTGGCCAAGGCCGTCTCGCAGGTCACGGCTGCACAGGTAGATCAACTGGTTGCGGAATACATGGAAGAGTACCAGGTGATCGACGCCCTGAAACCTGGCGGCGAGGCGCATCAATCCCTGCGCGATGCAGCCCAGATCGAGGCCGGGATGCGCACCTTCCTGGAAGCCGGGAATTTCAAAGCCTTTACCACCAATTTTGAGGACCTGCACGGCCTGGTTCAGCTCCCTGGCCTGGCCGTCCAGCGTTTGATGGCGGATGGTTATGGCTTCGGCGCGGAGGGGGATTGGAAGACAGCTGCCTTGATCCGGGCGATGAAGGTGATGGGAGCCGGCCTGTCCGGTGGGGCAACGTTTATGGAAGACTATACCTACCACATGGACCAGCGCCAGATGAAGGTGCTCGGCGCCCACATGTTGGAAGTCTGCCCAACGATAGCCGATGGCCGTCCCCGGTTGGATATCTATCCCCTGTCGATCGGCGGTAAGGCGGACCCGGTACGATTGATTTTCGATACCCGGACCGGTCCAGCGTTGAACGCTTCGATCATGGATATGGGCAACCGCTTCCGTATGGTGGTCAGCGAGGTAGATGTCGTGCCGACCGATGCGCCGCTGCCCAGGCTGCCGGTAGCCCGGGCGCTGTGGGTGCCCAGGCCCAGCTTGAAGGTCGCAGCCGCGGCCTGGATCCTGGCCGGCGGTGCCCATCACACGGGGTTCAGCCAGGCGCTGACCGCCGCGCACCTGCAGGATTTTGCTGAGATGGCGGATATGGAATTCTTGCTGATCAATGCCGACACCCAGGTCGCAGCTTTCAAGAAGGAAATTCGCTGGAATGACCTGTACTACCTGCTTGCGCAAAGGTCGTAAGGGATATCAATATACTTAGGAAGGAGCAGGTGTGCTGAAACCCAGAGAACGTGTTGAGATCGCCCTGCACCACGAGCAACCGGACCGCTGCCCCATGCAGGTAAGCTTCACGCCGGAGTTTGCCGAGCGGCTGCGCCTTGATATGGCAATTCAAGGGACCCAATTGCACAACCCCCACGGCGGCGGCAACACCTATGAATTAGAGCGCCTGCTGGGTGAAGATATGCTGCTCACTTCGGTAGGCTGGGCCAATTCCTATTATTTGGATGATAAAGCCTATACCGATGAATGGGGAATTGGCTGGGCTGTGCAGCCATACGAAACGCAATTTGGAGGCGGGCATTATACGGAGATTGCCCATCACCCCCTGGCGAGTGACAGCGCTATCAGCAGCTATTCCCCACCGGACCCCAACCGCACCGAATTGTACAGCGCTGCTGAGGGGATGATCCGGGATTTCAAGAGCGAATACTGGATCGTCGGGGTTACGGTCACCACCATCTTTGAGACAGCCTGGGCGCTGCGTGGCCTGGAGCAGATCATGCTGGATATGGTCACGAACCCGGATCTGGCGAATCACCTGCTGGATATCCCCTACCATTACCACCTTGCAGCCGCCAGGAAGCTCGTTCAAATGGGCGTGGATATGATCTGGACCGGTGATGATGTCGGCTCGCAGAACCGGATGCTCATCTCTCCACAGATGTGGCGCCGGTATCTCAAGCCGCGCATGGCAAATTTTATTGCCGAGCTCAAAGCGATCAACCCGGCCCTGAAAGTCGCCTACCACACGGATGGCAATGTCGAACCGATTATCCCGGAGTTGATTGAGATCGGCATTGACGTGTTGAACCCTGTTCAGCCGGCCAGCATGAACCCGGCCAAGATCAAGGAACAATATGGCAACCGGCTTTGCTTTTGGGGGACGATCGATGAGCAATATACTCTGCCGTTCGGTTCACCGGCGGAGGTGGAAGCGGAAGTGTTGGAGCGGCTGCGCACCGTCGGTAAAGATGGCGGCTTGATCCTCTCCCCAACCCACCACGTCCAGTTGGACACGCCGCTGGAAAATTTTTGGGCGCTGGTGAATACGGTAACCAATACGCCTTACGAGGCTGTGGATTAAAAATTGTTGTATATTTAATGTGCGGCCGATAACGGATCAGGGATCACTGATGAGTATGGATGATTGGTGGAACGTTGAGATCGAAGGTATGCCGCAATTCGAGATGGCGATGCAGCGCGTCTATGCCTGGTATGCCAACGAAATCATCGACCGCCCGCCGGTGCGCTTCATGGCCCACAACGCATTCCTGGAGGCCGCCAGGCAGGATATCGCCGCTCTATCCAGGCGCGAAAAAGAAGCCTATTGGTTCGATGTCGAGCTCCAGGTCGACCTGTACCTCAAATCCATCGCGGGCAGGCGTTTCCACGCCGAGACCTTCCCGGTCTATTTCCCCAACCTGGGGCCGGATGTTTACGCTGCATTTTATGGCGCACAGCTCCTCTTTGGCGAGGTCACTTCCTGGTCGGTGCCCCTGCTGAAGGATTGGGCGCAGATGGATGATCTGCGCCTGGATCTGGATAATATTTATTTCAAGAAGATCGAAGAACTTACCCTTCATGCCCTCGAGCGCTGTCCGGGGAAATTCCTGGTCGGCTATACCGACCTGCACCCAGGCCTGGATTGCGCCGCGGCCTGGCGTGATCCCCAGCAGCTCTGTCTCGATATGATCGATCACCCTGAGCAGGTGAAACGCCTGGTGGAGCTGGCCATTCAGGATTTTGAGCATATATACGACCATTTTGACAACCTGCTCAAAGCCGCGGGCCAGCTATCGGTGAGCTGGATGGGCATTCCCTCCTACGGCCGCATGCACATCCCCAGTTGTGATTGCGCGACGATGATTTCCCCTGCGTTCTTTGAAAAATTCGCTTTACCAATCCTGCGGCGCGAAGTTAAAACCATGACCCACAACATCTTCCACGTCGATGGCAAGGGCCTCGCCCGCCATTTGAACGCCATTCTCAGCGTGCCTGAGGTGCATGCCGTCCAGTGGGTGCAGGGTGTCGGCGATGATTATCCCATTATGCAGTGGATTCCGTTTATTAAAGAGTTACAATTAAAGGGCATTCCCGTCATCGTCGACCTGGCGCTCTCCGACCTTGACGATTTTATCAATGTCATGGATCCACATGGCTTGTTCTTGTGGTTAGCAACCCAGAGTGAAGAAGAGGAGCTGGTAATCCTCAAGCGCATCGAAGCCTGGCGTTAATCATTGGCGATCAGTCAGCGCAGTTCCTGAAAGCTGGAGGAAGAGGCTTGATATCAAGACAAGGAGGTGCATATCGGCTGAAATTAAATTAGATCAAAAAGAATGCTGTGGCAAAATAGAATTCGAAAAATCTAAAAATCGAAGATTAAGGAGATAGGAAATGAAGAAGCTGACCCTTTTAGTTGTAGTCCTTCTGACGCTGGGCTTGGCCCTCACCGCCTGCCAGAGCCCCGCAACCCCAACAGAAGCGGCACCGGAGCCTGCGGCAACACAACCTCCCGCGCCCCCAGCAGAGGGCGGGTGGTGCTCTGGCACCGATATCGTCTTCTTCCCCGGTGGCGCTCCCGGCGGTCCCTTTGAGACCGTGGTCTACAACGGCGCCGTTGCTGCTGCGGCTGACCTGGGTGCGAACGTGGAGTATGTCTGGTCCGATTGGAACCCAGAGAAGATGATCACGCAATTCTCGGAGGCTATGGCTACCAATCCTGACGGCATCGCCATCATGGGCCACCCCGGCGATGAAGCCTTCGCCCCGCTGGTGGACGAGGCTGAATCCAAGGGCATTGTCGTCACCAGCATGAACACCCAGACTCCCGCCTTGCAGGCGAAGTACTCCTCGAGCGGCTACGGCTACGTCGGCGCCATCCTGTACGATGCCGGTTGGGCATTAGGCAAAGAGGCGGTCGCTCGGTCTGGCCTGAAGCCCGGCGATAAGGCTTTCGTCTGGGGGCTGTTGGGGCAGGCTGGTCGCGGCGAGCGCACCAAGGGCGTCAAAGAATCCCTCGAAGATTCTGGCCTGACAGTAATCTACCAGGAGATCGATAATGCCACCAACGCCGATGCCTCTGTTGGAGTGCCGGTATTTGTGGGCGTGATGTCTGCCAACCCGGATATCAAGCTGGTGGTCACCGACCACGGCAACCTGACCGCCACTCAGCAGACCTTCTTTGAGGCCGCTGGCAAGGGCCCGGATGATGTCTTCGGAGCGGGTTTTGACCTCTCCGCCGCCACTGTGGAATCCATCCGCGGCGGCTGGACGGACCTGGTGATCGATCAGCAGCAGTATCTCCAGGGATATATGGCGGTATTGCAGATCTGCCTCACCGACAAATACGCCTTCACCGGCCTGCAGATTGACACCGGCGCGGGCTTTGCTCACAAGGACAATGTCGAGCTCCTGGCTGATCTGGTCTCGAAGCAGATTCGCTA
>Ga0316622_100001508_pt1 | contig 15195 bp, 10 predicted proteins | sample OWC_Aug_OW2_C1_D_FD_207646 | JGI IMG/M metagenome (GOLD analysis project Ga0316622, IMG submission 207646) | Wetland soil microbial communities from Old Woman Creek delta, Ohio, United States - OWC_Aug_OW2_C1_D5_C | ecosystem: Environmental > Terrestrial > Soil > Wetlands | place: USA: Ohio... | reverse complement strand
GGTGTGGATGCCCAGCATCCCGACCTGGCGGGGGCCGTGCTACCGGGCTACAGCGTCTTGACTCAGGAGGCGACCACACAGGACGACCATGGGCACGGGACGGCGCTCGCCGGGGTAGTGGCGGCCCGGCTGGACAACGGCGAGGGCGGCGCGGGCGTGTGTCCTGACTGTCGGGTCCTGCCCATCACGGCCCTTGATTCGGACGGAATCGGCACCATGGCGGATGTGGCGGCGGGCGTCATGTACGCAGTAGACCACGGTGCGCGCGTCATCCTGCTGGGTCTTGGCGGACGCGGGTACTCGCAGGTGCTGGCGGACGCGCTGGAGCAGACGTACGCCCGGGGGGTCGTCGTGGTCGCCGCTGCGGGCAACGGCGGAGCGGAGGAGGTGCTATTCCCCGCCTCGTATCCGACCGTGATGGCGGTCGGCGCAACGCACGCAGACGATGTGGCGCTGCCGTCCTCGAACCGAGGCGATGCCCTCCGCGTCGTCGCCCCGGGTGCCTACATCCTGACCACCGAGGTGACCGGGGGGTACGGGCGGTACAGCGGAACCTCGCTGGCCGCGGCCTTTGTCGCAGGAGCAGCGGGCCTGGTCGAAGCGGGCCACCCGACGCTCGGCAGGGCACTGGTCGAACAGACGCTCGCGACGACTACGGCCGATCTCGGCCCTCTGGGCCGCGACCTCACGTACGGCTTCGGCCTGCTGGATGTAGGCGCCGCCGTCGCACAACCGGCCGCTCCGACCCATGGCATTGCGGTGACCGGCATCGAGATCAGCCCCGCCTCGCTGCGTGTTGGCGAGGCGGCCACCGTCCACGTCACCGTGCAGAACACCGGGACGGTAGACGAACGTGCTCTGCTCCTGCGTATCATGGCAGATGGCGTTGCCATTGGCGCCGCCATGGTGAGCTACTTGGCAGTCGGCGAGATCCGTACTCTAACGTTCTATTGGACGCCATCGGCGACGGTTGCACGAGTCACGCTTACTGCCGCGGTTTCTGGCCAGACAGCCGAGGGCACGTTGCTGACCGCTGCGACATCGCGCCAGGTGTGGCTTGCGACATCCGGCGACATCGTAACCGTTCAGTATGGGTACAATGCGCACCGTTGGATCGTGGAGAACGCCGCCAACATCCTGCCGCTTGGCCCCATGCGCGACGAGATATATCAGTACCTTGGCGCCAATACGACGTATCAGGTGTGCGACGCAGGTGCTGATACGGGTAGCTCGATCGAGGAAGGTGCGCTCGAGGAAGACGATGGCCCGTCACTCTCACATCCGATCTGCAACAACCCGAAAGGCGAAGATCGTGAGATGCGGTATCTACGGCACTTCTGGCAGCCCAACCTAGGTTATCAGGCGGGATTCACCAAGATAGGTTGTTCGGAGGGTCCCTGTCGGAGTGCGCCCGAAGAGGCCGAGATCCAATGGCAGCAAGCCATTGCGGAGTACGAGGCAGGGAGACATGCCAGCGCCTACTGGTATCTGGGACGCGTGGCACACCTCCTGAGTGACATGGCCTCCCCCGCGCACCTCCATGACGATTCCCACGCGGGGGACCCTCTCGGCGGCGACGACAGCTACGAGGCATGGACGGAGAGTCCGGCCAATTTTCCCGCGGGCCTAGGGCAGACGCCCGTTGTGCCATGGTTGATGGACCTATCTGTTGTTGGTAATTGGACCGACGCTCCTCACCAAGTGGCGGCTGACGGGACGACGCAGCCAGGGCAAGACTATAGTCAGTTGTCGCCTGGACAATCCGGACTCTTCAAGCTCTTCCTGCGCCTTGCGGAGATTGGCGACGACTATGCCAGCGACGATGTCGCCGGTGAGTACGAACCTGACCCCGTAGGCGATCTGTCGGAAGCACAGAGGGCCACCCACGCGAAAGCCCTCGTTCCTGAGGCGATTCAGCACGTCGCCGGTTTGTTCCAATTGTTCTGGTCGGCCACACATCCCGTCCCGTTCATCTCCGCTCGACCATCCGGGGCCCTGTGGAGCCGGACGGGAGTTCCGTTCACCATCGAGTTGACCGCCGACAATGTGGGGACGACCGCGTCCTGGGGTGGTCTCTCGGTATCGTTTCCTGAACTGACGGCGAAGTCCGCCGGGAGTGACTGTGGCAACCCCTCCAAGTACGAGAGTAGTGAGATCGCGGTGTCTGTCCAGTCCTCCGAGTTCGAACAGGTGCGATTCTACCGTCGAGGATGCGCCCTCAGTGGACACGATGGCCCCATCGTGGCGGAGCACCTGTTGGTTGAGGCGACGGTAGATACCTTCGACCAGATCCCCAGGACGCTGAGACTAACTGTCATCCCTAAGACGGCAATGCGGCTGCAAGTACGAGCCCGCATGGCCCTTTGCAGAGACTCCACTTGTGATGGAGAGGAGCCTGGCCGCGACCCCTTCGCGGTGCCGGAAGCATTCGATCAGCAGGGCTACCCTTCGTATGTGTTTGCCGCGAGTATTGACGCGTCCGGAACGCCGATGTTCGCTGAGATCACGACAATTGCCGGTCGTGGTACTGAACAGGGTGACGGGGTTCCGGCGACAAGTGCCTACTTGTACCCGGCGAGAAACTTGACGCTGACGCCATCAGGGACTCTGTACTTCGCGGGCAGCGCCGTGCATCGCATCGATCTTTCGAGCGGAGTACTACACTACATTGCTGGGGGAGGCGTGATAGGCCCTCCGAATGATGGGGGGCCGGCAAGCGCTGCTCATCTCTACGCGGAAGGGGTTGCCGTAGATCGGGCTGGCAATCTCTACATCCTCGACGCGATGGGAGATTCGGACCGCATCAGAAAGATCTCCGCCACTACGGGCGTCATCACGACTGTCGCGGGCGGAGGCACGCTAAACCCTGATGGCGTGCCGGCTACGAGTGCATCCTTCGGCGAGTTGTCCGCGATCACAATAGACCAGGATGACAACCTCTATGTTGTTGCCTACAACTCAGCGCGCGTCTACAAGGTGGACGCCAAGAATGGTGTTTGCAGGAAGGTCGCGGGAAGTTCCTCCGGAATGTCAGGGGACGGAGGCCCTGCGACCCTGGCGAAGCTGAGCTACCCGGAGGGAGTGGCCGTCGACCGAGAGGGCAACTTGTACGTTGCGGATACATGGAACTGCCGGGTTCGGAAGATATCGGCGGATACAGGAGTGATCACAACGGTCGCGGGGCACGGGTCGTTGGGGTTGGGATGTGGCTACTGGGGAGATGGAGGCCCAGCCACCTTGGCCATGCTGCACCGCCCCCATGACATCGCCGTGGACGCTGCAGGCAACCTCTACATCTCAGATCCGGGCAAGAGCCGCGTCCGGATGGTCGCTGCCGGGACTGGTGTTATCACGACGATCGCCGGCACAGGTGTCTTCGGGGACGGCGGTGACGGAGGCCCAGCGGCAGAAGCTGAAATGATTGGTTTGGGGGGGCTCGCTCTGGACGCTGTCGGCAATCTCTACGTCGGTAACTACTTAACGTTAGGAGGTGGCCTAATTCGAAAGATTAGAGCGGTGAAGCCGGCGGCCCCTTCCGTTGTATCGCATCCTGAGAGCACGGTTGTGACACCAGGTGGTCTGGCGCTGTTCACTGCGGATGCGGCCGGCGGGCCAGACCCGCATGTGCAATGGCAGTGCAGTTCGGACGGAGGCACGACATGGGCGGATCTGAATGGCGCCACTTCACCGACCTGTTCGTTCACGGCCACACAGGCGGATACGGGCAAGCAGTTTCGAGCGGTGTTTGCCAATGGAGAAGGAACCGCCACCAGTAACCCTGCGACGCTTCTAGTCGGTCCAGCTCCCGTCACAGCACGCCTGCGAGGCGATTTCACGGGCGACCTGAAGAGCGACATGCTCTGGCGGCACTCCAGCCTCGGCGAGGTGTGGCTGTGGCCGATGGACGGCACGACGCGCTTGGTCGAAAGCTTCGTGCGTACCGTCGCGGACACGAACTGGGAGATCCGCGGCCTGGGCGATCAGACTGGCGATGGCAAGGCGGATCTCCTCTGGCGCAACAAGGTCAGCGGTGAAGTCTACTTCTGGCCGATGGATGGCTCGACGCCGGAGAGTGAACTCTACGTCGGCACGGTCGCGACCGACTACGACATCGTCGGCACGGGCGACTTCGACGCCGACGGGAAGTCGGACCTCCTCTGGCGGAACCTCCTGAACGGCGAGGTCTGGGTCTGGCTGATGGACGGCGCGACGCCGCTGAGCCAGACGTACGTGGACACGGTGGACCCTGCGTATGTGGTGAAGGGCGTCGGCGATCTGGATGCCGACGGCAGAGCCGACATCGTTTGGCACCACGCGACGCTAGGTGAAGTGTGGGTGTGGCCGATGATCGGCGCGACCCGGCTGTCGCAGCACTGGGTCGGGACGGTGCCGGATACGGGCTACCAGATCGTGGGGGTGGCCGACCACACGGGCGACGGGAAGGCGGACCTGCTGTGGTGGCACAACACCCGCGGCGAGGTGTGGCTGTGGCCCATGAACGGGACGACGCTCGTGAGCCAGTCGTATGTGGGGATCGTCCCGGATACCGGGTATCGGATTGTGGCCAGCGGGGACTACGACGGCGACGGCAAGGCCGACATCCTGTGGCATCACGCGACACGAGGCGAAGTCTGGCTGTGGCCGATGAACGGCGCGACCAGGCTGGCAGAGACGAAGGTGGCGACCGTGCCGGACACGGGGTACCAGATCGTCAAGGTGAAGTAGCGGCGGCTTCAAGAAGAGCCAGCCGGATGTGGGGATGGTCCCGGACACGGGCTACCGGATCGTCGGCAATGGGGACTACGACGGTGACGGACTGGCGGACATCCTGTGGCATCACGCCACCCGGGGTGAAGTATGGGTGTGGCTGATGGACGGCGCCGTCCCTTTGTCCCAGAACTACGTCGGGAGCGTGCCGGACACCTCGTATCAGATCACTCGGCAAAAATCGGGCTCTGGATGGCGAGGCGCCAGCCTCGACAGAGCCAGGAGGACGATGAATGCGCAGGCTGCCGTTCGGTCTCGTTGCTGTCACGCTCGTACTCATGCCGGCCGTCGTGTCCGCGCAGGTCGTCATCAGCCAGGTGTATGCGGGAGGCGGCTCCTATTCGTCGACGTACAAGCACGACTTCGTTGAACTGTTCAACCGAGGGACGACCTACGTCAGCGTCACGGGCTGGTCGATCGGCTTCAAGCAGTACGACTTCCAGTCGTGGAGCGACACCACGCTTTATGGAGTGATCCCTCCCGGAGGTTACTTCCTTGTGAAGTTGAGCGGTAGCACCTTCTCTGGCAGGTACACGCTCCCTCCTGCCGACGTCACCGGATACACGAACCTGGCGTCCTCGGGCACGGTCGTCCTGGTCGACAGCATGGGATACGCGGCCGACTACATCGGGTATGGAATAGGACCTCCATACTACGAAGGAACCCAGTTCTTTTCATCGTTGGGCTACACGAACGCCGCCCTGCGGCACGGAAACGGGTGCGCAGACACCAACAACAACTTTCTCGATTTCCAGAATGCGTCGCCATCGCCCTACAACTCGAACGTCACGCCTCAGCCATGTGGCCTGGCTACGAATCCCCGCATAGCAGCTGTTGTCGATCCGACCACGGTCGCGGCCGGAGCCTCAATCCTGCTTCTGGCGCAAGTGTTGCCAGGAGGGAATCCGACGAGTTCGGGGCTGGCTGTCGCCGCGAATCTGACGGCGATTGGCGGTGCGTCGCTCGTGTCCCTCTATGACGACGGCACGCATGGCGATAGCGTGGCAGGGGACCTCATCTTCTCTCTGAGCGCGCAGGTAGCAGTCGAAACCCAACCGGGCGGGAAGTCGATTCGGGTGGCGGTTGCCGACAGCCAGCTACGTGCGAGCGCCACCTCGGTCCAACTGAACGTAGCGGCCCCCTTGCGCCCGTCCATGGACTTGAATGGCGATGGCACGAGCGACCTCTTGTGGCACCATGCCACGCGCGGTGACGTGTGGCTTTGGCCCATGAACGGCGCGGCCAAGGCAGGCGAGTCGTACGTCCGGACAGTTGGCGAGCCGGGCTGGGCCATCCGGGGTGCCGGGGACCTGAACGGCGACGGGCACGCGGACGTACTGTGGCGGCACGCACCCACGGGGATGCTCTATCTCTGGACGATGGACGGGAACACGGTGGTATCGGAGACGTACATCGCAACCATTGACCCGGCGTACGACATCGTCGGCACGGGCGACTACAACGGCGACGGCATGTCGGACATCCTGTGGCGGCAGCCGACGAATGGGGAACTGTGGGTCTGGCTAATGAACGGCGCAACGCCTCAGGCTGTGTCCTACATCGACACGATCGACCCCGGTTACGCGGTGGCAGGCTCGGCGGACCTGAACGGCGACATGAGAACCGACATCGTGTGGCGGGGCACCACGTACGGTGACGTTTGGGTCTGGATGATGAATGGCTCGGCCCGGATGAACGAAACATACGTGACGACGGTCAGTGATCTCGGCTACCAGATCGTCGGTGTGGCGGACCACACGGGAGACGGAAGGGCGGACATCCTGTGGCGGCACGCGACGCGGGGAGAGGTGTGGCTCTGGCCGATGAACGGGACGACGCTGGTGGGCCAGGCGTACGTCGGCATGGTGCCGGACACGGGTTATCGCATCCTCGGAAACGGGGACTACAACGGCGACGGCAAGGCGGACATTCTGTGGCACCACGCGACGCGCGGGGAAGTGTGGGTGTGGCTGATGAACGGCGCCGTGACCCTGTCGCAGAACTACGTGGCGACCGTGCCGGACACGGGGTACCAGATCGTTAAGAACAAGTAGCCCGGAGGCGTCGCGTCGAGGTATCGGGCGAGCACTCCCGGGAACTTCGTCTTGGTTTCGCTCCGGCGCACCAGGCGTGTCTCAGCAATCATCTGATTCCTGAGACAGCTTGCGCCCTTGCTGACATCCCGCTTCTCGCTGGGAAGATGGGCGAAAGCGTGGCCGCCTGCAAGGGTGTTATTGAAACACCCGGCGACCCTGAACAGAAGCAGCCACCAGTGGCTCGATGAGCACCCTCCCTGAGGGCTCTGTCGGTCTGCGGCTTTCGAGAGCCACGCGGACGGTGAGACTTCTGCGCCGTGGCTGATCTTCCGGCCTGCCACACGGCTGGACATTCGGCCTGGGCATCCCGGCCTTGCCAACGGCGTCCAACGGCGTAACACAGACGGCGTGAGCCGTCTGTCCTGGGTCAGCGTTCCTGCCTCGGCCGCCCAGAGATGGAATGCTATCTCGGCTCGACCATATTCAGTCCAGAGAATCCCGGGGTGCTTCCAGTGATCGCAGCAGCGCTCCGAGTTCTGGTCTGTTGGCCTTGCTGAGAGGGTCCGATCGGCTGACAGGCACGTCGCGAGCGAGTCGGATCTCTTCTTTGAACGGCGTGTCCGTGCGGAGGAGTGATGTCTCTCCATATGATGAAGGCGGGCACGGCGCTCGTCGTGGAGGCGGCTATCATGCTCTTTGGCGCCGCCACCGACACGCTCGCCCAGCCCCAGATGACGCGGCTCGGCAGCCCTGCGACGCGGTTTACGTCGCCCATCGCCAGCGGGGCTGCGCGGCAGAAGGCGTTCAAGACCAAGGCCAATCAGGCCGCCGTCGGCACCGTGGTCGACAAGGCGGGCTTGGCGTCCCTGACTCCGCAGGTGCTGGCCGCCCTGACCGAAGGCAAGCTCACCGAGGCGTCGGTGGAGCCGGGCACCGCGATCCACTGGATGGCTTTGAAGCGCGGCGGCAAGCCAGACATCCTGCTCGACGCTGCCTGGGCGGGCGAGCAGCCCTTCAAGGCCTTCGCCTGTACGATAGAGGACGGCGCGAAGATCTACAACTTCGTCGTCCCGAACGCCTGCGGTAATCTCTCCTTGGTCTCTCAGACCGAGAGACCGGTCCCGGAGTGCATCCGCATCACCATGACGCGCAACTGCACGACCAAGCAGGTGACGTTCACGGCTGCCGGGACGGCCATCTCGAACAATCAGACGACGGTGGTCAAGGTGCTGCGCGACGGCAAGCAGGTCGGTGAACTGCTGCCCGGGTCGGGCTTCAAGGGCACGTTCCCGCTCCAGCCCGGCCGCTACACCTTCTTGGCCACCGACACGTACGGCCGCGAATTCGGCACGTGCAAGCGCGACTACGTCGTCGAGGCCTGCGCCGCGCCCGAAAGATGGACCTCGCAAGACGACAATGCCTCCGTTTCCGTGGCCTCCTCCTCGGGCGTCCTCGGACACCGTGATCCCCCACAACTGGCTTCCCAAGAGAGGCACTGCCCGCCTTGCCGAGGTGGCAGAGGCGCTCGAAAGCGCGCTCACCTCCGCGAAGTATCGGAAATGGTCCTACTCGTCGGTGCCGAGGGGGTTCGCGTTGGTCACCCAGATGGAACAAATCAAGTCCGACGGCACGCCCAGTCCGGAACCCGCGCGCTGGAACACCAGCCTGCCTGCCGCCGACATGCTGACGTTTCTGGAGTTCCTCAGGGCGCTGGCGGACACACAACCCGGCTATTATCGTGTCATCGTCTATGTCGTCACCGACCAGCCCTGGTCCCGGACGCTCGAGCTGCCGACCGCGCGGGCGGCCGAGGGGTGGCTTGCTCACGGTTTCACCTGGCTTCCCGCCGACGTGGGCGCGATGCCCTACGGGCCGGAGTATCGGACCACAACCCTCGTCTACGAATTCACCAAGGCTTCGCAGCAAGCCGCTGCCAGATTTGTTGAGACCAGTTCGATATCGGCGGACGATCACCTCAGGAGGGCCGGGATCGCCGAGCCGCTGAGCCGGCGCTGACGGTTGTTCTCCTGCGCGACGGGACGACCATGTCGACCCTGTTCGTGAGCTATCGTAAGGAAGACACAAGCGGGGAGGCGGGACGGCTGGCCGACGAGCTGCAGCACGCGCTCGGCCGGAGGTTCGTGTTCAGGGATGCGGTGAGCATCTCCCCCGGAGACCAGTGGGACGACGCGCTTATCGAGGAGCTGGCCGCCGCGAAGATCGTCCTGGTGCTCGTGGGCCCGAAGTGGCTGGCCACGCTCACCGACCGGCTTTCGGATCAGCGCGTCGACTACCTTCACAAGGAAGTCGCCACGGCTCTGGCCGCGCGCAAACGGGTGATCCCCGTGCTGCTGAGAGGAGAGCCGCTCTCCCCGGCCGATGCCCTGCCTGCCGATCTTAAGGCTCTCACGTCCTGCCAGACGATGTCGCTCCGGGACGAGGCCTGGAGCACCGACGTCAATCGCCTCGTCGACGCCATCGGCCGCCCGTACCGCTATGATCTGCTGACGCTCCGGGCAATCGGGGCGGTGACGCTCATCACGATGGCGGTGTGGAGACTGGCGGCTGCCCTCGCGCCGGACCGGGCCGCCGACTTCGATTTCCTGCGCACCGTGGAGCTCACATTGATCGGGCTGTACGCCTTGGCTGAGTTGCTGTTCGGATATCGGCATTCCCGCGCGCTCGCAAAACGACGCCGGCCGGCTCACGGCTAGCGAGACAGTGCCGGAGTCGGGCCGGCGACTCTCAGCCAGACCCTCTCTTTCGCCAGCCGATCACGCCGAACGACCGCAGGGAGCCGATGACGCTAACGCTGAGCACGCCGAGGATCGCGAAGTGCTCAGCCAGCACGCCCCGATCGCGTCTGCCGACACTCGCGCTACCGTCCGCTCCCGCGACGGCAGCCTCAAGACCCACCTGGCCATCGACGGCGCCGGCTTCGTCTCGCGCTGGTCCCGGCCGGCCTGCGACTACGAGGACTGCTGTGTGCTCAATCATGCGGAGGTCCGGTGTCAAAGAGCGCGAGGCCCCTTTCGACGCGATCGCGACCATGCGATCGGCACCGATGCGGTCGCGTGCGGCGTTCAACTGTGTCCGAGCCATCCGGGTCCTCTGGACCTCCGGTTCCGGGCTCCTGGCTGCGCGACAACGGGCGTCACGTCAACTCGGACCCCGCTAGGGCTTCCTATCAGCTCGCGGTGGCCCTCGTTGCGTACGGCGTGCGTACGCGGCTCGCGAAGTGATCCGCCGCGGCGAGCATCGGAGGCTGTGGCGCGGGCATGACCGGCACCCGGCACTATCTTCGGGATCGTGCTGCCGAGCCTTGACAGCCGCCCGCCGCGGGCACAGATTGTCGACGGGTAATCTTCGCCTAGACTGCCCGGCGCCAAGGAAGTACTGCAATGGTGCGCCCACCACGCGCTTTCATCGCTGCTGGCCGCAGTTTCCCGCTGCTGTGTCTGAGCCATCCGGGTACTCAGGGCATCCGGTTCCGGGATCCTGGCCGGCCGATCACTGGCGTCACGTCAACGCGGACCCCGCTAGTGCTTCCTATTGGCCTGTTGTCCCTTGCCGGATGCGCCCGCGGGGAGTACTCACTCTAACCAGGAGGTCTGACGTGAACTGGACGAAGCGAATGACAATTGCCCTGCTCGCCGCTGTGGCGTTCACTGCGCCAGCGTGGGCCCAGACACCGGACGTGAAGGGCAGCAAGGACCACCCCCTGGTGACCCGCATGCCGGGTTTCTACATCCGGCAGTACGACGAAAAGGAGTTCGATTCTGCGGAGGTGTATGTCCAGGACAAGGGCATCTCCGTCGAGGGCCGAAAGTACGACATCCGTTACACCTTGAACGACGGCATCAATTCGCCGAGCCGATTGCAGGTGGTGCGAAACTACGAGAACGCACTCGGGAAGTTGGGTGGTGTCTTCACCTACAAGCGGGACGACAGTTTCCATTGCAAGGTGGAACGTGAAGGGAAGCGCACCTGGGTCCTGCTCAACGCCTACCACCCTGCCGACTACTATCTGACGATCGTTGAGGAACAGGGAATGCGCCAGGATGTTCAGGCGAAGGCGACCGAGTGGATGTCGAGCATTAACGCGACGGGCCATGCGGCGGTCTACGGCATTCTCTTCGACACCGACAAGGCGGTGGTCAAGCCGGAGTCCGAACCGGCACTCAAAGAGATCGCCCGCTTGCTTCAGCAGAACCCCAAACTCAGCGTTCACCTTGTGGGACATACCGATAGCACCGGGCTGTTCGCCCACAACATGAAGTTGTCGGAAGCGCGGGCCGCGGCGGTGCTGAATAGCTTGGTCGGCCAGTACGGTGTTTCCGCGTCGAGGCTGAAGGCGTCAGGGGTCGGTCCGCTGTCGCCAGTTGCCTCAAACCGGACCGAAGAGGGCAAAGCCCAGAACCGGCGTGTCGAGTTGGTGGAGCAATGAGGGATTGCGGAGGGACGCCATGTCCGGTTCCGGGCATCCGGTTCTGTGTCTAAGCCGTCCGGGCCATCCGGGTACTCTGGGCATCCGGTTCCGGGCCCCGGGGCGTCCGAAAACGGGCATCACGTCAACGCGGACCTCGCTAGGGCTTCCTATCAGCTCGCGGTGGCCCTCGTTGCGTACGGCGTGGGTACGCCGCTCGGAAAGTGATCCACCGCGGGGAGCGTCGGAGGCTGGCGCGGGCATGACCGGCACCCGGCACTATTCTAGGGAACGTGCCACCGAGTCTTGACATCCGCCCGCCGCGGGCACAGTGAATCGTACCGGGAACCTCGGAGAGCGGGTTGTGTGAGTCAGGCCACCTTGGCCTGCTCATCATAGCGCGCCTCGTACTCCGCCGGCGGCACGTACCCGATCGCCTCCAGTAGCCGCCCCGTGTTAAACCAGTGCACCCAGGCCAGCACGGCAAACTCGACCATCTCCAGACTCCGCCACGGGCCCCGGCGTTGAATGACCTCGGTCTTGAAGAGGCCAATCACCGTCTCCGCGAGGGCATTGTCGTAGGCATCGCCGGTGCTCCCCACCGATGGCGCGATGCCGGCGTCGAGGAGGCGGTGGGTGTACCGCATCGACAGGTATTGGGTGCCGCGATCCGAATGATGCACCAAGCCGTCGAGGCCGGCGCCCGCCCGGGCGTAGACCGCTTGCTCGAGGGCGTCGAGCACGAACGCCGTCCGCATCGAGGCCGACACGCGCCAGCCGACGATGCGCCGCGCAAACGCATCGATGACGAAGGCCACGTAGACGAAGCCGGCCCAGGTCGCCACGTAGGGGTGAGTAGGCCGGGGCGTTGCAGCCCCAGCCCCTCGCAGAACCGGACGTGAACCTCTCAGCTCATCCGGCTCCCATCACCGAGCCGCCGGGAGAAATCCCCGCTCCCAATGCACAAATGAACGTGGCGCGCTGTCCGCGAGGCGGCCCAAAGCCCTTGCGGCCCGCGTGACACCGCGAGCTAGGTGCTTGTATTTCCGCCGCATCCAGCGCACCAAGTAGTCGTTCACGTGCCTCCACAGTGGTTTCAGCGCCGTCGGGTAGAATCGACCGTAGTAGTTGGCCCAGCCCCGAAGCACCGGGCCAAACATGTTCGAGAGATCGCTCAGCTCTTTGTCGTTTCTCAGCTGAAGGTGCCATCCTCGCACCGTTTGTCGCATCGTCCGCAGCGCCTCACGGCTGACGCCGGGAGACAAGTTCACGTAGACCCGACCGTACTTGTCGACCGCTTTCCGCGGGCGAAACGTGTAGCCGAGGAACGTGAATTGGATCGTCGGATACGCGACCTGCCGATTGACATCGTGGCAGTAGACGATCCGCGTCTTCTCCGGCTGCAGCTCGAGCCCGCACGCCCGTAGCCTATCTCCGAGCTTTCTCAACACCAACCGGGCCTGCACTTCGCTCTTGCAGTGGATGACGCCGTCGTCCGCGTAGCGACAAAACCGCACGCTCCGCATCTCACGTCGCAGCCACGCATCGAGCGCATCGTGCAAGAAGAGATTGGCCAGTAACGGGCTGACGACGCCCCCTTGCGGGGTGCCTCGCTCGCGCGCCACCAGCGTCCCTTCCGCGGTGGCCATCGGCGCCTTCAGCCAGCGGCCAAGGTACAGAAGGACCCATGGGTTCCGGCAGTGCTTTCGCAGAGCTCGTAAGAGCAGCTCGTGGTCAATATTGTCGAACAGACCTTTGATGTCGAACTCGACCACCCAGTCATAGTCCCAGCTTCGCCGCCTCACCAACGCCACCGCGTCCAGAGCTGAGCGCCCCGGTCGATAGCCAAATGAGTCGCGGTCGAAGACTGGCTCGAGCGCCGGCTCGAGCACCAACTTGACCACCGTTTGTGCGACCCGGTCGGCGACCGTGGGCACGCCCAACATCCGCGTGCCCCCGCTCTTCTTCGGTATCGGCACGGCTTTGACCGGCGGCGGGAAATAGCTGCCGGACCCCATGCGATTCCAAAGCGTGTAGAGGTTGTCGCCGAGATTCTTCTCGAACGCTTCAATCGACTCGTTGTCTACGCCAGCGCTTCCTCCATTGGCTTTGACTCGCTGGAAGGCGTCCCAGACGAGTGCCTTGGGAATTGCGAACGGCTTCGTCATTTGCTCAGGCTCCTCCTGCCGAGGCAGTTGGCCTGAACGCCTGACCCGATGACGCGGCTCCTTCGCTCCATCACCATTACGGCGACTTCCGCGCTACTACGAGCCGCTCCGCCCCTTGACCGCGTGTTGGTATTCTCGGCCTTGCGTGGTGCGCTTGAGCCTTTCCCTTGGCACCGCGGTCGAAGGTTCCCGCAGTTCAACGTAGGAGCCCGAACCAGGCTGGCGCTGCCTCTATGCCGGACGTCGCATGGCCAATCGGCAGGCTCCCGCCATGCTGGTCCCGGGCTAACTTCAACACCCGGTTTCGACGTCGTCTGAGTACTTTCGACACTTGAACGGCAGTTCACGGTTGTTCGCCTTCGTTGGTTCCCACCTGATGCCTCGTGGCACCTTTTCCGCAACGCTCACGACCGGGGCTTTTGGCCCAAGCCGCTTGCGGTGGTTTGCACCCTGCTCCTGCAAGCCGAGTGCGAGAGGCCAATGCTTCTCTCATCTCCTACGCCGCTTGCTGCGGCACACTGAAGTCCGCTGCCCGAAGCGCCGTTATCGCCCCCGAGGGAAGTGCACCCGCACGTCGGGGTGCGTCGTGTAGAGGCGGAACCGCGTCTCGTCGTGCACGACCATGCCGCTGCTGGCGCCCTTCATTGCTGGGTTGACGGGGAGGACGGGGTTGCCGGGGTACTTCTTCCAGTGCACGAGGTCGTCGGACACGGCGAGGCACGTGGTCCACTCGCCCCAGTCCTTCAGCGCGCTGGCATGGTAGTAGGCGTAGTAACGGTCCCGGTGCTTGATGACTTGATCGACGGCCACGGCGTAGCGGTCGTACGCCTCCGGGCCGCGCGCCAGGACCGGCTCGTCGGTGACGTTCGTCCAGACCTTCAGGTCCTTTGACGTCGCCGCGAAGACGGCCAGGTCCGCGCGCTCGTAGAACAGCCACCACGTGTCGCCCTCGATCCACACGGCCGGCGTGCCTCGGGGCCCCGCGGGAATGGGCCGGCCGTCCGCCTGCCTGATGTCGAGACTCCCCTGCTCCTTCCAGTGCACGCGGTCGGCCGACGTGAGCAGGTGCGCGATGTCGTCGCGGCCCTCGGCGAACATGTAGTACGTGCCGCGGTGCTTGACGACGGTCATGTCCTCGACCCAGCCCTCCGTCGTCAGCGGATTTCCTGGCCAGCGCGTCCAGGCCAGTCCATCCGGAGAGGTGGCATAGCCGAGGAACCGGGAGTCGCTGCGCGCGTCGTTGTAGCCGGTGTACCAGAGGTGCCACGTGCCGCCGTCGCGCATGACCCAGCCGCGCTCGCGGACCTTGTTGTCCCATGTGTCGGCGCCGGTGCCGGCGAGCAGAGGTTGCTCCGATGGAGGCCCGAACGAGACGAGTTCGGGCGGAAACCCGCTGGTGCCGCGCTGCGCCAGGGGCGCGGACGCCATGGCCAGCGCGAATACCACGGGAGCGACGGCAGCGGCCACGATTCCTTTCATCTGTTGCCCTCGTCCCCGGGGTTCCATTCTTCACGCTGTCAAGCGGTCATGTCGAGGCTGAAGCCTCGACCTCCACGACTCACGCTGTCACGCGGTCATGTTGAGGCTAAAGCCTCGGCCTCCATCGGCAATTCCGAGCCCCGAATCCCGAGTCCCGAACCCCGAATCCCGGCCTATTTCACCGCCTCGATCCTCTTCTTCGCGATCTCCTTGTTGAACGGCGGCAGGTCGGCCTTCAGCGCGGCGTCCAGCTTGGCGAGCTCCGCGTCGAGCCTCGCGGACAGCTCCTTGAACACGGCGTAGGACTGCGCGGTCGGCC
>Ga0316622_100001506_pt1 | contig 15208 bp, 13 predicted proteins | sample OWC_Aug_OW2_C1_D_FD_207646 | JGI IMG/M metagenome (GOLD analysis project Ga0316622, IMG submission 207646) | Wetland soil microbial communities from Old Woman Creek delta, Ohio, United States - OWC_Aug_OW2_C1_D5_C | ecosystem: Environmental > Terrestrial > Soil > Wetlands | place: USA: Ohio... | reverse complement strand
CAATGTCGTCTCCCTTCATCCGAAAGGTCGCCCCCTACTCATTGTTCATTTCCGGTTTCCCGTCTCCTGTTTCGATGCATGTTGGGGCAGTCTCCCCACCCGGTGTTTGGGGCGTTTCTAAACGATTAAAGTACGTCCCTATCGGCGATGGAGCTTCGAAACGGGGGCGTCGGCGGGGCACGTGGGGCCGGCCAGCGCGGGCTGTCCATGCGCCTGCGGTCTTGCCCTGAGCGCGGGTCACGAGCTCCCGCTTTTCATCACGGCTTGTTGCAGAACGTGACGCACACAACTGCGGCGTGGTGGGTTCAACGTGTTGCGCGCAACGTCACTTCGCCTTGCCCCGTTTTGTCCTTGTGCGGTCCCGGTTGCTGCGGCCGCTTCGGGATCTGTGTTTCGCTGCGGCGACGCGTGCTGTGTCCCGTGCTGCGGGCTTGGGAGTCGGCTCGACCTGGTGTGCCGCGTTCGCCGCCTTGATGGCCTCGATTAGGATGAAGAGGGCTGGAGGGTGCACGGCGTCGGCGCGATAGATCATCCCCTCGATGGTGGGGACCGGGCCACCCGGGTACGGGATCGATACCAGGGCGCCGGTCTCCAGTTCCTGGCGCAGCACGCAGCGCGGAAGCGCCGTCAGGAACTCGCCCTCGAGGAGTACGGCCTTGAGGAAGCTCATGGACCCGGATGTGATCATTGGCTTCGGGGGCTTCACACCGGCCATGCGAAACATGAGTTCCAAGAATTCGACGATCTGCTGTGGGCGGTTCGCGACAATCCATCGTTGCTCCGCAACGATATCGAGGGACTGCTGCGTGCACGCGGCGACGGGGTGATTGGGACGGCACACCATGAGGAATTCTCCTGTGACGAGCTCCTCGTGGACGAGATCGTCGGCCCGATGCACGAGCGGGAAGCCGCTCGCGACGGCATCGAGCACGCCCTCGCGGACCAACGCGGTCAGCCCTTCGTAGGTGCCGTCGACGATCTCGAACGACAGCCCCGGCGTCGTCGCCAAGAGCTGGGCGATCACCCGCGGCAGGAAGGAAATCGAAAAGTTCGCCACGCCGAAGCGCAGGTGGCCGACGTCGCCGGCTTTCAGGGCGCGGATCTCGGCAACGGCCCGTTCCCCCTCATTGCGCAGTAGCCGCGCGTGTCGAAGCAACACGTCGCCGTAGACCGTCGGCGTCACGCCGCGCGGCCCACGCGTCAGCAATTGCACACCCAGTTCGTCCTCGAGGTTCTTGATGCTCTTGGTCAGCGCCGGCTGCGAGAGGTGAATCGCATCGGCAGCACGCAGCATGTTGCCGTGCTCCACCACGGCGATGAACTGTCGAATTTGCCGCATGTCCATACGGGGCGACCTCCCGCGCCGAGATATATCCGAAAGTAATTGATCTATCCAAACATACTATTGGACGACATATCGCTGGCGGGCGCATAGTGCCGCCATCACACCTTCTGGAGGAGGACACGATGAAGAAACCGTCCGCGAACTTGTCCGGCCGCAGCGCTGCGACGCCCGCCTACCCGGAACTCTTTGAGCCGATCCGCATCGGGAATTGCGAGATCAAGAATCGCGTCGCCATGGCGCCGATGAACGTGCTCTTCTCCATGGACAACCGGGGCTACGCCAACGAACAGATCATGGCCTACTATGCCGCGCGGGCCAAAGGCGGTACGGGCCTGATCATCACCGAATGTGTGCTCGGCACGCGGCTCGCCTCCCGGTTCCCGTTCACGTCCAACCTGCACCTCTTCAACAACACGCACCTCCCGGGTCTGGAAGAGATCGTCGAAACGATCCACGCGTTCGGCGCCAAGACCTTCATCCAGCTGTCCATCGGCTTCGGTCGACAGGGCCACAGCCACGATCACGAGGCGCCGCCCGCGCCCTCGGCGGTTCCGTACGAGCCCAATCCGGAGCGGCTGCCGGAGAAGATCCGCAAGTACATCCGGAAACATCCGAGCGTGTTCAACCCGAAGATTCCGAACATGGGCCTGCACCCGCACGTCCCGCGGGAGATGACGCGCGACGAGATCAAGAACGAGATCGAAGAGTTCGGCCATTCGTGCGTGCTCGCGGTCATGGCCGGCTTCGACGGCATCGAGCTGCATGCGCCGCACGGGTACCTCGAGCACCAGTTCCTCTCGCCGCGCAGCAACCGGCGAACGGACGAGTACGGCGGCTCGCTCAAGAACCGGATGCGCTTCGTCCTCGAGGTGTACGAGAAGGTGCGCGAGATGATCGGCAATGCCGTGCCCGTCGGGATCCGCTTGTCCGGCGACGAGCACATGCCGGGCGGCCTTCCGCACGAAGAGCTGAAAGTCGTTGTCCGCGAGCTCGGCGAGCGCGGCATCGACTACGTCCACCTCTCTTCCGGTTCCTACGAGGCGTTTGACCACATGTTCCCCGGAAAGGACGGGACGATGCTGGACGAGGCGGCGGGCTTCAAGTCGGTGTTGCCCGCCCACGTGCCCGTCATGACGCCGTCGATCCACGATCCGGCGATGGCGTGCCGGGCGATCCGTGCGGGCAAGACGGACCTGATCTCGCTCGGCCGCCAGCTGCTCATCGACCCGGAGTGGGCGAACAAGGTGCAAGCGGGACAGAAGTTCCGCAAGTGCACGCGATGCTCCGAGTGCCTCATGCGCACCTCCGTGAGCTTGCCGGTGCGGTGTCTGCACAACCCCAACCTGGGTCGGGAGAAATACATTCCGGAGTACTGGCGCCCGGCGCGCGCCAAGGGCCGCCTGGTCATGCCGCAGATCGCCCCGCTGCCGTAGCCGCAGGTCGCCCGGAGGAACGGAGGAGCCATGAGCAACGCCAAAGTCGCCATCATCGGAGTCGGCGAGGTGCCGACGGCCAACCTGCCAGAGCGCACGCACTGGGACATCATCTACGACACCTGCATCGAAGCGATCCAGGACGCGGGCCTGCACAGGAACGACATCGAGGGCGTCATCAGCGTGGCGCCGCAGGCACAGCCGAAGATCACCTCCGAGCTGGCCTTCGGCAAGCTGCCCGAGGAGCTCGGGCTGGATGGCTGCAAGGACACCGTGTCGTGCAACGCGGGCGGATCGTCGACCTCGAACTGCCTGCGACTCGCCGAACAGTGGATCGAGAGTGGTGTCGCGAAGGCTGTGCTCGTGCAGCACGTCACCCTGCACTCGACGATCCCGCTGGCGGACCAGATCAATTTCTTCGCGAAGGCCGGGGTGGACCTGCAATGGGAGTATCCGTTCGGCACCACCTACAACATCATGATGGGCCTGATCGCGAACCGCTTCATGCACGAGTCGGGCTGCACGCCGGAGGAGATGGCTTCGGTCGTGACCGCGCTGCGAAGTTGGGCCGCCCGGGACCCCAACTCGATGTTCTACAAGAAGGAAGTTCCCACCGTCGAAAAGGTGCTGGCGTCCGGGATGATCAATACGCCGTTGCACCGGCGGGAGAGCAACGTCCTCGGTGATGGCGGCAGCGCGATGGTCCTGGTGTCGGCCGAGGATGCGAAGAGGCTGAAGCGCCCCGCGGCGTACAAACTCGGCGACTCCGCACGCTACTTCAGCGGCACCTGCGTCATGCGCGACTACAAGAAAGTGTACGACGGCCTGCGGGTGACGGCCAAGGAAGCCATGGCTCAGGCCGGGATCACCAAGGACCAGGTGAGTCTGTGGAATTGCTATCTCGCCTATCCCCTCGTTCATCCACTGATGGCGGAGCTCCTCGAGGTGGCACCGCCGGGACAGGGCGGGAAGTACTTTCTCCAGGGACGGATGTCGTTCGGCGGCGACATTCCGTGGTCCACCATCGGCGATGCCCCGGGCCGCGGGCACACGGGCTCCGGGGTGAGTGCCGCTCACTACGTGGAGACGGCGCGACAGCTCATGGGCAAGGCCGGAGAACGCCAGGTGAAGGACTGCAAGTACGTCTACCAGAATACGATGGGCGGTTCGGGCTTCAACAACATCGCCACGATCTGGGGCAAGGAGATCTGAGATGGATTTGGATTTGACGAAACCGGTCCCCGAGACGCAGCCGTGGTCCGAGCAGTTCTGGCAAGGAACGAAGCAGGGAAAGCTCCTGGTCCAGGTCTGCGAGGACTGCACGGCGCGGATCTTCTATCCGAGGAAGGCCTGTCCCAAGTGCTGGTCCCGGAACCTCGACTGGATCGAAGCGAGCGGCAAGGCAACCGTCTACACCTTCTCGACCGCATACAGCATGGTCGAGCCGAAGTTTATGGACGAGCTGCCGTACACGATCGCCTACGTCGATCTGGACGAGGGCGTTCGCATGATGACTCGGATCGTCGAGTGTGAGCCGGAACAGATCCGGTTCGGCATGAAGGTGGAAGTGGTGTTCCACGAGCGCGGCGGCTTCCAACTGCCGTATTTCCGACCCGTCAAGCCGTAAGGTGCGCCATGGATACGTACACGACCATCCTTTACGAGGTCGGCGGTCCGGTCTGTACGATCACCCTGAACCGGCCGGACAAGTACAACGCCATCAACCGCAAGATGGCGACCGAGCTCCTCGATGCATTCCGGAGGGTGCGGGACGAAGCCGCGGTGGCGGTCGTGGTGCTGGCGGGGAGCGGCAAAGCGTTCTGCACAGGGGGGGACCTGAGCGTGTTTCCCTCCCTCGCCGAGCACGCCGAATCGCTGAACTGGCTGGCGCATCAGGGCTACGGAATCGGCAAGGCGATCGAGCTCTGCGAGAAGGTGGTCGTCGCCAAGGTGACGGGGCATTGCCTCGCGGGCGGGCTGGAACTCGCCCTCATGTGCGACCTCGTGTACGCGCGCGAGTCGGCCACGTTCGGCACCACCGAGATCAACATGGGCATTCTGCCCGGGTGGGGCGGGACGGTGCGCATCGCGCGCGCCATGCCGATCTACCGGGCGCGAGAGATCCTCTACAGCGGCCGCAAGGATTACCGGGCGCGAGAGATGTACGAGATGGGCTTCCTCACCCGCGTCTTCGGCGACGACGAGTTCGAGGCCAGGTTCTCGGAGCTCGTCGCGAACATCAGCTCCAAGAAGGTCATTGCGCTGCGCATGGCCAAGGAGGTCATGGGACGCTCCCTCGAGTGCGGCAGCCTCGATGCTGCGTTGGCACTGGAGCGCAATGCCATCCAGTGGCTGACCTACGCCCCGGACATCCAGGCAATGATGGACAACTTTCGGAAGAAGCCCGAGGACCTGGTGGCCATGCAGAAGCAGGCCAACGTCGCTTCGGACGAGAAGAGGTGAGGAAACCCGATGGACTTCACGCTGACAGACGATCAGCTGCTCATCCAGCAGACCTTCCAGGATTTCTGCGCGAAGGAACTCAACGCCGAGTACGTCCGCTGGATGGACGAGCACGTGGACTTCCCGCCCGACGACCTCTGGCAGAAGTTCGTCGACATCGGTCTGTTGTCCGGACCGGTGCCGGTCGAATACGGCGGGCAGGGCATGGGGCTGGTCGACACCATGATCGCCTATGAGCAGCTCTGCAAGGCGTCGATGTCGGTCGCCCTTGCCGTGGGAGTGACCACCGGCTTCGGCGTGCGCTTCATTAACGAGCTCGGCGCAGCCGAACAGAAGAAGACCTACCTCCCGCTGATCGCCGAGGGGAAATTCAAAACCTGCATGGCTTTGACCGAGCCGGGCGGAGGCACGGACATCCTCGGTGCCCTGTCCACCGTTGCCGAAGACAAGGGCGACACTTGGCTGATCAACGGACAGAAGGTGTTCATCACGGGCGCGCACGTCGCCGACGGCCTATTCACGATCTGCAAGACCGAGCGCAACGCGAAGCGCACGATGTCATGGTCGACGATCATGGTGCCGCGCGACACGCCCGGCGTCACCATCCGCAAGATCAGCAAGATCAGCTGCCACCACTGCGAGAGCGTCGAGATCTTCTACGACAACGTCGAAGTCCCCAAGGCCCACACCATTGGCACACGCGGCAACGCGTTTTACGAAATCATGACCGTCCTGAACCCGGAACGCATCGGTGTGGCCATGATGGGCGTGGGCATCATCGCCGCCATTTACGAGCAGTGTTTCAAGTACGCGCAGGAGCGCCACGCCTTTGGCGGTCCCATCAGCCGCTTCCAGATCCTCCAGAACTATCTGGCGGACATGTGCATCAATCTCGAGAACGCGCGGAACCTGACCTACAAGGCCGCGTGGCTGTGCGACCACGGCAAGCCGTACCACCTCGAAGCGACGATGGCGAAGCTCGTCGCCGCCGAGGGCGCACGCCACGCTGGCACCTTCGGGCCCGAGATCTTCGGCGGCTACGGCATCTGCAATGACTACCCCGTGTCGATGTTTCTTCGGGATGCCTACCAGATTCAATTCTCCCCGATCTCCAACGAGATGAGTCGCAACATGCTCATGCAGTTCCAGGGACTGCCCAAGTCCTGGGCCTGAACACAGCGGCGCGGCACGGGCAGGACATGTACACGCTTGGTGATATTCCCCGAAACGGCGCCCTCAGTTTCCCGGACCGGACCGCGGTGGTGTTCGAGGGGAACCGGTACACCTATTCGGAATTCAACGACCGCATCAATCGGTGCGCGCACGGCCTGCTCGCGCTCGGCTGCAGGAAGGGCGACCGGGTGGCGATCATGGCGGACAACTGCGCGAAGTATCTCGAGGCGTACTTCGCCGCCGCGAAAATCGGCGTGAGCGTCACGCCGATCAATGTGCGCCTCGGCGACGACGAGATCGTCTTCATCGTGAACGATTGCGAGGCGACGGTCTTCATCGTCGGTGACGGGTATGAAGCGCGCGCAGATCAGATCAGGGGCAGGCTGTCATCCATACGGCAGTTCGTATGCTTCGATCGCCCTCGCGCGGGCTTTCACGCGTATGAGGAGCTGCTCGCGCCGGCATCCGCCGACGAGCCGGATCGGGATGTCGATGAGGTGGACGAGGACGATCTCGCCATCCTCATGTACACCGGCGGCACCACCGGGACGCCCAAGGGCGTGATGTTGAGTCATCGCAATGTGCTGCTGTCGGCCATTACCCCGGCCCTCAGCACGGGCATGACGCGGGACGACTCGACCTGCTTCGTACTCCCGATGTTCCACGTCTCCTGGTGGCCCATCCTGATGATCCTGCTGGTAGGCGGCAAGGTGTGTATCAACCGCAAGCCTGACCTGGACGCGATTTTCAGGCTCATCGAAGACGAGAAGTGCACTCACATGAACCTCGTGCCGACCATTTACGGATGGATGGTGAATCATCCCACCGTGGATCAGTACGATCTCTCCAGCGTGAGGTTGTTCACCTACGCAGGCAGTCCGTTCCCGGTCGAGATTCTGAAACAGTGCATTCGGAAGTTCGGGAACAGGTTTGCGCAGGGGTACGGTGCCACAGAAACGGCGGGCGCAGGCATCGCCGTACTCGACGACCGCGACCATTTTCTCGAAGGCGAGAAGGCCAGGTATTTGGCGAGCGCCGGAAAGCCGGCCATGTGCGCGAGGGTCAGGATTGTCGACGAGCATGACAACACCCTGGGTCCGGACGTGATCGGCGAAATTTGCGTGCGCGGGGCGCACATCATGAAGGGGTATTGGAAGAACGCGCAGCTGACCGCCGAGGTGCTCAGAGGCGGGTGGTATCACACCGGTGACATCGGATACGTCGACCGGGACGGGTACCTTTACCTCACCGACCGCAAGGCCGACATGATCATCTCCGGCGGCGAGAACGTGTATCCGAAAGAGGTGGAGGAGATCATCTACCAACATCCGGCGGTGCGGGAATGCACGGTGGTGTCCTCACCCGCGGAAGGATGGGGTGAGATCGTGCACGCCGTCGTGGCTCTCAAAGACGGGCACTCGGCGACGGAGCAGGAGATCATCGATCACTGCAAGAAGACCCTCGCCGGATACAAGTGTCCCAAGGCGGTTTCGTTTTGGGACGACCTGCCCAAGACCGTCGTCGGCAAGATCGCCAAGAAAGAGGTCAAACGAACGTTCTGGGGCGAAAAACAGAGAATGATTGGCTGAAGAGCTGCAGCGGCGACAGAGGGTCGGGCGAAAGCTCCCCCCCCCACGAGCGGAAGCCGGGAGAAGGCAATGGCGAAGCAATTTGAAGAAGACAGCTATTTCAAAATCGATCCGGAGTGCCACCTCATCGGGGACATGGAGCACCTGAACTATTTTTCGGGTGTGCAAATGTGGTGGAAGGCGATCGACAACATCAAGAGGCCGATCCTGACCGGCGCCCCCATGTCGATGCTGGCCGCCTACATGGACGGCATGGAGGAGCGCGAGCTGGTCAAGGATGCGAGCGTCGAGAACATCCTCTGGGCCATGGACCGGTGCGGCGTGGACATCGCTTGTCTGCTGCCGGAGTCCATGATGGATTCCACCGGCTACACGACCCGCTGGGTGACCAACGGCCAGATGGCGAAGATCGTGGAGTCCAATCCGGACCGGTTCATGTACGAACCAAACGTCTCCCCCATCAAACACAAGGGCGTGAAGAACACGATCGATGAACTCGTGTACTGGGTGAAGGAGAGAGGCGCGAAGATCTTCAAGTTCTATCCGCCCGAGGACACATACATGAACGATCCGGACATCTGGCCATTCTACGAGAAGGCCCAGGAGCTCGGCATCGTCCTCGATATCCACACCGGCTTCTGCTGGGTGCCGCCAGGGAAGAGCAAGTACGCCCTACCGGTACAGCTCGACGACGTGGCGCGCGATTTTCCGGAGCTGAAAATCAACGCCTTCCACATGGGCTATCCGTACTGCGACGACCTCAACATGGTCGCGATGGCCCATCCGAATGTCTACGTCTGCCTCAGCCTCCTCGTCCCGTGGGCGATCACGGCTCCACGTAAGTTCGGGAAGATTCTCGGCGAAGCCCTGCGATGGGCCGGTCCCGACAAGATCACCTGGGGCACGGACTATGCGGGGTTCGCCGCGCAGATCAGCGCCGCGGTGAAGGGCCTGAGGGATTTCCAGATCCCCGAGGACCTGCAGATGCAGTACGGGTATCCGCCCCTTACGGAAGAGGACAAGGCCAAGATTTTCGGTGGCAACCTCGGCCGCCTCTTGGGTATCGATACGAGCAAGCGAAGGATCAAAACGAGTCAGCCCTAGTCGAAGCCTACCCCGCTGCGTGTCGATGTCCCACGTGGGTTCTCCGCTGTGGCAGCCCTCGGCTGAGCGCATTGCGGCGTCGCAATTGCGCGCGTTTACCGACCAAGCGGAACGTGCCAGCGGCCGGCGCTTCGATGACTATGCGGCGTTGCATCACTGGTCGGTCGAGTGCCCCGAGACGTTTTGGCTGCTGGTGTGGTCCTTCTGCGACGTCGTTGCTGCGCAGCGCGGCACCACTGTACTGCTCGACTCCGACTGCATGCCGGGGGCCCGTTGGTTTCCCGACGCCCGCCTCAATTTCGCGGAAAATCTGTTGCGCCGTCGTGACGCGGCACCCGCCCTCGTCTTCCGCAGCGAGACAGGTCTGCGGCGCGAGATCTCGTTCGCCGATCTTTACGCGATGGTGTCGCGTGTGGCTGCCGCATTGCGATCCCTCGGTGTTGTCCCCGGCGATCGCATTGCCGGATACCTACCGAACGTGCCGGAAGCCGTTATCGCGATGCTGGCGGCGGCGGCCCTGGGCGCCATCTGGTCTTCGTGCTCCCCCGACTTCGGGGCACGCAGCGTCACCGAGCGCTTCGGGTCGATCGATCCCAAAGTGCTTTTTGCCGCCGATGGCTACTTCTACGCCGGGAAAGTGTTCGGTTGTCTCGAGACGGTGCGCGAATTGACGCGCGTGCTCCCCACACTGCGGCACACGGTGATTGTCCCGTACGCGGAAGAAGGTGCCGCTCGCTGCGCGCTTCCGGAAGCGTCGTCCTTCGAAGAATTCATTGCCGGTCACGCAGCCGCCGACCTGAGCTTTGAGCAGTTCGGGTTTGATCATCCCCTGTATGTGTTGTACTCGTCCGGGACCACGGGGCCGCCCAAGGGGATTGTCCACTCTGCGGGTGGCACCCTGCTGCAGCATCTCAAAGAGCACCGGTTGCACGTGAATCTCGCCGCGACGGATCGTCTGTTCTACTTCACCACGTGCGGCTGGATGATGTGGAACTGGCTCGTCTCGGGCCTCGCCTCCGGTGCCACGCTCGTTCTGTACGATGGTTCGCCCTTGCACCCCCACGCCGGCACCCTCTTCGATCTCGCCGAGCGCGAGCGGGTCACGGTATTCGGCACGTCGGCGAAGTTCCTGGCATCCGTGGCCAAGGCGGGTGTGGAACCGGTGCGCGGTCACCGGCTCGAGGCTTTGCACACGCTGCTGTCGACGGGTTCGCCGCTCCCGCCGGAGGGCTTCGAATACGTGTACGCGAAGGTCAAGTCAGACGTGCTGCTGGCCTCGATCTCGGGAGGCACCGACATCATTTCGTGCTTCGTGCTCGGCAATCCCACGCTCCCGGTGTGGCGCGGGGAAATCCAGTGCGCCGGGCTGGGCATGAAGGTCGAGGTGGTCAATGACGCCGGGGAACCGGTGGTCGGAACCCCCGGCGAATTGGTCTGTAGCGCCCCGTTTCCGTCGATGCCGCTGGGTTTCTGGAATGATCCGTACGGCAACCGCTACCGTGCGTCCTACTTCGAGCGATTTCCGGGCCGCTGGCATCACGGTGACCGGGCGGAGCAGACCGGGCATGGGGGATTCATCATCCACGGCCGATCCGACGCGGTGTTGAACCCCGGCGGGGTGCGCATCGGCACCGCCGAGATCTATCGCCAGGTGGAGCAACTGGATGAGATCGTCGAGTCCGTTGCGATCGGTCAGCAGTGGGAGAACGACATCCGGGTCGTGCTCTTCATCAAGCTGCGTCCGGGGATGGTTGCCGACGACGCGCTACTGCACCGGATCCGGCAGGTGATCCGGGAGAATGCCACGCCGCGGCATGTCCCGGCGCGCATCATCCAGGTGGCGGACATCCCGCGCACGCGCAACGGCAAGATCAGCGAGCTTGCCGTGCGAGAGGTCGTCCACGGGCGCCCCGTGAAGAATGCGGATGCACTCGAGAACCCGGAAGCAATCGAGCACTTCCGTCACTGTCCGGAACTCGCCGTGTAACGGTTGAGCGCAACGTCCCGCAACGATTGCCGGCTTGTCTGGGGAGCCGAAGCCTGGGGAGACGATCGTAACTTCCTCGACCGCCAGCTCGGCCTGATCCACGTCAAGCTGCAGACGTGGTTCCCCTTTCCCATCGAGGTCTACGTGAACGGCCACGAGTGGGTGGCCCGCCGGCTCGATCGCCACGGCGTGCGCTACCGGGCCACTTCCTGGGCGATGTGGGAGTTCGAACAGCACCGGCCCTGACGCCGCGCCGACACTGGGCGTCGGCTCGATCTCTCTGTTCGGCGCCGGGACCTCACAGCCGCTGAGCGCCATCGAGTTTTCCCAGATTACGGTCGAACGTTCCGATGGGAAGCTGTCCCGACTTCCGGGCAATCTCAAGAACCAGACAGTCGGAGAAACCGAGAGACGGCTTGCCGCGAAAGTGTCCGAGCGCCGCGGCCACCACATCCGGGTCCTGGAGTGTGAGACTCGTGTGGCCGAGCAACATCTCCACGGCGATCGCACGACGCTCAGCGTCAAGCTCGTGGACTGATTCCAAAACCCACATGGCCTCCGCCAAGACGAGATGGGACACCCAAGCACCCCTGGCGACGAACGACTCCGCCGCGGCCACCTGCTTCGGGTCGTCGCGTGTCACCAGGCGGACCAAGACATTCGTGTCAACCGCGCGCATGCTTCTTCCGCATGTGTCGCCGTATGCCCGCTCTCAACTCGGAGAGGCTTCTCGGCTTCGGAGTTTTCGCAAAGAGCTCTCGATGGATCTCCTCCGAGCTGTAGCGACCCGCCTTCCGTACGACGATCCTTTCGCCGTCTTGTTCCCATTCCAAGACGGAGCCCGGCCCGACTCCGAGCCGTCGCCGAACCTCCGCGGGGACCGAGATTTGCCCCTGTGCCGTCAGCTTCGACTGTGCAAGCGCCATGGTGAACCTGTCGCACATTACCCGAGTAATGACAAGCCGAGGGCGCCGACATTCGGCCCGCCGAACGCTCAGGCAGGTGATTTCAATCACAGTTCGCGCTCAGTCGCGGGTGGACGATTTCCGCTTGAACGATCTTGTCACCACGGGGTATGGTCATTCTGTTATTCCGTGCGTAACGAGGAGGGGGATATGTCTGTTCGTTCGTGGGTCGCAGGCGCCGTGCTCCTGGCGGCGACAACTGTCCAGGCATCGCCGCTCGCCTACGTGCCAGGCAGCGGCTTCTCGGGTTCGACGCTGACGGTCATCGACACAGCGACCGACACGGTCGTCACCAGCCTGCCGGTCTTCCGGTTTGCCCAGGGTGCCGCGGTCAGTCCGGACGGCACCAAGGTCTACCTGAGCAGCATCGCGGAGGACTACGTTCCGGTGCTCGACGCCCTCACCAACACGATCAGCGGCTCCGTTCCGCTGACACCCTTTCCGGGAGGGTCCCCGGTCACCGTGGCGGTGAACTCGGCGGGGACCCGGCTCTACGCCGCTGCCGGAGCCGCACGCGTCACGATTGTCGACCTGACGACGAACAGCGTCATCGCCGACCTGTCGGCGCCGGGGATCATCGACAACCCCAGCGGCGTCACCGTCACCCCAGACGGGGCCAAGGCATACGCGACCAACGTATTCGGCGGCTCGTACGTGGTCGCCATCGACACGACCACCAACACGATCGTGCAGACCATCCCCAACGCCGGTTCGCGCGCGATCGACAGCCATCCCGACAGCAGCAAGGTGTACGCCGCCGACTCGGAAGGGTTTCCCACCGGCGTTACCGTCATCGACACAGCGGCCGACACGGTCATTACGAAGATTTCCATCTTCCCGGCACCGTGGGCGCTGCGTGTGCATCCCGACGGCACCAGGGTGTACGCTCACGGCTACGGCGTCCTGAGCGTGATCGACACCGCCACGAACGCTGTGGTCAACAGCGTTCCCGCGCTCACTTCGGGGACCTATGGGATGGACATCAATCCCGCCGGCACCAAGCTCTATCTTCCCGACTACGCCGGCAAGGTCGACGTGTACGACGCCAACAGCCTTGCCTTCATCACGTCCATCCCGGTGGCTGGCGAGGCTTTTGCGCGCGGGCGCTTCATTGGCCCCGCATTCGCTTGCGGCAACGGTACGCACGAGCCCGGTGAAGCGTGCGATGACGGCAATCTCACCAACGGCGACTGCTGCTCGTCCACCTGCACGCTCGAGGCCTGCGACGACGGCAACGCCTGCACGGTCGATTCCTGTGTGGCCCCGACCGGCTGCGTGTTCGCGCCGCGCACCGGCTGCAAGACGGCGGAGAAGTCGATCCTGTTGATCAAGGACAAGTCCGACAACAGCAAGGACAAGCTGCTGTGGAAATGGATCAAGGGCGAATCCACCGACCGCTCGGAGTTTGGTGAGCCGACGACGACGGCCGACTACACGCTGTGCCTTTTCGCCGGGACGGCCGCGACGCTGATCGAGGACGCGTCGGTCCCGCCTGACAACACCAAGTGGGCCGCGGCTGGAACCAAGGGCTACAAGTACAAGGACGGTGCCGGGGAGGCCGAAGGCATCCAGAAAATGCTGCTGAAGAGCTCGGATCAGAACAAGGCGAAGGCCCTGGTGATGGGCAAGGGCGCCAACCTGCCGGACCCGCCGGCGCTGGACACGCTCGCGCCGCCGATCCTGGTTCAGCTCATCAACGACGAGCCGAGTGCGTGCTGGAAGAGCACGTTCGAGTCTAGTCAGATCATCAAGCAGGACCCCGACCAGCTCAAAGCGAAGGCGCAGAACTGATCCCGATGCCGGTGACTTGAGCCGAGAATCTCGGCTGCGGTACGCGTGCTCAGGGAAGCGGTACACGCACTCGGCTCGGGCGCCCGGGCGGCGCTGCGGGGCCGTGTACGAGCACGGGTACTGGCGCGAGCTGGGTTGCGGGGCGCTGGGCCTTTCGAAGGGCGAGCGAGGCCTTTCTAAACGGCTGACAGCGTTCTCACGCCAGCAGACGCGCGTACTCGTCGAGGGTGCGCAGCGTCGTGTCGCGGCCGGCGGAGGGAAGGCGCAGGACGACCTCGGTGATGCCGATCGACTCGATCATTCCGATGCCGAGATGGTGAAGGACTGAATTGATCACGCGGTACTCGGGGCGTCTCTCGCCGTCTAACGCTGTGCCGCTGAGCGGCCGCGGGCGCACACCGCCAGCGGGATTCCCACGAGGTGGCTCACGCCCGCGGTCCGATCGAGCGGCGGGTTAGATTTCACCGCCCGTGCTGCTCAGCTTCGCGGACGACCATGATCAGCGCGATCGCAAAGGCCGCCAAGGCGACGATCACAAACCAGACCATTACGCATCCTCCAACTGCTCGATTCGACGATACGCTAAGCGGTTCACGTGCACAATCGCAAAGCTCACCGCGAGGGCCAGGGCTGTGCCGGCGAGAACCAGCAGACCACCGGCGCTGGCGTAGTTCTGAGCCAGCCATCCCAGCAGAGACGCATCGAGGGCCACAAGCACCCCGAAGACCACCTTGAGCCAGCCGACTTCTTCCTTGAGCCGATCGATCCTTGCGATAGCACCATCAGAGTGCCCGACTCGCGACAGGAAATCTACTTTGAATTAGGCGTATCAAGGAAATCACCAACCCACGCCGGTCCTCGCGGGTCAACACGGCCGCTTGCATGGCCTCCTCACGCGAGACTCCGGTGCGGATTCAAGGAGTTGGGCATCGGGTCCAGGGATAGGAAATCCAATCGCACTGGTGAAACTTCTACCCCGAGGTGACAGAACCCGTTAAGGCGGAACCCGCTAGAATCGAGGCGTGGTCCACGCCGCCGGGGGTTTCGAGGCGCAGTTCGCCGCGGCGTCGCGCTGGCGGGCCGCCCCGAGCTCGAGGGCGTCTGTCAAAGAACTGCGGCGACGGACGGAGCGGTGCGGTGCTGGTGAGGCCGCGGTTCGCGTGCCCCCAGTCGATCGCGAGCGCGCGTGGGGCGGGCCTACCGGCCCTGCGACTGATCGAAGTCGATGTCGGGCACCGGCTCGGGTTGGTCCACGTCCCGGGCCGGGCGCTGGTCAAACTCGGCCTCCGAGTGCGGCGGTGCGCGGGCGGCCGCGATGGCGGGTGGCACGGTCGGCTCGCCCAGGTGGTTGAGGATGC
>Ga0316622_100001505_pt1 | contig 15210 bp, 10 predicted proteins | sample OWC_Aug_OW2_C1_D_FD_207646 | JGI IMG/M metagenome (GOLD analysis project Ga0316622, IMG submission 207646) | Wetland soil microbial communities from Old Woman Creek delta, Ohio, United States - OWC_Aug_OW2_C1_D5_C | ecosystem: Environmental > Terrestrial > Soil > Wetlands | place: USA: Ohio... | reverse complement strand
TCCAGCCCGCCTCGTCGAGCACCTCGCGGGTACGAGCCGGGTCTTCCCAGTAGCCGCGCATCACCGAGTAGCCGCGAGTACAAAGCTCCCCCTGCTGTCCGACAGGCACGATGCGACCTTCGGCGTCGACGATCTTCACCTCGACATGGGGGTGGATGCGGCCGACCGTGGCCACGCGGCGTTCGAGCGGGTCCCCGACCGACGACTGGAAGGAGATCGGGCTGGTCTCGGTCATGCCGTAGGCGATGGTCACCTTGTCCATGTGCAGTTCGCTGACGACCCGGCGCATGGTCTCGACCGGGCAGGGTGCGCCCGCCATGATGCCGGTGCGCAGAGAGGACACGTCGTGATCGCGCAGCGTGTGCAGGGCGAGCATGGCGATGAACATCGTCGGGACACCGTGCAATGCCGTGCAGCGGTGTCGCTCCACCGCGGCAATCGTCGCCTGCGCATCGAAGCCCTCACCCGGGAAGACCATCGTCGCCCCCTCGGCCACGCAGCACAGCACGCCCAGCACCATGCCGAAGCAGTGGTACAGCGGCACCGGTATGCACAGCCGGTCCGAAGGCGTGAAGGCCATCGCCTTGGCCGTGAAGCGCGCGTTGTTGACGATGTTGAAGTGCGACAGCGTCGCGCCCTTGGGCGCGCCGGTCGTGCCGCTGGTGAACTGGATGTTGATCGCGTCGTCGGGGTCGAGCGCGGCCGCCAGCGCCGGCAGGCGCAGGCGCTGCGCCGGCCCGGCCTGGCCCACGAAGTCGGCGAAACGCAGCGCGCGCGCCGGCAACGGTGCCTTGGGTCGGCCTGCATCGTCGAGCACGATGACATGCTTGAGGTGCGGCAGCCGGCGCGATTCGAGCAGGGGCTCGCCGCCGGGGCGGTCGATCTCGGGCGCGAGCTGGCGCAGCGTGGTCAGGTAGTCGCTCGCCTTGTGGCCGCGCGCCATGATCAGCGCGCGGCAGCGAACCTTGTTCAGCGCGTAGTCGAGTTCGGCACTCTGGTAGGCCGGGTTGATATTGACGAGCACGGCGCCGATACGCGCAGTGCCGAACTGCGCGAGAAGCCACTCGACGCGGTTCGGCGCCCAGATGCCGACGCGGTTGCCGCGGCGGATGCCCAGCGCCAGCAGTCCGGAGGCGACGTCGTCGGCCTCGCGCTGCAAGTCATACCAAGTGAGGGTACGGTGCTCGGCGCAGAAGATCGCCGCATCGCGCGCACCATGACGCGCCACAGCCTTGTCGAGCAGTTGCGAAATGGTCATGAAACGCAATGGCGTGTCGGTGGCGCCGGCCACATACGACACCGTTCCCGGCGGACGCAAGCGTTCGTCGGAGCCGCCGCGCACCCACTCCGAGCTGAACGGATTGCGTGACACAGCGGCCCCGATGTTCAGAAGCTGCGCCAGTCGCCCGATTGCTCGAAAGCGTGCGCAGCGCGGTAGATCGTCGATTCGGCCCAGTGCTTCCCGATCAGCTGCAGGCCCACTGGCAATCCATTGGACAGGCCGCACGGCACGCTCATCGCCGGATGGCCGGTGACGTCGAACGGGCAAGTGTTGTTGACCATCTCGAGCGCCCGCTGAACGTAGAGCTTGAGCGGCGCACTCGACGGCGGCAGCGGCGTGGCCTTCATCGGCTGTGTCGGCGTGATCAGCAAGTCGTACTTCTGCAGCGCGTCGTCATAGGCCTTTGACAGCACGCGGCTCAGGTTTTGCGCCTTGGCGTAGAAGTGGCCACGGTAGTCCCGCTGGAAGTACTCGCCGGCCATCATGCACAGCTTGAGCGACGGCGACAGCTCGTTGGCGCGGGCGCGCCAGGCGGCATGGGCGTCGAGCAGGCTCGTCGTGTACAGGCCACGCCAGTTGAAGCCCATGCCGTTGCCGTTCATCATCTGTGCCTGCAGGCCCTCGATGGCGATCGCCGTCCACAGCGCCGGGCCGTCCTTGTGCATCGGCACCGAGACGTCTTCGACGACGGCGCCGAGCCCACGCAGCCGTTCCGCGGCGTCGCGCACCTTGCGGTCGACGTCAGGCTCGCTGTTGTCGTGATTGAAGCCCTCGACCAGCACGCCGATGCGCATGCCGGCCACGCCGCGGCCGAGCGCGGCGGTGTAGCGGTCCACCCGCGGGTTGTACTGGCGCGGGTCCAGCCCGTCGGCGCCGGCGATCACCTCGAGCAGCAGCGCGTTGTCGGCCACCGTGGCGGTGATCGGGCCGAGGTGGTCGATCGTCGCCTCGATCGGCATCGCGCCCGTGTAGGGCACCAGTCCATGCGTGCCCTTCATGCCGTAGGCGCCGCACCAGCTCGCCGGCATGCGGATCGAGCCGCCCTGGTCGCCTCCGATCGCCATCTCGATTTCTCCGGCGCCGACCAGCGCGGCCGCGCCCGACGACGAGCCGCCGGCCGAATAGCCGTAGCGGTACGGGTTGTGGACCGCGCCAGCGGCACAAGTGTGGCTGCCGCCGGAGAGGCAGAAATATTCGCAGTGCGCCTTGCCGGTGATGGTGCCGCCGGCGTCGAGGATGCGGGTGACCACGGTGGCGTCGACATCGGGCACATAGCCCTCGAGCGAGGAGGCGCCGTTCATCATCGGCACGCCGGCCAGGCAGATGTTGTCCTTGAGCACGACGCGTTTGCCGGCGAGCGGCCCGTGCGCTGCCCCGCGCACCTCGCTCTTCACCGCCCAGGCGTTCAGCGGGTTGTCGCCAGGGCTGGGTTTGACGCCCGGTGTGCGCGGGTAGCGCACCGGCGGCAGATTGTCGGGCAATTGCGTGAGCCGGTCGTAGGCCTGAAAGGTGCCTTCGAGGATCTCGAGATAGTCGGCCACCTCGCGCGTGGACATGTTCATGTGCAGCGAGTCGACGATCTGGTGCAGTTGCTCGACGGTCGGGCGTTTGACGGTCGACATGGTTCCCCCTGGCTCCAGGGCCTTTGTGGCAGCCGCCTGCGAGGCGGCCTGTACACGGTGACGTGTGGCGGGTGCAGCGGCGCGCGGCGCGGGCAGGCCGCGTGGGGCCGTCGGGCGAGCGTTGTCGTTGGTGGCGGTGGCCGGCACGGCGGCCGCGGCCCGCGGCACGGCGGGCGCAGGCGCTTCGGCGCCGCGCGTGATGCGCACCGAGCCCATGCCCAGCAGTTCGGCGAAGGCGCCGCCGCGCAGGCCCTCGGCTGGCATCTCGCGCACGATGCGGCCACGCTCGACGACGACCACGCGGTCGGCCACGTCGAGCACAAGGTCGAGGTTCTGCTCGACGATGAGCATCGACAGGCCCTGCTCGTGACGCAGCCTGGCGAGCGTGGTGCCGATCTCCTGGACGATCGACGGCTGTATGCCTTCGCTCGGTTCGTCGAGCAGCAGCAGCCACGGGTTCGGCACCAGCGCCCGCGCCAGCGCGAGGATCTGCTGTTCGCCGCCGGAGAGCGTGCCACCGCGGCGGTCGAGCATCTCGCGCAGCCGTGGGAACTGGTCGACGACACGCTCGATCGCCTGCGTCTCGGTCTCGCCGCTGTCGGCGCGCCAGGCCAGCCGCAGGTTCTCCAGCGCGCTCAGCCCGGGCAGGATGCCTCGCCCCTGGGGAACGTAGCCGATGCCCATCTGCGCGCGCTCGTGAGCGGCAGAGCGCGTCACGTCCACGCCGTCCAGGACGATGCGTCCTCCGGTGGCCGGCAGCAGACCGACGAGTGTCTTCAGCAGGGTCGTCTTGCCCATGCCGTTGTGGCCGACGATGCCGATCGCCTCGCCCTCGTGCACCTGCAGCGACACGCCGTGCAGCACCGGCACGTGGCCATAGCCGGCGCGCAGATCGGCGACATCGAGCACGAGGTCGGCACGTGCGGACGTGCCGTCCTGCGTCCCGTCCATGCCTGCAGTGGATGGCAACGGCGTGCTCGTCGTCACTTGGCGCGGCTTCCGATATAGACCTCGCGTACCCGCGCGTCGTTGAGCACCTGGTTGCTGTCCCCCTCCATCAGGATCGATCCCTGGTGCATCACCGTGACGCGACCACCGAGCATGCGCACGAAGTGCATGTCGTGATCGACGACGACCACGGCCGCCGCTTCCTGGATGCGCTGGATCAGCTCGATCAGGCGCTCGGTCTCGGCACCGGTGATGCCGGCGGCGGGTTCATCGAGCAGCACCAGCCAGGGCTGCTGCGCGAGCACGAGGCCGAGCTCGACGATCTGCCGCTGGCCGTGCGAGAGTTCACCCACCTCGCGCCGCACGATGGCGCCGAGGCCGAGCTCGTCGACGACCCGTTCCACCTCGCGCCGGGTGCCGTGCTGGCCGTGGATGCGACGCGCGGCAAGCCACAGGTTCTCCCACACTGTCAGGCCGTTCATGACCGACGGCACCTGGGTCTTGATGCCCACCCCCAGGCGCACGATCTCGTAGGGCCGCCACCCGGTGACGTCCTGGCCACGGATGTAGATGCGGCCGTTGGCGTGGGTCACGCGGTGTTGGCCGGTGAGGCACTTGAAGAGCGTGCTCTTGCCGGCCCCGTTGGGGCCGATCAGGCAGCGCAACTCACGCTCGCGCAGCGTGAAATTGACGTTGTTGACGGCAAGCACACCGCCGAAGCGCATCGACAGGTCGCGCGTCTCGACCACCGGTTCGCTCATCGCGAATCGCCGGATGGAGGGGGACGGCGACGGCGGCTGCCACCGCTGCGCGAACGCCCGGCGCCGCTCACCACATGCCGCGCGCGCCAGGCCATGAGCGACGGCGCCAGTCCGCGCGGCAGCAGCAGGACGACCAGGATCAGGATCGCGCCAAGCACCAGCGAGTTGTCGACCAGCGTCTGCTCGCCCAGGAGCAGCTTGAGCATGCCCAGGAGCACGGCGCCGACGACGGGCCCGATCAGCGTGCCGATGCCGCCGGCGATCACCCAGATGATGACCTCGACCGACTGGCCCAGGCCGAACAACGACGGCGTGACGATCTCGGCCCAGTTCGCGAAGAGGCTGCCCGCCAGGCCGGCCATCGCCGCCGTGAGTGCGAAGATCGCCGTCTTGTAGGCGGGGGCGTTGTAGCCGAGCAGCTCGACACGCGCCTCGTTCTCGCGGATGCCCAGCAGCGTGCGGCCGAATGCGCTGCCCAGCACCCAGCGCGCGATGAGGTAGCAGCCGAGCAGGCACACCACGACCACGTAGTACAGGCCGGTGCCGTAGATCTGCGTGCTCGGGTCGCCAGGCACGTTCAGGATGGGGAAGGCCGGGATGCCATTGAAGCCGCCAAGCCTCGCGCTGCCGATGCGGTAGGCCTCGCCGGCCGTCGCGCCCATGAACTTGTTGAGGATGAGCGCGAACACCAGCGTGATCACGCCCATGTAGACGTCGCTGATGCGACCGTAAAACATCATCGCGCCGACCACCGCTGCCACCATCCCCGGCACCAGCACGGCCAGGATCAGCGCCGCCGTGCTCTCGCCGGTGTTCATCGCGGTGATGGCGTAGGTATAGGCGCCGAGTCCGTAATAGGCGGCATGGCCGAAGCTCAGGATGCCGGCGTAGCCCCACATCAAACCCAGCGAGAGCGCGAACAGCGACCAGATCGCCAGCAGCGTGGGCGTATGCGTGTCGCTGCCCAACGGCAGCAGGATCAGCAGCAGCGCGAGGGAGATGAACCACCCCCAGTGCATGCGTCCGGCGCTGGCGAAGCCGCCGGTCATGCCGAGTTGCGGAAGAAGCGCCCGGTGATGCCCTGCGGCATGAGCCGCAGCAGCACCACGGCGAGTGCGAGCATGGCGATCTCGCCGATCACCGGCGTCGAACCGAACGAGACGAGCTGGTTGATGGTGCCGAAGATCACGGAGCTCGACAGCGTGCCGACGATGACCGCTGCGCCGCCAGTGATGACGGTGATGAATGCCTTGGCGATGTATGCAGCGCCCGACGAGGGAAGCAGGCCGGTCAGCGGCGCGAGCACGCCGCCGGCCAGGCCCGACAGCGCGGCGCCGGCGGTGAAGGTCCACATGTAGACCATCTTGGGGTTGTAGCCCAGCGAGGAGGCCACGTCTGCGCTCTGCATGGCGCCGCGCGCGACCAGGCCCAGGCGCGTGAAGCGCAGCACCAGCCACAGGCAGACCACCAACAGCGTGGCCACGGCGATGATGAAGAGGTTGTAGCCGCCCATCTGGAATTCGCCGAGCTGGTAGCCAGGAATCGGGGCCGGTACGCTGACCGCCGTGTTGCCGAAGATCATCGTCACCAGCCCGACCATCAACAGCGACAGCCCCCAAGTCGCCAGCATGGTGTCGATCATGCGGCCGTAGAGGTGGCGCACGACCAGCCGCTCGACGATCAAACCGAACAAGCCAACGACGAGCGGCGAGATGACGAGCATCGCGAGATAGATGTTGAGGCCCGCCTTGGCGCACGCGATCGTCGTGTAGCCGCCGATCATCACGAACTCGCCGTGGGCGAGGTTGATGACCCGCATCATCCCGAACACCACCGCCAGCCCCGCGCTGGTGAGCACGAGGAAGGCGATCATGTAGACGATCTCGAGCAGGACGACCGCGGTGTAGTCCATGGTGGGGGCGGGTCTCGGGCCGACGTCAGATCTTGACTTCGTACTGCTTGTTGTCGTCCGGGTTCTTGGACAGGTCGCAGTACTGCGCGGTGTCGAGCGGCTTGCGGGCCTTGAACTGCTGCTTGATCGTCAGCTTCTGGTTCTTCACCTCCATCACGTTGATGTCCAGGATGGCATGGTGGGTCTTGGGGTCGAGCGTCACGGTACCGCCTGGGCCCTGGATGCTGACGCCCGACTCGATCGCCGCAAGCATCTTGGCGCGGTCCAGCGACCCGGCCTTCTTCACGCACTCGGCCCACAGCATGATGCCCTGGTACTGCGTGACCGCGATCTCATGGATGGCCTTGGTGTCGCCGAAGCGCTTGGCCCACTTGGCCAGGAAGTCCTTGGTCGCCGGGTTCTGCAACTCGCCGCTGTAGCAGCCGGCGATCAGGATGCCGTCGCCCTCGGCTGCCGACAGCGCCAGCTGCTCGTTGCCCAGGCCGAAGGTGGTGGAGCACAGCGGGATCTTCTTGTTCATGCCGGAGGCTGCCCATTGGCGGAAGAACGACATGTGCGCACCACCCACCAGCGCCGCCACGACAAAGGCCGGCTTCTCCTGCTGGATCTTGGCGATGGTCGAGCCGAAGTCGGCGACGTCGAGCGGGAAGAAGTCGGTCTTGAGCACCTTGCCCCCGCCCTGCTTCATGTAGTGGTCCAGCCACTTGGCCGTGATCTGGCCGTAGTTGTAGTCGGCCGCCAGCACATAGGCCGTCTTGCCCCACTGCTTGAGCGCCACTTCGATGACCGGCGCGACCGCCTGCGCCGGCGTGACGCCGGTGCACACGGTATTGCGGTCGCACACGCCGCCTTCGTACAGCACGTTGTAGAAGTACAGCGTGTTGGCGCGCCGGAAGGTCTGACGGATTGCCTCGCGCGAGGCCGAAGTGATGCCGCCGTGCACCACGTCGACCTTGTCGTCTCGGGTGAGTTGCTGGGCGAACTTGGTGTAGAGGGCGATGTCCGACTGCGAGTCGTACTGCACGACCTGGATCTTGCGCCCCAGCAGGCCGCCGGCGGCGTTGATCTCCTCGGCCGCGAGGGTCGTGGCCATCACCATCGGCTTGCCGTAGGCGTCGAGGTTGCCGGAATTGTCGAGCACCGACCCGAGCTTGATCGGAGCGCCCTGCGCGAGCGCCATTTCGAACGGGATCGTGGCGCCCAGGGCCGTCAGGCCCGCGGCGGAACCGCTGGAGGCCAGGAAGTCGCGGCGGGAAAAGGTCATGGTGTCATCTCCTGATGGTGGTGGGGAGCGGGCCGGCATGTGGCCGGTGTCTGAACTGAGCACGGTCGATTGCCGGTGTCGCCGGACACTGCACAAGTAGGGTCGATCAGGCGGCCACGTCGCCGTCGGCTGGGCCCGGCGTCACCTTTCGCCTGGTGCCGGCGCCGACGGCACCGGAGAGGTCGACGCCTATCTGGTCGCCGATGCTCTTCAGCGCCGGCAACTGCAGGGCCATGCCGAGAATGCTGTCCATCACCTGCGTCACTGGCGCCTTGCCATTGCCGGCGCTGCCATCCGTGGCCCCGCTGCCGCCCGGCTGGCTCGAACCGAATCCGCTCACCTGGTGGATGCGGATGCTGTCGATCTTCTCCACCGGCTTCATCATCTGGGAGACGATCTCCGGCAGGCGGTCGAGGCGGTATTTCTCCAGCTTCATGTCGAGCAGCGCGCCGCTCTGCGCGTTCTCGGCGTCGATGAGGGCGCGCGAGCCCTCGGACTCGGCCACCATGCGCACACGTTCAGCTTCGGCGCGCGTGAATGTGGCTTCGGCCTCGGCCTTGGCGCGACGCAGCAGCACCGCGGCCTCGGTCGCGGCATTGGCCTCGGCCACTTCGCCAGCTTCGGCGACACGCTTGACCGCGATCTCGCGCGAGCGGTCGGCCACGGCACGCTCACGCTCGGTCTGCACCTGCTCCTGCGCGAGGATCACCTCGGAGCGGGCCCGTTCGGCGGCGGCCTGGGCGCGGGCCTCCTCGGCGTGCTTGGCGGAGAGCTGGATCGCGCTGTCGATCTTGCGCACCTCGGAGTTGAGCTGGGCCTCGATCTCGAGCCGGCGCAGCTCACGCTGCTTCTCGATCTCGCGCACCCGCGTCTCCTGCTCGCGACCGATGCGCGCGCCTTCGGACGCCGCCATCGATTCCTCGCGTGCCCGGGCACCTTCTGCATCACTGTGCGACTTGAACTTCTCGATCTCGAGGCGTTGGTTGATCTGCGCCTGCTCCTCTTCCTGCACCAAGGTCAGGCGGCGCTTGGTCGCCTCGAGCTGGGTCTGGCGTACCGAGATCTCGGCGTCGGCCTCGACCTCGGCACGCTGCTTGCGGTTGACGGCGATGATCTCGGCCAGCCGCCGCATGCCGACGGCGTTGAATGCGTTGTTCTCGTCGAGCGCGGCAAACGCCGTCTGGTCCAGGCGTGTGAGCGAGACCGAGTCGAGCAGGATGCCGTTCTGTGCCAGGTTGTCGCGCAGGAGCGAGGACACTGCCGCGACGAATTCGGCGCGCTTCTCGTGCAGGGTGTCCATCGTGCGGCTGGCGGCGATGGCCTGGACGGCGTCGATGAAACGGCCTTCGAGCAGGTTGCGCATGCCGTCGGGCGTGAACGCCTTGGAGCCGAGGGACTGCGCTGCCGTGGCTACGCCCTCGATGCTCGGCTGCACACGCACGTAGAACTCGAGTTCCGCGTCGACGCGCATGCGGTCTTCCGTGATCAGCGACTTCTCGCCCGCGCGCCGCACCTCGATGCGAATGGTGCGCAGGCTCACCTCGTCGATCTTGTGCAGGAAGGGCAGTGCGAGGCAACCGCCGGAGATCAGCGTGCGCTGGCCGCCGAAGCCGGTCCGGATGATCGCAACGTCGCGGCTGGACTTGCGGTAGAAGCGGTTGAGAAAGATCACCACCACCGCGATCACGACGATCGTGGCGATGATCCCGAACAGCCAGGCGAGCACGAGCATAGGCGTTCCTGTGGACGAAATCCGAACCGGCAATCGTGAGCTTGGACTCAGATACTTTCCAAGTCAAATAAGTACTTTCCAGAGGAGTGCTGCTCGGGGTCAACGAATACGTTGCAGCTTCGCCACGCCATGCGCCCGTGGCGGGCAGTCCCCACCCGGCGAAGCATCAAGCAATAGCGGGCCGCGCTCAGTTGCCGCGCGATTCTTCGATGAAGCTTTCGAGCAGCCGCTTGAGCTGATTCGTCCTGCGAGGGCCGAGGGCCTCCTCGATGCTCATGTGGTGTGCGTCGACGCGCTGCTTCAGCCGCGCGACGACCTCGAGCCCCAGATCGCTGATGATCACCAGGACCTTGCGGTTGTCGCTGGAGTCGGCCGCACGCTGAACGATGCCGCGGCTCACCAACTTGTCAATATTCTTGGTGAGCGCCGGGCCGTTTAGAAGCACCCGCTCAGCCAGTTCGCCCATTGAGCGGCCCTGCTCGTCGGACAGGACGTGCAGGATGCGCCAGTGTTCTTCGGTGAACTCCTCGTCACCGATCGACTGGCTCAGGCCGATGCGCATGTGGCGGTGCGCCGACGCCAGCAGGTAAGCCAAGTACTGGGAGAGGTCACGGTCGGGCATGGCGGTTGCACTATGCTCCTTGGGCGTGGCAAATTCTAGACAGGGATTTGTACGGAATGCACCTTTTGACATGCGGGGAAGGCTGGTGACCTCGGATTCCGGATTGATCAGCGTACAGCGAGGAGGGGATCATGCATCTGGACGCCGCTTCTGGACCCGCGCTCCGCGTGGGTTTGCGCGGACGCGCCGTGCCAACGAATGGACGGTGGCCGACAGGTCTCGAACGCGGTACGACCGGGCGTCGCGCCGGGAGTGACTTCCGCGTTGCCCTGTGTGCCCCGCTGCGCGGGCCGGAAGGCATCTGGGGACCGTCGTGCCTCGCCTCCGCACGGCTGGCGCAGGCTGAACTCAACAGCTCGTCCGGCATTGCCGGCCGACCGTGCGAGTTGCAGATCGTGGACACCTCGAACGAGGCACCGGACGTCGAGGGAACATTGGCCTCCTTGGTCGACGACGGCCAGATCGACGCGCTGGTGGGCATGTGCATCAGTTCGGTGCGGCAGCGCATCGTGCGAGCGATCGGCGGTCGGTTGCCATTCGTGTACACGTGCCTCTACGAAGGGGGCGACCATTCGCCCGGCCTGTATGCCATCGGCGAGACCGCGGCGCGCCAGTTGCAGCCGTCAATATCTTGGCTGAGCAAACGTGGCCAGGCGCGGCGCTGGATGCTGGTGGGCAATGACTACGTCTGGCCTCGCGTCTCACACGGCATTGCGCGGCGCAGCATCGCCGCGTCGGGCGGCGAGGTGGTGGCCGAGACCTTCCTGCCGTTCAGCGTCGGCGACTACTCCCAGGTGATCGACCGGTTGCGCGCGTCACGGGCCGATGCAGTACTCATATCGATGGTCGGCCAGGACGCTGTCGACTTCAATCGCGCGTTTGGCCGGGCCGGGCTGCAGCAACGCGTGTTGCGGCTTTCGTGTGCCATCGAGGAGAACCAACTGCTCGCCATCGGCGCCGAGAATACAGACAATCTGTATGTTGCGATGGGCTATTTCGCTGCGCTGGAGACTGACGCCAACTCGGCGTTCAAGGAACGCTATCACTCACAGTTTGGCGACCGTGCGCCTGCGCTCAATTCGATCGGTCAGTCGCTTTACGAAGGGATGCACTTTCTCGGAGCCCTGCTGGAGAATCGGTGGCCTCTCCCCGGCAGGGGCTATGCAAGCGCGCGCCACGCGGTATGCCGCGGAGTGCGCGTGAGCGAGGCACCTATCTATTTGGGGCTCGCCGACGGGCACACCTTCCACGTCATCAGGCAACTCTGATAAGAAGTTTCGCAGTTGACCCGTGCTGACCCTTTGCCCACCTCAGGGCTTCAACGATGTCTCAATAGCCCCGTACCCGACGCGAGCCACAGATCCGGGCGCCTGAACCGGACGGTCAGCACCCGCAATTGGCCGGGCGCCGGCAGCCATGAGCGGCGGCTGTCTGGCTACCCGGCATGGCTGTCAGCTGTCGGGCAGCCAGTTCGCTTATCTGGCTGTCGCTGGCCGACCCCAAGCCGACAGTCGGTACGTAGAAAGGGTGGCCGGAAAGCTGACATCGATGCGCGCCTGTTCTCGCCGAGCCGGAGCTCTGGTGTGGATGAACGCGCGAACTGCCTCTGCGCGCTGCACTTCGACAACGGCGGGATGGACGCTAGACCAGGGCGCACAACCCAGGCAAACTCGGCGTGAAGTTGAGCGCAAGGAGAAGCCGTTGAACGAAGTCAAGGTCTACAGAGGCCGAGGTGTGTCGGTGCAGTTCGACGCGGCGCGCTGCATCCATGCGGCCGAATGCGTGCACGGCCTGCCAGGGGTCTTCGACCCACAGGCGCGGCCCTGGATCCAGCCAGCCAAGGCCACGCCTGACGAGCTGGTATCGGTGGTGGCCCGGTGCCCGACGGGTGCGTTGCATGCGATTCTTGACGATGGCCGTGATGCGGGGACGGTATCGGCCCGCAACGAATTGCGCATCGTGGCCGATGGCCCACACCATTTGCGCGGCGACATCGAGATCCGTGACGACAGTGGCAAGGCATTGGCCCGCGAGACGCGCATGGCGCTGTGCCGCTGCGGGGCCACTGGCAACAAGCCATATTGCGACAACAGTCACGTCGGCAGCGACTTCAAGGACGATGGCACCTGCAAGCCGGGCGAGATGGTGCCGGTGGCCAAGGGGCCGCTCACCCTGACTCTGTGCACGGACGGGCCCGTGCAGTGCGATGGCCCGGTCACCATCTTCGATGCATTTGGTGATCAGGTCACCACCGCGCAGCAGGCTTGGCTATGCCGCTGCGGCGCGTCGAAGAACAAGCCCTATTGCGACGGCAGTCACAAGGCTGTCGGCTTCAGGTCATAGCCAGATTTGGCGATGACGGGGTCTCCGGCGACCGAACGGCTACATCGGCCTCCTGACGCTCCGATGTGGACAACAGGTTCTGGGGGGGGGCGTAATTGAATCAGTGAAGACCCGCCCGCGACCCAACGCCGACGTGACACCTACCGATGTGGCATCCGCAAAGCAGCCAGCCATCGACATGCCGCATGATCCCTGGAAGCGCCACATCCCGGCGCTGGCGCCGATGATGCGTCCCCACGCACTGGCCACACCGCTGACGCAGCGCCGCAATGTGCGCACGCCGAAGGGCTCTACCTACAGCATCGAGCTGACGGCTGAACGCCTCTCGACGCCCGCTTTGCACATCCAAACGCCTCTGCCCAGATTACTGCTGGCCGGGGCAGGACATCTTCGGCCCCGGTGTGCAGGCGGCGTTCTTGGGTGGCTTGCCGGCGGCGACAGGCGCCGATTCGGTGCTATGTGCCCAGTGGAGTGCCCGAAACGCCGCGTCCGGCAGCGCCTGCAGTAGTGGTTGGTCAGCCGTCCATTGCCGGCACGAAGATCTGGTCGATCCGGCGACCGGCCTGCGCACGGTAGTCGGCCGCGGCCTGCTCCAACTTCGACCGCAGTTCGTCACGCAACTGCTGGCGCTGGGCCCGCAGGTCCTCGATCAGATCTGCGCGCAGCGCCTTGCGGAACAGCGCCTCGTCAAGCGCCATCAGCGCCATGTCCACGCCCAGCCAGGTGACTGCGCCGGCCACCGCCGCGCAGGCCAGCGCGAGCGGCCCGCCCGGGGCGCAGATGGCGCCGGCCGCGCCTGCTGACAGCAGCACCGATGCGCCGCGCTGCGTCACCTTGGCGCCAGCGGCGCTGGCGGCCGCCCTCACGGTCTGCCGCGCGGCGGCCCGGGCCAGCACCGCCTCGCCCGCCCGCACCGCCAGCGGCAGCACCGCTCGCGACAGCGGCAGGGCGATGGCCGCCGACATCGCCACGCGCAGCTTGTCGCGCTCCAGGCCCGGCAGCGCGTCCGGCCGCAAGCCCTCAAGCAGACAGGGCTGCAGTTCCAGATCCTTCGCGAAGCCCTGGCCCGCCGACTGGGCGGCCTGCGCGATCCTGTCGAGCAGTTGGCCGTCGGCCTCGGTGCCCAGGCGCGAGACCTGTTGCTCGAACCCGCTACCGGCGAACACCAGCGCCGTGAACTGCTTGCGCATGTGCTGGTCCAGGTCGGGAATGACGAGGGCGCCCAGCCGGGTGTAGTTGCCGACGAAGCTGAAGTACCAGTCCAGGTAGGCATCGATGCCGGCCTCGGCCGCCGCGAAAGCCCGGTCCAGCCCGCCGTCCACCGTTCGCATCGCCCCATAGACAGCCTCGCGCGAGGCAGCGTCGAGTTGGCCCTGCGCCTGCGCGCGCAGGGCGCGCGCCTGGTCGGGCGCGCGCCCGCACGGGGTGGCGACGCGGGCCAGCTGTGCCGCCCCCTGGCCCAGCACGGCCGCGTCCAGCCGAAGCCCCAGCGCGGCCAGAATGCCGACCACCGCCAGCGTGGCCAGGCTGGTCCACAAGAAGATGTGGCCGGGCCGCGGGCCGGCGGCATCCGAAGCAACCCGCGGCGCCCATCCGTCGAGTAGCGCCTGCACACCCAGCAGGCAGCGCGTGAACAAATAGGCCCCGAAGCCGGTCACACCCAGCAGCACCAGCCACGCCAGCAGCTTGACGTGCAGGTCGGCCACCCCCGGCAGGTACAGCATGGCCGCGTGCCGCGGCAGTTGATCGGCCAGCGCCGACACGCCGAGCAGTGCCGCCGCTGTCGGGCAGGCCGCATCGGCCTGCCGGGACTGCAGCGTCCACGAAACCAGTTCGCTCCACGACAGCGTGCGTGTGTCGGCAAAGCCGACGTGGTAGTCGTGAGCGACGAAGGCGAGCGTCAGCAGCAGCGTGTTGCCCAGCAACACCGGCCAGCGTCGGGCGACCGTATCTGCGAACTGCGGCGCGACCTCATGGCGCAACAGGTGCCGCAGGGCCGGTGACAGTGCGGCCAGCAGCAAGGCGTCGGCGGCCAGGATCACCCATTGCAGCGTTGTCAGCTGCGCCGCCGCAAGCAGCAACAGGCTCGCCCAGAGCAACGCAGTGACTACCCCAAGCGACTGCACGGCCGTGCCTCGCCAGAGCCAGCGCCGCAGCCGTGCGGACTCGGTGGTGGCGCCGGCCAGCAGCAGGCGCCGAACGAACATCGCCTGTTCGCTGCGGTGGGCCCACAGCGGCCACGCGAGCACGGCGACCAGCGGCGTGAGCCAAAGGCAGTCCAGCCGCGCCAGCCCGAGCGTCGCCAGCTTCAGCGCGCCGACCGCGACCAGCCCGGCCAGCCCCAGGGTGGCGACACGTCGGGCGATGGGGGTCATCATGCAGCCCGACCAGCTTGCGCAGTCCACGCCGCCAGGGCGACCCTGGCGGTGCCGCGCCAAGGCGCACATGCGTTCACGTCACGAGCCATCCGTTGGCGTAGGCGGCGGCCGACGAGCGATCTGTGGCTGGGCGCGCGCAGCGCCGAGGCCCCCAGTCCCGCCTGTCGATCCGCCCTGCAAGCTTGGCCATCCTGAAGATTGTGCATGCGCCAGCCAGGGCCGACGCGACGGCAAGGCGCCCAGCGACGGCGGGGCCGCCGGTCCAAGCGCCATCGCCAAGCTCGACCAGCATATCTGGGCTGACCCTACCGTCGTGACCACGATCAAGTCCGGCACGAGCGTGTCA
>Ga0316622_100001504_pt1 | contig 15219 bp, 13 predicted proteins | sample OWC_Aug_OW2_C1_D_FD_207646 | JGI IMG/M metagenome (GOLD analysis project Ga0316622, IMG submission 207646) | Wetland soil microbial communities from Old Woman Creek delta, Ohio, United States - OWC_Aug_OW2_C1_D5_C | ecosystem: Environmental > Terrestrial > Soil > Wetlands | place: USA: Ohio... | reverse complement strand
GGTCGGGCGGGCAGAGCCTCGCGGGGTCCACCACCAGGACCCGGGGCCGGGGGTGGGTCGAGAACCCCTTGACCACGACCAGGTGTCCGATGCCCGAGCCGCGCGGGCGGAGCGCGGCGACCACCGGCCGACCCTTGCAGATCTCGGCCGTCAGCTCGTACCAGCCGAGCGGCATCGCGGCGCAGCCGTCGTCCTCGAAGCGTCCGGGCAAGCCGTCGCACGTCGTCCGGTAGGCGAAGGGAAACCGCCCTGGGCTCTCCACGAAAGGGGGCCATCGCGGCTCGTCGCACCGCGGCGGGACCGGGGCGGCGGGCAGGCAGGAGCCGGGGCGGGAGCAACAGCCCTCCACACCGAGGATCGCCTCCACCTGCCGGCACTGGCAGGCCTCGGCCGGCTCTTCGCCGAGAAGCTCCAGGAGCATCTGCCCGCTCGCCGCCCAGCACCAGTTGTGAGCGCCGACCGGCTGCGGCGCGTAGCGGAGGCTCAGCGTCCGCTCCTGGCAGGCCTCTCGGCTCCAGGCGGGAGCGGCAACGAGGAGCGCCGTCCCGATCGCGAGGATCCGGCCAGGGCGAAGCATCCGAGCCTCCCACGAGACGCCGCCGGTCACCGCCGGAAGACGGCGGCCCCACAGAACGCCGTCCGGCCGAAACCCGCCCCCTTCCGCGCCGCAGGGGGCAGCCAGAGCCGGGGCATCGGGGGGTCGCTCGGCTCGTTCCGGAGGAGCTTGTAGTAGGCGCCGAAGTGGAGGGCACCCCTCTCGTCCTCGCTCGCCCCGTGGTGGGCATCGTGAGGGCCGGCCTCGGCCGGCAGGTTGCTGACGAACAGGCTGCGCGGGGTCGAGCTCGGCGCGAGCACGAGACGCTTGATCCGCCCCCCGGCGACCGGGAGGATCTCGACGACGATCGTGGACGCGTCGGCCTCGATGCTCCAGCGCATGGTGTCTGTCATGGCCTGTCGAAGCCTGACCTCCCCGCCTATGCCCCGGAACTCGTAGACGTCGTCGCGATGGACGTCCTCGCTCGGAACGCCGGCCTCGAGACGTCCGGTGTCGAGGTAGATTCGCGACGCGACCGATCGGGGAAGGCTTGGCCGATCGGAGTCCGTCGCGACGAGGTCGGGGCGGATGCGGCCGTCGCCGGCGAGGGCCTCCATGCTCGGGACGAACCGGAGATCCCGCCAAGAGCCCGGATCCTGCCCGTCGGCGGGCGGCTCGGGCCACGTTGACGTTCCGTCGGGAGGCCGGTAGAGCTCGAGACCCGTCGCTTCGCGCCCCTGGACCCGGATCCTCACCTCGGTCCCCGTCAGGTCCCAGAGGCCGACCTGTTCCGTCGTGGGCTGCGCCAGGGGGCCGCTGCCCAGCCCGGCCACGAACACGCGAGTGGGGTCGCTCGTTTCGGGGTTGGCGAGATCCCGCAATCTGACGACGAGGGTGGGCGTGTGCGGCGGCAGTAGGACCCCGCCCACCTCACCCACGCCCCTCGCGTCGACGAGGAGCATCTGTCCCGACGCTCGATGACCGTCCGGAACCAGCGCGCAGAGTCCTGTGAAGACGACCGACAGAGTGACGCTCATAGCCCTTCCTCCTTGCGTCCCGAGTCGACATTGGCTTTCGCCCCGCGTCGTGAAGGCGACGGGCCCGAGCCGCCTGGGATCGCGCCCACCCACCGCGACGAAGCCGGTACCCGCTCGCACCGCGCAGGCCGCGGCGCTCACAGACCCATCCAATGACCGGTTCGATGACCGAGAGCGGGGAGAGGAAGAACTCCTCGCAGGGCATCCCGGGGAGGCCGGCGAGCTCGGGCCCGTCGCCCGTTGTCATGATTGGGTCGGTCGATGATACGCCAGATCCGATCCTTGCCCGAAGGGGGAGCGGCACGTCCGCGTGCCTCCGCCCAGGGTAGAGCGCCCGGAGCGGATTCCGCGACCTCGGCCCTCTCGGGCGGGGCAGGGGCCATGTGGCGATCTCGGTCACCGCGGCCGTGCGGTCGATCTCGATCCGCCTCAACTGCGTCCAACCTTGCTTCGGCACAGCCTGGGCTGCGTCGGCGAAGCGCGGGCCGGACGCCAGGAAGAGCAGGGCGGCCGCCGAGCGCGCGATCGGCACGCCGCGGTAGCCCGTCACCGGACGAGCGTCCGCGGGGGACGCTCACCGCTGGCGGCTAGCGGAGCGCGGTCGCCACCTGCTCGTCGGTGACGGGATAGAAGCCCTCGCGGGTGCGCACCTTCAGGCCGGGCCGCTTCACCTTCGCCTCGAACCTGTGGATACTGCCGCTGTCGAAGGTGCGAAGGACGCGGCCATGTCGTTGTCGTCCACCCGCGTCAGCCCGCCCGTCTCGTCGGTCAGGTATTGCAGGGTCGACTGCGCGCTGTTGAGGCTCACGTGCCGGGCGGCGACCGCGTTCCCATACGCCCGCGGGTCGTGGATGTCGCAGAGGGAGTCCTCGACCCCGAGGCCGGCCGTCACCAGGCCTCGTGGGTCCACGGCGTGGATCACGACGCCGGAGCGCGCGGCCAGCTCGGCGAGGCGCTTGAGCGCGCCGAAGAGGTCGCTGGCGTCGCCGTACAATCGGTCGAGCGGCCAGTAGATGCTCTGCACCTGGGGCAGGGTGAGGTTGCGGAGATTGGCGAGGCCCTCGCTGACGAGCAGCAGCGCCTTGCGTCCGGGCACGTCGCGCAAGGCCTTGACGGCGACCTTGACGGCCGCGATCGAGCGCAGTGCCATCCAGTCGTCGACGTTGTCGAAGACACTGCCGTCGAACCGGGTCCGGTGCGGGCCGAAGACGGCGGACTGCGGCGCCCACACGTTGGCGAGCTCTGCACGGGTCCAGGGGGTTCGCCTCAGGGCCTCGATCTCGTCCCGGTTCGCCTTGCGGTCGGTCGTGAGGGTCAGCGTGTGGAAGCCGGCGGAGGTGGTGACGATGTCGACGCGATCCTTCGGGTCCAGGCGCTCGACCGCGTGCCGGAGCGAGCGGATCGTGCGGTCGAAGGCGTGGGGGCCGAAGCTGAGATCGTCGAGGACGATCAGCACCGTTCGCGGCGGCGTCGGGCGCGCTTCCGCAGCTGCCGCAGCCCCCGGCGCGGCCGAAGCCTGCCCGACGGGAGACGGTGCCTGGGGCGCCGGCCCGCCGCTGGATGGCAGCGCCGGGACGCCGGCTCGGACGTAGGAGAACTCCGAGATCTCCTGCTTCTCGCCATCCTGGAAGATCTCGATCTCATCCCGCCTGAGATCGGTGACGTGACGGCCCTTCTTGTCGGTGATGACGGCGTCGAGCTGAATTGCGTCGACGGAGATGCGGATGACCGGAGGTGCCGTGGGCGACTCCGCCGGGATGCTGCCTTGCGCGGCCGCCGCTCGCGCCGCCAGCACGGCGAGGATTCCCACCGAGACGGCTGCGGCTGTGGGTCGCATTTGCCCGCCTCCGAGCGGTTGCGCAAGCAAGCAACGTGCCGCCACCGTACCAACGCGTCGTCACTCCCGGGGGACGAGGCGCCCCGAGCGCCCGACGGGCGCCGGTCGGCATCGGCGACGGGCGGTGGCCTCTTTTCGGTGAGGGACCCGTGGACGCCGGCCAGCGGGGGCCGTCTCGGGAACCGCGGAGCCACGCCGGCGTAGGTACGTGCAGCGGCTCCCCTTCGCCGGGGCTCCGACAGGAGGAATCATGTCCATTGACCGTTCGATCGGCGCCCTCGCCCTGCTCGCGGCCCTGGCGGTGAGCGCTTCGGCCCAGCAGCCGCCCGCTCCTCCCGCGGCCCCCGCGCCGCCGGCGAAGCCGGCCTTCACGGTGGAGGTCGTGACCACCGAAGCCGTGCACGCCGTCGTGCTTCCGATGAAGGGCTCCTACATGCAGCACCCGGACGCCTTCGGTCGGCTCGGCACCTACCTCTCCGGCCGTGGCGTCACTCCCTCGGGCCCGCCGTTCGGCCGCTACTTCAGCGACCCGTCGGTGGGCGAGGAGAACCTCGTGTGGGAGATCGGCTTCCCGGTCCCGGCGGGCGCGACCGTGGAGGCGCCCTTCGAGATCAGGGACCTGCCGGCGGCCCCGCACGCCGTCCACGTCCACCGGGGGCCGATGGAAGAGCTCGGGCCCGCGTGGGGGAGCCTGATCGAGTGGGTCATGAGCAACGGCTACCAGCCCGTTCTCCCGGCCACGCAGGTCTTCAAGGGGGACTTCATGACCTCCTCCGAGGTCGAGATGCGTATCGCCGTTCAGAAGTAGAGGGGCGGCGAACCGAGCGCGCCTACGCTCCGGGGCCGCCCCGCGCGGGTGCGGCCCCTCCTTCACAGGGCCGGTCCGATTGACTCCGCCCGTCCTTCGGAGAACACTGCGCCCGCTCCCTGGAGAACGGAGGGTCCATGAGCTCAGCCGCCCCCGCCGCGCCCGCCCGGCCCGGCCTCGTGCGCGTCCTCGGCCTGTGGTCGCTGGTCATCTACGGGATCGTCCTCATCCAGCCCACGGCGCCCATGTCGCCCTTCGGGGTGGTGAGCGTCAAGGCGGAGGGGCACGTCGTCACCACGATCCTCATCGGCATGGTGGCCATGCTCTTCACCGCCATCAGCTACGGCCGCATGGCCGCCGTCTACCCGAGCGCGGGCTCGGCCTACGCCTACGTTGGCCACACGATCCACCCCTCGCTCGGCTACGCGACCGGCTGGAGCATGCTCTTCGACTACGTGATGAACCCGATCATCTGCGTGATCTGGTGCAGCAAGGCGGCGGCGAACTTCCTGCCCCTCCCGTTTGCGGTGTGGGCCACGTTCTTCGCCCTCCTCTTCACCGTCCTCAATCTCCAGGGCGTGAAGACGAGCGCCCGCACGAACGCCGTCATCGCCGGGGGCCTCGGCCTCGTGATCCTCCTCTTCCTGGCCGCCGCCTTCCGCTACCTGTCCGGCGTCCCCCTCGACTCGGCGGCCCTCGCCCGGCCCTTCTACGATCCCGCGACCTTCTCCTGGGACAAGGTGTCGACGGGGACGAGCCTCGCCGTCCTCACCTACATCGGCTTCGACGGGATCTCGACGCTCTCCGAGGAGGCGAAGAACCCCCGCCGCAACATCCTGCTCGCCACCGTGCTCGTCTGCCTCTTCACGGGGATCGTGGGCAGCCTCCAGGTCTACCTGGCCCAGCTCATCTGGCCCGACTGGTCCAGCTACCCCGACGTGGACACCGCGTTCGTCCACGTGGCCGGCCGCGCCGGCGGGCCGATCCTCTTCGCCGTCCTCAACATGTCGCTCCTCGTGGCGAACGTCGGCTCCGGCATGGGCGCCCACCTCGGGGCGAGCCGCCTTCTCTACGGCATGGGCCGGGACGACGCCATCCCGCGCCGCTTCTTCGGGGTGGTCAACCCGAAGACGCACGTGCCGGCCAACAACGTCATCCTGGTCGGCGTAGTCGCCCTCGCCGGCGCCTTCACCGTGACCTACGGCCTCGGGGCCGAGCTCCTCAACTTCGGGGCCTTCATCGCCTTCATGGGCGTGAACCTGGCGGCCCTCCTCCACTACTGGTGGCGGGCGGAGAGGAAGACGCTCCGGAACCTGCTCCCCCCTCTCCTCGGGTTCGTGATCTGCGCCTACCTGTGGTGGAGCCTGAGCTGGCCAGCCCGGGTCGCCGGCTTCGTCTGGCTCGCGACCGGCGTTCTCTACGGCGCCTGGAAGACCCAGGGTTTCAAGAAGCCGATCGAGTTCCGGGAAGCGAACGACGAGAGCGGCCGATGAGTCTCCTCTGGCTCGCCCTCCTGGTCTCGGCCACTCCATCGGCAGGGGCTTCGGACGCCCCGCCCCGCCCCTTTCCCTGGCCGAGCGGCGCGAAGGCCGCCGTCGTCCTGACCTACGACGACGGCATGGATACCCACCTCGACAACGCCGCGCCCGACCTCGAATCCGCGGGGCTCAGGGGAACCTTCTTCGTCCCCGGCCACTCGGAGTCGCTCGCGAAGCGGCTTCCGGAATGGCGGGCCCTCGCCGCCCGCGGCCACGAGCTCGCCAACCACGCGATCTTCCACCCCTGCCTGCGGAAGCCGGCTGGGCAGGCCGAGCGCGAGTGGGTCAAGCCCGAGTACGCCCTGGAGAGCTACACCGTCGAGCGCATCCGGGACGAGGTCGCGGCCATGAACACGACCCTCCTCGCCCTCGACGGCGAGACCCTCCGCACGTTCGCCTACAACTGCTGCGACACCACGGCCGGCGGCCAGTCGTACGTCGAGGCCCTCCGTCCCCTCTTCCTCGCCGCCCGCGCCGGCGAGGACCGGATCGCCGCCGACGTCGCGGCCCTCGATCCCATGCTCGTCCCCAGCTGGGCGGCCACGAACGTGACCGGCCCCGAGCTCGTCGCCTTCGCCCAGAAGGCCCAGGACGCGGGCGGCCTCGCCGTCTTCCAGTTCCACGGCATCGGGGGGGAGTGGATCCCCACCTCCCGCGAGGCCCACCGACAGCTCGTCAGTTGGCTCGCCGCCCACCGGCAGACGGTCTGGGCGGACACGTTCAAGCGGGTGATGGCGCACGTCGTCGCCGAGCAGAAACAGCTGGCCGCTCGCTGATCGCGAACGGCCGTCGCCCGGCTCGACCGAAGCTCCTCGGAATGACGGGGGTGTGCGATGCTGTGGGTACCGGGCCCGCGCCCGACCCCCACCAGCCGAGGTGAACCATGTGGACGTCCCGCCACACGCTGCCACTGCCGTCCCCCGACGAAGCGCTCCCCGGGCGGAAGGAGAGGATGCCCGTGTCGAAGGCGCACTTCGTCAACGGAGCGCCGCTCGAGCCGCCCTTCCCGGCGGGGACGGAGCTGGCCCTCTTCGGCATGGGGTGCTTCTGGGGCGCCGAGCGGAAGTTCTGGCAGACGCCAGGCGTGGTCTCGACGTCGGTCGGCTACGCGGGCGGCTTCACCCCCAACCCCACGTACGAAGAAGTCTGCTCCGGCCGGACCGGCCACGCCGAGGTGGTGCGCGCCGTCTTCGATCCGACCCGGGCGAGCTACGAGGACCTGCTCCGGGTCTTCTGGGAGGCCCACGACCCCACGCAGGGCATGCGCCAGGGGAACGACGTCGGCACCCAGTACCGCTCCGCGATCTACACGTACGGCGAGGAGCAGCGGCGGAAGGCCGAGGCCTCCCGCGAGGCGTACCAGAAGGCGCTCGCGGCGGCCGGGCACGGCCCGATCACCACCGAGATCCGCGAGGCGCCGGAGTACTTCTACGCCGAGGACTACCACCAGCAGTACCTCGGCAAGAACCCCCGCGGCTACTGCGGCCTCGGCGGCACGGGGGTCGCCTGCCCCGTCGGGCTCGCCCGCGTGACGACCGGGTGAAGGGCGTCCGAACTTCCCGCTTGAAGACCGGCTCGCGCCGGGCTAGCTTTGGCGCGTCCTCGGGGGGCGACTCTTGAAGATCCTCGTCGTCGACGTCGGCGGAAACAACGTCAAGCTGCTGGTGACGGGCCAGAAGGCGCCGCGCAAGATCCCGTCCGGCCCGCGCCTCAGCCCCGGCCGCATGGTCGCGGCGACCAAGAAGGCGGTCGCCGACTGGAAGTTCGACGCGGTGACCATCGGCTTCCCGGGCCCGGTGAAGGACGGCCGCATCGCGGCCGAGCCCGTGAACCTGGGCCGCGGCTGGATGCGATTCGACTTCCGGAAGGCCTTCGGCCGGCCCGTCCGCGTGGTCAACGACGCGGCCATGCAAGCCCTCGGCAGCTACCGCGGCGCGCGGGAGCTCTTCCTCGGCCTCGGCACCGGCCTCGGCGCGGCCCTCGTCGTCGAGGGCGTCATCCAGCCGCTGGAGATCGCCCACCTGCCCTACCGCGCCGGGAAGACCTACGAGGACTTCCTCGGCAAGCGGGGCTACGACCGGATGGGCAAGAAGCGCTGGCGTCGGCTCGTGCACGAGATCGTCCCCCGCCTGCGCCACGCCTTCCAGGTGGACGAGGTGGTGCTCGGCGGGGGGAACGTGAAGCTGCTCAAGGAGCTGCCCCCGAACACCCGCCTCGGCGCCAACGCCAACGCGTTCACCGGCGGCTTCCGCCTCTGGGAGCGACGGAGGTAGGACGGGACCCGCGGCCCCGAGCGAGAGGACCGCCCATGTTTCTGCCGATCGGTGACGCCCCCAACCCGAAGGGGATCCCCTTCGCCACCTACGCGCTCATCGCCGCGAACGTGGCCGCGTTCTTCCTCCTGAACGTCCCCCTCGGCTCCCGGCAGGCCGACGTGAACGACCCGGCCTTCCGCGAGTACGTCGAGGTCATGTCGCGGGAGCTGCAGGGGAGGGTCGACGTGAGGCAGCTCGTCGGCCAGACGAGCGCCTACGACCTCTTCGCCTTCGAGCACGGCTACCGCCCGAGCGCCCCCCAGCTCCCGGACCTGCTGAGCTGCATGTTCCTCCACGGGGGCTTCATGCACCTCTTCGGGAACATGCTCTTCCTCTGGATCTACGGCGACAACGTGGAGCGGCGGCTCGGCGCGCTCCCCTATCTCTTCTGGTACCTCGCCACCGGCGTCGTGGCGACACTCACCCACGCCCTCGTTTTCTCGTCCTCCGGCGTGCCCCTCGTCGGGGCGTCGGGGGCCATCTCGGGCGTCCTCGGCTTCTACTTCCTCTGGTTCCCGAGGAACACCGTGCGGATGCTGGCCTTCCTGCCGCCGTTCCTGATGCAGGTCTTCGAGATCCCGGCCCGATTCGTCCTCGGGATGTACCTCCTCTTCGACAACCTCCTGCCCTTCCTCGTCGCCGGGGAAGGAGGCGTCGCCCACGGCGCGCACATCGGCGGCTTCATCGCGGGCGGCCTCGTGGCCTGGGTCCTCGACCGCCGTGGTCTCTCCACCCGGCCGAGCGACATCGAGGCCCCGGCGTCGCCTCCCTCCGGCGCCGACCCCGTCCGGGCCGCCCTTGCCGACGGCCGTTTCGACGAGGCGGCGCGCGGCTACTTCGCCCTCTCCGCCCCCGAGGCCCGAGGCGCGCTGGGGGCGGAGGAAGCCGTCTCGCTCGCCTCGTGGCTCCGCGAGGAGGGCCACTCCGACGCCGCGCTCGTCCTCCTCCGCCGCGTGATGCGAGACGTGCCCCGGGGCCCCGGACTGGCCGAGGCCTGCGCTCTCGCCGGCATCATCCTGCTCGACGACCACCGCGAGCCGGCCGCCGCCTACCAGTACCTCCGCACGGCGCTCGAGCTCGGCCCGAGCCCGGAGACGGCGGCCGCCGTGAGGGACGAGCTCGCCGTGATCGAAGGCCTGCAGAAGCGACGCGTCGGCCGCCTCCACACGCCCGGCTCGTAGGCCGGGCCGCTCGCCCCGCCCGAGCGTGCGAGAATGCCAGTCGACGGCATGGCGGAGCCTGCGTCCAGAATCGGCCGGTACGAGATCGTCCGCGAGATCGGTCGCGGGGCGATGGGCGTCGTCTACGAGGCCCGCGACCCGGCCCTCGACCGCACGGTCGCCCTGAAGGTCATCCAGCCGACCGTCGGGGGCGACCTGGCGCGGATCGCGGAAGAGCGCTTCATCGCCGAGGCGCAGATCGCAGCCCGCCTGCAGCACCCGGGCATCGTCGTGGTCCACGACGTCGGGAGGGACGCCGCAACGGGCTCGATGTTCATCGCCCTCGAGCTGCTGCGAGGCGAGACCCTGGCCGACCTCGGCGAGAAAGGCCCCGTCGACTGGCCCACGGTGATGCGGCTCGTCGCGCAGGTTGCGCGTGCCCTGCACCACGCGCACCTCCAGGGCGTCGTCCACCGCGACGTCAAGCCGGCCAACGTGGTCGTCCTGCCCTCCGGCGAGGCCAAGGTCATGGACTTCGGCATCGCCCGGCTGGAGAACGCCCGGCAGCGTCTGACATCGAAAGGGGAGTTCATCGGCACGCCCCTCTACGCCGCGCCCGAGCAGGCGAGCCACGAAGAGGTGGACGGGCGGGCCGACATCTTCTCCCTGGCCTCGGTCGCCTACACGCTCCTCACCGGGGAGGCCGCCTTCCTCGCCCCGACCATCCCGGGGATCGTCCACCGCATCGTCTACGAGGAGCCCGAGCCCCCGTCGCACCACGTGGCCGGCGTCCCGCCCGAGGTCGAGCGCGTGCTGGCCCGAGCGATGGCGAAGGACCCGGCGCGACGGTATCCCTCGGCCGAGGCGTTCGCCGAGGACGCCGAGGACGTCCTGGCTGGCCGGCCCCCACGCCACCTGGGCACCGACGATCTCGTCGTGGTGGAGGAGACGGATTCGCCGCTCGCCGCCCTGCTCGACGAGAGCGAGCAGGCCCCGGCCGCGGCGGCCTCACCCTCGCCGGACACCGCGACACGCCCGGTCCGGCTCCCCGACCCGTCCGCCCGGAGGAGCGAGCGGTCGACGCTCGTCGCCGCCGTTCTCCTCTGCGTGCTGGCCCTGATCCTGTGGGTCCCGCGCTGGACGGCGGCCCCCGCGCCCGGCCCGACGCCGTCGAAGCGCGCCCCGTCGGCTCCGAAGGGCTCGGTGCCGCCTGCCGCGTCCCGGAGCGGCCCGATCGCTGCCCTCTTCCCGCCCCAGCCCGGCCGGCTTCAGGTCGACTTCGACTACCCCTTCCGCAGCGGCAAGCTGCGCGTCTACGTCGACGACGAGCTGGCCCTCGAGCAGGACCTGGCCGGCCAGCAGCGCAAGAAGGCGCTCGTCTTCAAGAGCCACTCGGGCTCCTTCAGCGAGAACCTCGAGGTCCCGCCCGGCCTCCACGAGGTGCGGGTCGAGGTGTGGTGGGAGGACAACACCCGGAAGGAACGCATCATCGGCCGGTTCCGGTCGGGCGCCACGCACCGCCTCGAGGCGAGCCTCGGCCGGATTCGTCGCGACCTCAACCTCGAGTGGAAGTGAGGCGCCGGCTCACATGGACTCCGACCACGAGACGTTCATGCGCCTCGCCCTCGCCCAGGCCGACCTCGCCCGGGCGGCGGGCGAGGTGCCGGTGGGCGCGGTCGTGGTCCTCGACGGCGCCGTCGTGGGCCGCGGCTTCAACCACCCGATCGGCGCCTCCGACCCGACCGCCCATGCCGAGATCCTGGCCCTGCGCGAGGCCTCTCGCGCCCGCGACAACTACCGCCTGACCCGGGCGACGCTCTACGCCACCGTCGAGCCCTGCTTGATGTGCGCGGGGGCGATCGTGCACGCCCGGTTGGCGACCGTCGTCTACGGCGTCGCCGACCCGAAGGGGGGCGCGGTGCGGTCGCTCCTCGATCCGAACGCCCTGCCCCTCAACCACCGGTTCGAGGCCGTCGAGGGCGTCCTCGCCGACGAGTGCCGAAGGCTCCTCCAGGACTTCTTCCGGGAGAAGCGCCAGGGCGACCCGGGGGGGCGGGATGCCCCCCCGGCGGGAAAGCCGGACCGTTAGCCCAGGTCCCTCCCCGGTTCGTTGCGGCCCACCGGGAGCCCCCTCTTGGGCTAAGATTGGAGGCTGTCTCAACCACGGCCGGACCGCGCGGAGAGGTGCGAGAGTGGTTGAATCGGGCGGTCTCGAAAACCGTTGTACCCAAAAGGTACCGTGGGTTCGAATCCCACCCTCTCCGCCAGCCGGATGGAGCATCAGAAGCCCGCCGTGACTCGGATCTGCGCTCCGCCGGCCAGGGGTGCGATCAATGCATGAAGGCCCCTCATGCGGGCCGGGCGCCAGGCGTCCCCTGGGCTGATGGAGGCGCCGACGACGGCCCCGACCAGGGCACCGCCGCCGCCGAAGACGCCCACCGCAATGGCGGTCCACGCACCGTCGCAGCCATCGGCCAGGCACGCCGCTGCCCCGCCCGCCGCGCCAAGGGCGCCGCCAATGAGGGCGCCCTTTCCAGCCTTCCTGCTGCGGGCTCCTCGCGCCCGGCTGACCTCGACGCCGTGCACTGAGCTCAGGGAGTAGCTGGCCTTCTCCCCGGTGGCGAGGTCCCGCAGGGTCAATGCGCGCGCATCCAGGGCCTCCAGGATACCGACTCTGCGACCCTCCTCGAGGCGGATTCGCAGCTTGTCCCCCAGAGTGACGTCGATGGGCTCCTCCGCACGAGCCGCGCCGTTCGTCAGCCAGAGGACCGTCAGCGCCGCGACTACGAGACGACCGAGCATGCAGCCTCCCACGAAGCGGCCCAGAGCATCGACACCACCAGGGAGTGCCCGGAGGCTTCCAGGACGTGGCCGATGCGCCCTTCTTCTCGTGCTGTGAAGGATCGGCGACCTTCCGTTTCAGGCTTCCCGGTAGCCTCGCCCTTGGCGGACGCCCTCTCCGCCGGAGTGGCCGCTACGGCTGCTTGAACACGCGGCCGTCCTTCATCACGAAGGCGACCCGTGCGACCGCGCCGATGTCGCGGGTCGGGTCGCCGGGCACGGCGACGAGGTCCGCGAGGAAGCCGGGCTTGACCTGGCCGATGCGGCCACCCGGGTCGATGACGCGCGCGCTCACGGAGGTGGCCGCGAGCAGCGCCTGCGCCGGCGTCATCCCCGCCTTCACCAGCCACGCCAGCTCGCGCTGGTTGTCGCCGTGGGCGAAGACGCCCACGTCACTCCCGCACCCGACGGTGACGCCGGCCTTCAGCGCGAGCCGGACGGCGTTGAGGGCCGTCTTCATGTCGTCGGTGTACGGCTCGGTTCCCCGCTTGTAGCCCCGGAAGTACTCCGAGTACGCCTCCTCGGCGGTGAGGGTGGGGAAGAACGCGACCCCCTTCTCGGCCATCAGCCGGAAGACCTCCTCCGTCCCGCCGTAGCCGTGCTCGATCGTCTGCACCCCGGCCAGGATGGCCCGGCGCATGCCTTGCGGCGTCGTGGCGTGGGCGGCCACGGGGCGGCCCGCGCTGTGGGCCTCGTCCACGAGCGCCTTCAGCTCCTCGATCGAGAAGGTCGGGGAAGCGGCGCCGCCCGGGCCGCGCCGATAGTCGGCGTAGACCTTCACCCAGTCAGCCCCGTGCCCGACCTGCTCGCGCACCGCCTGCATGACCTGGGCGACGCCCGTCGCCTCCTGCGCCCCCTTGGGCGGGACGAACTCCGGGGCGAAGCCGAGCGGTCCGGGGCCGTAGCTGGCCGTCGCGACGATGGCGAGCGTCGCGACCTGGAGTCGCGGGCCCGGGATGCGACCCTCCGCGATCGCCTGGCGGACCGAGAGGTCCGCGTAGCCCGCCCCCTCCGTGCCGAGGTCCCGGAGCGTCGTGAAGCCGGAAAGGAGCGTGCGCTCGGCGTGGATCGTGGCCGCGATCGTGCGGTACGCGAGCGGCTCCTTGAGGACCTGGTCGTTCCACAGGGCCTCGTTGTAGGGGTGGAGGAACACGTGCGAGTGCGCGTCGATGAGGCCGGGCAGGAGCGTCATGCCCGGCAGGTCGACGGCCCGTGCCCCGGCGGGCACGGTCACCCCCTCCGCCGGCCCGACGGCAGCGATCTCCCGGCCGCTGACCACCACGACCCAGCCCTCGTGGGCCTGCTCGCCGGCGCCGTCGAACACCCGCGCCGGCCGGAGGAGCAGGCTCGGCTCGGGCCCCGAGGCGGCCAGCGGAGCGGGGGCCGCCGCCTCGACCCACCCGAGAGAGACGAGGAGAACGAGCGACGGACCGAGCCGCCGCGGGCGCCGAGGCACGCGCATCACCGACCTCCTTGAGCTGACGCGGGAGTATGCTCCGGGCTCCCCCGAGCGCTCAAGGCGGCGGCGTGCGCCAGCCCGAGGGGGAATGCTATCCTTGCTTCCCCTCGGTGCACCGGCGAGGCCGCAGGCGACGGACGGCACGCGGAGAGATGCGAGAGTGGTTGAATCGGCGTGACTGGAAATCACGTGTAGGGGTAACCCCTCTACCGAGGGTTCGAATCCCTCTCTCTCCGCCAGATCCGTTTCTGTACTCCCCTCGAGGCTGCCCGGCTCATCGGCCCGCCCGCTTCGTGTAGGATCGGGCCCTTGGCCGGCCCCCGCCGGCCCCTTCCCGGAGAGCCAAAGCAATGGAGTGGATCAGCGACCCGCAGGCCTGGATCGCCTTCCTGACCCTGGCCGCCCTCGAGATCGTCCTCGGGATCGACAACATCGTCTTCATCTCGATCCTGGTGGGAAAGCTCCCGGCCCACCAGCAGGCGAGGGCCTACCGCATCGGCCTCGGGCTGGCGATGATCATGCGCATTCTGCTCCTGCTGTCGCTCTCCTGGATCATGGGGCTCACCGAGCCGCTCTTCACGCTCCCCCTCGCGGGGCGGGCGGTCACCGGGAGAGACCTCGTCCTGATCGTGGGCGGCCTCTTCCTCGTGGCGAAGAGCACGCACGAGATCCACGACAAGCTCGAGGGCCACGAGGGAGAGAAGTCGGCCCGGGTGGCGGCCTCCTACGCCGCCGTCCTCGCCCAGATCATGGCTCTCGACGTCGTCTTCTCGCTCGACTCGGTGATCACCGCGGTGGGGATGGTCCAGCAGGTGGCAATCATGATCGCGGCGGTCGTCTCCGCCGTGCTCGTCATGATGGCCTTCGCGAAGGCGATCGGCGACTTCGTTTCCCGGCACCCCACCATCAAGATGCTGGCCCTCTCCTTCCTCCTCGCGATCGGCGTGATGCTGATGGCGGACGGCTTCGGCCACCACGTCCCCAAGGGCTACATCTACTTCGCCATGGCCTTCTCGCTCTTGGTGGAGATGCTGAACCTGAAGGCCGGCCACCGCGAGACCCCGGTGCAGCTGCGCCAGCCGTACGTCCCCGGGGAAGCCGGGGCGGGGAAGTAGGCCTCGGCCCCTTTCTCCTTCAGATGGGGTAACCTAGCTTCGGGTCGGCCGCACGTGGGCCCCGGCCCTGCGCGACTCGAGTCGCCGAACCCCGCCAGGCCCGGAAGGGAGCAACGGTTAGGCGAGCCTCGCGTGCGCCGCAGGCCAGCCGGGGTTCACGTGGGGCCGGCCCCGCCCGACCCCCCGAGCCCAAGCCCTTGAGCTACAAGGTCCTCGCCCTCAAGTACCGGCCCACCTCGTTCGACGAGGTGGTGGGGCAGACGAACGTCACCCGCACTCTCCGCAACGCCCTCGAGCGGGGCAAGATCGGCCACGCCTTCCTCCTGTCCGGGGCGCGGGGCGTGGGCAAGACGACGACCGCCCGCATCCTGGCCAAGGCCCTGAACTGCGCGAAGGCCGAGGGGCCGACGGCGAGCCCCTGCTCGACCCGCACCGACGAGGACCGGGCGAAGGCCTGCCCGTCCTGCCGGGAGATCGCGGACGGCCGGAGCCTCGACGTGCAGGAGATCGACGGGGCGTCGAACACCGGCATCGACAACATCCGCGAGCTCCGGGAGGCGACGCGCTACAGCCC
>Ga0316622_100001503_pt1 | contig 15220 bp, 20 predicted proteins | sample OWC_Aug_OW2_C1_D_FD_207646 | JGI IMG/M metagenome (GOLD analysis project Ga0316622, IMG submission 207646) | Wetland soil microbial communities from Old Woman Creek delta, Ohio, United States - OWC_Aug_OW2_C1_D5_C | ecosystem: Environmental > Terrestrial > Soil > Wetlands | place: USA: Ohio... | reverse complement strand
GTGCCCGCACCCTTGAACTCTGGGCGCGCCAGGACGCCGTCGAGCGTCAGAAGACGGGGCGTAAGAAGCCCTGCCCCATCGAGATAGTCTTCTATTCCCCCGGCGGCGAGGTCATCTCGGGCATGGCTCTCTTCGACCACATCCGCCGCATCTCAAAGATGGGTCACCACATCACCACCGTCTGCTCGGGCTACGCGGCCAGCATGGCTGGCATCCTGCTGCAGGCCGGCGACACCCGCGTGATGGGCAAGGAGTCGTACATCCTCATCCACGAGGTCTCGTTCGGCGCGGGCGGCAAGATAGGCGAGGTCGAGGACGAGGTCGCGTTCGTCAAGAAAATCCAGAGCCGCGTCCTGCACATCTTCGCCGAGCGTTCGTCGCTCACCGTGCGCCAGCTCGACAACCGCTGGAAGCGTAAGGACTGGTGGCTCGACTCTGACGAGGCCCTCGAACTGAAAATCGTAGACGAGGTGCGCTGAACCATGCTGACCATCGCCCGTCTGCGCTACCGCTTCTGGCTCTGGCTCACCGTGCGCGTGGTCATCCCCGTCAACGCTCGCCGTATCGCCGCCCACAAGGCGCTCGACCGGCGGCTCTATGGAGGCTGAAACAGTGGACGCCGACCTCTACAGGTTCGTCACCGACCACGTCGGCTGGGGCGACCGGGGCAAGTGCACCAAATGTGGTGCGACCGACTTCGAGCGCGACCTGGCGGCGTGGGTCATCGCCCTGCTCGCCTGCGCGGTGCAGGAGCGCATCGCCCGCATGAACGCGGACTCGCTTGTCTACATCGAGGACGCGAACAAGGGGGTGCCTCAGTGAACGACCTGGACAAGCAGCGCGCCAAGCGCCGCGCCAAGGCCTGGCTCGGCTTGATGACCGAGAAGCTGGGTTACGACCCCTCCGACGAGGACGAGGTCTGCGAGGTAGAGCTGCCCCAGTGGTGGGAGTATCGCAAGCCCGACCGCTACCGGCTGCTCACCGACGTCGCGCGGCGTATCGAGGCCGAGCAGCGCACCATCGCGGCCGACTTCGCCATCGAGCACCTCATCACCTGGGAGCGCCACGAGCAGATAATCCGCGAGGGCGCGCCCTCACGCTGGCCCACCGTCGTCTACTTCGTCCCCGTCGAGACGGCCACGGGCCGGCAGCTCTCGACGGACGACCTCCTCGCGCTCGCGCACGAGCAGATGCCGAGGGGTGTGTGATGAGCACCGAGACCCTGGGTCTGTTCTACCTCCTGCTTCTGTGTATCGTCCTGCTGGGGTTCTTCGTCTTCCCGCCGAGGCCGCGCCCATGATGGGCTGGCTGGGCATGGCGCTGCTCCTATCGAGCTATCTAGTGCGCGACCTGCGCAGACTGCTGGCGGTGCAGCTCGTCGCCTGCGTCTGCCTGCTCGTCTACGCCGTGCAGATAGGTGCCACCCCCTACATCGCCCTCAACGCCATCATCGCCCTCATCGTCATCGTCAGGTTGGCGCGATGACCGACATCCTGCAGGTCCAGCGGGAGGTGCACATCTGTCGCTTCTGCGGCGCGCGCCTGCGCCTGGTGGGCTGGGGCGCGAGCAGTGGGCAGACGCAGGCGACGAGCTGCACCGCCAGCAGTCTGCGCAACACGACTCCCGCCAAGTTCTACCGCTGGTGGTGCGACACCTGCCGCGTCGTGCTTCGTGTACCGATGAAGTAAAGGAGCTGCGACACCGTGACCGACTCTCCGACAAGAGTGACCACCAACCCCTCCGTCGACGTCTGCTGGCAGAAGCTCGTGCGCGACGCCGAGGCTGAGCCCGCCCCCACCGAGAACCTCGACCTCGCCAGCGCCGTGATGCGCGAGGTCTCGGTCGACTTCGCGCGTCGCTTCATCGAGCGCTATGAGTGGCTGGGCACGCTGGGCCCGCACCACCAGCATCGGTACGGTCTGTTCTTCGACGAGCACTTCTGCGCCGGGGTGACCACGTTCGCCATCGGCAATGTGGGCGTCAACTCCGACAAACACCTGCGCTGGGGCATCGAGCGCGAGCAGTTCGCCTACCTTGAGCGCGGCGCGGCCGCCTCCTGGGCGCCGAAGTGCTCCAACAGCCGTCTCGTCGCGCTCTCCTGCAAGGACATGGCGCGCAACCACGGTGTGCTCATCGTCTGCGCCTTCGCCGACCGCGACGCGGGCGAGGTGGGCACCATCTATCAGGCCTGCAACTGGACGCACGTGGGCACGGCGGGCGGCGGCCACCAGCTCATCACGCCCACGGGGGCGGTGCGCGACCGCACGGTCATCCACCACTTCGCCAAGCAGCGCGGCTGGACCTACCACCAGGCGCAGGACTGGCTCGTCGCGCACGGCTGCCGGGTGCAGTACAGCTCCAAGAAACTCGAATACGTCTGGGTCGCGCCCAACGCTCCCAAGGCCGTCAAGGCGAAGGTGGCTGAGGCGTCGCGGCCCTATCCCAAGCGGGCGAAGCAGGCCTCTGACGGCGACCAGCCGTCAAGCGGCGGTGCAGCGCCGACCCGCCCGCTCCAACTCCTGCGCCCCTATCAACTCGACCTCTGGGAGGCGTGCAGGTGAGAGAACGTACCTGCGGCGAGTGCGTCAAGTTCGCACCGACCAAGACGCTGCGCGACGGTCGCCTCGTGCTCGGTCGCTGCGTCTTCGACCACCACACGGACGCGAACGCCCCCGCCTGCCGTCGCCACTTCGTGCTCAAGGAGGAGCATCGTGCCCTGGACCGTCAAAGACGTTGAGCGTCACAAGAAAGGCCTCTCACCGGCGGGCAAGCGCAAGTGGGTGGCCGTCGCCAACAGCGTCCTCAAGCAGACCGGCGATGAGGGGCGCGCCATCCGCGTCGCCAACGCCATGACCAGCGACCGCGACTAGATGCAACCTGGTTTCGCCAAGCGCTGGGACGAGGCCGCGCGCGTGTATGCGCGCTCGCGCTCCCTCGCGCTTGAGTACGACGACGCGCTGCAGGCGGCTCGTGAGGAGCTGCTCAAGCAGGAGCGCCGCCCCGCCCCCGAAAACATGACCGAGAAGGCCGTCGCCTACGCGACCATCAAACGCGGCATCATCGACGCCTCACGCGCCTGGACGGTCATGGACCGTCGTAATCACGCGCCCCTCGCCGCCGTGCCCTTCTGCGACTACACGTACGAGGACGTACCCGACCCGCGCGACACCGCCGCCGACTTCGCTCTCGCCAACGACGCGCATCGCGCGGTCGTCGACCTGCCGGTGCGCGAGCGCGCGTTGGTGCAACTGCGCTTCTGGCACGGCTGGTCGATGGTCGAGCTGGCCGTGCTCTTCGATGTCTCCGACAGCCGTATCAGCCAGCTATTCGACCGTGCTTTCGCGCACCTGCGCGAGAGCCTCGTCTGCTCCGAAGGAGTCGCCTCATGCAACTCGCCGACGCCCTACGATACAACCGCCAGCGTCGCAAGCTCTCCTTCCGCCAGCTAGCCTACCTGACGGGCATCTCGGCGGGCTACATCAACCACCTTGAGAAGCAGGGCCGCAGGCCCACCTGCGGGGTGGTGCGCGACCTCGCGACCGTCCTGCGTTTCGACCCAGAAGAGGTCGACGAGTACCGCCGTGGACTCATCGCCAAGGCCGTAGAGGACCCCGTCACCTGCGCCGTGGCCTATGAGTACCTGCGCCGTCTGGGGGCGTTCGACTGATGCCCGGCCCGCTCTCGATGCCCAACGGGCGGGGACGCGCCTCGCCCGGCATGATGACGGCCAACGGCCGTCGTGAGGCGCGCGTCGGCTTCTCTGGCAAGACGGCGAGGGACCACGCCTCGGGCGTCTGGACCCGTCGTCGCGCGAACAAGAGCGCACGCGCCCAGACGAACCGCACGCCTCCGACCTACGTCAGGAAGGCGAAGTAAGGTGCGCCGCGCCGAGACAGTGCTGCGCCGCCTCTTCGTGCTCGCGGTCATCCTGACCTGCTGCGCGGCCTCGGTGTTGTGTACGACGTTCGTGGCGCGTCTCATCGGGTTGCCCGGCCCGCCGCGCGACCTTGTGGCTGCGCTCGTGCTGCCCCGCAGTGACAGCCGCCATATCGCCGTCGCAGCGGCGCAGCGGCAGGCGGCCGAGACGCGCGAGCTGCGCGCCCGCATCGCCTACCTTGAGAAGTCCCTGCGCAAGAGCGAGCGCCGGGCACGCAGCTACCGCCACCTCTTCAACGCCAAGCGGCGCGAACTGCACCGCATCAAGCGCTACCTCGGTGGCTATCTGCCTCCCGCACGCGCGCACGCGCCGCGCACGGGCGAGTCCCTGCTCGTCTACGCCAGGCGCTTCGTGGGCGTGCCCTACGTCTGGGGCGGCAGCTCGCCACACGGCTTCGACTGCTCGGGCCTGACCAAATACTGCTATGCCGCCTTCGGCGTCTACCTGCCGCGCGTCGTCTCCGGGCAGGCGCACTACGGCCGCTGGGTGCCCTACCCGCGACCCGGCGACCTGCTCTTCTTCGGTCTGCACCACGTGGCCATCTATGCCGGTCACGGTCTCATGCTCCACGCCCCCTACACGGGGGCGCATGTCCGTTACAACGCCGCCATCGGTTACTCACAAGTACGGAGGTACCTGCCGTGAATCTCACCCACCTGCTGCGGCTCATCGCCATCGCCGTCGCCATCGCGCTGGTCATCATCTTCTTCTCGGCCTGCGCCGTGGGCGGCGACGCCACGCTACCCGGTTCGGGCGAGACACGCGCCTACGAGGTCAAGAACGACAGCAACACGTGGTCGCTCAAAGAGGTCACGCCGTGGCCGCAACCGACGCCCACCGTGACCGAGAGCGTGCCCGTGCCCGGTCCCACCGTGACCGAGAGCGTACCCGTGCCCGGTCCCACCGTGACTGTCACGCCCACACCGCCCGCACCCCCGCCCGGTGTGCTCTCGCAGGGGTCGCCCACGCGCTCGTCCGGCTTCTCCTTCGGCTACGACTCGTTCAAGGCCGTCGACGGCTCGACGCAGACGGGCCTCTGGCGGGGCGTGGCGTACACCAACCAGTGGCTCGCCGTCGACCTGGGGGCCGTCTATAACATCCAGCGTGTCTGGCTGGACTTCCGCTCCGACACGACCTACGCCTACCAGTTCAAGGTCGAGGGCTCGAACGACTACGCCACCTGGACGCTGTTCAGCGACCGCACGAGCAACCTCGCGCTGGCCGGTACGACCACGCTCAGCTACAGCACCGCCAAGCAGGCGCGCTACATCCGGGTGACCATCACCCGCTTGATGACCAACCTCACGACGACGCCGACGCAGGCGAGCTTCTACCCCGGCATCTGGGAGATGCAGGTGGTCGGCTACCAGTTGGACGGCACACCCATCGCCGCGCTCGACCTGCCCGTCGTGCCCGTATCGAACGGCCTCTACAACGTCAAGGAGTTCGGCGCGGTGGGTGACGGCTACCGTGATGACACGCAACCCATCGAGGACGCTATGGCGAAGTGCGCCGAGGACATAGAGGCCGACGCGCAGGCGCTCGCCGCTCTGCTGACCCTGCCCGTCTTCCTGTTGGGCACGTGATGCGTGATGGCTGCGTCGGTCTCCCGTTTCTGTGCCATCTGCGGCGCGTACGTCTCGGGCCGCTACAGCGTGTGGGCGGTCGACTGTCTCTGCGAGATGCCCCTACGCTCCGTCGTCCCGCCGCACCAGCCGAGCGTCCCGCCGACCCACATCGAGCAGACGGTCTCACGCCTGATGTATGTCTGCTACGTCTGCTCGCACCAGTTCGAGACGCGCACCACCCTGCGCGGCCCGGAGGTGGCGTCGTGACAGAGCGCGGTAACTCGGATTATGTCAAGCTGGGCGGCGTTTGTGCTGCAAATCCGCTGTTTTCGCGGTGTCGCTGCATATCTGCCCCCGGAGCGCTATGCAGTCCCCCTGCCATCCCCCTGCATGGTCAGGCTCGAATCTATGCAGAAAGGCCGTATCATGGCCGCCCTTGAAGAACCACGCGGCGAACGCCGCCACCGTACTGATGAGCTGCGCAAGCGCTACGAGCGCACGATGCGCACCGCCCGCAAGGCCGAGGTGGACGTTGCCATCGCCGGCCTTGAGGCGTCGCTCGCCGCCCTGTGCGACAGCGACCAGGAGCGCATCCTGCTGGCCTGCCAGGCGTTGCGCCCCCTCGGTCAGGGCTGGGCCAACACCCTCTTCGACATCCTGACCTACGAGGAGGTGAGCGATGCCTGCCGACGACCGCCACGCCCGACTGCGTCGTCTTGAGGGCCGCGAGGAGCGCACGCCGCGTCTCGACAGCGTCGAGCCGCCCGACCTCGTCGACTTCGTGCGCGCCTGCGCCATCATCGAGAAGGAGGGCACGACGGTGAGCGCCACGATACCGTTCGACCTCTGGCCCGACCAGGAGAAGGCCCTGCGCGCCATGGAGGCGCATTCGCACATCCTCGGCGTGAAGGGCCGTCAGATAGGCTTCACCTGGCTCGACCTGGCCTTCTGGCTGCATCGCGGCACGTTCTGGCGCAACCGTCTCTTCCTGCTCGCGCGTCAGAGCGAGGCCTACGCCGTCGACGCCATCGCGCGCGTCAAGATACTACGCTCGACGCTGCCCCCTGAGTGGCGCGTGCCCCTGCTGGTCGACAACCAGACGGAGCTGCGTTTCGCCAACGGCTGCAAGTTCCTCGCGCTCACGGCGACGAAGCGCATCGGGCGCGGTTACGCCGCCTACGGCGGCATGGCCGACGAGTTTGCCTTCTGGGAGTGGCAGGAGGAGCAGCTTGCCGCGCTCTTTAGCGCCTGCGCCAACCTGCACGTCATCACCACGGGCAACGGCCCCGACCTCACCGAGCGTATGTGGGAGGACTCGATGCAGGGCCGTGGCCTCTACCGCCCCGTCTTCATCCCCGCCAGCGCCGACCCGCGCCGTCGCAGTGCAGACTGGCGGCGCGTCCACATCGACGAGGCGCCCGAACCGCGCCTCGCCAAGCGCGAGTGGGCCGAGTGCCCAGAGGACGCCTTCTCGGCCCCCGAGGGGGTCTACTTCGAGAAGTTCGACCCGCGCCGCAACGTGCAGGAGTTCGAGTACGCGCCCCTCTGGCAGAACTACATCGGGGTCGACTTCGGCTGGCAGAACGCCGCCGTGGTCTTCGCGCAGCTCTCACCCACGGGGCAGATATTCGTCTATGACGAGTGGACGCCGCAACTGCTCAAGACCAGCGAGCAGGCGCTCGGTGTTGACGCGCGCTTGCGTATGCGCGAGGCGTTGCTCACCGACGGCTACTGCGACCCCGCCGGGCGGGGCACGAACGCGCAGACCGCCGAGAGCGAGGTCGAGGTCTTCGCTCAGCAGGGTCTTCTGCTCACCTCGATGCCCTCGGGCATCCGCGACGGCTGCGTCCTGCTCATGGAGCGCATCGCCGACGACGACGGCCGCCAGCTCGTCATCCACCCGCGCTGCACCGCCCTCATCAAGGCGCTCGCCAAGAGCAAGCCGCACAAGACGCACCCCGACTGTTACGACTACGACCACCCCAGCTTCTCGCACGTGCTCGATGCCCTGCGCTACCTCGTCGTCAACCTCAACAGTGCGGCGGGTCACTTCGAGGGCGTCGTGCCCGATGACAACCCCCTGACGGGCGGCCTCTACGGCCGTATCTGGTGATATGGGTAGCAACCGCAGTGGCTCATCCCTCATTATTGTCTTCGTACACCCTCTTCCGACCGAGGTAGCCCGTGGCACGCTCGCTTCCTAGGCGGCAGCGCTACTCCCGCCGTCTCTATCTGGCAGAAGCACGACCCAACCTGCGCACGCTCTCCGACCCTGGGCAGTGCGTCGTGGTCACCGGGTCGCTCGACCGACGACTGCGAGACCTGGAGTACCTCGCCGAGTTGTCGGGCAATCGTAAGTACGCCGTGTATGACCGGATGCGCAGAAGCGACGCGCATATCTACGGCCTGGCGACGGCGCTCGACCTGCCCATCGTCGACGCCACCTGGCACGTCGACCCCGCCGAGGACTCCGGCGAGTCTGGTAAGAAGTACGCCGACTGGGTCAGCCAGGCGCTCTTCCATCGTATGCGCGAGGGCGAGAGCTGGCCCGCCATCATCCAACACCAACTGCTCTACCCCTATTACGGCCACGCCGGTTTCGAGTTGTGCTGGCGCACTGACGGCGCGAACGTCTACCTCGACCGCCTCGCGTGGCTGCCGCCGACGACGCTCGCCGACATCATGGTGCGCGACGGACGCATCGAGCGCGTGGTGCAGTACCTCGCAAACGGCGTCGGCCGGCGCACCGTCGACGTGCCCGGTGAGAAGCTGCTCTGGCTCACCCACCAGAAGGAGGGTGACGACTTTCGCGGCACCTCGATACTGCGCCCCATGTATCGCGACTGGTTCAGCAAAGAGAAGGCCATCATCATGTTCCTCATCCTCGCCGAGCGCATGGGTGGCCTGCTGCACATCGTCACGCCGCGCAACGCGACCGCCGAGGACAAGGCGGCCGCCGACAAGCTGGGCAAGGACTTCCGTGTCGGGGAGTCGCTCTATATCCGCTCGCCCGAAGGCTGGGACATCTCGCTCGACGGTGTGCCCATGGAGCTTGGCGAGCTGCGTAGCTTCATCCGTGACTGCGACCTGGCGATGAGTGACGCCGTGCTGCTGCAGGTGCTCGACCTGCCGAAGACCGACACGGGCAGTCGCGCGCTGGGTGGCACGCTGGCCGAGATGTTCCTCAACTCGACGCAGGCGCGCGCCAAGCAGCTCGCCGACGCCTGGAACGCGCGCGGCGGCCCCATCTGGCAGCTCATGCGTTACAACTTCGGTGAGCGGGCGGCCGACGACGTGCGCCCCGTGCTCGCCTGCGGGCGCGTCAGCCGCATGAACCTCGCCGCGACCGCCGACGCCATCCTCAAGCTCTTCCAGTCGGGCTACCCGCTAGGTCCTGAGATGTGGCGCTTCCTCGCCGAAGAGGCCGAGTTCCCGATGCCCGACGAGAAGTTGGTGCAGGTCACCTACGAGCAGGCGCTCGAACCGCCAGCCCCCAGCGGGGCGCAGGTCCTGCAGTCAGGTCGTCGTGTCGAGGCGACGAACACCGCCAAGGGCGCGGCGGGCGTGATGCCCGCCCAGAACGCAGCCCAGAAGCGGCCCGCCGGTCAGCCGCGTGGCTACCAGGCCGACGAGTCTGGGGAGCTGCCCCCTTTCCGTCGTCCCCCTCGGGGAGTTGAGCTGTATGTCGACTTCCCCGCACTGCTCACACTCTACGAGGGGGCGCGTGACGAACTGAGGCGACGCACCGAGGCGGCGCGCGAGGCGCAACTGGGCAAGCTGCTCGAACGCGCCGACAAGGCCGTGCTCTCCTCTGACGCGCGGGCGGCGGCCGCTATCGCCCGGGCGAGCGCTCCCGGCGAGGAGCGTCTGGCCTCTGTCTGTCGCAGCGTCTTCGCCGAGTGGCTGGAGACGGGGCGGCGTAGTGTCGACGACGAACTCGACCGCCAGCAGCGCGGCGAGCCCGTCGTTGCGACCATCGAACACGCACGCAAGAGCGGCCAGCCGACCGAGTTCGCCATGCAGGACGAAGAGGAGGAGGCCGTGTCCTCTGCACGCTTCGTCGAGGCGCAGGCGCGCACGGCGTCGGCGCGCATCTCGCAAGAGGTCAGGACCGCCGTCTCGCAGGCCGCCGTGATGGCCGTCGCGAACAAGGCGGCGCAGGGCAACGTGGCGCAGATAGGCCGCACCGTGTCGGCTGCGTCGGCCGCGCGAGCGGGCGGCGGTGCCGCTCCGCATCTCGTCGCCTACGGGCGCGAGATGGGGGCGCGCGAGAACGGCGACCGCATCGGCAGCTATGTCTACTCCGCCATGCTCGACAAGAACACCTGCCTGACCTGCGCGGCCATGGACGGGCGCGAGACGACCGACCCCAGCGAGGCCGAGCTGTGGGTCCCCAACCCCTTGTGCGATGGCGAGGTGGTGGGCAACTCGTGCCGCTGTATCGTCATCTATGTCTCCGGCAGCGCTGTCGCCGAGACGCCCGAGACGCTGCCCACGAAGCCGCGCTCGCAGATGACCCCCGAGGAGATAGAACGCAGCCGCCGTTGGGCGCGTGAGCGCCGCGCGCGGGCGCAGACAGTCACGCGCGAACCGAGTACCGTTGCGCGTGCGAAGGTGGACACCTCCCTCCACCAGACGCCGCTCTCACAGCAGGGTGTAATGTCGGCCCAGGATGCGCGCGCCGGGTGTGCGCAGTTTGGCGCAGAGAAGGCATACGACCGTCTCACCGCGGCGCTCGGAGACACCCTTGTCTTCGAGGGCAAGGAGGTGACCGCGTATATGACGCTACACGTCAAGGAGCTGGCGAGCCTGCCCGACAACGTGCTCGCCTTCTATCGTGCGAAAGCCTCATACGGTCTCGGCCGCCACGTCTATATCGGCAAGGGCGGTATGCCCAACCTCGACTGGAACGGTCACATGAAGGGCGTACACCCGCGCGGCTGGAGTGCGGGCGCGACCTGGGACACGATACCCGGAGCGCAGTGCGCCGGGTCGGTCAGCCTCGGCGACGTCACGCATCTCGTCGCTGGGCTAGGTCACGGCAGCTCCTCGTTGGCCTACCATGAGTTCGGACACGCGCTTGATGCCTACGCCAGGTGGTCGTCGAAACCGCACTGGATGACGTGGCAGAACCTCCTGTGGAGCAAGCTCCCCCCCTACGAGCGGCAAGGCGGCCTAGGAGGAGCGGCGGGTATGGAGGAGTTCGTGGCCGAGTCCATCGCCCTGACGATGACAGGGAGGGTTGGGGGCTGGATGAACGACGAGTTCAAGGCCTTCGTTCTGAAGGAGCTGTCGCTGTTATGAGAGTCATAGTCCACGCCAACGGTGACCTCACCGTGCCCATGCGCGCCGAGGCCGAGGACGGCACTATCGGTGACGGCATGGTGCGCATCACCGCCAACCACCCAGACTACGCCGCCTGGCGCGAGTACCTGACGCGCTTCCCCGATGCGGCCGAGCAAGAGGGGTCAGGCGTATGAGATAATACGAAGACGGTAGGTAGCAACAACTCTCCGACAAGAGGAGCACAGAATGGCAGGACTCTCAAACTATTGGGAGAACGAACTCTGCGACCACATGATGAGGGATACCGCCGGGTCCTACACGACTCCCGCCAATGCCACCCTCAAGCTCTACACCACGAGCCCCAACTGGGAAGATGGCACGGGCGGCACCGAGGTCTCGGGTGGCGGCTACTCTTCCAAGACGGTCGCACTCACGTCCACCAACTTCAATGCAGCCGCCAACCAGGGCACGTCGGGCGCGCGTCTGACCAACAAGGCCACGTCGGCGTTCCAGTGGAGCGCCGCGACCGCAGACTGGGGCACTGTCAACGGCGCGGGCTTCTGGGACGGCGCCAACCTGCTCTGGGGTGACGACCTCGACACGCCGGTCGCCGTCTACACCGACGACCCGTTCGAGTTCCCGGCCAGCGCGCTCAAGTTCGACCTTGACGTCACGACTGAGGCGGGCGTCACGCAGTTCTGGAAGAAGAAGGCCCTCGACCACGCCTTCGGCGTCTCAGCCTACGACGCGCCCACGACCGTCTATCTGGCGCTGTATAGCGTCGCCCCCAACGTCTACACCGGCTCGGGTGGCACCGAGCTGACCGTGGCCAACGGCTACGCGCGCAAGAGCCTGACCATGGCGAGCGTGTGGGACGCCGCGACGGGCGGCCTCGTCGACAACACCGCTGAGATAGCGTTCAATGCGTGCACTGGCTCAAGCTGGGCCGACGTCGTCGCCGTGATGGCGGTCGACACCGCGAGCGGCACCATCAACGAGTGGTACTTCGGCAAGACGTTCACCGCCGTCTCGGTCGACCCGGGTGACACCTTCAAGTTCACCGCCGGTAACCTCGGCGTAACACTGGCCTGATAGGGGGCTCTCATGCCCCCTTCGACCGTCCTCGTGGCGGCGCCTACGTGCGCCGACTACGAGCCATACTTTGCGCAGTGGTGGGCGGCCTACGAGGCGTTCACCTACGCGCAGAAGAGCGTCTACCTGGTCGACACGACGCCGGGCACGACCGCGTACTACGATACCCTCGTGGCACGCGGCGTGCCCTGCGTCCACGCTGAGCCCGACCCCCGCCCCACCGGCTATCTCATCACAGGCTGGAAGGAGATGGCCAAGGCGGCCGGCTCGAAGACCTACGTCGCCTCCATCGAGGCCGACACCATCTGCCCGCCCGAGACGCTGACCTTCCTGGTCGAGATAGCCGACCGCTATAACGCCGCCTGGGTGGCCCACGAGTACCCCGACCACAACCAGAACGGCGGTCCCATCTGCGCCCTGGGGTGCACGCTGGTACGTGTCGCCTCCCTCAAGGCGGGCATCACGGGGGGCTGGGGTGACGTGGTGCCTGACGGCCACAGTGTCGACGCCTACATCTACGACACCATACGCGGCGTCAACGGGCGCTGCATCGAACTCTCCAACTTCCTGACCATCCAGCATCTCCCGTGAGCTTCAACTGCGTACAGGTTATCGAGCTGCTCGACTACGGGCTGGACTCCGATACCGTCGGCATCCTGCCCATACGCAGTTACACCCTATACGACGCCGCCAAGTACGACGGGACCGTAACGCTCACCTTTGAGGCCGTCTATACGACGACGGCCAACGGCGGCAACGAGACCATCAGCCTGGTCGACTCAAGCCTTGGCACTCACTACGCCGACATCACCACCAGTGCCAGCCAGACCGCCCTGCGTGCCTCCACCTCCGTGACCGGGTCCCCCACAGGCACTCTCTGTCTGGAGCTGAGCGGCACGACTGCTGAGCGCGACGTGATAGTCGACTCGGCCCGCCTCGTCATCAAGCAGGTGGGTGCGACCAAGACCGCAGTCTACATCCCCCTCTTCTCAAATGAACACGACGCCAGCGGTACGGACCTCTCCTACACCGACTCTGTGCAGGGCACGACCTACAACCAGAGTAGCTACTTCTATTACACCCAGTGGAAGTACACGGCCGCCAACTGGCAGGGGTTGTGGAACGACGCCTCGGGGGGCGTTCTTGCGTGCGTCATCTCCTCCTCGGCCAGCGCAGGCACCGGCTACGCACGCCTCTACGACGGAACGACGCAGATAGCGGAGGTCTCCAAGGGGGGCACTGCTCCCGGCTACCAGGTAGCCACCTTCAATCCCACCACCGCTCTCACCGACGGAAACTCGTTCTACGTCCAGATAAAGGGCTCCTCCTCCTCGCGCAGTGGGCGGCTGTTCAAGGCGGGGATGTATCTGCTCATCAACACCTCCGGCACTGCCAAGGGTGAGACCTACTACCGGGTCGCGGGCTATGCGGCGGGGACCACGGAGGAGGTGACGGTCGAGCAGCGAGTACAGCTCAACCACTCCGACTTCTCCAACCCCAAACTGTACGTGGAGGCGTTCGGATTCGAGGATGGCACCAAGACCGACAACGCTGAGTTGCTGGATGCCGGTACGAACGACTCGGGCACCTCGGGCAGCATGGTCACCAACTCCCACCTCGACCTCCCCCAGACCGTCCCGACGCTCACCCGGTCAAGCGAGTGTACCAAGCCGACCAGCGGCAACCGCCTGCTCTATGTGCACCAGCCTGGAGGGGCTTCGGTGTACTCCTGGGAATATGGAGGTGCCCGTGTCGTCATCGGCTGGACGAGCAGCGCGGGTACGCAGCGCTACGGCTACGTCACCACCGAGACCACCTCCTCGGTCACGGCGACCACGAGCGTCAGCCACGCCACCAAGCAGGGCGCGATGACCTCCGAGGCTGTAAGCGCCGTCGCCACCACGAGCAGCGTCGCGCACCCGACGTGGCAGGGGGCCGTCACCACAGAGGCGGTGACGTCGAGCACCGGCAACGCGAGCGTCGACCACGCCCATACGGGTCAGGTGACCACCGAGTCTGCAAGCTCCGTCACTGCCAGTGCGAGCGTCAGCCACGCCACCGCGCAGGGGGCCGTCACCACGGAGTCGGCGAGTACCGTGACCGCCACGCCCGCCGTCGCGCACGTCACCGCCCAGGGTGCGCAGACGACGGAGGCGACGTCCACGGTCACCGCCACCCCCACCGTCATCGCGGTCAAGCAGGGCGCAGTGACGACCGAGGCGACGTCACTTGTCACGGCCGCGTCCTCTGTCTCACACACCACCGCCCAGGGTGCGTCGACCTCTGAGGCGACGTCGGCCGTCACCGCCACCACCAGTGTCACACACCCCACCGCGCAGGGCGCGGTGACGAGTGAGGCGACGTCGGCTGTCACCACCACGCCGAGCGTCGCGCACCCCACCGCGCAAGGTGCAGCGACGACAGAGGCGACGTCGTCTGTCACAGCCAGTGTCACAGTCTCCCACCCGACCGCGCAGGGCGCGTTCACCGACGAGGCGACGTCACTCGTGACGGCGACGCCGAGCGTCGAGGGCGAGGCGGTCAAGCAGGGTGCGGTCACCACTGAGGCGACCACGCTCGTCACCGCCAGCGCCAGCGTCGACCATACCCATCAAGGCGCGTCGACTAGCGAGGCCGAAAGCGCCGTCACCGCCACCGTCACGGTCGCGCACGTCACCGCACAGGGTGCGCTCACCGATGAAGCCACCTCCGCCGTCACGGCGAGTGCCAGCGTCGACCACGCCCACCAGGGCGCGCTCACCGACGAGGCGACCTCCGCCGTCACGGCCGCAAGCAGCGTCGCGCACGTCACGGCGCAGGGCGCCGTCACGACCGAGGGTACGTCACTCGTCACCGCCGCGCCCAGTGTCTCCGGCGGCGCTGTGCAGGGTGCAGTCACGACTGAGGCCACGTCAGACGTCACCGCTACGTCCTCTGTCGCGCACACCACCGCGCAGGGGGCCGTCACGGACGAGGCGACCAGCGCCGTCACCGCCGCGCCCTACTGCGACCACGTCAAGTGGAGCGAGGTCTCAAGCGAGGCGACCAGCGACGTCACCCTCGCGCCGAGCGTCTACCACTATCAGTCTGGCGCTCTGACCGACGAGGCGACCAGCGACGTCGTCGCGGCGCGCGAGGTCACGCACGCCGTGGGACAGGGTGCCGCGACCGACGAGGCGACCAGCGACGTCACCGCCAGCCCCAGTGTCGCTCACCACCAGACGGGCGCGCTCACGAGCGAAGCCGAGAGCGCCGTCACCGCGACCACAAGCGTCGACCATCCCACCGCACAGGGCGCGCTCACCAGCGAGAGCGAGAGCGCCGTCAAGGCCTGGCC
>Ga0316622_100001502_pt1 | contig 15221 bp, 14 predicted proteins | sample OWC_Aug_OW2_C1_D_FD_207646 | JGI IMG/M metagenome (GOLD analysis project Ga0316622, IMG submission 207646) | Wetland soil microbial communities from Old Woman Creek delta, Ohio, United States - OWC_Aug_OW2_C1_D5_C | ecosystem: Environmental > Terrestrial > Soil > Wetlands | place: USA: Ohio... | reverse complement strand
AACCCCGCCCGCCAAGGGCACCCGCGGCGCGCTCGAGCCCTCGCCGGCGCGCCGCGCCACGGCCACGTAGCCCAGGGTCAGGGTGTCATCGCGCGACAGCCGGGCCAGGGCAGCGAAGAAGAGTTGCTCCAGGGCCACCAGCGGCAGCACCAGGGGGTAGCGCCAGCGCGACACGTCCACCGAGCCGTCATGGTTGCGCCCGCGGGCGGCCAGTGCGCGCACGAAGAAGTGCGAAAGGGCCGCGCCTGTGGCGGCGGCGAAGTTGCCGCGCGCCTCGCACAGATCGAGCACCAGGCCGTGGCGTTCGAGCAGCACCTCGATGCCGCGCGGGGTGAAGCGGTAGAAGTCGAACGGCAGCTGGTGCAGTGGCGCCGAGAAGGGCACCGTCAGGAGGACCCGGCCGCCCGGCGCCAGCACGCGCGCGAACTCGCGCACGCAGGCGTCGGGATCGGGGACGTGCTCGAGCACCTCGAAGCTGAGCACGGTGTCGAAGACCCCGTCGCGGAAGGGCAGCCGCATGCCGTCCCCGAAGACGTCGACCAGGTGGCGGATGGTGTGCAGCTTGCCCCAGATCTCGGGGTGCAGGTTGTCGGCGACCGGTGGGTACTCCAGCCCCAGGTAGCGCTTCACGTAGGGCTCGAACAGCTGGCCATAGGGCCGCTCCCCCACCCCGACGTCGAGCAGCAGGCCCGCCGCGTGGGGCGCAAGCCGCTCCGCGGCGCGGCGCAGCCAGGAGAGCTCGATCCAGTAGGGGTTGAGCGGCGAGCGCTTGCGCCAGGAGTTGAGGCGCACCATCCAGGGCCGGCGCTGGCGAATCAGGCCGCCGGGTCCCGTTGTGCAGTTGGGGTAAGTCCGGGAATCGGGCATCGGCGCGGTGGGCGGGAGAGCTTACCCTGTCCCCTTCTCGACCCCTTCTCTCGCCCGCCATGAGCCACGAGCACCACGCGCGCACCTTCGACCAGTGGGCTGCCGACGGCCTGGACGCCGAGATGGAGCAGGAGCACGGCGACGTCGTGCGCCAGGTCGTCGCGCGGCTCGCGCTGCAGCCGGGCGAGCAGATCCTCGACCTGGGCTGCGGCAACGGCTGGGCCACGCGCCTCTTGGCCAAGGCCGCGCCGGGCGCCACCGCGGTCGGCGTCGACGTGGCGGCGGGCATGGTGGCGCGTGCCGAGGAGCGCCACAGCTTCACGATCCGCGCGCGCTACGAGGTGGCCTCCTTCGAGGCCCTGCCCTTCGCCGATGCGCGCTTCGACCGCGCCTTCTCGATGGAGGCGCTCTACTACGCCGTGGACCTCGGCCGCGCCCTGTCCGAGACCGGCCGCGTGCTCAAGCCGGGCGCGCCCTTCGACGCCATCGTCGACTACTACAAGGAGAACCCGCTGACGGCCTCCTGGCAGTGCTGCTTCGGAGTGCCGGTGCACTGGCTCTCGGAAGGCGAATGGCGCGCGGAGTTCGAGCGCGCGGGCTTCCGGGAGCTCCGCTTCGAGCGCGTGGTCGACTCGCGCGGACCGGGCGAGGAGTCGGCCTTCCGGCCCTCGCACTGCTACCGCGACTTCGCCACCTGGAAGGCCATCCGTGAGGCCGGGAGCCTGTGGATCCACGCCCTCAAGGGCACCTGAACACGACCCCCAGGGCGGGAGCAACCGACGGGAGAGTGCGTCGCAGCCCACACGGGGCCGCGCTCAGACGCGTCAGCTCTTCCCGCGGGTGATGACCAGGAAGACCACGACGGCGCCGACGGCAACGCCGGTCAGCACCGAGGTCCAGTCGATCGCGGCGAGAACGCTCATGCTGCGAAGCTAGGTCAGGTCCGGCCGGTTCGCAATGGGCCGCACTGCGCGGCCGGGAGGGGTCACAGGTCGGGGTGCACGCGGTGGAAGTCGCCCGCGCGCTGCCAGGCCGAGGCCAGGGCCAGGAGGCGCGCGTCCTCGTAGAGCGCGGCGCTGAAGGCCACGCTGCGCGGGGTGCCGTCCTCGCGCAGCTTCCAGGGGGCGCAGGCGCTGGGGTGGCCGGTCAGGTTGAAGGCCACCAGGTGCTCGCGCGCAGGGTGCACGAGCACGTCGATCTCGTCGAACAGGCGCTCGACCTCCTCGATCAGGACGCGCCGGGCGCGGTTGGCCTGGATGTACTCGACGGCCGGGATCAGGCGCGAGGCACGGAAGATGTTGGGCCAGGCGTCAGCCCCCTGGCGCGCGAGCTCGTCGTCGCGGCCGCTGCGCGTCAGCTCGTCGAAGGCCGCCGCGGCCTCGGCCGAGAGCACGAAGAAAAGGTCGTGCGCCGACGCTCCCGGGACCTGCACCGGCGCGAGCTCGCAGCCCAGCGCCTCGAGGCTGGCAAGCAGCTCGAGCTCGCCCTGCTCGTCGCCGAAGCTCCTCTCGACGAAGCCCACGCGCAGGCCCTTGACCTCGGCCGGTCCGGGATCGGAGAAGGAGCGGTCCACGGTCTCCTCGTCGAGTGGGTCGCGCCCGGCGATGGCGGCCATGACGATGGCCGCGTCGTCCAGGGAGCGGCAGAGCGGCCCGAGCTTGTCCATCGACCACGATAGCGCCATGGCGCCGCGGCGGCTGACGCGGCCGAAGGTCGGACGCAGGGCCGACACGCCGCAGCGCGAGGCAGGCGAGAGGATCGAGCCGCAGGTCTCCGAACCGATGGCGAAGGCGACGCACCCGGCGGCGACGGCCGCAGCTGGGCCGGCCGAGGAGCCGCTCGAGCCTTGCTCGAGATTCCAGGGGTTCTTGGTCGTGCCGCCGTACCACACGTCCCCCATCGCCAGCGCGCCGAGCGAGAGCTTGGCGATCAGCACCGCGCCGGCCTGGTCGAGCCGCTCGACCACGGCGGCGTCGAGCCCGAGCACCTGCTCGCGATAGGGCTCCGCGCCCCAGGTCGTGGGCGCGCCCTGCACGGCGAGCAGGTCCTTGGCGCCCCAGGGGATGCCGTGCAGGATCCCGCGCCAGTCGCCCTCGGCGAGTTCGGCGTCCAGGGCCGTGGCCTGGGCCCGCGCCCGCTCGGGGAGCAGCGTGACGACACACAGCAGCTTGGGATCCAGGCGCTCCAGCCGCGCCAGGAACATCTCCGTCAGCTCGAGACAGCTCAGGCGCCTGGAACGGATCAGCGCGGCCAGGGTGGGGATGTCGGCGTAAGCCAGGTCCTCGAGCCGCGCGGGCCGGAGCGGCTGCGGCAGGCTGCGCGCCACCGGCCGCAGGTTGCGCTCGCGCGGGTGGCGCGCCGCGGCGGCGAGCAGCGTCGGCGAGAACGACAGCACCGGCGCTACGGAGTTGTCTATGCCGCGCGCGCGCAGACGCTGGAAGGAGCCCAGGTTCTCGAGCACGTCGCGCAAGGCCAGCTCGGCCTCGGCCTCGGTCAGCTCCAGCCCGACCACATCGGCCGCGACGCGCAGGTCCTGCGGGGCCAGGCGCGGACGTGCCTCGGCCGGGGTCTCTTGGGGCGTCTGGACGAGGGACAGGGCGAGCAGCAGGGCGTGCAGCATGGGCGCAGTCTCCGCGCAACGGTACGAAGGGCGCCGGCCATCCTACGGGAAGCTGCCCAGCCTCCCAGCCCTTACCCGGGCTGCCTCTGCGGCGGCTGCGGCTTACTGCAGCAGGTCCAGGCTGCGCTCGGCCCAGGCCTGCAAAGGCAGCGTGTAGATGCCCAGCACCACGGTGGCGATGCCCAGTGCGGTCACAAAACCGACCAGCAGCGGCTGCGGAGCGGCAGCTCGCTCGGAGGGAGAGGCCAGGAACAGCGCCTTGGCCACGCGCAGGTAGTAGAACAGGCTGACCACGCTGTTGAGCGCGGCGATGACCACCAGCCAGATCAGGCCCGCGTCGACGCCCTGCACGAACAGCAGGTACTTGCCGTAGAAACCCACCGTGGGCGGCAGGCCGGTCAGGCTGAGCAGGAAGGCGACCATGACGATCGAGATCAGGGGCGCGCGGGAACCCATGCCCTTGAGGCTGTCGATCGAGTCGCTGCCGGTGACGCCCTCGAAGTAGAGCAGGAAGCCGAAGGCGCCCAGATTCATGAGGTAGTAGGCCGAGAGGTAGTACATCGCTGCCGAGAACCCCTGCGCGCTCATGCAGGAGAGCCCGATCAGCACATAGCCCGCGTGCGCGATGGAAGAGTAGGCCAGGAGCCGCTTGAGACTCGCCTGGCGCACCGCAGCCAGGTTGCCGAGCGTCATCGTGACCGCCGAGATCAGCGCCAGCAGGAGCCCGATGCGGCTGCCGTAGTCCGCCAGCGCCTGCTGCACTCCGCCGGCCACGAACAGCGCCCCCAGGAAGCGCAGCAGCGCGCCGAAGCCCGCGGCCTTGGAGGCCACCGCCAGGAAGGTGGTCACGGGCGTGGGGGCGCCCTCGTAGACGTCGGGCGTCCAGAAGTGGAACGGTGCGGCGGAGATCTTGTAGGCGAAGCCGGAGAGCACTAGCACCAGCGCCACGCCCACGGGCACCGGACTGGCGGCGAGCTGGGTCGCCAAGCTGCGCGGCAGCCCGTCGCCGGCCGCGCCCGCCATCAGGCTCAGGTCCAGCGTGCCCGTCAGCCCGTAGAGCAGGCTGATGCCGTAGAGCATGATCCCGGTCGAGAGGCCCCCGAAGATCACGTACTTCATCGCGGCCTCGGCCGAGCGTCGGTCGCCCTTGTGGAAACCGGCCAGCGAATAGGAGCTGAGCGAGAGCAATTCCAGGCCCAGCACGAGCAAGAGCAGGTTGGTCGTGCTGACCATGAAGAAGATCCCGATCGCTGCCCCCAGCATCAGCAGGTAGTACTCGCCGACGCCGTGTTTGCGCTCGCGGCGATCGCACAGCAGGTACACGCTCACCGCCGCGACGGCCGCCACGGTGAAGAGCTTGAAGAAGTTGCCGAAGGCGTCGACCGCGACCATGCCGAACACGGTGCGCGGGCTGTTGCCCCACTGGGCGAACAGGAGCCAGGCGGTGGCGGCCAGGCCGGCGAGCGCGAGCCAGCCGACGCGGCGCGAGTCGCGCCCGCGCGTCAGCAAGTCGAGGACCATGACCGCCAGTGCGGTCACGGTCAGGGCGATCTCGGGCAGGATGCCGCGCAACCCGTCGATGTAGGCTTGGTTCACGCCGTCCTCCTCCGGGGCTCCTAGCCCTGGCCGCCCGAGAGCAGCGTCACCAGGTTCTGGACGCTGGGCTGCATCCAGTCCAGCAGGTACCAGGGCAGGATGCCGAGCACGACGCACAGGATGAGCAGCGGCGCCTGGCAGAAGACCTCGCGCGCATTGATCTCGGAGAGCTCGGCGTACTTGGGGTTGAGCTTGCCCAGGAAGACGCGCTGCATGGCCCACAGCAGGAAGGCGGCCGTGAAGACGATGCCGAGCGTCGAGATCAGCACCAGCACCTTGAAGGTCGGGTTGGCCGAGTCGTAGGCCCCGACCAGGGTCATGGCCTCCGACACGAAGCCGGCCAGCCCTGGCAGGCCGATGGCGGCGAAGAAGCCCAGCGTGGTCAGGGCCCAGTAGCGCGGCATGACCTGCGCCAGTCCGCCGAAGCCGTTCAGGTCGCGGTGGTGGGCGCGGTCGTAGATCACGCCCACGATGAGGAACAGGGCAGCCGAGGACGTGCCGTGGTTGAACATCTGCAGCGCGGCGCCGCTCATGCCCCACTCGGTCAGGGCCGCGAAGCCCAGCAGCACGTAGCCCATGTGGCTGACCGAGCTGTAGGCCACCATCTTCTTGAAGTCGGTCTGGCCCAGCGCCACGAAGGCGCCGTAGACGATCGAGATCACGCCCAGGATGGCCAGCGCGAAGGCAAAGGTGCGGAAGGCGTCGGGCACGATCGGGAAGCAGGCCCGCAGCATGCCGTAGCCCCCGAGCTTGAGCAGGATGCCGGCCAGGATGACCGAGATCGGCGTAGGAGCCTCGACGTGCGCGTCGGGGAGCCAGGTATGGAAGGGCCAGACCGGCACCTTGATGGCGAAGCCCACGAACAGGAACCAGAAGACCCAGGTGGTGAACTGCAGGCCCAGGAGCTCGCCGCCGCCCGGCAGGTTGGCGCCCGTCAGCCGCCCCTGGCGGGCCAGCTCGACCAGGGTCGGGATGTCGAAGGTGCCGCTGTCCAGGCGCAGGGCCACGATCGAGACCAGCATCAGCACCGAGCCGGCCAGCGTGTACAGGAAGAACTTGATCGCCGCATACTCGCGCCGCGGGCCGCCCCAGATGCCGATCAGGAAGTACATCGGCAGGAGCATGACTTCCCAGAACACGTAGAACAGGAAGTAGTCCAGCGAGACGAACACGCCGACGATGCCGACCTCGAGCAGCATCAAGAGCGCGTAGTAGGCCTTGCCGGCCTTCTCGATGCTGAAGCTCGCCGGCACGCCGATGAACAGGAGCAGTGTGGTCAGCCAGACCAGATTCAGCGACAGCCCGTCGACGCCCACCTTGTAGTGCGCCCCGATAGCCGTGATCCAGGGCAGGTCCTGCACGAGCTGCAGGTCGGCCGTGCCCTTGGCGAACAGGCCGAAGTAGACCCAGGTGGCGAGCACCAGGGGGATGGCCGTCGCCGCCAGGCTGACGCCCTTGATGGCGGAGAGCGCCGACTTGGGGAGCAGCAGGATCAGCGCCATGCCGATCAGCGGGATGAACGTGATCCAGGAGAGGACTTGGGATTCCATGCCGGGGTGTGGGACGGGGGTCGCGGGCGCTGGAAATGGATCGTTCAGAGCAGGATCAGCCAGACGGCGGCCAAGAGCCCGCCGGCCACGGCGAAGGCCGCGTACTGCTGCACGCGGCCGGACTGCAACAGGCGCACGGCCGAGCTGAACACCTGCGTCACGGCGCCGACGCCGTTGACGGCGCCGTCGACGAAAGTGCGGTCGAACCAGGCCGAGAAGAAACCCAGTCCGCGGCCGGTTCGGCCGGCCAGATTGACCAAGCCATCGACGACGACGCGGTCGAAGGCCGCGGAGAAGCTCGCCAGGGCGAAGGACGGCCTGATCACCGTCACGCGCACCAGCTCGTCCATGTAGTAGCGGTCGCGCACGGTGCGGTAGAGGAGCCCCAGCGCGCTGGCGATCCTGGGCGCCCAGGTGCGGCGCAGGAAGTACAGCAGGAAGGCCAGCGCGATGCCGCTCGTCGCCACGAACAGCGAAGTGTAGAGCGCGCTGGAGTGCGCGCTGTGCTCGAGCTGCTCGGCGGCCTGGACGGCGGCCTCGCCGATCGGTTCGGGTGCCAGCCACTCGCCGACCTCGGCTCCATAGAGCTTGGACTCCGAGACCGCCTGCACGAACCAGGGCTTGCTGTGGTGCAGCAGCGGGTCGCCCTGCAGGAGCCAGAAGTGGCCGCCGAACAGTCCGAAGAAGGCCAGGACCGCGAGCGCGAGCGTGATGTTGAGCGGCGACTCGTGCGGCACGTGGGCCTGCGCATGTCCGCCGTGCCCGTGATCGTCGTGCCCGTGCGCACCGTGGCCGTGGGCGTGCAGGCGCAGGTCGCCGGAGTGCTGCGGCTTGCCCAGGTCGTCGTGGTAGACGATGTAGCCGCCGCGGCCGTGGGCCACCAGCTCGGCCTTGTACATGCCGCCCTGCTCGCCGCCGCGGAACTCCCCGAAGAAGGTCAGGAAGATCATGCGGAACATGTAGAAGGCAGTCATGCATGCGGCGGCGGACAAGGCCAGCGTGGCGAACAGCGCCGTGCCGCCGGAGTGCTCGGGCTCGAGCAGCCGCTCGTAGCCGGCCATCAGGATCATGTCCTTGGAGTAGAAGCCCGAGAACAGCGGGATCCCGGCGATGGCCAGCGTGCAGGTCAGCATGCACGCGAAAGTGATCGGCATCTTGCGCCACAGCCCGCCCATCAGGCGCATGTCCTGCTCGTGGTGGCAGCCGTGGATCACGCTGCCGGCCGAGAGGAACAGGCAGGCCTTGAAGAAGGCGTGCGTGACCATGTGGAACAGTCCCGCGGTCACGCTGCCCAGCCCGATGGCCGCCACCATGAAGCCGAGCTGCGAGATGGTCGACCAGGCCAGCACGGCCTTGAGGTCCCAGGCCGTGATGCCGATCGAGGCCGCCATCAGCGCCGTGAAGGCTCCGACCACGGTCACCACCGTCAAGGCCTCGGGCGACATCAGCGGGTACATGCGGCCCAGCAGGAACACGCCCGCGGCGACCATCGTGGCGGCGTGGATCATGGCCGAGACCGGCGTGGGGCCGGCCATGGCATCGGGCAGCCAGATGTGCAGCGGGAACTGCGAGGACTTGCCGACCGTGCCGCCGAAGACGAACAGCCCCGCGACGGTCATCCAGGAAGGGAACACCCCAGCGTTGGCGGCCACGGCCTGGCGCGCCGCCTCCCATAGCTCCGTGAAGCGGAAGGTGTGGAAGTGGTGGTGGAACATCAGGATCCCCACCAGCAGGCAAACGTCGCCCACGCGCGTGGTCATGAAGGCCTTCTTCGAGGCCCACGTCGCCCAGCCGTGGAAGCCCGAGCCCTGGTCGTGCGCGAAGTGGCCGATGAGCAGGTAGCTCATCAGGCCCATCACCTCCCAGAAGACGAACAGGAACAGGATGTTGTCCGCCAGCACCAGGCCCAGCATGGCGAAGGTGAACAGGCTCAGGTTGGCGAAGAAGATGTGGTAGCGCTTGTCTCCCTGCATGTACCCGCTGGAGAACAGGTGGATGCAGAAGGAGACCACGCCCACCGCCGCCAGCATGGCCGCACCGAGCGGGTCGTAGAAGATCCCGGCCACCATGTTCTCGGTGCCGCCGGCGGCCTGGGCGCTGGAGTACAGCCAGTGGAACCACAGGTTGGCGTCGTCGCCCGAGTGCCAGCGGAACTCCACGCCGTGGTAGGCGGCATAGAGCGACTTGGCGAACATGAGCACCGTGATGCACATGGTCACGAACATGCCGCCGATCAGGAGCCAGTCCCCGCGGCGCGGCAGGTGCCGCCCGACGAAGATCTGGATCACGTAGCCAGCCAGCGGCAGGAACAGCGCCAGCAGGAGCAGGCGGAAGTCCTGCGCCGGGTTGAACTCGAGGAACTGCATGGTCCCGTCCGCGCCCGCGCCTACTCGCGCAGGAAGTCGGCCGCGCTCGGCTTGACCGAGTGGAACAGGTAGAACACGTTGAGCACGATCGCCAGGGCGACGGCCGCCTCGGCAGCGGCCAGGATGATCACGAACACGGCCATCATCTGGCCGTCGATGCCGCCGCTGCCGAAGCGGTTGAAGGCCACGAAGTTGATGTTCGCGGCGTTGAGGATCATCTCGATCCCCATCAGCACGTAGAGCACGTTGCGCCGCACCAGGATGCAGACGATGCCCAGCGCGAACAGGGCGGCCGAGACGGCCACGTAGGCTTCCAGGCCCATCAGGCTCCTCCTGCGGATGCGCTGTCCGGCCGCTCCAGGTCGACCCGCCGGCGGCGCGCGATGTAGACGGCTGCGACCAGGGCCACGGTCAGGACCACGGCGGCGAGCTCGAAGGCGACCACGTACTGGTCGGCCGCCAGGAAGCCCACCCCCAGCTCGGCCGCGCGCGTCTGCGGCTGGGGCAGCGCGGCCGCAACCGCCCAGCGCGCGCCGCCGGCCACCCGCGCCGCCAGGAAGGCCGCGCCGGCACCCACCAGGACCAGTCCGGCCAGGACGCGCGGCAGCTTGCGCTCGAAGGGGTCCGGCGGCGTCAGCATCACGCCGAACAGGATCAGGGCCAGGATGCCGCCCACGTAGATCAGCACCTGTGCCATGGCCAGGAAGTCGGCGCCGAGCAGCGCGAACAGGCCGGCCGTGCCGCCGAAGGTGGCCAGCAGGCTGAAGGCGCTGCGCACCACCGAGCGCTCCCAGATGCACAAGAGCGACCCGCCCAGCACCAGCCAGGCGAACAACCCGAACACCGCGCCGGACGGGCCGGCGGCCGAGAGGCCCCAGCCCAGCGCCGCCAGCAAGAGCAGCGCGAGCAGGGCGTGGAAGATGCGGGAGGAGAGATCCATCTCAGCCTGCCCCTCCTGCACCCGGCGCGGCGGCGCCTGCATCGGGCTTGTCCTGGCCGGCCTTGGGTGCGTCAGAGCCGGCCTTGGGTGCGTCAGGAGCGGGCTTCTCCGCCGCAGGCTTGTCGGCGGCCGGCTTGTCCTTGGCCGCCGTCTTGGCCGCGTCGGCCTTGGCCTTGGCCGCGTCCTTGGCGGCCTTCTTGGCCTCGGCCTCCTTCATGCGCGCGCGCGCCGCGCGGTCCATGCCCTTGAAGGAGAGCAGGTCGTGCTTGAACTCGCTGCGGTCGAAGCTGACGAAGGCGTACTCCGTGCCCATGTGGATGCAGTCCTTGGGGCAGGGGTAGACGCACAGCTCGCAGAACATGCACTTCTGGTAGTCGAGCGTGAAGCTGATCCACTCCAGCTCCTTGCCGTGGCGGATGGCCTCCATCTCGATGCAGTCGATCGGGCAGGCGCGCGCGCAGGCCAGGCACTCGATGCACTTCTCCTGCTCGAGGTAGTGGATCCCCCGGAAGCGGTCGGGGATCGGCATGCGCTCGTCGGGGTACTGGACCGTGATCGGCTTCTGCAGCAGGTACTTGCCCGTGATGCGCATGCCGACCAGCGTGGTCTTGACGCTCTCCCAGATGTTGCGCACGTAGGTCGCGGTCGCGGAGGAGGCCATCGCATCAACTCCAGAGCGCGTGCTTGATGGCCTCCCAGGCGGCGGCGCCGACCACGCACAGGAGCGCCAGGGGGGTGAGGTACTTGTATCCCATGGTCATGACCTGGTCGATGCGCACGCGCGGCAGGGTCCAGCGCAGCCACATCATCAGGAAGACGCCGAAGACGGTCTTGGCGAGCAGCGTGAGGCCGGCCACGATCTGGTAGGGGATCGCGGAGGCGTCGAACGCGAGCGTGCCGGCCGCGTCGCGCACGAACAGCTCCGTTCCGCCGATCTGCGCCGCCAGGTGGGTCAGAGGGCTCTCGAAGCCGCCCAGGAAGAAGACCGCGCCGACCGCGCTCATCAGGAACATCGCGGCGTACTCCTCCATGAAGAAGAACGACCAGCGGATGCCCGAGTACTCGGTCATGAAGCCCGCCACCAGCTCGCTCTCGGCCTCGGGCAGGTCGAACGGTGCGCGCTTGGTCTCGGCCAGCGCCGCCACCAGGAACAGCACGCCGGCCGGCAGCATGAACGGGTTGTTCCAGGGCATGATCAGCCAGTCCATGCCCCACAGCCCGGACTGCATGGCACTGGCGGCTCTCAGGTCGAGCGTGCCGGCCGCCATGACCGGCACCAAGAGGCTCAGTCCGAGCGGGATCTCGTAGGCCACCACCTGGGCCGCCTCGCGCATGGCGCCGTAGGTGGTCCACTTGGAGTTCGAGGCCCAGCCGGCCATGACCACCCCGATGGTGGTCATCGAGGACATGGCCACGATGAAGAACACGCCTAGACTGAACTGGCCGAAGAAGACCGCGGGCGCGAGCGGGTAGGCCGCCATGGCGCCCAGGATCGCGGCCAGCACCAGGCCCGGCGCGAAGATGAACAGCGCCCGGTCGGCGTCGCGCGGGACCAGGTCCTCCTTGAGCATGAGCTTGACGCCGTCGGCCAGCGACTGCGCCCAGCCGTGCCAGCCGCCGGCGTACATCGGGCCGTAGCGGCACTGGATGTGACCGGCGACCTTGCGCTCGAGCCAGACGAAGAACAGCGCCGCCACGCTGATCAGGCCCAGCGCGATGGCGAAACCGATCACCGCCGCGGTCACCATCAGCACCCAGTCGGGGACCGCCGCGGGGGCGATCGCGCGCAGGGCCTCCAGGAACGCATTGCTGCCGCTCTGCATGGCGCCTCTCCGCCGCTAGCGGTCGGTCTCCCCCATCACGATGTCCGTCGAGCCGATGATGGCCACGGCATCGGCCACCAGGGCGCCCGGCAGCACGTCCTCCAGCACCGCCACGTTGCAGAAGGACGGCCCGCGCACCCGCACGCGCACAGCCATCTTCTCGCCGTCGGAGACCACGTAGTGACCCAACTCGCCGCGCGGGTTCTCGATGCCCACGTAGGCCTCGCCCTTGGGGACCTTGAGGATCTTGGGGATCTCGGCCATGACCGGCCCCTCCTCGATGTGGGCCAGGCACCAGCGCACGATGCGGATCGACTCCTGCATCTCGCGCATGCGCACCCAGGTGCGGTCCCAGCAGTCGCCCACGGTGCCCATCTCGCCGCGCGCCACGGGCACCTGGAAGGCCCCGTCGCGCCAGATCTCGCCGTACAGCGAGTAGGGCATGTCGCGCCGCAAGTCCCAGTCGACGCCTGACCCGCGCAGGATCGGCCCGGTCAGGCCGAAGTCCAGGCACACCCGACCCGGGATCACGCCCACGTTGGCCGTACGCTTGACGAAGATCTTGTTCACGATCAAGAGGTCGTAGTACTCCGGCCACTTCGCTTCGAAGGTGTCGCAGAACAGCGCCACCTCCTCGAACCAGCCGGGCGGCGCGTCGTTGAACAGGCCGCCGATGCGGATGTAGCTGTAGGTCAGGCGCGCGCCGCAGATCTTCTCGAACAGCGCCATCATCCACTCGCGCTCCCGGAACATGTACAGGAACGGGGTGAACGCGCCGATGTCCATGCCATAGGTACCGACCGCGATCAGGTGCGAGCCGATGCGGTTGAGCTCGGCGCAGATGATGCGGATCAGCTCGGCCCGGCGCGGGATCGCGATGCCCATCACGGCCTCGACCGCCATGGAGTAGCCGAGGTTGTTGTTCATCGCCGCCAGGTAGTCGTAGCGGTCGGTGTAGGGCAGGTACTGCAGCCACTCGACACTCTCGCCGATCTTCTCCGCGCAGCGGTGCAGATAGCCCAGGTGCGGCTGCGCGCCGGTCACCAGCTCCCCGTCGGCGCGGATCAGGATGCGCATCACGCCGTGCGTGGCCGGGTGCTGGGGCCCGAAGTTGATCTCCATGTCCTGCGTGCGCACGTCGAGCGTGAACTCACGCTCGCCGCTGCGCAGGACCCGCGCGTCCCCGCCCAGGCCGCTGGCTGTGTGTGTGTCGCTCATCGCTCGCTCTGCGGCCCTACTCGCAGGAGATGCCGTGGTACTCCTTGGGGTACTGGTAGTCCTTGCGCAACGGGTGGCCGACCCAGTCCGCTGGCAGCAGGACGTTGCGCGGGTCGGGGTGGCCCTCGAAGGTGATGCCGAACATCTCGGCGCATTCGCGCTCGTGCCACTGCGAGGCGCGGTAGACCGGCACGGTCGTGGGCAGGCGCGGCGCGGCCTTCTCGAGCAGGCACTTGATCGCCAGCCGCTGGCGGTGGCGCAGCGAGAGTAGCTGCACGTTGACCCACAGGTGCGCCTGGTCCTTGGCTGGGTCGGTAGCGGTCAGGTCGACCAGCATCTCGAAGCACAGGCGCTCGTCGTCGCGGCAGACGCGCAGGAAGTCCGTCAGCCGCTGCGGGTCGACCAGCACGAAGGGATCGCCGGCGCGGCCCTTGTCCTTCTTGTCCTTGGGGTCGCCCTGGCGCGGCTCGTCGGCGCCCACCAGGCCAGGAGCCCCGATGGCGCGCAGGCGGTCGTGAATGCCCTGGAAGTCCATGGCCTGTCCTCTGCGCTCCTCAGGCCGTGCGCGCCGGCTTGCGGATGACCGAGCTGCGAGCGATCTTCTCCTGCAGCTTCATCAGTCCCTCGAGCAGCGCCTCGGGCCGCGGCGGACAGCCGGCGATGTAGACGTCGACCGGGATCACGCGATCGACGCCCTTCACCACGGTGTAGCCGTACTTGTAGTAGGGGCCGCCGCCGGTCGCGCAGGCGCCCATCGCCATCACGTACTTGGGCGCGGGCATCTGGTCGTACAGGCGCTTGATGCGCTCGGCCATCTTGAAGTTGACCGTGCCCGCCACGATCATCAGGTCCGCCTGGCGCGGGCTGGCGCGGAAGGCGCCGGCGCCGAAGCGGTCGATGTCGTGGTGCGCCATGCCGACCGCCATCATCTCGATGGCGCAGCAGGCCAGGCCAAAGGTCATGGGCCAGATGCTCGACAGGCGCGCCCAGTTGAGCAGCCAGTCCACCTTGGTGGTCAGGATGTTGTCTTCGAAGCTCTGCTCGAGGCTGATCATCTACGACCTCGCAGGGGTTTCCTCCGGCCGGCGGCGTTCGGCGGCGAGAGGCTAGGCGCCGGCCTCCACCTTGGCGGCCTCGATCTCCGCCGCCCTGCGCCGCTCCTGGATCTCGGACAGGTTCGCCGGCCGCACGGCCGCGGCCCGCTCCGCCGGCTGGTAGCGCTTGTCGCCGTAGGTGTAGGAAAGCACCCAGTCCAGGTCGCCCTTGGCCCAGACATAGACCAGCCCCAGGAAGAGGATCACGACGAACAGCACGCCCTCGACCAGCGCGAAGTAGCCGATGCCAGTGCCGGCCGCGGCTCCCGTGCCGGCAAAGGCATCGCGCAGCACCAGGGCCCAGGGGAACAGGAAGGCGATCTCGACCGCGAAGATGACGTAGACCAGGGCGACCGTGTAGTAGCGGATGTCGAACTGGACCCAGGCGCCGCCGATCGGCTCCTCACCGCACTCGTAGGTCTCCAGTCCCTCGCTGGTCTTGCGGCGCGGACGGATGAGGGAGGCGATCAGGAGGGTGGCGAAGACGAACACCAGCCCGACTGCGATGAAGACCAGGACGTTGAGGTAGTCGAACAACATCGGCGCTGGGGGGCGGTCGGCGGCTCCTGGGGTCCGGGGCCGGCTCCCCCCTCCGCCTCAGGAGCGGTGGCGGGGCGCGCCCCACAGCTGGGCCTGCTCCGCGTGGATTGGCCGGAGAGGGTAGCAGAGGCCCCCGCCCGCTTCGACCGCCAGCGGGACCCCGGGGCGAGGAAAAGCGGCGCCGTCACCACGAGCGTGCCGCAACGTCGTCCAGCCGTGCCCGATGGCGGGAGCGCGGCAGGTGGACGGGCCTCAGGGGCGGACTCGCCTGGAAAGCGGGCCGGCACTCCCTGGCCCCGATCCCACGGGCCTGGTGCGGGGTCGCCCGCGGTGCCCCGCCGGCTCGCGCCCGCAGATCCGCAGGCGCAGGCGCCTCGCCGCTCGCCGGGCGGCGAGGCGGAGGAGACTCACGTGTCGCGGGCCGATGCGGCGGTGGGGCCGCCTCTCCCGCCAGAAGGAACGCAGCGTGTGCCAGCGGCTCTCTTTGGGTTGCGGGCGCCCGCCCGCGCTGAGTGGGCGGCGGAGCTGGACGGCTCGCCCGGCCTGGCACCTCGTGCTCGGATCCTCCCGGGAACGCTCGTCGTTCTCCTTCTTGTAGCCTTTTGGC